>OKEM01000058.1_pt1 | contig 57125 bp, 56 predicted proteins | sample 1610791 | NCBI WGS metagenome assembly OKEM01 (sample SAMN04436686, study PRJEB24849) | human gut metagenome | biome: human gut; feature: NICU; material: stool | host: Homo sapiens | place: USA: Saint Louis, MO | collected 2010-07-27
ATTTAGGGGGCAGCCTCCGTCCCTCCTCCTGCGAGGAAACGTTGGGGTGTAGGCACTAGAGCTCATTGCAATGTCCAGTTTGTGGGACATTATGTTGGTGTTTTTGTTTTGGTAGAGACAAAACAGGGATTGCCGAGCTGTAGGGGTTCCGCAGTTAGTGTTTTAAGGTTTCGTGCGCAGCGTGGCCTTCGGGCTCAATCTGCAGGGTGCAATGTTCGATTTTTCGTGGGAAATGGGCTTTCATACATTCTTCTACCTGGTGTAGCACTTCCAGGGCATGACCGTCGCGATAACATTCCTTAGCGATAATGATGTGCGCTGATAAAAGCACGGTTTGTGAGTTAAGCGGCCACACGTGCAGGTCATGAATTCCAGTTACGTGTTCTACCTGCATAATATGTTCCCTGATCTCGGCGATCTTCAAATCGCTCGGAGTGCGGTCAAGCAGGATCGAGCCCGCTTCCCTTAACAGTTTGTAGCCGCGTGGCAGCATCGCGCCCGCAATTAGCAAAGAAATTACCGCGTCGATCCGGTTGATGCCGGTAAGACGGGTAATAATTCCGCCAGCGATTACTCCCACGGAGGAAATCGCATCTACGGAAACTTCCAGAAATGCGGCTCTAATATTTAAATTGTCACGATGGCGTCCTAGCATTACCAGCAGCGATGCCAAGTTACCCAGTAAACCGGCCACCGCCCAGGCGGCCATTTGGGTGCCATCAACCGGAGTGGGGGTAAGCAGCCGGATAACTGCTTGGTAGCCGATGATCGTACAAATGATCATAATCATCCCGGCCTGGATGCCGCCCGCGATCGCTTCTAGGCGCGCATACCCGTAGGTGAGTTCGCCGCTGGCAGGACGAGTCATCAAAGTAGCGGTGAAGGCCGCTAAGAATAGTCCGATCGAATCAATTGCGACGTGTCCGGTATCTGCGGCTAAAGCTAGCGAACCGGAAACGATAGATCCAATCAATTGGGCAACCAGCACTGCCAAGGTGATCCCCGCGGCAATTAGCAGTCGCGTACGGGTAGATTCGCTGGTAGAAGCATGTTGATGCACGGTGAAACCACCTCTTAATAAGGGATACCTAAATAAGTAACATTTTGCTACCTTAACCTCACCAATTCCAATAAGATTTGTCAACAGCCCTCCCAAATCGAAATAAAAAATGGAAGAATGATGAATATGTCGTCAAGTGATACCCCGGCGCTGCGCGGATGGCGCCATTTATTCTCTGGTAAAGAACGAGAAGTGTACTATCCGGCGGGACAGTCGGCTCATGATTCTGACACGGTGATGATTGTGGCTACTGACCGTTTCAGTGCCTATGGTCAGGTATTTCCTACGGAAATTCCCGGTAAAGGTGTTGCCCTTACCCAGCTAACTACCTGGTGGTTGGAGCAGCTCGGGGATGCGGTCCCTAATCATTTTCTCTCTACTTCCTCGGTACCAGAGATGGCAGCGGGTAGAGCGATGATTTGTCGTCGCCTGGATATGTACCCCTTGGAATGTCACGTGTCGGGTTACCTGGCGGGTGAAGCCTGGCGGGAATATCAAGCTAAGGGCACTATCGGGGGTGCGCGGATGCCCGAGGGGTTGCAACAGGAGCAGAAGCTAGCGGAGCCAGTCTTTAATCCGGTAGCTAAGACCCAGATGGGACGGCACGACACTAACGTTTCTTGGGAGGCGCTACAGTCTTTAGTCGGCAGTGGACGTGTGGATCAAATCATCGAGTACTCGCTTGATCTGTACCAGCGGGCGGCCAAGATTGCTTGGGATCGGGGGATTATCTTGGGATCTACTAAGTTCGAGTTTGGTTCCGCGCTACCCTACGGGGGTGAGGCCGTGGTATTAGGAGATGAGGTACTGACCCCCGACTCTTCACGTTTTTGGAATGCCGATAGCTATGAAGTGGGCAAGCGTAACCCCCGGCTAGATACCCAGATATTGCGGGATTGGGTCGATTCTGACGCGTGTCAGTGGGAGCCCTATAAGCGCCAGGTACCCCCGCAGATTCCCGCAGATGTGGTAAAACAGACCTCTGATCGTTATCAAGAAATTTACGAGACGCTTACGGGACGTACGCTTAACGAATAGCCTGGTAGATTTTCCACAGGCGTTATCCACAGCTATTGCTGCGGTTTTGCACCAGTTAACAACCTTGTGGATATTACCTGTGGATATCTGTTTTTCCACTAGCTAGATAACTCGAAATGTCAAATTTTTTCTTGGTTAACCTCAGGTAAACCTTGAGGGTATGGAGGGTTTGAACTGGTAGAAATAGTATTGAGGCTATTAGCTGCAGGAATAGTGAAATCTGCTGGCAGGTTGGGGATAACCAGTGACTAAACTCCTAAAAAGCAGGAAAACTAAGTGTCCATTGACGGGTTTTCAACAGCGAATATTTTTGGTAAGCGTCCGAAGCTATAGCTTTGAGCAGGGGGCTTAATATAGCCTTCAAGTAACTATTTGAAGGTTTAAATTTGTCCCCGGTTTGGCTAGCGTGGTTAGCGAAAAACCGAACGTTACGGATCAAATAGAAAAGGCTGCTGCCCGACAAATCGTGTTGTCGAGCAGCAGCCTAGAGTTAAAGACTTTGGAAGTCTAAACTACTAAAACATCCAAGTAGCTAGCAGCTAGTTTGCTTTCTTGTTGGTGATTCCCAAGTACATGCTAATCAAACCGACTGCGATCACGATCGCCACAATGAAGCTGATAAAACCGTGACCCTCGCCAATAACCTTGGCTAAGAGCCAATCAGCCAGGCCAGCAGAAACCATACCGATGATAATGGTGATGATCATCCCCATGTTCTGTTTGCCCTTCATAAAGAAGCGCGCTAGTGCCCCAATAATGCCGCCACCGATGATCGAACCAATTACACCCATTTTTCTCGTTATATCCTTACTAGTTATTATGCTTACGCTTCCTGTCTAACATTCCGGGACGGTATTGCGCAAGAGCTACCGCCAGAGAAATGCACAGCAAACCCGATATTTCTCCCACATTTGGCAGGTGGTGCAGGGCAATCATGCTAACCACCTCACTTATGGCCGGCATTAAGCACGCTAACAGCGAAAATATATCGGGACCTAAACGACGTAGCGCCACTTGTTCTAAGGGGAAAGGCAGCGCGGTAGACAGTACCCCTACGGCGATACAACAAAGTAAAACCCAAGTGCTTTGCCAACCGGCAGCAATCGCGAACGGCCCGACTAAGGGCACAGTTAAAATCGCCGCGACCAACAGACCAATCGCTAAAGAATCTTGGCCATGACCTGCCGCAGCTAGTTTTTGTCCCACCACAATGTAGCCTGCCCAGCAAATGCCCGCGGCTATTGAAAAAGCCAATCCAATCTGTGCTTGAGGATTAGCGATATCTAGGCCAATGCCAGAAATAGCTGCCACCCCGATGCCCGCCAGTAGCGCCGCTATCCGGGTACGCCATCCACGTCCTCTGAAAAGTGCCACCATCACGGGTCCCACAAACTCTATAGAAACGCAGGTACCTAAAGGAATCCGGGATATTCCATGGTAGAAGGTCATATTCATGGTGGTAATGAACAGTCCCATAACTGTCGCTGCCGCTAACGTTCGCCAAGATAGGTCGCGGCGAAAAGGACGGCGAATCAGGATCAAAATAATTGCTGCTACCGCCACCCGCCACCAAGCGACCACGGTGGGAGTCATGGCCGTAAACAACCATAAAGTCGCAATCGCCGCGCCCGAATATTGTGATAAACCAGAGCCTACGAAGATCAATGGCGCAGGAATACGATCCGCAATATTGCTCGTTTGGGTCATTTTCACTCCGGCTTATGCCTGCACTGCAACAAATAACGCGCGATGATCAGAGATTGGCATCTCGATAGTGTCCACCTGGGAAACCTGGCAGGTAGGCGGGGTAAATAGCTGGTCGATACAGGATCGGGGCTGATCCGCGGGGAAAGTGGGGGCGCTCGCAAAAGATAAATAGGGGTAGAGGGAGCAGGAGACTTCTGGACGCAGATTCATATCCCCGACTAACAGGGGGGTCGCCTTGCCAGCAAGTAAGGATAATCCTTGCCAGGAGCGGATTAACTGCCGTTTGGCGGTGTCTACCCCGAGTTCTAGATGGGTGCTGCCGACTAGGAATCGCCCCTGCGAGGTAACAATTTCTGCCCCGAGCACACTGCGAGTTTGCCCGCCATAAAACTTCCAGGCACGCGGATCTGGGCTGGAAATCTTTATCCGGGGGGCTGCCGAACCGAGTTTGGCACTTACCCAGCGCCGCACCGGATGGGGGGTTAGCACTCCCACTCCATATCCTCCAAGCAGCGGGCGATCAGCGCGAAAAGGATTCCGGCTTTTTCCGAGGATGTCGCTGGGCAAGGATACGGGAAGCCGCAACCCTAAAAGCGTTTGACCAGCGAAGAAACTTAAGAATCGGTATTGCCAAGTTTGCCCCGAAATCTGGGTTAGCGCAGCGGCCAGCGCGCGGGCTTGATCGACAAAACCGGAACGTGCCTGATAGAAATCAACTTCTTGCAGGCAAATGGCGTCGGGATGGTAATCGAGAAACTGTTGGGCTATTACTTGCCAGCAATCTTGAAATTTAGCTGCTCCCGATGCGGGGGTGCCATGCTGCAGATTTGCACTGATAATCTGCATATTATTCGGCCTGAAAATCTAGGCAGATAGAATTAATGCAATAGCGTTGGCCCGTAGGCATGTTAGGTGCGTCCTCAAAAACATGCCCCAGATGGCTCTGACAGTTGGCGCAGCGTACCTCGGTTCTTTCCATGCCATGGGAAGAGTCCTGGTGGTAGGTGACCGCGGCGTCCTCGGGTCGGAAAAATGCGGGCCAACCGCAGTGGGAATCAAACTTGGTATCAGAGCGGAACAGTTCTGCTCCGCAGGCGCGGCAATGGTAAATCCCTTGCCGGTTTTCATGCAGGTATTTTCCAGTGCCGGGGCGTTCGGTACCCGCTTCGCGCAAAACGTAGTATTCGCTGGCATCCAGGCGGTTTCGCCAATCAATCTCAGTGGCGCTGCGGGGGTCAAAATCACTCATCGCTTAACCTTTCTGGGGGTTATTTTCGCCTACCAATTTGCGCGCCAGCCGGTGAACTTCCTCGTCAGAGCGGTCACGGCTGAGGTAGCGGACTTCTTGCGGTTGAATCCGGCGGGAAACCAGCGCCCAGGGAACTTCTTTTACCAGCCATTGAATTAGTTGTTCTCGCAGGTAACAACGCAGTACCCATAAATCATTGCTATCGGCGGCAGACACCGAAATGCGCACAGTCTGGCAATCATCGCTCATATCGGAGACATCTACGCTGGCGCTGCGCCCATCCCACAGTTCCGTGCCTGACAGCAGCAGGTCCACTTGGGCGCGGATGGAATCGATAGGTGCGGAATAGTCAAGATAAAGTTCCACCATTCCCACTTGTTGGGTGTGCTTGCGGGTCCAGTTCTCGAACTTTTGTTGGGTGAAGTGGGTGGAAGGCACAATCATGCGGCGTTCATCGTAGAGATTAAGCACCACGTAGGTGAGGGTAATCTCTTCTACCGTGCCCAGCTCTTTCTTGCCATCTAAGCCCGGAACCTGCACTTTGTCGCCGACCCGGAGAGCATCTGAAAGCGCCATTTGCACTCCCGCAAAAACGTTTGCCAGAGTCGATTGGGCAGCTAAAGTTGCCACGATAGAAGCCACGCCAGCCGAGGCCAGCATGGAACTCATCGCTACTTGGGCAGACGGGAAAGTTAAAATCGCGCTAGAAATCCCCACAACCACTACTACCGCTTGTAATAACCGCCGGATAACCTGTGCCTGAGTCAGCATTTTCGAACGGCTCCGGGAAGGATTCTCGCGGTTAGCTTTTACCGCCACGTCTTCGATCACGTAGCAAATGCGGGTGATTAGGAAAGTAACCGCTAAAATCACCACGATCAGTAATCCTTGGCTAAACCTCCCAATCCCGGTAGAAGCGGCGATTTCCAGTCCGGAAGTGGTGTACTTCCAGCCTAGATAGGCTCCCAGAATCAGCATGGCGAAGAAGAAGCTACGGGTGGCCCGTTTTAAGATCAGTTTGGTGAGCGGCTCGCGTTTAGCTACCAGCTTTAAAATCGCGGTAGCGATTGAGGCAAGGATGATCCCGGCTAGCGCCCCTACGCCCATACCGGCGAGGCTGGTTAGCCAGTCAAATACTTGCTCAACGGTTTGATCTGATGAGGATGTGCCTAAAGGTTGCAGCTGCATATAACTAGACTACGTTTCACCGACAAAAAATGCAGGTATTGAACCATTAAAAGACGCGGTAAACCCCAGTTGTGAGAGGCTTCATAGGGGATCGCTTTGCCTTTAGTTGCTCAATGCCGGTAAGCTTATTCAAGTCTGAGCCGAGGCCTTGAGGCCAGGCCGCAAGGCCCCCATCGTCTAGAGGCCTAGGACACCGCCCTTTCACGGCGACGGCACGGGTTCGAATCCCGTTGGGGGTACGATCTGCCGAAAGGTGGAGCACAAATGAATAAGGCCCAGTGGCGCAGTTGGTTAGCGCGCCGCCCTGTCACGGCGGAGGTCGCGGGTTCGAGTCCCGTCTGGGTCGCAGGTCTTATTAGACCCCTAGGCTCTGTAGCTCAGTTGGGAGAGCGTTCGACTGAAAATCGAAAGGTCACCGGATCGATGCCGGTCGGAGCCACCACTGGTTACTTTTAGCGTTTTATTTTTTACTCCCGCCTTTAAGAGGCAAAATGATCCCACCCGTGTTGCGCATACGGTTGTCCCTCAACTAGCAGGTAGGCGTTAAACGAAGATGATGAATCATCTTCATTACTGAACGTAACTTCGGGTTTATTGGTGATATTGGCCGCTTGGGTGCTCGCCGATAAAACCTCGCCAATAAGCGTAAAACCGGGAATCGCAAATCCTGCGGGAGCTGTACATAGCAGGCCATGATCTTCTCCTCCCCCGAGAATCCAATCCCAGCTACTGGTACCCAAGAAACTAGCCAGATCTGCAAGGCGCTGGGCATATTTTTCTAAGAGGACGGGGTGCAAATCAATTACTACCCCGGAAGCGGCTGCTATTTTTGCCCCGTCCCGGCTCAGCCCATCAGAAACATCCATCAAGGCGTGGGCCCCGGCCAGGGCTAGTCGGGAGGCGAGGGAAGCGGGAACCTCTGGAACCTGATAGCGAGAAATAACTTTGTTGACGAGGCCGCGCAAGGATCCCGGTAGGGTGGGATCATCTAGGGCAGCTTGCGGACTCTGGAAGCGTTCCAGCAGGGCTAACCCGGCAGCGGAATCACCGAGATTCCCCGCGAAATACACCTGGTCGCCTACTTGCGCACCACAACGTAATAGGGGAGGTCGGCCCGCTAAATCCCCGATAACCGTGACTGCTATCTGCAGGCATGGCCCGGAAGATAGATCCCCACCTACCAGTGCATACCCGTAGCTTTCTAAGCCTTTTGCTAGCCCGGTAGCGAGGGCGGTAATCTCGTTATTGCCCATGTCTTTAGGAATAGTTACCGCCGCGACTGCGCTATGAGCACTTGCCCCCATGGCCGCAATATCGGCGGCGTTTTGGGCGGCGGCGCGCCTGCCGATCTGTTCTAGGCTCATCCAGTCACGACGAAAATGGACTCCTTCTACCAGCACATCAGTGGAAATCACGGAGCGAGAATCCGGATGAGCCAAAACCGCACAATCATCTCCCGACCCCACCAGTACTCGCTTGTGCGCATGCAGGCCGGCAGTAAAGTCGGCAATCAAGCGATCTTCGGCCGTAATGGGGGTAGGTACCGCCCCCTGAAAAGACGGTAAAGAATGCGGAGAAGAAGGTTCTACCTGGGCGGACTCGCCAGGAGGAGAAGTAGTCATAGTAGTAAGCCTACCTACTTACTGGTGCCAGTTCACCAAAGCCGGTTTAGGCGCCGCATTTACGTAACCGCTAGCCTTACAGCGGCTATTAGCGATCCTATTTAATGGCGTTATCTAGCTGGGCTTTGCGGGTTAGCTGCTGCAGGAAACGATCCTGGGTTTCTCCGAAGAGATCGCGCCAATAGCCACGCCGGATGACTTTCCCTTGTTTTAGCACTATCACCTGGCAATCTAGGGCAATTACATCGGTTAGGTCGTGGGTGACTTGGATAGTGGTGGCTCCCCCGATGCGTTCCCGCAGCAGCACTCGCAGCTGGTCGGCTACCTCTACATCCAGGGAGGCCATCGGTTCATCTAGTAACACCACATCCGGTTCAATCGCCATCGCCCGGGCAATAGCGACGCGTTGCTTTTGACCGCCGGAAAGCTGATTGGGACGGCGCCGCTCTAGGTTCTGTATTCCTACCGCGGCTAGTTGGCTGCGCGCCAATTCCTGGGCGCGATCTTTATCTATCCCTAAGCAACGCAAGCCAAATACCACGTTACGCAGCACGGACATATGCGGAAATAAGGCAGGATCTTGGGCGAGAAGCACTATTCGGGGCTGGTCTACGCTCCACTTAATAGAGCCAGAATCAGGAACCAGCGTTCCGGCCAGCAGGGAAATGATCGTAGATTTTCCCGCCCCATTCGGACCCAGCAGGGCAGTGGCGGAGCCGGGGGTAAAATCTAAATCCACATCTAAGTTACGCACGGCGATTTTCGCCTCCAGATGCACCCCCGGACCGGCCTGTTTTTTTTCGTGGTACTTTCTTGGAAAGACCGCTAATCGCCCCGGCCGTGCCGGGAGCAGCGCTTTGCTTTTGCCTTCCCATCAGACGCGAATACCAATAGTCGGAAAGTACCTGGGTGCCGCCTACTATCAAAATCGCCAGCGCAATAATCACTAAAGATAGGGAAAGTGCCAGGTCAGTATCGGTTTCTCGTTGCAGATATACCTCGAGGGGAAGGGTGCGCGAAATACCTTGCAGGGAGCCGGCAAAAGTAATCGTGGCCCCAAACTCGCCCAGGCAACGGGAAAACGCTAAAGCGGTTGCCGAAACGATCGCCGGGGCGGATAGCGGCAAAGTTACTTGCAGCAGGGTACGGGTGCGAGAAGCTCCTAAACCCCGGGCCGCGGCCTCGTATTGGAAACCGCGAGTGCGTAGCGCGCCCTCGAGGGAAGTAATCAGGAAGGGCATCGCCACGAAAGTTTGAGCGATAACCACCGCTAAGGTGGTAAAACCAATCTGAATCCCTAAAAGATCCAGTTTTGATCCCAAAATCCCCATGCGTCCCCAGGTAATTAGCAACACCAAACCGGCAACTACCGGAGGTAACACCATGGGGAGGGTGACGAACGTACGCACCAGGCGGGGAAAGAAACTGTTGCGTGCCTGGGAAAGCCACAACGCCAGCGGCACCCCGAAAACGATACACAGCCCGGTGGAAATCAGGCAGGTTTTTAAAGACAGCCACAGAGCGTCTTGGCTTTGGGTAGTGGCCAGCAGCTGCGGGATTTGTCCCCAATGTACCCGCAGTACCAAGGCGGCAAAGGGAATCAGTAAGAAAAGTAGCGCTAAGGCGGCGGGGCCCCACAGCCAAGCTGGGGACCCCGCCGCTTGATTAGCTCCGAAAGACTTACGCAAGGGGAGCTTTAGTTCTTATCTTGTGACAGGGGAGCCGAGAAACCATAGCTTTCTAGGATCTTCATCCCCTCATCAGACAGAATAGCGTCGATAAACTTCTTCGCGGCCTCTTGGTTCTTAGAGGCTTTCACCAAAGATATCGGGTAGGCGTTAACCACCTGGTCGATGCCCTTAACTTCAATGATCTCGACCTTGTCTCCAGCGGCCTTTGCGTCAGTCTGGTAAACCAGTCCCGCATCGGCTTCTCCGCTTTCAACTTTGCCGCGCACATCGGTAACCTTTTGTTCCTCAGATGCGGGTTTGAGGGTGACGCCCAATTTTTGCTGCAGTTCTTTCGTAGCGTTACCGCAGGGCACCCCCTCGGCACAAACCACTAGTTTCTTGCCGTCCAAGGAGGCGTCTAGCCCGGTGATCTTGGCGGGGTTCCCCTTGGGGACGATTAGTGCCAAAGTGTTAGAGGCGAAGGGTTTGACCTCGCTAACCAGATCCGCAGCGGTTGCTTTTTTCATGTTCTTTTCGTCAGCGGAAGCAAAAACATCTGCTGCCGCACCGTTTTTTAGCTGATCTACCAGGGTAGATGAACCCTCAAAGGAGAGCTTCACCTCGATATTAGGATCTGACTTTTTCAGTACCTTCTCAACAATTTCCGGGAAAGCCTTATTTAACGAGGCGGCCGCGAATACCGTTAGCTGGGTTTTTTCTGCCGGAGCTTTGCTCTCTTCGGCCTTAGTGCCACCGGAGGACGAGCAAGCTCCTAGCGCCAGGGCAAGCCCGGCTGCTAGAGCAACGAGACGGAATTTTTTCACAGTTTTTCTCCTTCAGGAAGCTGTACCGAAACATTAGTCGCTTTGACCTGGGCGGTAGCTACGGAACCAACCTCTAAGTTCAGTTCCTCTACTGCTTCGGTAGAGACTAGGGAAACCACCCGGTAGGGTCCGCATTGCAGATCTACCTGGCTCATTACCTGGCCTTTTTTCAGGGCAACCACTAGCCCTTGGAAGTGGTTACGGATTGATTCATTAGGTTCTTCCCCCAGTAGGGTCCCAGCGGGACGCTCCTGCAGGAAACGAGCTACTGAGGCTCCGTCCACCCGCTTGGGACCGGATCCAGCAACAGTTTTGATTAGATTTTCATCGAGCCAACGGCGGATGGTGTCATCACTGACCCCCAGCAGGTTGGCGATAGTAGATATACGATAATTTGGCATAGAATTAGGGTATCGCAGATACGAAAAAATATCTGGAAAATGAGCTTAATACGGAAATAGTGCTAATAAAAGTACTAATAACAAAAAATAGATTCAGGTATTAAAGGTTAGATAAAACCGGTTGGCGAAGTTGGAAATCTTTAAAGATAGAACGCTGAGGGCGCCGGCTGGCTAAAAGGCGAACTGGCGCCCTCGGAAAAGTGATCTGATTTAAGCTCCCTGGGCGGGAGCTCCTCCCGCGTCCTCGCCACCGGCCGCAGTAGCCCGAACTGGGGTCCAACCCGGCTTTTCCGGGCTAGCGGCGGTCGCGGGGCGCCGCGAGCGGTAAACGATTGGTGGACGGGTAACGTAACCCACCGGAGCCGAAAGTACGTGCACTAGGCGGGTGAAGGGCCATACCGCCAACAGCAGTAAACCGGCAATGATATGCAGTTTGAAACTGAGCGGCACATTCGCCATCAGATCCACCTGAGGTTGCAGCATGAACAGGGAACGCAGCCACACCGAAATCGTTTTGCGGTAGTTATAGCCGCCATCAGCCCCAAAGATCTGGTTGGCGGCGGTTGCTATTGCTCCCAACGCCAGGGGAATCGCCAAGAAAATATAGGCAACCAGGTCACGAGCGGTAGTAGCGAAACGTACCGAATGGTTAACGAAACGCCGCCACAGCAAGCCGATAAAGCCCACCACCGCCGCAATCCCTGCCGCGGTGCCCCCAAAGGTGGCTAGCAGGTGATATTGGTGTTGAGTAACCCCCATGGCTTCGGTCATCCAGTCGGGGATGAATAGCCCCATAAAGTGTCCCACCAGCACGAACAGGATCCCGAAATGGAATAGCGGGGAAGCTAATCGCAGGATTTTAGCTTCCCGTAGCTGTGAGGACTCGGAAGTCCATCCATACTGATCAGAGCGGTAACGCCAGATAAGACCGGCAACTAGTAGCGTAATGCAAATATAGGGAAATACTCCCCAAAACAACACGTCCATGACTTCACCCTTCGCTCGCGGTGTCTGCTTGAACCGGGGCTAACTGCGGCCACGGCAAGTTATTACTGTCATCCAAGCCCACCAATTCGGTAGGCGGACCTTGACAGATGAGGCGCTCCATACGCTCAGTGGTTTCCCTATCGGCTTCCCCCAACACCATGCGCAGGGCAGCGACCACTTTCTGCCAGGGAGAATCTAGCGAGCACAGCGCAGCGTGCAGCACTTCGATCCCCTCGCGGCTAGCCGCGATTGCGCCTAAGACTAGGGCTAAATCTTCGCCCTCACAGCGGGCGGCTAACTCTAAAACCCGCGGTAGATAGTCAGGTAGGGATTCGCGGTGGGGAGGCTCGAAACCTACGGCGCTAAATAAATCCGAAAACACCGTCAGCGCGATCCCGCGTTGCCGGGTATCTCCAGTGGCGTAATAGGTTAGCTCCAGGGCGCAGCGGCGTTTGCGGTCAAAAGTCTCCACGTAGTCCTCTTGGACTCCGCGTACTCCGCGCATGCGTGCCCAGGAAGAAAACTCTCCAAGTTCCCGACCGATAGCCTCGGGTAGCAGCTCAGATTCTGTCTTCACCTGGGAAAGGACTTCCTCCAGGTTGTCACCGGGGTAATCCAAGAGCAGCGCGCAAGCCATGAGGGCAGCCGAGCGCTGTTCTGGCTCCAGAGCCACCGCGTTTACCGGGGGCGCCTCTTGCCGGGTAGGAATAAAAGAAACCTTAGCGCTCACCGCGGTGCCCTCCCGATTTCCACCGGAACTTTACCCGAGGGCGCGCCCTGACCCACCGGACAAATATATTCACTGGGGGTGCGCGCAGTTTCCGGATGAGTGGTGGGAATGACGTAGCGATCTTTATATTTAGCGACCGATAGCAAGCGGTACATGGCTTTTACTTGGTCTTCGCTCATGCCTACCGCAGCCGGGATTTCCGGATTAGGCTTATCGCCCAGATTAATATCGCGCATATAAGACCGCATAGCCGCTAAGCGCCGCAAGGAGCGCTCCACCGGTCGCGGATCCCCAGCAGCAAATAGGTCTGCTAGGTACTCTAGAGGAATACGCATAGTAGCGAGCGCAGTTAGCAGGATCTTATGGTTCTCCCCATCGGCTCCCGAAGCGGTTACTGCCTCTACTACCGGTGATAGTGGGGGAATGTACCAAACCATCGGCAGGGTGCGGAACTCCGGATGCAGAGGCAGCGCCAGAGAATATTCCACGATCAACTTATAAACGGGAGAATTTTGTGCCGCCTCGATGAAAGACTCCGGAATCCCGCTTTGCCGCGCAGCCGCAATCACTTGCGGATCGGAGGGATCCAACATTACATCGCGCTGCGCCTGGTAGAGATCGGTTTCCTCCTTGACTGCCGCCGCTTGGCTGACCCGATCTGCGTCATAGAGGATAACCCCCAGGTAGCGCAGCCTGCCCACGCAGGTTTCGGAGCAAACCGTGGGGTCACCGGCCTCGATCCGGGGGTAGCAGAGGGTGCATTTTTCGGCTTTGCCGCTCTTATGGTTGAAGTAAACCTTCTTATAAGGACAACCCGAAACACACATTCGCCAGCCGCGACAAGCATCCTGGTCAACTAGGACAATCCCGTCCTCGGTGCGTTTATACATTGCTCCCGACGGGCAGGCGGCTACGCAGGTGGGGTTCAAACAGTGGTTACAAATCCGCGGCAGGTAGAACATAAACGAATTTTCAATATCCGTTTTTACCTGCTGATTCATCTTTTTGAGGGTGGGATCGTCCTGCATGGTTTCGGTAGATCCGGCCAGGTTGTCATCCCAGTTCGGCCCCCACTCAATGTTCTTTAAGGGCTTTCCGCTCATTTGGGAGCGCGCCTGCGCCACCGGTAGCGCTTTGGAACCCGCCGGAGCCGACAACAACTTGTCATAGTCATAAGTCCAGGGCTCGTAATAGTCGTCTATCTGTGGCATATGGGGGTTGGCGAAAATTTTAGCCAGCTGTGCTAGTTTCCCCCCAGAACGCGGAACCAGCTTGCCGGAGGCCGTGCGCCGCCAGCCGCCCTTCCACTTTTCCTGGTCTTCCCAGGTGCGCGGATAACCGAGTCCGGGGCGAGTCTCCACATTGTTGAACCACATATATTCAGTGCCGGTACGGTTAGTCCAGGCCTGTTTGCAGGTCACCGAGCAGGTGTGGCAACCAATGCACTTGTCCAGGTTCATTACCATGACCACTTGGCTCATTACTTTCATGACTGGTCTCCTTTAGAGAAAATGCAAACTGCCACTGACATTTAGAACTCCACCTCCTGGCTGCGGCGCCGAATATAGGTGACTTCGTCGCGCTGGTTACCGGTAGGACCGGTGTAGTTGAAGGCATACGAGAACTGCCCATAGCCGCCCAACAAATGAGTTGGTTTAATAAAGATGCGGGTCAGAGAGTTATGGGTGCCGCCCCGTTTACCGGTTGACTGGTTAAGCGGAGTGTGGGTAATCCGTTCTTGTGCGTGGTACATAAACACGGTGCCTTCCGGGATGCGGTGGGACACAATTGCGCGGGCGCTAACCACTCCGTTGCGGTTATGGGCCTCAATCCATTCGTTATCGCGCACCCCAATCTTGGCGGCATCCTGCGGAGACATCCACACGGTTTGTCCGCCCCGACCCAGGGTCAACATATAGAGGTTATCGAAATACTGGGAGTGGATCGCCCACTTGTTATGGGGAGTGAGGTAGCGGACTGCCACCTCGGCGCTGGGGGTGCCATCCCCGCGCACCATGCCGGGAGCGGGTTCCCCAAAGAGGTGGTGTAAATCCAGTGGGGGGCGATAGGTGGGCAGGGATTCCCCGTAGGCACACATCCAGTCGTGATCCAGGTAGTAGTGCATCCGGCCAGTGAGGGTGTGCCAGGGTTTGAGGTACTCTACGTTTTGGCTAAACGCAGTGTAACGCCGGCCTCCATGTTCACTGCCGGACCATTCGGGGGAAGTAACCACGGTCTTGGGAGCCTGTTGCACATCGGCCAGAGTGATCTGGTAATCAGCGTGTCCGCGCGACATTTCGGTCATATCTCCGGCGGCGTCCACCTTTTCGGTGAGGGTCTTAAAGCCCTGGGTGGCGAGGCGTCCATTGGTGGTGCCCGAGAACTTCAAAATGAACTCGGCAGCAATCTGGTCGGTGTCTAGGCGCGGACGCGGGCCAATCGCAGTCTCAATTTCTCCGAACTGTTCGCGCATTTCCCGCAGCTCTTTATCCGGGGTGAAAGGTACGCCTTTGGTGCCCATCCCCATTTTTTCGATAACCGGACCCAGGGAGTTAAATTTCTCCCCAATCTTGGTGTAGTCGCGCTCGATGGGGATAATCTTTGGCATATTGACTCCCGGCACCCAGCCGCATTCCTCGCGGGGAATCACTACCCCCGCGGGATTAGCTAGCTCATCCGGGCTGTCGTGGTTCAAAGGAGCCGCCAGGAGGTCCAGTTGGGTACCCAGGTGATTGCCTGCCATCTTGGAGACCAGCTGCGCTAAATCTTGGAACAACTGGAAATCAGTGCGTGCCTGCCAGGGCGGCAAGATCGCGGCGTTGAAGGTATGCACATAGGGGTGCATATCGGTGCTGGACAGGTCATGTTTCTCGTACCAGGTGGCAGCTGGCAGCAAAACGTCAGAATGCAAAGTGGTAGAAGTGTTGCGGAAGTCCGCAGTCACCACCAAATCCAGCTTGCCTTTCGCGGCCTGCTCGCGCCAACGCACGTTACGAGGACGCTGGTCTTCCGGTACTTCCTCGGCCTGGACATCGTTATCGGCCCCGATCATATGGCGCAAGAAGAACTCGGTACCCTTGGCAGAGGACCCCAAAAGGTTAGTACGCCAGTTAAAGAGGACACGCGGGTAGTTCACCGGATTGTCCGGATCTTTCGCCGCGAACTCTAGCTTTCCGGCAGCGAGCTCTTCGGCTACGTAGTCCGCGGGTTTTTGCCCGGATTCTTGCGCTTGCCGCCCCAGCTCCAAAGAAGACCGATTGAACTGGGGATATGCGGGCATCCAGCCGCGTTCAGTAGCTTCCAGTAAAGAATCTGCAATGTTTTGCTTGGGCACTGAGGCCACAGACGCAGGCGAAGTTAAGCGGTCGGTGGTCAGCGAATCGTAACGCCACTGATCAGTGGTTAAATACCAGAAACCGGTGGAGATCATTTGCCGGGCGGGACGCTGCCAGTCCAGGGCGAATGAATATTGGGTCCAACCGGTAATCGGGCGTACCTTCTCCTGACCCACGTAGTGCGCCCAGCCGCCACCGTTAACCCCCTGGGTGCCGCACATCGAAGTCAGTGCCAAGATAGTGCGATAGATCTGGTCAGAGTGGAAATAGTGGTTCGTGCCCGCACCCAAGATAATCTGGCTGCGTCCTTTAGAATCGAGGGCGTTTTGCGCGAACTCGCGGGCAATCCGGATAGTGGCATTAGCCGGCACCCCGGTGATTTCTTCCGCCCATGCGGGAGTCCCCGGATTGGAGGAATCCTGGTAATCCTCGCCCCAAATGCCCGGGAGACCAGCACGTTTTACCCCATACTGAGCCAGCAAAATATCGTAAACCGTGGTCACCAGGTGCCCGTCAACCTTGCGTACTGGTACCCCCCGGTTAATGGTGCCAGCACCCACGGAGCTACCTTTGTTTTCCCCGGCTACCAGGTCAAAGCGGGGCAGGGTAATTTCAGCGCTTTCTCCGCCTTCTTGATAGAGGCTGAGCTGGGCGTTTACCCCCTCCATCTTTAGGTTCCAATGACCTTTACCTTCCGGAGTGAACCGGTCAGCCAAAGTACCACCCGGATCCTTCACGCTACCGTCGGCATCCATCACCAGGAAACGGAATTCCGGCTTTGGCTTTTCTTTAACTTCTGCCGGCAGGCTAGACACATCAGCGGCGCTTAAGAATTTGCCCGGCACCAGTCCTTCGGGGGTTTCTTCTAGCTTTACTAGGAAGGGCGAGTCGGTATAGCTACGCATATAGTCCAAGAAATAGGGAGACTGTTTGCCCACATGGAACTCGTTTAGAATCACGTGCCCCATCGCCGTAGCTAGCGCCCCATCGGTACCGGGGTTAACCCGCAACCATTCATCCGCAAACTTGGTGTTATCGGAATAGTCGGGGTTGATGGATACCATCTTTTGCCCGTGGTAACGCGCCTCGGTCATGAAATGCGCATCCGGGGTGCGGGTGAGCGGCAGGTTAGAACCCCAAACTAGCAGGTAGGAGGAGTTAAACCAGTCTCCGGCCTCGGGAACATCGGTTTGATCCCCGAATACCTGGGGGCTGGCGACCGGAAGGTCTGCATACCAGTCATAGAAAGATAGGTTTACCCCGCCAATCAGCTGCAGGTAACGGGCACCGGCACCGAAAGAAACCATCGACATGGCGGGGAGCACCGAGAAACCGGCGATCCGGTCCGGACCGTAGTCTTTAATGGTGGCAACATTGGCGGCGGCTACGATTTCTAGGGCTTCCTCCCAACTGGTACGCACCATGCCCCCTTTGCCGCGCGCCGATTTATAGGCGGCGGAGGCTACCGGATCCGAAGCGACTGCCCGGAAGGCCTCTACCGGGTCAGGATGGGTTTGTTTCGCTTTGCGGTAGGCATCTAGCAGCACTGAACGCACATAGGGATGACGAATCCGGGTGGGAGAATATTCGTACCAGGAGAACGCGGCACCGCGAGGACAGCCGCGCGGCTCATAGTCAGGCATATCCGGACCGGTAGACGGATAGTCAACCGCTTGCGCCTCCCAGGTGATTAACCCGTCCTTTACAAACACTCGCCAGGAGCAAGAACCGGTGCAGTTCACCCCGTGAGTGGAGCGCACCACCTTGTCATGGCTGAAACGTTGCCGGTAGAACGCATCCGCTTCGCGTCCTCCGACCAGGAACATTTGGCGAGCATCCTGGCTTACCTGCCCGCGCCTAAGCTTCGCACCTAGTTTTAATAACGAAGAAACAGCCATTTTATTTTCCTTTGAATTTTGTGCTTACTAAGTTTTGATCCTGAGGGCGACGCTGCGCCCTCAGGAATAATTGGCTATCCGGGGAAGGGAGCGTTCTTGCGGGCGTACTGCCACCAGCAAAGCGCAGAACCGATAATGCAAAAGAGGGTGCATCCATAGAAGAAGACCGTCGGAGAAATCATAGTGAGGGCTACCGACACCACGAAGGGGCCGAAGGAGGCAACCGCGGCAGTAAACCCGATGGCGCCGCCTGCTTGGCGAGCCGGCATAATCATCGGCATCTGTTTGAAGGTACCGGCATTGCCCAGGCCAGAGAAGAAGAACATCACCAACATAGCAATCAAGAAACCGTAAAAGTCGCTCATGCCGCGAGGATTATTTAGGTAGAAGCCGGCGATTGCCAGAGTAACCGCCATGCCCACTCCAGAAATGAAAGTCCAAATCGCTCCGCCCATCTTGTCGCAGAAAGGACCCCAGGCCATGCGGACCACTGAACCAATCAGCGGTCCGAGGAAGGCGAAGGAAGCACCGACGACCGCTAGTTTCAGGGGAGATTCGGCACCGTAGTTGTCGTTAATCAGCAGACCGAATACTGCCGATAGCCCCGAAAATAGTCCGAAGGTCATCACATACAGCACCGTCATGTACCAGGTGTTGGCGTTGCTGAAGATGTCGAGCTGCTGGCGAATATTGGCTTTAATCGGTACATCACGTAGCAGGGTGAAAGACAAGATGGCGGCCACGAGGCACCAAGGCACGAAGAAGATTGCGGCGTTAGACACCCAAATATTTACCCCGTCCGCGGTCTGTTGGGGGCTCATCCAGGTGAGACCGAATAGCGAGAATCCCATTAGCAGCGGGCCGACTAGCTGAATGATCGACATCCCCAGGTTGCCGATCCCGGCTTGCAGTCCCAAAGCAGTTCCCGAAAGCCGCTTGGGGAAGAAATAGCCGGTAGAGGGCATATAGCCAGAGAAGGAACCGCCCCCGATTCCGCACATGAAGGCTAAAGCTAGTAGCCACCAATAGGGGGTGTTCGGGTTTTGCACCGCGAAGAACCAACCCAGCATGGGGATCATATAAAGGATTGAAGACCAGCCCACCAGTTTGCGGGTACCCACGATGGGTGGCAAGAAAGTGTAAATCAAACGCAAAAACCCGCAGGACAGACCGGGCATCGAGGTCAGCCAGTAAAGTTGCGCTTTGGTGAGGTCGAATCCGATCTCGTTAAGTTTAGGGGCGATTGCGGATACTAGGAACCATACGGTGAACGCCAGAATCAAGGAATAGGTGGAGATCGCCAGGGTGCGCCAGGCAAGTCCAGAGTCCCATTTATCCGGGTTATTCGGTTCCCAGTCAGTCAGTCAGTACGTATTTAGATTTCTTAGTAGCTTCCATAGCTCCAATGCTTTCTTTATGCCGGGTAACGCCCTCAGCCTGTCAGATTTTCCTTATCTTTTCCGTGTTAAGATAAATGAGGACAATATCTGCAGGTTACAGCGATATCGTTTATAACGATACTAGTCCAACCTGAGGGACAGTATCCCGGTAATCGCAAGCTGGTGTTTGCGTAATTGGTAGGAGGATTTCGCCTTGTCAACGGACCCGCACGCGCACTTAAAAGAGAAAAAACTACAAAAATTGCGCGGTCGTGCTGCAGGTGCGGTGATAACTGTGTCAGATCGTTGTAAAAGCGGCGAACGCCCTGATAAGTCAGGTCCTTTGGCTCAGGAACTCTTGGCTGGGTACGGAATCGATGTAGATCGGGTAAGGGTGGTGGCTGACGGAATCGAATCCGTCCAAAACGAAATTCGCGCTGCCATTGCCGAAGGGGCGCGGGTGGTGCTAACAACCGGAGGCACCGGAATTACCGAACGTGACCTCACACCCGAGGCGACCGCCCCGCTGCTGGAGGCACGCCTGGACGGGATTGCGTGGCAAATCTTCCAGCAGGGTCTAAAAGCTACCCCGCTATCTTCGCTTTCGCGGGGTCTGGTGGGGATTACTGCGCGTGGCGCCGCGGGTGCCATCGTGGCCAATGCGCCCGGCTCGCGAGGCGGAGTGCGCGACACCCTGAGCGTCCTCGGCCCCCTCTTGCCCCACCTATTAGAGCAGCTAGATCCGGTAGCCTTCCCCTTAGATTAGCTAGCGGGAGATGCGTAGTAACTCGGTTACCGGGGCGATATCTGCCGGAGTATCCACGTCGTGGGCATAATCAGGGGAAATCTCGCGGGTGGCAAACCCGATCTCACCTAGCACTCCGCGTACCGAACGATTTAAAGGATTCGCCCGCGCCATCTCCATCAGCGCCCGCACGGTAAATGCCCCCAGCACATATTGGGTAACCTCTCCGACCTGGCCTAAGAGTATTTTTTCTTTTTCGACTGCTTCCTCATTAGTTTCCTGTAGCTGCCGTGCCAGTTGCCGCAAAGCAAACCCTGATAGGGGAGCGTCCACGGGGCAAACCCCGATAATGTCGGAGGGCGAAAACACGAACGAGGCAGCTAAACGGTGCCAGCCCGCAACTATCCCGGCTGCTGGTCCCGAGCCCGGAGGTTCCTCCATAGTGAGGAAAACTTTCTCGGGAACCTCCACCTCCTCGGGAGCCACCACTACAGTGGGAACTGGCGGCAAAAAAGACAACGTCCAGCTGATCAGGCGATCTCCAGCAATCAGTAGATTAGGTTTACTGCGCCCGCCTAGACGTTCGCCAGTTCCCCCTGCCAGTACAATCACTCCATTTAGGTACTGCGGGGAACTAGCCATGATCAACTTCCTTAGCTTCCGCTTCCTGCTCGCTTCCCGGACGCACCCAAGTTCCCGAGCGTCCGCCTCGTTTTTCCAAAACATAGCATTCACGGATAGAAACCATTTTGTCTACCCCTTTCACCATGTCAATCAGGTTTAGGGCGGCGACGGAGGCAGCGGTGAGTGCCTCCATCTCGATTCCGGTGCGGTCAGCAGTGCGGCAGGTAGCGAGGATCTCGACCCCGTCCTCAGCCAGGCGGATATCCACCGCGCAATAATGCACCCCAATTGGGTGCGCCAAAGGCAACAGCAGGGGGGTACGTTTAGAGGCCGCGATTCCGCCGATACGCGCCACCGCTAAGGCATCCCCTTTCGGGACTTCGCCAGCCTGCAAAGCCGCCATGATCTTCGGTGAGCACTGCACAAAGGCGCGCGCCCGTGCCTGGCGCACCGTGGGTTGCTTGCCGGTAATATCCACCATATGTGCCTGCCCAGACGTATTTAAGTGGGGTAAAGGTTGCGCGTCCTCGTTTTTCATTACTGCTCCTTGTCTCTTAATGACCAGCTCGCTATATTGCGCGGGTTAATGCGCCCCTAGCAGGGCAACACATCGACCAGACTCCATTGCTCCACTTCGGTAACCTCCTCCGGCACAACTGCCAGTGCATTCGCTTGATGTAGGGAAGCCACAAAGTGCGATCGCGCCCCTAAACGGTGAGTCGGAGTAACCGTGGGGGTATCGCCTACCCGCTCTGCCTCGGTCAAATGTACCGGCACGAACTGGCGTTTACCGGCAGGGGACTTCCAGGCCACCGTAGTAGTGGCGGCGCGAGTCTGCAGCGCCGCACGTCCCTCTTTACCAGATAGAGCGGCCAAAACCGGACGTACAAATACGTGGAAAGACACAAACACGCTGACCGGATTGCCCGGCAAAGTTGCCACATAAACATCGGCGCCATCGGGGGCGGCAATACTGCCAAACCCCTGCGGTTTACCCGGCTGCATCGCAACTTTGGTAAACGCTAAACCTCCGGATAAACCAACTTGTTTAACCACGTCATAGGCGCCCGCACTCACTCCGCCAGTGGTGACAATCAAATCCGCTCCCTGGGCAGCCTGCTCCAGAGTTTTCGCAAACACTTCCGGTTCATCATCGGAACTGTAAACCCCCGACACGATTACGTCTTGGCGGCGCAGCAAGGCCTCTAGCAGCACCGAATTCGAGTCCGGGATTTGCGCTCCCTTTAGGCTGGCGCCTGCCGGACGCAGCTCCAATCCGGTAGAGATTACTGCTACTCGCGGACGGCGATAAACCGGTAACTCTGAATAGCCAATCGAAACCGCCGAAGAAAGTGCCGCGGGGGTGAGGACTGTTCCTGCCGCTAACACCAGGTCACCCACGGCGGCGTCCTCGCCTGCCTTGCGTACGTTCGCCCCCGCACGGGGGCAACGCTCAATCGTGACCTCTTTAGGCAGGTCAAGGGGGCCAGCCGGCAGGGTAGTGTCCTCTACTTTAATCACGGTATCGGCGCCAGCCGGCATCCGTGCGCCAGTCATAATCCGGATAGCATGCCCGGGACTGAGCTGATAATCCCCATTATCCCCAGCGGCAATATCGGCTTCGACTGGCAAAGTTAAAGGCAGAGTTTTTTTGGCTCCATCATCCCCCGGGGCGCTCGGCAATTCGCTTTGGCTGGGCGTAGCAGCAGGCACCGTCGTTGCGCTTTTTTCTGCGCCGGTAGCCGCCGGGGTGGACGTATTTTCGAGGACGTTGGGCAGGTCGCAGGAACGCACCGCAAACCCATCCATCGCGGAATTAGTAAAAGGCGGCACCGGGAAGCGGGCAAAAACATCTTCTGCCAAAGTGGCGCCCAAAGCCTCCGCCACTGGCATTACTGTGGGAGGAAGCGAATTTACCTGGGTTAATACCTGGTTCAGGTATTCATCTACCGCTTTCATAATTATTTATCCTTTCCGGATACCGTTACTGGCTTTGGGGATCCGTTCCCAAAATGCACCACATTCCATTTTCCGCTGCCCGCATCTACGATTAAAAGTTTTCCGATCAGCGGCTCGCCTACTCCCACGATCATTTTGATAGCTTCAGTTGCCAGAATCGATCCGGCTTGCCCGCAAACCGCTCCCAACACGCCATTTACCCGAGAAGTAGGGGTAGTGCCAGCCGGCGGCGGCGCCGGATACAGATCCCGTAAAGTAAGCCCCCCGGCGAATACTGAAATCTGAAAATTCATCGCCACTAAAGTTCCCCACAGGTGCGGACGCCCCACTTCGGCGCAAGTATCCGCAAGCAAATATTTCGCGGAAAAATTGTCGGTCGCATCAACCACTAAGTCATAGGCAGCGATAATGCTGCGGGCATTATCAGCAGTGATCTTCGGTTCCAGTTGCACCCGCACATTCGGGTTCAAAGCATGGACGGTGGCCGCGGCTGATACCGATTTCACCTGCCCCAAGCTAGAGGCGGGATGGATTACTTGGCGCTGTAGATTCGATTGTTCGACCCGATCGGGATCAGAAATACCCAAGGTGCCGACCCCGGCAGCACTCAAATAGGCCAGGGCAGGCGAGCCCAAACCGCCCGCACCTACCACCAAAATCCGCGCGGCCTGCAAAGAATCAATCCCACGCTCACCGATCCCGTCGACAGTGGCGGTGAGGCGATCACGTTCAAAAACCATGCGCGTCCTTTCCTCTAGCTACTCCCTTATACAATACCGGTAGAGCGCTTCAGGAGGGTGACAGATGATATTCGATGTAAAAATTACAGAAAAACCCCTGGCAGATCCCAGTTCGTCCCCGGGGATAGCGGATATTCCGGCCACTAGTGGCGCACGCGTGGTGTTCAACGGCTGCGTCCGTAACCACGACGGTGGTCAAGGAGTAACCCACCTGATTTATTCCGCCCATCCGGAGGCCGAAAAATTTCTGATTAAGGCCGTCCGGGACGCCATCCAGTTTTCCCTTCCCGAGGGAGAGGGCGCGCTTTCCTCGGAGGTAGCGGGGGATAACGCTGAAAGTTTAGATGCAGTTTTTGTACGTCACCGGATCGGGCGGCTAGAGATCGGAGAAACCGCGCTGCTAGTGGTAGTAGATGCCCCGCATCGCGCTGCCGCCTTCAAAGTGAGCACTGAAATCGTTGACCAGATCAAGGCACAGGTGCCGATCTGGAAGGATCAATACTTCTCCGATGGAAGTAACCACTGGTCGAACTGTCCCTAAAGTTCCAGGTCTGGCTCGGTAAAAGCACTCCGGGGACCCCATGAGCTTCGCAGGGCTCAGCTCAAGCCCCTCTCGTATCTTTTACCGGCCGCGACCTTAATGTGGGGACAGGTTGGCCAGTATTTAACCACCCGCAAAAGGGGGAAGTACATCTAGTTGCCCGTTAGCAGCGGATTCACCGAGGGGAGTGTCGCCATCGGCGAGGGCGCCGTCCACTAAGAACGAACTGACCTTCAAGATCGGGGACAGGTCGTTGTTGCTGGCAGCTTGGGCAATTTCTCGCAGAGTTTGGTCAGCAGCCGGCTTAACCTGTGCGCTGTCAACTCCTGCTGCCTGGGCAGCGCCGGCGAAAAAACGTACGGTAAACACGCTTTAGCCTCCGATCTGAGAAAGGGAATAGGTTCTGCGTCCTGCCGCCGATATTTCGCGGTGACCAGCAGGCTTAGCTGCTTGAGCGGCAAGCCAAAGCTGAGTCAGCTCGTCGTTAGAGGCACCTTGACGCATAGGAGCAAGTAAATCGACAAAAGCTAAAGAAAAGAGGCAAGAGTACACTTTGCCATCAGCAGACAGCCGCGTGCGGTCACAGGTGGCGCAGAAGGGCGCGGATTCGGAGGCAATAACTCCGATAATCCCGGCAGGATGGTCGCTGCCGGCCGCTACGTTCCAGCGCCGCGCCGGAGCCGCCGGGTCAGTTTCAATTGGGGTGAGCGAAAAACTTTCCTGTAGCCGCGCGAGAATGTCGCGGGCGTGGGGGCGTACAGCAGCTGAATCCCCTAAGGGGCCGATCGGCATGAACTCGATTGCCCGCCATTGGAAGCCGCGCCGCAGTGCAAAGCGAACTAGATCTGGTATTTCCTCTAAGGACTGCTGATCTAAAATCACCGAGTTAAGTTTTATGGGTTCTAAGCCGCTACCTGGTAGTTTTTCCAGAGCCGCTGCCACCTCGGAAAAACGATCGCGTTTAGCAAGCGCAAAATAGCGGTCGGGATCCAAGGTGTCTAAAGAAATATTGATGCGCCCTAAACCCGCGTTTACCAGAGAATCTAACCGGGGAGCTAAACCGATAGCGTTGGTAGTTAAGGCAATATCGGCAGGCAAATCAGCCTGCCTAAATGCCTGGTGAATCTGGCGAATAATTTCCGCTAAATCGGGACGTAAAAGGGGTTCGCCTCCGGTTAAACGGACTTTACGAATCCCTAGAGACAGTGCCACTTGCGTCAGGCGCCCGAACTCACTAGGGGTTAGTAGATCCTGGCGAGGAATCCAGGTGTCGGCATCTTCGGGTAGGCAGTAACTGCAGCGTAAATTACAGCGGTCGGTAACCGATAGACGCAGGTCTTTAGCGACCCGACCCCAACGGTCAAGTAGCTGACGCGAGGGTGCTGTGGCTACGGATTCAGCGCGCATTACCCCTCCTGCGGCTAGGTGTTGCTTGCAAATGTCTAGGCTTGCCAGTTCTCTGCTAAATCCTGTAGCTGCGAAATAATTTCTTTGGCATCGGCACCCTGGCCGCAGGCATATCCGGTGAGAAAAGCAGTCAAGGGGGCACCCGGACGAGAAGGACCATGTGCCACCGTTCCAATCAAAGAAAGCAGCTCTGATTCCACCGTTTCCAGCGGATTATCCTCTAATTGCAGTTGCTCGCGCACATCGGTTAGCCAGCGATGCATCTGCGCCATCTTTTCTGGGTCGTCTTTCTTATTATTAGCGGCCATCAGATTCCCCTTTCGATTGCGCGCGCCCGGTTTAGGGTCGCTTTTCTATCCTAAACCACAACGATACCAGGGAAGATAGCCTTTGCTGGAGTTTTGTTTTCCGAGGGCGTAGGAAGGGAAAATCGATATAGAAATTAAGCGAATATTATTGCTCAGAAGCGGAAGAAGCTTCCGAATGTTTCCGTTTTCTCCTATTCTTGCCGAAGCGAGGACGCAAGCTTCCTCCGGCTTTGATCCAGTCGTTGATAGCGGAAATTCCTACCGCCAAAAGGTAAAGTCCAATCAGCGCCGCCATCTGGACGATCATTGGCCAGGCGGTGGGGAGGGGATTTGCCACCGCCGAGAACACAGCGGCAAGTACCACTGCCCACCGCCAACCTTTCAGCATGGTTTTAGCTTTCATTACTCCCGCAAAGTTGAGCACCACCAAGATTTCGGGAGCTAGGCAGGAAAGCCCGAACGCCAGCACCAGGCGCATAAAGAAGGTGATATAGGAATCCGCTCTCAGCAGCATTGCGGATCCGTCCGGGGTGAAAGAATTCAAAATCGAAACCGCTTTGGGGATTACCCACATCCCGGAGAGGGCACCTCCACTGAACAGCACGATCCCGACTAAACCAAAAGTGGTGATATAGATTTTTTCTTTACGTTTTAAACCGGGAGCAATAAAAGCTCCAATCTGGAAAATCCACCAGGGGGCAGAAATCAGTACCCCTAACCAGAGGGACACCTGAATCCGCATATCAAAGGCGGCGCCAATGGTCTGGAAGTTTAATTGCGGGGCTTGACCACTAACCTTTCGCAGCGGTTCTTGCATCCAATTCAGGGTAGGGGTAACCAAGAACCAGCCGCCAATCGCGGCTACGAAAATACCTGCCAACGCCAATAGTAGGCGTTTGCGCAGTTCCAGCAGATGTTCAGTCACCCGCATACGGGCTTGCGGGTTAGTCTTTTTTTGTCCCGGCATGGGGCGGGGGGTTAATTATTTTCCGGCGGATCAGCGGTATCGGACTGCCCGCTAGCCACTTGCGGAGATGAATTCTGGACGTTATTCTGCGTCGGTGCCGGGGAAGACGGAGTAGCTGGAATTTGGGGATTTTGGGGTCCGGCCGTCACCTGCTTATTGCTGCCATCTTCGCTGAGGTCCGAAAGTTCAGACTTGAGGACTTTCGCAGATTTTCCGATGTTACGGGCAATGTCGGGCAGTTTGGAGGCTCCAAAAACAATGATTAACACCAGGAGCAGAATGAGAATATGTACTGGCCTCACGGTGGTGCCCTTCCTTTCTTACAGACGGCATCTAGATAGTTTTCCCCAATTGTAGCGGGGTTAGCAGGCTAATAGCTTACTCCTATCGAGGATAGCTAAAACTTGTCGGCTTAACTACCAAATGCTGGGAAATACTAAGAACGCGGAACTTGTTAAGGCGGCGCGCATCCTCAGTATTCGCCCTCTAAACTGGGTAGTCTGAAAGTGGGAGGCAAAACGTGAGCGAGTTCATTGAGGAAGAAAAAGCGGGAGCCCAGGCCATAGCGGATTTGATGGCGGGGAAGAAAACGATTGTGGTCGCGGGAGCAGGGATGTCCACCGATGCGGGGATCCCGGATTATCGCGGCACAGGTTCTTCCGGGATGCCTACCGTAGATATGGATCAGTTCCTAGGCGAGCTTTGTTGGCGTAAATGGGTGTGGCGGCGCAATCAAGAAACCTGGAAAACCGTGGCGCGGCTGCAGCCTACCCCGGGGCACTACGCTTTAGCGCGGCTGGAGGAAGCGGGGCTGATTAACTGCATTGCCACCCAAAACGTAGATGGCCTAGACCGGAAAGCAGGTTGTAAGAATGTGCAGCTGCTGCACGGCACTTTCGAAGAAGTCCAATGCCTAGGCTGTGGAGCGGTGTTTTCGCGCGAACATATTGACCAGGAGCTACGTAAACTTAATCCGGACGTAAAAGACGATCCTGATCCTAAAAACGTGGCAGTGCTGGCGGCAGCCGATGAGCAGGCAGCGCGCGCTTGCCAGTTCAATCTGCTGTCTTGTCCGCGCTGCAGTGGGGTTATTAAACCGGGAATCGTGTTTTTTGGAGAAGCCTTGCCAGGTGAAGCCATGGATCGTTCTTTCGCGGCGGCGCGAGAAGCCGACGTGGTGCTGGCGGTAGGAACCTCCCTGGCGGTGCTAACCGGGCTGTGGGTGTTGCGGGAAGCCTGGGGAACCGGCGCTAAAGTAGCGGTGATTAACCGGGGGCCGACTGCCGCCGATTCGCTTGCGGACGTGCGGGTGTCTGGCGGTGCTTCCCAAGTATTAACCCAAGTAGCAGAGATCTTACTGGATTAAAATCCGAGCCATTATCGAAAGTTCTTCGCAGGCGGGGAATAGCCGCGCTAGTAAAAAGGGCTAAGTCTTTAGCGCGGGGTTAACGGCAAACGCATTGTTTCATATCTATTTGCGCACGTCCAGGGGTATATCAAAAGACAAGACGATAAACCGGAAACTACGACTCGGGGATGAAAGAGCTTTTAAATGCCTAGAGCCGGTTCCACGCGCTCCCTCCTGCGCTAATACGGAACCGACTCTAGGTTGTAGTTTAGGGGTTATCTTGACACACGTTCCCCTAAAATAGCCGGAGCGACCGGCTCCTTTAAGTATAGCAAAGAGATGGAAGAAGCCTAATCTTTTTTATGTGCTACAGGTCATAAAGTGCCACAGGCTGTAGCTTTATCCGTATCTTGGGTTACGAAGTTTTAAGAACTCCAAGCTAATGACAGGCTAGAATAGCATTCGACATTACTTAACATTCAGGAAGTCGCGATGGAAATCTTTTCTCCTTTTCACTACCTGCCGCTAGCTGATTCGTCGGCAGACGTCTCCACTTTGCTTTCTGCGCTAGCTAAACAAATTGGAGGGGACGCAGGCTTATCCCCCAGCCTCAATCGCGCTCGCCTGAAGAAACCTGGTTTGCTTTTCCCCTTCCCCAAAGACGCAGGCCGCCCCGGGGGACTGGCAGACTATGAAACCCGCAAGCGGAAGGTGCCAGAATCAGCGATTTTAGCCTTGCCGGCTCCCGCAGGTGGCGCCGTTATTTGTTACTCGCAACTCACCATCAAAACTATGGCGGAAGCAGTTAATTTCGCGGTAGGACGGCCGGGACGCTGGATTCTTACCGCTCCGGTCACCGAGATTGACGGCATTATGACCCTGGCGCGAGCCATCGCGGTAAATATTCCGCCCATAATTGCCGCTAAAACTGCCCCGGCCAGCGCCCTCGAGATAGTGCGGGCGGTGGAAAGAGCGAAAGATCGCAGCGAAAAAGATCAGGCTCCTATCTATATGCAGATCACTAAGGAGCAACTCACCGAGCTCCTGAAAATTCCTTCTGCCCAACGCGTTGCCCTTAACCAGGTGTCGGTGCTGATAGTTACCGGTTTGACTAGTCATGATCGTCTGTTGCGCGCCGCGCCAGAAGCCGGACTTGAGATTATTCCCGGCTACGGGATCCCCGAATCGTGTGGACTGTGCGTGCTGGATGGTAAACCAGTTGCCGGAGTTCACGTGGCCACTATCGGAGATCGGATTTGGCTATCTGGGATCTGTATGATGACCGGTTACCTGGGTAAACCCGGACAGGTGGAATGGGTATCGCGAGGACGGCGGCGTTGGCTGCGCAGCAAAGATGCGGGTCATATGCGCGGGCCGCGTTTAGTCGTAGACGGGAAAATGCGCGATGTAATTGCCACTGCGGGAGTGCACATTCAAGCCTCTCTGGTGGAACGGGTAATCCAGGATCTACCGCAGGTAGCGCAGGTGGTAGTGGTGGGGGTGCCAGATCCCAAGTGGGGGTCCTTGGTTACTGCAGTCATCAAGCCGGCACCCGATGTCGCCAAAGAGCTGCTTAACCCCCGGCATAACCTAGAGGTTAAAACCGAGGAGAAGCCGTTATTTCCTGAGTTAAAGCCGGTAAAAGTTGATCCGGAGCGGGTACGGGAACTTGCCGGGCTGCCTGCGCAAGAGGAAGCAGAACCGCAGCTAACTCCCTTGGAAGCCGCGATGGCCGCGATGGCGGCGAAGATTCGCGGCGCCAAAGTAGATGTGGTTGCCGCCGCCGAAACCGGGGAACTGCCGGCCGGAATCTATGAGGTGGCGCGGGGAACCGCTAACCCCAGCGAAGAGGGCGACATTGTCCTCTCGGCTCTGGATGCTTCCCCGCTGCAGCCAGTATCTTTACCAGAAGACCTGGACGGCGATTTAGAGCAAATGGAAATCGCGGCAACGGAGATCACGGGGAGCCGCAACCGGCCTGAAGCGGGGGATCGTCCCCATAGTGCCACGGTTCCTACCGAGGATGAATCCGAACCGTCCACCGATTTGGCGATGCTGGTGCGGTCTCTGGTGACCGGACAACTAGATCGGGCGCACGCCCCCCGCGCCCTCGTCCTCGTAGATGAAATCCCTACCGATCTGCAAGGGAAAGTTGATCGCGGTGCTTGCCGACAACTGGCTATGCGCCGAGTAGCCGCTGGGGAAGCCTGGATTAGATAGCCTGGCTACTATCAAAGCAGTTTGGTTACTGGAAAACCAGAAAAGTATTTATTAATAGCTAATAGAAAGGAATCTGCGCCGTAATGGCAACTGGTTCACAATGGATTGAAGCCGCCCGGCCGAAAACTTTACCCGCCTCCCTGGCGCCGGTGATTATGGGGATTGGCGGGGCGATTGGCCTGGGGCATGCCTCGGTAGGAAAATCAGTCTTAGCCCTGATAGTGGCGTTATCCTTCCAGGTAGGCGTGAATTTTTCCAATGATTATTCCGATGGAATTCGCGGCACCGACGCGACTGGGAAACGGGTGGGTCCCCAGCGCCTGACAGGTGCGGGATTAGCCGCCCCCCGCACGGTGTTACTGGCGGCCTTGAGTTGCTACACCTTCGGAGGGATCTGCGGAATTGCCCTTTGCGTCTGGGCAGGTAGCTACGGTTTGATTGGCCTGGGGGTACTGGCCGCTCTGGCGGCCTGGTTCTATACCGGAGGAAAGCATCCTTACGGTTATCTGCCAGGGATATCCGAAGTGATGGTGTTCGCCTTTTTCGGTCTCTTGGCGGTGCAGGGAACTATCTGGGTGCATGCCCATATGTTGCCGTGGCGAACCTGGGTAGCGGCCAGTGGCATCGGACTGCTTTCTTGCGCCCTATTGTTAGTAAACAATCTGCGCGATATCCCCGGAGATCGTCAGAGCGGAAAAAATACGCTAGCGGTGAAGCTAGGGGATAAAGGTTCGCGCTATCTGTTTGCCTGTTATCTTTATGCGGCGTTGGTGCTAGGAGTACTCTCCTTTAATTTCCGTTGGGGGGCGTTACTATTTGGCCTTGCCCTGGCGATTTGGGTGAGTTATCCGCTGATGAAAGTGCTGCAGGACGCCCGCGGGAAAGAGTTGATAAAAATTCTGAAACAGGTGGGACAAATCACGTTGTTTTATGGCCTGGCTATCGCAGTTGGATGGGCTTTCCAAGGTCTATAGGCAGGCCAAAAAATTTATAGTTGTTAGGCTGGGAACATGGCTGCGGTAGTTATTGCCCTCGTACAGATTCTGCTAGCGGTATACGCGCTAGTGGATTGCTTGCGCACGGATAAATCGGATCTTCCCGGGCGTCTTCCGCGGGCATTTTGGTTGTTGATCATCATTGTGTTACCGCTTTTTGGCCCCCTGGCGTGGATCGTGATTTCTTGGGCGACTAAAGCCGAAAGCGCTGACGGTAGGATAGAGATTCCCCGCAATCCGCTGGAGGTTTTCCGAGGAAGCGGGGAGCGTCCTCGCTCGCAGGAAGTAGAGATACCAGAGGCGCCCGACGATAACCCGGATTTCCTGTTCTCTTTAGAGGCAAAGATGCGACGGGAAAAGCTGGCGCGGGAAGCTGAAGAAGAGGCGCGGCGGCGAGCCGCAAAAAATCAGCAGCACGCTGATAACGGTCCGGACGCTACTGGTGGTGGGAAAGATTCCGCAGTAGAGGACGGTGGTGAGGACGAAGCCGATCCAGACACGAACCCTCCGGAAAAACCTTCCGCTGAAGATTAACGCGCTACGTCCGTTCAGCGTAACCGCGCTGGAGGCAGCCTGTTTAGGTCAGTAATCCGAGTATTTTACGCTGGGGCGCGTTTATTGTCCTTGATTTAAAGCGGCGGCGGAAGTTCCCGGCACCATATCGGAAGCCTGAGCTAGCAGCGGAGCTGCCGGTTCGCAATAATCCAAGCTAATCAGGGTGTTACCCAAGAAAGTAAAAGAAGTCAGCGACGCTAAAGCGCATTGGCGCCGAGTAGGAATATGCGCTAGCGGGCGACCTTCCACAAACAGGCGGAAAGACCAGATGGGCAGCTGGTGAGACACCACTAAAATCTCGCGAATCGTAGCGCCATCGGCGGAGCGACCCAGGCGGGAAGGATCAGTGATCGGCAGGTGGAGAGCAGAACGCACTGCCTCGGTAACCCGGCTGGCTTGCACTGCATAAGGTTCACACCAGGAAGGACGGAAAACATTGCGGTAACGCGGCCAATTGCGCGGGTGGAACAGGGCGGCGCGATTACCATTAACCACTTCGCCCTCGAACATATTCATCGACTCTAAAAGCCGCTTGTCAGTGCGAATCGGCAAATCGAACAGCTCGGAGGCCGGAGTTGCAGACTCCACTGCGCGCTCTAGCGGAGAAGAAACGATGGCCTCTAAATGGGCACCCTTTTCAAAAAGGTATTCCGCGCTCATCTGCGCCATTTGCCGGCCGAGATCGGTTAGGTGATAGCCGGGGAGGCGCCCGTATAAGACCCCATCCGGGTTATCAACTTCCCCATGGCGCATCAGGTGAATAGTGGTTAGATTCTGCATGGTCTCCACCCTAGCAAACCGTTTTTGCTAACCGGCGTGCGTAAAACCTAACTAGACCGTTAGGCTAGAGGCGTGAGCGGAGAACCGAAGGTAGCAGCCTTCTTCGATCTTGATGAAACCGTAATTCGGGGAGCTAGTTCCTGGGTACTCACGCGGGAGCTTTTTCGACACGGATTTTTTGGGATTCGCGACCTGTTCTTTGCGGCGCGGCATGCCTTCCTCTACGTGGTGCTGGGAGAGGATCAAAAGCGCATCGAGCAGGTAAAAATGCGGGCGTTGCAGGTGATGGCCGGGCATTCTTGCGAAGAGATTATGGCGATCTCGCAGCGAGTGTGTGACCTGTTAGAGGAAAAACTCTTCCCGCAGGCGCAAGGACTGATAAAACGCCATCAAGCAGCTGAGCATGATATTTGGTTGATCTCCGCCGCGCCCTCAGAACTTCCCCAAATGCTGGCGGAGCGCTTGGGGTTAACTGGCGGCATTGGCACTGAAGTGGCGGTGAAAAACGGGATTTATGAGGCGCGTTTAGCCTCCGAACTTATGCACGCCCAAGGCAAGCGGGATCGGGTAGTGGCGCTGGCGGCCGCGCGGGGCTATGATCTTGCTTCCTGTTTCGCCTATTCGGATTCTGATAACGATATGCCGCTGCTGACCCTGGTGGGTAAGCCTTCCGCGATCAATCCCGATATTTGGTTGCGGGTGCGCGCCTTGCAGCGCGGGTGGCCGGTGATTGATTTTCGGCGTCGCTCCCGGATCAGTAAAGCCCTACAAAAAGCCAAGGCTAGGCGGCGCGGTTTTAACTTGGTTGGATTGGGGCACCGTTTCTGAGTAACCTGGCAAATGCCTACTTAGAAGGAGCCATTTTGAGCGAAAAAAATCCGCCGGCAGCCGCTGGTTTAGATAAGCAACCGGAAGAAGTTTCGGGAATGTTTGACCAGGTGGCGGCCCGTTATGATCTGACTAATGATGTGATGACTTTCGGGCAGCACCGGATTTGGCGGCGCTGTCTGCGGCAAGTGGTAGCGCCGCAACCAGGACAAAAGATTCTAGATATCGCCGCTGGTACCGGTACCTCTTCCCTGAGTTTTCACCGGGCGGGCGCCGAAGTTACCTGTTGTGATTTTTCGGCAGGCATGGTTGCTGAAGGGAAAAAACGGCATCACGAACTTAACTTCGTGGTCGGTGATGCTCATGATTTGCCGTTCGCTGATGAGGCTTTCGATACCGTTACCTGCTCCTTCGGGTTTAGGAATATGCACGATCCGGCGAAGGCGTTGCGGGAGCTGGCGCGAGTAACTAAGCCGGGGGGTAAGTTGGCGATTATGGAGTTTTCGACTCCGCCCTCCCCGCTGATTGCCCGGCTCTATGAGCTATATATGCGCAACGTATTGCCCACCGCCGGTCGTCTGGTCTCCTCCGATTCGGATGCCTACACCTACCTGTTTGATTCCATTTTAGATTGGCCAGATCAAGAGACTTTGGGGCACCTAATCCAGGAAAATGGCTGGGGTGAGGTCTCCTATCGCAACCTCACCTTAGGAACAGTAGCGATTCATCGTGCTTTCAAAGAGAGCTAATAGCTGATTGAGGGGCTAACTGTGAATGGCTATGACCGGGAAATATGGAGATTTCCTGAAAGTCGGAGCTAATTAAGTAATAAATCCCTTACTTAATCACTTAGAATATGTCGTGGACTAAGGTCCCTGGGAAATTAGGTTTGCCAGCGTAAACCTCTGTGGCTTTAGGCAAATAAAAAAGCAGGTTAGCCTAGGACAGGCGTGAGGAGGCTACCTAGAATCCTCGGTTTGCTTAACTACATCAAGGTAGAGGCAAGAACGATAAAGAAGGCATGGGAGGGACGTTCAGGCATGGCGGATCAGCTTGCAGGCGATCACTGTCAGGTGCTGGTTGTGGGTGCCGGCCCGGCCGGGGCTGCCACCGCCTATCACCTAGCTAAAGCGGGCATTGACGTGCTCGTGCTAGAAAAATCTGCTTTCCCGCGTGACAAAATTTGTGGTGACGGCTTAACCCCGGCAGCGGTTAAAGAAATTTTGGCGATGGGGATTAATCCCCTGACAGAAGGTTGGCAGCCTAATTACGGATTGAGTGTAATCGGGGGCGGGCATCGGATTACTTTGCCCTGGCCGAAAACTGGCTCCTTGCCCGCCTATGGACTTACCCGTCAACGCATCCAGCTAGATCACCGGCTAATTGACCAGGCAGTAGCCGCGGGTGCCCGGCTGGTGGAAAATACTGTGGTTCAGGACTTACTCACCGATGGCGACGGATATGCTAGCGGGGTCAGCGCGATTAAGCGTGACCCCGAGACGCGGAAAAAACAGGAAGTCAGTTTCCGTGCGCAATATGTGGTGGATTGTTCCGGGGCGAATGCCCGCCTAGCCTCGCGGCAAGGGCGCAGCCCCCTCAAGAATCGTCCGATGGCGGTAGCGGCGCGAGCCTATTTCCGTTCCCCTCGCGGCAACGAAACCATGATGGAATCTCACTTGGAACTGTGGGATGGCAAGCCTGGCAAATCAAATCTGCTTCCCGGATACGGTTGGCTGTTCCCGATGGGTGACGGATTGGTCAATGTGGGACTAGGGTCAGTATCCTCCGGAGCCCAATCCACTAAGTTGCCCTATAAAGAAATCTTCCACCGCTGGGTGGCCAATCTGCCCGAAGAATGGGGATTGACTGAAGAAAATATGGTGGGTTCGCTCCGGTCTGCCCCCTTGCCGATGGCATTTAATCGCAAACCGGTTTACGAAAATGGGTTGCTTTTGGTCGGTGACTCCGCCGGAATGGTGTCTCCTTTCAATGGAGAAGGAATAGCTCCGGGAATGTTCGCCGGACGGCGGGCCGCTGACGCTTTAATCCAAGCGCTGGGACGTACCTCGCGTGCACAATCTGAACTTGCCCTCCATGAGTATCCTCGTGACCTGCAAGATCAATATGGGGGCTACTACAGTTTGGGGCGCGTGTTTGTGCGTCTAATCGAAAATCCCCAGATTATGCACGCCTGTACCAAGTACGGCTTGGATAAGCCGGCGCTGATGCGCTTTGTCCATAAAATGCTTTCTGATGGTTATGAACGCCGCGGTGGAGTAGCCTCCGATAGGGTGCTGCGAATTCTGACTAAGGTGGTAATACCGTCATGAAGAATATCGGTCAGAAAGAACAACCGAACCGGAATCTAACCGGAAACTACAGTAGTAGCTTCGCCATCGTTGGCGGAGTGGATGAAAAGGATGTGGAGGCCAAATGAGTCCATCGGCATCACTGTTAATCATGGGTGCGGTCGCGATTGTGCTGGCCGTCGGCGGTCTGGTGCTGTCCGCAGTTCTCGGGCCGGGTCGCAAGACCCGTACCAAACTGGGGACTTATGAATGCGGGCTTGATCCCAATGTTCACGAGGACGCGCGCGGGCGTTTTCCGATTAAGTACTACTTGATTGCGATGACGTTCATTGTCTTCGACGTGGAAATGGTGTTCTTATACCCGTTTGCGGTATCAATCGGGCACTTTGGTCAGGTGATGGCCATTCCGGTATTGATTGACATCCTACTGTTCATTGTGTTGGTGCTGGTGCCCTATATTTATGAGTGGCGCCGCGGCGGACTGGACTATTAAGAGAGGTACAGGAGGTACAGCATGTCTTTTGATAATGAGCTGCCGGCAGGAGTCGCCCTCACCAGCCTAGATAAGTTTATGGGGCTGAACCGTAAAGCTAGTGTCTGGCCGGTTACTATGGGGCTAGCCTGCTGCGCTATCGAAATGATGGCCACCGGCACCCCGCGCTTCGATATTTCCCGTTTCGGGATGGAAGTTTTCCGCGCCTCTCCGCGGCACGCAGATCTGATGATCGTATCCGGAAGGGTTTCCTGGAAGATGGCGCCGATTATTCGTAATGCCTACGACGCCATGCCGGAACCAAAATGGGTTATCTCCATGGGAGCCTGCGCTTCCTCCGGAGGGGTATTTAATAACTATGCGGTGGTGCAAGGCTGCGACCACGTGGTGCCGGTAGATGTGTATCTGCCCGGATGTCCCCCGCGGCCCGAAGCCCTGATCCACGCGATTATGGTGCTGTGGGATCAAATCCACTACCGCACTCCGATCACTCAAAAAGAACGGCTGGAGATCGCCCGTAAAGCCGAAAAAGCGGCTTTGGAAGCGACTCCTACCTCCCAGATGAAAGGACTGTTGGCGTGAGCGAAGACGACAAGACGGTAGTCCTCCATTCCGATGTAGAGGACGGGCCTGTAGCAGTCGAGGTAACCGCTCCGCGCGGTTTTACGGGCGGGTCAGATATGGGTACTCGCCACGGGCTGTTCGGGGTACATGATGACGGTGACACCACCGGTTTTACGCAGATGCAACAGCATCGGCAGATGCCGGGCGAAAGTGGACGTCCCTATGGCTCTTGGTTCGACGAAGTCGTGGATATCCTAGAAGAGCTAATTGAACAGTCTGACCTGGAAATATCGCAGGTAATCGAGCGGGTAGTGGTCGATAATGATGAACTAACTATTTTCATCGCTCGTGAGCACCTGCCCCAGGTGGCCAGGTGGCTCCGCGATGATCAAGATCTACGTTTTGAGATCTGCTTCGGGGTCAACGGCGTGCATTATCCGCATGACACCGGAAAAGAGCTGCACGCTGCCTACATGCTTTATTCAGCAACCCACAACCGCCAGTTGCGCTTAGAAGTTACCTGCCCGGAATCTGATCCTCGGATTCCCTCGCTGGTAGCTACCTATCCGGGAAATGACTGGTGGGAGCGGGAAACCTGGGATTTGATGGGCATTATCTTTACCGGTCATCCCGGTCTGACCAGAACTGCTTTACCCGACGACTGGGTAGGACACCCGCAGCGGAAAGACTATCCGCTAGGCGGTATTCCGGTGCAATTTAAGGGCGCGACAGTCCCGCCCGCCGATTCGCGGAGGTCATACAGCTAAATGAAATACACTGACGAAAACAACAGTCCGCTGCTTAGAGCTGCCGGGCCCGCCCTCGACAGTCTAATTACCGAGGACACTCCGCAATATGATTTGCATGGCGGAGACTGGGAAGAAATGGCTTCCGAAGTCGAAAAACTCGCCAATGAGCGAATCGTGATGAATATCGGGCCGGTTCACCCCTCTACGCACGGGGTGTTGCGCCTGATTGCGGAACTCGATGGGGAATATGTTCGCGACGTGCGGGTGGGTACCGGTTATTTGCATACCGGTATCGAAAAGAACATGGAATACCGTACCTGGACGCAGGGCGTTACCTACTGTACCCGAATGGACTATGTAGCTCCCTTCTTCCAAGAGGTCGCCTACTGCCTAGCAGTAGAAAAAGTGCTAAAGAAAACCGCGGAAATTCCGGAGCGGGCAAATCTAATCCGCATCCTAATGATGGAGCTCAACCGGATTGCCTCGCATATAGTGGCTATCGCTACCGGCGGTAACGAGCTGGGCGCCACTACCATGATGACCATCGGGTTTAGGGGTCGTGAAGAAATCCTGCGGATTTTCGAACAGATCACCGGTTTGCGTATGAATCACGCCTACATCCGTCCCGGTGGGGTGGCGCAGGATTTGCCCCCGGGGTGCACCGAGTATATTCGGGATCTGCTTCCTAAGACCCGCCGGGATATTAACGAGCTGCAGGATCTGACCTTGCAGAACCCGATCTTTAAGGCACGTTTTTGCGATGCGGCAGTCATGCCCATGTCCGCCATTATGGCAATGTCGCTAACCGGTCCCTCGGTTCGCGCTGGCGGCTACCCCTTGGATATGCGCAAGATGCAGCCCTACTGTGGATATGAAAATTTCGAGTTCGACGTTCCCGTGGCCGACCAATCCGATGCCTACAACCGCACCGTGGTGCGCTTCGACGAATGCTACGAATCCCTCAAGATCATCTACCAGGTGCTAGAGCGCCTAGATGAAACTGAGGGGGAACCGGTGATGATTTCTGATCCGCAAATCAAGTGGCCGGCACAGCTGAGCGTAGGTACCGATGGTCAAGGTAACTCTCCGGAACACATCAAAGAGATCATGGGGAACTCCATGGAGTCTTTGATTCAGCATTTCAAGTTGGTAACCGAGGGCTTTAGGGCACCGGTTGGCCAGGCCACCCAGCTGGTGGAACACGCTAAAGGCGTGATGGGAGTACATGTGGTATCCGATGGGGGCACGCGGCCTTACCGGGCGCACTTCCGTGACCCCAGCTTTGCTAACCTGCAGTCCTTGTCCCTAATGGCTCAGGGCGGTACGATCTCTGATTTGATCGTGGCTCTGGCCAGTGTGGATCCCGTCCTGGGAGGTGTCGATCGCTAATGAGTTTTTACGATTTCGAGGTCGAGCAAAAGTTCCGCGCCGAAGCCGCGGAAATCATCGCTCGCTACCCTGAGGGTCACGAACGCAGCGCGATGATTCCGCTGCTGCACCTGGTGCAGAGCATCGACGGATATGTAACTGCCAACGGGATTGGACTAATCGCCGATATTCTTAACTGCCAGCGCGCGGAAGTGAGCGCAGTGGCCACCTTCTACACTCAGTTCAAACGCCACCCTAACGGCGAATACACCGTGGGGGTTTGTACTAACGCCCTCTGTGCCGTCCTCGGCGGGGATAACATCATGGAAACTCTAGAAAAAGAACTAGAGGTCGGAAATGATGAGACCACCGCTGACGGCAAGATCACCCTGGAAGCGTTGGAATGTAACGCTGGCTGCGACTATGCGCCGGTAGTCATGGTTAACTGGGAGTTCTTCGATAATCAGACTCCCGAATCTGCCCTGCAGCTGGTGCGCGATATCAAGGCTGGAAAACCGGTACATCCTACGCGGGGATCCGAGGTGGCTCCTACCTTTAAAGAAGCCAGCCGGATTTTGGCCGGATTCCCCAATCCAGAGACTGCCAACCAGGGCGTAGCTGCCGGTCCCGCCAGCTTGTGGGGACTGCAAGTGGCCGAAGAAAAAGGCATGGAAGCTCCCGATCCCCAGCATTTCGAAAAATCTGAAGCTGCTCAGGCTGGGGAAACAGCTTCGGGCGGTGCTGCTAATCAAGCCGGAAAAGATCCGGTCGGCAATGAGCATTCCTCTGCTCAACACAAGGAGGCGGACAAGTGAGCGAAAACGGAAAGTCTGAGATCCGCCGGGTTCCGCTAACCCCGATTATCACTAAACAGTATCGGGAACCAGAGAGCTGGACGCTTAAGGCCTACCAGAAAACTGGTGGTTACGCCGGCCTAGAAAAAGCCAAGCAAATGGAGCCGGCGCAGATTCTAGATGCGGTTAAGCAAGCAGGAGTGCGCGGGCGCGGTGGTGCCGGTTTCGGTACCGGTCTGAAATGGTCGTTCCTGCCGCCCGATGACGGCGGTCCGCGTTACCTGACCGTAAACTGTGACGAATCCGAGCCGGGGACCTGCAAAGATATCCCGATGATTCTGGCTAACCCGCATGCGGTAATCGAAGGGGTGGCGATCACCTGTTTGGCTATCGGTTGCGATCACGCTTTTATCTATATCCGTGGTGAAGTCGTTCACGCCTATAACCGCCTGTTAGTAGCCATTAAAGAGGCTGAAGATGCCGGGCTGCTGGGAGATCTGAAGTTGATTGCCCACGCCGGTGCCGGTGCCTATATCTGCGGGGAAGAAACCGCACTGCTGGATTCCTTAGAGGGCAAGCGGGGTCACCCCCGTCTGAAGCCGCCCTTCCCGGCAGTCAAGGGGCTCTATGCGCGGCCTACGGTAATCAATAACGCCGAAACCATTGCTCAAGTATCTACGGTGTTTCGTAATTCGGTGGAATGGTACGCCTCGATGGGGCAAGATAAATCCCTCGGTTACGGCATGTTTAACCTGTCTGGTCACGTTAAACACCCGGGTCTATATGAGGCACCATTTGGGATTACCATGCGGGAACTGCTGGAGTACTCCGGTGGGATTCGTGAGGGGCACACCTTAAAGTTCTATACTCCCGGCGGGTCCTCAACTCCGCTATTTACCGAAGCAGATCTGGATGTTCCTTTAACTTACGAGGACGTAGCATCCGCCGGTTCTATGTTGGCTACCCGTGCCCTGCAGGTATTTGATGACACCACTTCCGTAGTGCGAGTCATTAGTCGCTGGACCGACTTCTACCAGCATGAATCCTGCGGTAAGTGCACCCCCTGCCGCGAGGGAACCTATTGGATGAAGCAAATAATGCACCGCTTAGAGGCCGGTAAAGGTCAAGAAGGCGATGTAGATCTGCTTTACGACATTGCCGGCAATATCGCTGGACGCAGCTTCTGCGCCCTCGGTGATGCGGCGGCGACCCCGGTGCGCAGCGGAATTGACAAGTTCCGCGAAGAGTTCGAGGCCGGATATACGACTCCCTGGTGGGAGGCTTTCCCGCCCGCCGCCTCGGAGGTTTTTAATAAAGGAGGCGCCCTGTGAGTGAGCAAGTCCAAATCAATATTGACGGCCAGGACATTGAGGTCGCGAAAGGTACGCTGCTAATCAGGGCGGCTGAAAAACTAGGAATCCATATTCCGCGCTTTTGCGATCACCCGCTGCTAGATCCGGCAGGAGCCTGCCGGCAATGTCTGGTAGAGGTAGCGATGCCGGGGCGTGACGGCGTGGTTCGTCCCATGCCCAAGCCCCAGCCGGCCTGCACTATGACCGCGATGGCCGGGATGGAAATAAAAACTGCCGCCACTTCGGAAGTAGCAGAGAAAGCTCAACATGGGATTACCGAATTCCTGTTGATTAACCACCCTTTGGATTGCCCGATTTGCGATAAGGGTGGGGAATGCCCGCTGCAGAATCAAGCCATGTCGCATGGTACTTTGCATACCCGCTTTAGTGATGAAAAGCGGCTGTGGCCCAAACCGGTAGAGCTAACCAGCCAGATTTTGATTGACCGGGAGCGCTGCGTGCTGTGTCAGCGGTGTGTACGGTTCGCTAACCAGATTGCGGGCGACTCTTTCATCGCCTTGCAAGGACGCGGTGGCGGTTCCTCTCCGCGTGACGACCATGATTTCATGGGCGAGAACGTAGGTGCGTTCGACCAGGAGATCTTGGGGATTTCCGATTCGGACGGCTCGCGGCCGACCCTGCGTCTCGACCCCGAGGCTGCGGCGCTTTCGGATTCGCACGGCAAACCGGCTCCGCTTTCTTCCCCGGCAGCCATCGGCGCGGGAGCAGATGAGAAAGACCAGGCCGGTCGCCTCTTTAGCTCTTACTTCTCGGGCAACATTATTCAGATCTGCCCGGTAGGGGCACTGACCTCTAAGCGTTATCGGTTCCGGGCACGCCCCTTCGATTTGGTTTCGACCCGGGGAGTTACCGAACAGGATGCTTCTGGTTCTGCTTTGCGTACCGATATTCGTCGCGGGGTAGTTACCCGGCGGATGGCGCAACAAGATCTGGAGGTAAACGAAGAATGGATCACCGATAAGGATCGCTTCGGTTACCAGTGGCAGTTCCAGCCTTCCCGGATTAAAACTCCGCTGGTGCGCGAGGACGGAAAACTGGTTCCTACCTCCTGGTCGGATGCCTTTGACCGCGCCGCGAAAGGACTGGCAGCCGCGGGGAAAGGAAAAGTTGGTTTCCTACCTGGTGGCAGGCTAACTTTCGAGGACGCCTACACCTGGTCTAAGTTTGCTCGCGTTGTCTGCGGAACTAATGATATTGATCAGCGGACCCGCGCGGCCGGCCGAGAAGAAGAAACTTTCTTAGGCGCCTATTTCGCGGGTGGGGGCATGCCAGTAACCTACTCTGACCTGGAAAAAGCCGGTCAAGTGCTTTTAGTTGGTTTCGAGCCCGAGGACGAATGCGGTGCCGTATTCCTGCGGCTACGTAAAGGGGCACGCTCCGGAAGCGTAAAGGTGGCCACGGTGGCTCCCTTCGCCTCTCCCTCCTCGGTGAAAACTGCCGCCACAGTGCTGTTTGCAGCTCCGGGAACCGAGCCGGAAGTAGTAGCCAATGTAAAAGCGGAGGCCGAAGGAGACTTCGGGACTGTTTTTGCCGGCCTTAAAGGCGAAGGCGCAGTAATCGTAGTTGGCGAACGTGCCGGTACCGTGCCCGGACTGCTCAGTGCAGTTAATGATTTGGCAGCTCGCAGTGGAGCCCGGCTAGCTTGGATTCCGCGCCGCAGCGGTGAACGCGGGGGAGTGGAAGCCGGCGCATTGCCTGGCCTCTTGCCCTTCGGACGCGATGCCAGGGACGCGGAAGCCCGCAGTGATCTAGCGGCCGCTTGGCAGGCTCAACTGCCAGATACGCTAGGACGTGACACGCAGAAGATTCTGGAGGGCGCCTGCTCTGGGGAACTGTCTGCCCTGGTGCTCGGCGGTTTAGACCTTCGTGACTTGCCAGATCAAGAGTTAGCGCAAAAAGCCCTGGGTGCGGCCTCCTTCGTAATCTCCCTGGAGGTCAATCTGACGCCGGCCGCCCAGGCAGCTGACGTAGTCTTCCCGGTAGCACCGGTTTCGGAGAAACCCGGCACCTTTATTAACTGGGAAGGCCGGCTGCGTCCCTTCGGACAAGCTTTGGTTTCCCAAGATATGCCGGACTGGGAAGTGCTGGGCAAACTAGCCCAAGTTATGGGAGTGGAGTTGGGGATTGATTCCCTCAAATCCCTCTATGCAGAAGCTAACGAGCTCTTGGACTGGGATGGCAAGCGGGTGGCATTTGAACCTACCGCTCCTGCCGAGTTGGTAACTCCTCCCAGTAAACAAGTGGTGCTCACCTGCCATAAGACTCAGATCGATGAGGGTCTTTTGCAGGTAGGAGCCACCGATATGCAAGCAGCCGGGCGCGCATCTTTTGCACGCATCAGCCCGGAAACTGCGCAAGAGTTTGGTATTAGTTCCGGTAGCGCTATCAAGTTGAAAACGGACAGCGGCCAAATCCAGCTGCCCGTAGTACTAACCAAAATGCCACAGCGTGTGGTGTGGGTACCCGAGTGCTCAGCCCGCTCTCATGTGCATGAATCTTTGGGCGTCACCAGTGGCGCCTTAGTCCAGTTAGAGCCCAATGCGGAGGTGCAGCAGTGAATACCGCAATCCTGCTAAGCGCAAGTAGTACTGGTGCCGCTGATTTCAGTAATGACACCTGGTGGATAACCCTAATCAAGGCAGTATTCATCGTGGCGTGGCTGATTATCAGTGTGATTATGGCCCTGTGGGTGGAAAGGCGCGGTCTGGGACGGATTCAGACCCGACCGGGGCCGAATGTGCACGGTCCGTTAGGTCTTTTCCAGGCGCTTGCTGACGCCATCAAGCTACTAACTAAAGAAGACATCTTCAAACGGAATGTAGACAAGGTGCTTTATCTGCTGGCGCCGGTCATCACTGCCGCTTGTGCCTTCTGCATTTACGCGGTGATTCCTTTCGGACCGGATCTGCATATTGGCAGTTTCTCCACCCCCTTGCAGCTGACCGACTCTAATGTGGCGGTGCTTTATATGCTCGCCATTGCGGGATTAGGAGTTTACGGCATTATCCTCGGCGGCTGGGCATCCAATGGTCACCTGCCGCTTTATGGTGCGACCCGCTCCGCCGCGCAGGTAATCAGCTACGAACTGGCAATGGGAATGTCCCTGGTATCAGTGTTTGTAGTTTCTGGTTCGATGAAAACCTCGGAGATCGTGGCCGCGCAGACCCCTATGTGGTGGTGCGTCGCCCTCTTCCCGGCCTTCGTAATCTACGTGATTTCGATGATGGGAGAAGTCAACCGTTTGCCTTTCGACTTGCCCGAATGTGAGGGCGAGATCGTGGCCGGACATATGACTGAGTATTCTTCGATGAAGTTCGCTTGGTTCTACCTGGCGGAATACATCAACATGTTTAACGTATCGGGGATTTGCGTGACCCTGTTCCTGGGTGGTTGGCGTTTCCCCGGTGGGGAAGCCATTCTGGGAGGCGCACTCAATAGCGGGCTGTGGCCCTTCCTGTGGTTCGGAATCAAAGTATGGGCGGTCATGTGGTTCATGATTTGGGTACGCGGTACTTTGCTGCGGGTTCGCTACGATCAGCTAATGATGCTTGGTTGGAAGATCTTGCTGCCGGTATCGATCGCCTGGATGGTAGTGGTGGTCGTGATGCGGGTAGTTAGCGTCTACGGAATCGGCAGCATTTCGCAAAGAATGATGGCGATTGCGGCGGTCTTCGTAGTTGCCCTCATCATTATTTGGATAACTGGGGGCAAGGCCGATCGCAAAGCCCTGGAAAAGCAAGCACAAAAGGATGCCGCTGCCAGCGAGCCTTTTGACGCATTCAAAGGCGGATACCCGGTGCCACCCATGCCGGGGCAAGTACTACCTCCCAGTCCGCGCTCCTTGGTGCGGACGAGTGCCGGGGAAGATCACCTGGTAGCCAAAGAAGGGGAATCAAATGAGTAAACGCAATCCCACCAGGGAAGATATGAGCTTCGAGCCTGATGAAAAGGGTGCATTAGGCGAGTTTTTCGCTCCCGTAGCCGGATTCGGGGTAACCTTTCGCTCCTTCTTCCGTCCCACGGTAACTGAGCAATACCCCTATGAGGCTCCGCATGTGCAGCCGCGTTTTCACGGTCGCCACCAGCTGAATCACTATCCCGATGGTTTGGAAAAATGTATCGGATGTGAGCTGTGTGCCTGGGCGTGCCCCGCGGATGCTATCTATGTAGAGGCCGCCGCCAATACTCCCGAGGCACAGTATTCGCCCGGGGAGCGTTACGGCAGGGTTTACCAAATCAACTATCTGCGTTGTATTTTCTGCGGAATGTGTATTGAAGCCTGTCCTACTAGAGCTCTTACCATGAGCAATGATTTTGAGATGGCCGATTATCACCGCGAAACTATGATCTACGAAAAAGATCAGATCCTCGCTCCTCTTGAGGACGGGATGCTTTCGGCTCCGCACCCCATGGTGGAAGGAACCACCGATGGTGATTATTACCGAGGAAAGGTGACCGGTGTGACCCAGGCGCAACGTGATTGGGTCACCGAGCACCGTCCAGAAGATCCGACTCTTAAACAGTCGGGGGTTAAGGAGGTTCAGCAATGACATTGCTAGCCCAAGCCGCAGCTACAGATTTTAGTACGGGACAAACCGTATTCTTCTGGGTCACGGCAGTAATCATGGTGGCGCTAGCGCTCGGCGTACTGTTTTGCCGGACCGCAGTACACTCTGCGATCTGCATGGTAGGGGTAATGCTCTGCCTAGCGATGATGTATGTTTCGCAAGGAGCCTACTTTATCGGAGTAGTGCAGGTAGTGGTCTATACCGGCGCGGTCATGACCTTGATACTCTTCATCATTATGATGGTGGGGGTCGCTGCCTCGGATAACTACTTGCGTACCCGCCGTTTCCTCCGTTGGGGTGCGATTTGTGCGGGCGTATTCGGAGCGATTTTCGTGGCAGTTATGCTGGTAAAGGCGTATCTACCGAAGTTTGGTCAGGTTCCGGATATGCCGACTGCCTCAGCCGAGGGCTCTACCGATTCCAACCCGGTAAAGATCGCGATGAGCCTGTTTACCGAGCATATTTACACTATGGAAGTTATCGGCAGTCTGCTGATTATTGCGGTGGTCGCGGCGGTATCGCTAACTCACGGTGATCGTCTCCATAAGCTGTTTAAGCAGCCTGAGACGGCGCAAGCGCGGATGGAAGATTATGCCAAACGGGGCATTCATCCCGGTCAACAGCCGATCGCAGGTGTTTATCAAACTACTAATGCCACCGACACTCCTAACATTTCGGGAGAGGATCAACGTCCGATCGTCAACTCGGTTTCCCCGGCGCTGCGTGCTCGCAACGCTGACCGTTCCCTAGGTGAAGCAGCACCGCACTTGGTGGAGAAGATTCGCGCCGACCTCGGGGATAGGCCTTCGCAAGGAGTTCACTCTATAGCGGCCTCGCAAGCGGTCAATAAATCAGGAGCCTGGGGAATGTCGGGCGCCGATGCGCCTAGCGGTTTGAACGCCCCTGAGACCCGGGTGATCACCCCCAAGATCGAGGGAGCCCCTCCCAGTGATCCCTCGCCAGCATCCAACCTTGATGCCTCAGAAACGGAGGTCAGTGAATAATGTCTTTGACTTCATATCTAGTATTGGCAGTCATTCTCTTCTTCATCGGCGCGGTAATCGTGTTGACCCGTCATTCGGCGGTAATAGCGCTGATGGGAGTGGAACTGATGCTGAACTCCTGTAACTTGATGCTGGTGACTTTCTCGAATATGCATCAGAACATTGAAGGGCAAGTAATGGCCTTCTTCGTCATGGTGGTAGCCGCCGCAGAAGTGGTGGTAGGCCTGGCGATCATCGTCTCGATCTTCAGAACGCGTCGTTCGACTTCGGTCGATGAAGTGCGTTTGATGGGACGCTAGGGGGTATAGAAACTAATGAACTCGTTGTTGCTGAACACCGCGGCAGAGCAAATGGCAAATGTGTCGGCTACGGGACTAGCGGAATACGCTTGGCTGATGGTGGCGATTCCACTGCTAGTTTCCGGTTTCCTGCTGGTATGTGGCCGGGCGACCGATAAATGGGGACACTGGTTGGCAGTTGCTGCCTCCTGGAGTTCTTTCCTGCTGGGATTTATTATTTTCTGCCAAATGATCGGGCAGGCACCAGCAGAAAGATCTATCTTAGCTCCGGTGTTTACCTGGTTTAAGGCCGGTAGCGGAAATGAGGCGGTTGAGCTTTCCTGGAATCTGCTCCTGGATCCGCTCTCGATGACTTTCGTACTGCTGGTTACCTTTGTGGGATCCTTGATCCACGTCTACTCTGTGGCCTATATGGAACACGATCCGGATCGGCGGCGTTTCTTCGCCTACCTGAACTTCTTCGTGGCCTCGATGCTCACCTTGGTGCTCTCGGATTCCTATGTGGCTTTGTTCTTTGGTTGGGAGGGCGTCGGCCTGGCATCCTACCTCTTGATTGGCTTCTGGAATCACGAACTGCCTAATGCGGTAGCCGCCAAGAAAGCCTTCGTAATGAACCGGGTCGGCGATCTGGGTCTGCTGCTCGCCATGATGTCCATGTACGCGGAATTCAACTCTATGAAGTTTGTCGATGTGCTGGGAGCTTCCCGTTCTGGGGATATGACCGGCGGCTGGGCCACCGCCATCGGCCTGTTCTTGCTACTGGCTGCTTGTGGTAAGTCGGCGCAGTTCCCACTACAAGCCTGGCTGGGTGACGCTATGGCTGGCCCCACCCCGGTGTCAGCCCTTATCCACGCGGCCACCATGGTTACCGCCGGTGTGTACTTGATTGTGCGTTCCGGCGATATCTTCGTGGCCTCCCCGACTGCCCAGCTTTGTGTGGCAATCGTCGGAGCGATTACATTGCTGTTCGGAGCGATCGTGGGCTGCGCCAAGGACGATATGAAGAAGGTGCTGGCCGCCTCCACTATGTCCCAGATCGGGTACATGATGCTGGGTGCAGGTCTGGGCCCCATCGGCTGGACCTTGGCTATCTTCCACCTGTTCGTACACGGATTCTTTAAAGCCCAGTTGTTCCTGGGAGCCGGCTCGGTCATGCACGCTATGAACGAGCAGGTAGATATGCGCCGTTTCGGTGCTTTGCGAACGGTGATGAAGGTTTCTTGGATCTGTTTCGGGATTGCCTGGTTGGCGATCTTGGGGATCCCCCCGTTCTCGGGTTTCTTCTCCAAAGAACCGATTATCGCGGCTGCCTTTAACACTGCGGCATTTGGAACCACCGGAGCTTGGATCTTCGGATTGGTCTCCATGGTGGGCGCGGGAATCACTTCGTTCTATATGTCGCGGCTGTTCTTCATGATTTTCCATGGAGAAAAGCGCTGGACGACCGAGTTTGACGGCGGCAGCGACGTACATCCGCATGAAGCTTCCTGGTTAATGAATGGACCGATCGTAGTGTTATCAGTGTTCTCCCTGGCTATGGGGATGGTCTTGGGCTTCACCGAAAAGTTCAACCAGTGGCTGGAGCCAGTCACCGGCACCGCGGCTGCTACGGAAAGCGCTACGGTTTCCGTGCTGTCACACGCTGCGATTTCAGTAATCACCTTGATCCTGGTACTTTGCGGGCTGGCCTTGGCGTTCGTAATGTACGTGCACAAGCCGGTACCGAAAGTGGCTCCGGCCTCCAACGCCCTGGTGGAGGCAGCCCGGGTGGATCTTTATCAGGACACCGTTAACGAGTCGGTCGCCATGCTGCCGGCACAACTACTCACCGTCGGAGTGGGGGGCGCTGACCGTGGCCTAATCGATGGCATCGTTCGCGGTATCGCCTGGTGCGCCCAGGCTTTGGGACGTACCTTGAGCCATGTGCAAAATGGCTACATTCGTGCATACGCCAGTTACATTCTGGGCGGTGTGCTTTTAGCCCTGGTCCTAGTTGTCGGAAGCCAATTGGTTTAGGGGCAGGAGGAAAAGATAAATGGAAATTACAGTCTTGAACTCAACTTTCCCGGTGCTAACGCTGCTAGTAGTGCTACCGGCGCTGGCAGCTTTGGCGCTGTGGCTGATAAAGCCTACTCGGATTGCCGCGCGTCAGATCGGCCTCGCAGCATCGGCCTTGGTTTTGCTAGGCACCATCTACTTGGCACTGAATTTTGACTACGGTAAAGCGGCTGCCTACCAGTTCGCAGAAACCCACAGTTGGATTCGCGCCCTGGGAGTTTCTTGGGCGCTGGGAGTAAACGGCCTCGGTCTGGCGATGGTAGTACTTTCGGCACTGCTCACTTTGATCGTGCTGATCGCCTCGGCACGTGACCTCGAGGGCGAGAACAAACCTTACGATGATGCCGGCTATGTGGGACTAACCTTAGCCACCCTGGCGTTCATGATGCTGATTTTTGCGGCTCGCGACGTATTCGTGTTCTACCTGGCGTTTGAAGCCATGCTAGTGCCCATGTTCTTCTTGATTGGACGCTACGGTAATGGGGCGAAACGGAAAGCTGCCGCGATGAAGTTCCTACTGTATTCGCTGGCAGGCGGCCTGGTCATGCTAATCGGAATCGTGGGAATCTACGTTTATTCTCCGCTGGCCGCTGCCTCTAACGAGCAGCATGCGAGCCTTTACCTCATTGAGAACTTGGCCGGAAAGCTGCAAGCTAGTCCCGGGGTAGAAATGGCGCTGATGATCAGTTTCTTCATCGCGTTTGCGGTGAAGGCGCCGATGGTTCCGGTACACACCTGGCTAGCAGACACTGCCGAGAATGCCCGTCCGGGAACCTCCGCTCTGCTGGTAGGAATCCTGGATAAAATCGGTACTTTCGGAATGATCACCTTGTGTTTGACCATCTTCCCGGGTGCATCCCAGCGAGCTGCCTTAGCTTTCATTATTCTGGCGGTGATCTCCGTAATCTGGGGTTCGCTGGCGGCTTTGGCGCAAAAGGATTTAATGCGCCTGATTTCCTTCACCTCGGTAGCCCACTTTGGCCTGATGGTGCTGGGTATCTATGTTGGCAACACGGTGGCTCTCGCTGGTGCCATGGTTTATATGGTGGCCCACGGCCTATCCATCGCCGGTATGTTCCTGATTGGCGGATTCCTCACCGAGCGGGGACATAGCCAAGACATTGAGGCCTACGGCGGTATGCAAAGGGTGACTCCGCTGATTGCCGGAACCTTCTTAATCTCTGGTTTAGCAGCCATCGCATTGCCCGGTCTGTCTGGTTTCGTACCGGAGCTGATGGTACTGATTGGTACCTTCCGGCTCTACCAGTGGGCAGCAGCGCTCTGCCTGGTGGGCGTAGTTGCGGGCGCGGTTTATGTGCTTTTGCCTTACCAAAAGATTTTCACCGGCAAGGCTCCGGAACATCGTAAGTCGATTAAAGACTTAGATAACCGGGAACGTTGGGGAGTGGCTGCTCCGCTGATTGTGCTGATGCTGGTGATTGGTCTGCATCCGCAACCCTTGGTTGAGCCGATGACACAAGTGGCCAAACAGGTGGTTGTCACCCAGGATGTGGCTTTTCAAGTAGAAGGGACCGGAAAGTGAGCTTAACGAACGCTACCGTGATTAATAACTTTAGCGAGCTAGGTTTTAACTGGGCGCTGATGGCTCCGGTACTGGTGGTGCTCTTTGGGGCAATCATCGGGATTCTGCTCGAGGCATTCGTACCCGCAAAACAGCGTTGGAGCGTGCAATGCACCTGGTCAATTGCCGTAGTTGCGGTTGCCCTGCTGGCCTTTGCGCCCTCTTTTGGAGCCTTCGATCTGCAAAGCGGGCAACGGCTCGTGCGCGGAGAACTAATCGTAGATGGATTCTCTATGTTCTCCCAGCTGCTGATGCTGATTGTGGGATTGCTGGCGCTGCTGCCGATGATTGACCGTACTGGCAATCGAGTTTCTGCTTTCGCGGGACAGCCCTCGGATATTCCCGGTTCTTTCCAGGAAGAACAGACTGAAAGGCGCGGATACCAGCGCAGTGAGGTCTTGCCGCTGAGCCTATTCTCCCTGGGCGGAATGATGATCTTCCCCATGGCGAACTCGATGCTGACTCTGTTTGTGGCTCTAGAGATCATTTCCCTGCCCCTGTATGCGATGAGTGCCATGGCGCGTTACCGCCGCCTGCTCAGCCAGGAGGCTGCTCTTAAGTATTTCGTGCTGGGAGCCTTCGCCTCCGGGTTCATGCTTATGGGCATGTCTTTCCTATACGGATACTCCGGGTCGCTGCTGCTGGATCAACTGGCGCTAGCGATTCCCTACCGGGTAGCTTCCCCGGCGCTGCTGATGACGGGTGCTGCCCTAATGATGGTGGGCTTGCTCTTCAAGATTGGCGCCGCGCCCTTCCACGCTTGGACCCCGGATGTATACCAAGGGGCGCCTACCCCGGTTACTGGTTTTATGGCTGCCGGAGTAAAAGCAGCGGCGTTCCTAGCGATGCTGCGCTTCTTCTCTACTGTGGTGGTACAGTTCGAGGCCAACTTCAAGCCGTTCTTGTGGACGGTGGCGATTTTGACCATGGCGGTCGGTACCTTCTTTGGTCTGGTGCAAGACAATATCAAACGGATGTTGGCATACTCTTCTATTGCGCACGCCGGTTTCATCTTGATTGCCTTCACTAAGGGCGCGCTTAACGCTAATGGCGCGGTCTTGTTCTACCTGCTTACCTATGGGGTGGCCACCATTGGAGCGTTCGCGATTATCTACCTGGTTCGGGTTAGTAACGAGGACGGGGTCGCGACTGCGGAGCAACACTCCATGTCCGCTTGGGCTGGTTTCGGCAAGACCCATCCGGTGCTGGCAGGATGCATGATGCTTTTCTTGCTGTCCTTTGCCGGGATCCCCTTGACGGCCGGGTTCGTGGGTAAGTTCCTGGCATTTAGTGCTGGTGTTCAAGGAGGGGCAACTGCGTTGGTTATTTGCGCGGTGATTGCTTCTGCGATTACTGCCTTCTATTATTTCCGTCTAGGTAAAATTATGTTCCTAGATCCGGTAGCAGAAAATACCACGGTTGCTCCCCACGCTGAGATCACCTATGTAGCGATTGGGATTTGCGCGCTCTTGACGGTGCTTCTGGGGATTCTCCCGGGTTCAGTTCTCGATATTCTACAAAACACCGCTATTGTTATCCCGTGAGTAACTTGTCCCAGCAGCGTATTGACGAGCTAGAAGATCAGATTTCCGATGGCTTGGTTCAGGTGGAAGATCGCCTGACCCAAGTGCTAGCAGATGACCGGGGGGTGCTCGATGATATTGTCGGACACTTGGCGAAAGCCGGTGGCAAAAGGATGCGTCCCGGTTTGGTGCTGCTTTGTTCCCATCTGGGGCCGCGCCCTTCCTCTGAGGAGGTTCTGCGTGCCTGCCTAGTGGTCGAGCTTACCCATCTGGCTACTTTGTACCATGATGACGTAATGGACTCGGCGCCTACGCGGCGCGGGGTGAACGCAGTTCAGCGTGTATGGGGCAATAACCGCGCGGTACTAGCAGGTGACTTAGTCTTTGCTCGTGCCTCGCAAGTGGTTGCCACTCTAGGTCCGGAAGCGGTGCTGCAGCACGCGGTAACCTTTGATCGTCTGTGCCGCGGACAGTTGAACGAGACTTTCGGCCCGGAAGCGGGTCAAGATCCGGTGGAGTTCTACATCCAGGTACTGGCGGATAAGACTGGTTCTTTGGTAGCGCAGTCGGCGCGCTTTGGGGCAGAGCTTTCCGGGGCTCCCGAGGCCGTGACTAAAGCGGTTGTGCAGTTTGGAGAAAAGATCGGGGTAGCTTTCCAGCTGGCAGATGATGTTATCGATCTGTCCTCTGACAGTGCCGATTCCGGAAAAACTCCGGGAACGGATCTGCGCGAGGGGGTAGACACCATGCCGATCTTGCTGCTGCGCCAAGATGCGGCGCGCGGGGTGCTTGATGAGGACGGGCAAAAGATATTGGCCGAACTTAGCCGGGGCGCTTTGGTTAGCGAGGATGCGGCACTGGAGCGGGTAGTGCAGATGTTGCGGGCACATTCAGTGCTGCAACGTACCCGGCAACTAGCTTTCTCTTGGTGCGAGGACGCGAAAGCAGCGATTTCTTTCCTAGAAGATACCGAAGTTAAAGCGGCCTTGGAAAAGTTTGCCGACACCTTGGTTGATCGCATCGCCTAGAGGCGGTCGATAAACTCGGTCGCTACCTCTTCGGGTACGCCCTCTTCCCGCATTACGTCCCGGATTGCGTCCCAGCGTTGCAGGCGTCCTTGATCCCGCATCTGCCGGAGCTTATCGCGGTCAGCTAACGAGGAGGCCAACAGATTCTCTACGCTGCCGATTTCCTGTTCGAAATGGGTTTTACGAGCGCGGTCGCGGGCGTTCAAAGCGCTGACACTGCGAGCTACCAGGAACACTAACGCTGCTCCGCAAAGAAGGAAACCAATCGTCAATAAGATGCTCATGCCCGGATTGTTTCACGCCGCCCTGAAGTAGTCCTGAAAACGACCTGAAAATAAGTTGTTGCCAGTGGGATTAGGGGTTTGCCCAGCCATTAGGAATGCAGCCCAGATTTTCCCCACCATCTGCGCTTTGTTGTTGCATTACCGGAGCCAGACCTCCCGGCTGCGGGCAGAACAGATGTCCGTGTCCCAGCCAATGCCCGGTTTCGTGGGAAACTTCGTAGATCCGGTAATCAGTCATGGTTTTACCTTTTTGGAACCACATCTTGGCTCCTCCAATCCAGCGGTGGGCATTGAGCACCACATTGTCGCCATTGCGGCAGTTAGAAACCCCGTTAGTGGTCAGTGGGGCGCACAGCCGGTCGGTAAGGGCAGGACTGGCGATAACTATCCGAAAATCAGCCTGCCCATCGGTACGGGTAAAAGAAATTTCCCCCTGTTTCCCGCCCCAGCCGCGAGGATCGTTCAAGATAGCGTGAATGCTTTTTGCCGCGGTTTCACCGTTGACGGGTAGCCCGTTTTCCACCTCTACCCGATAAAAATAGACTTTGCCGGTGCCACGGCCTTGCCAGGTGCCAGGTACTACCGAGGTAGTACCGGCAGCCGAATGGGGGACGTCTTTAGAACTTTCTCCCCCTGGTAAGTCTCCTTTTACCTCTAAGGCGATCGCCGGCTCCTTAGTTTGCTGTTTAGAGTTATCCAGGGGGACTGCGGTCCAATGTAACGAGGGCGCGGTCTGCTCGGCCTCTGCCTGCTTCGGAGCTCGCGGCATAGCGGAAATGATCAGAATAAAGGTAATAGTCAGCGCAATCGCAAGTGAGGAGGCGCGAATAAGTAAATTCCAGTCCGAGCGCCGACGGGAACGGCTGGCTCGAGACTGCAGTCGCTGCCTCCTAGGGGGATACTCTGACACATTCAATAGTCTAAGCGATGCGCAGAGCCAGATTTACCGCCTCGCTGTTGAAGCGGCGATTGATAATGCATAAGTAGGGGCAGTATTCGCGGTAATTGCCAAAAATCAGGGTTGCGGCGAGCGCGATTCGAACAGCGGGCGGAGGCAGAGTTTCAGTTTCGGGACTCAAGACCTAGGGTCTCGCTGCTACCTGTTAAGATGGGAACGGAAGTATCGCTTTATAGCGTAATCGAAATTCAACATGGAGGCCATTAACCTATGGCAAAGTATGTCTACACGTTCGCCGAGGGCAACAAGGATATGAAGGATCTGCTGGGTGGCAAGGGTGCCAACCTGGCGGAGATGACTAATTTGGGTTTGCCCGTTCCCCCCGGTTTTACGATCACTACCGATGCTTGTCGGGCATACCTCAAACATAACGAGGTTCCGGAAAGTTTGGTTCCAGAAGTGACCAAGGCGTTGCGTGGAGTAGAAGATCAGATAGGGCGCACCTTAGGGGATGAAGAGGAACCGCTGCTGGTGTCGGTGCGTTCCGGTGCGAAATTCTCGATGCCGGGCATGATGGAGACCGTCCTTAACGTGGGACTCAATGACCGTTCGGTAGCCGGCCTGGCAAAGATGTCGGGATCGGAGCGTTTCGCTTGGGACTCTTACCGTCGTCTGGTGCAAATGTTTGGTAAGACGGTTTTGGGGATCGATGGCGACTTGTTTGCTGACGCCCTGGATAGCATGAAAGAAAAAGTTGGCGCCAGCGCTGACGTGGATCTGACGGCCGAAAACCTGCAGGATCTGACTGCGCAGTTCAAGCAGATTGTTAAGGAACAAACCGGCAGTGATTTCCCGCAGGATCCGCGCACTCAGATGGATATGGCAGTGGAGGCAGTCTTCCGTTCTTGGAATACGGAGCGGGCCGCGATTTACCGTCGCCGCGAACGGATTCCGAACTCGCTGGGCACGGCGGTGAACATCTGCACTATGGTGTTCGGCAATATGGGTGATGATTCCGGTACTGGCGTGGCCTTCACTCGGGATCCTTCCACCGGTAAATCTGGTGTTTATGGCGATTTCTTGATGAACGCTCAGGGCGAGGACGTGGTGGCGGGTATCCGCAACACGGAACCGTTGTCGCATTTGAAGACGGTAAATGAGCCGGTATACAAGGAATTAACCAAGATTATGCGCCGCCTGGAAACTCACTACCAGGATATGTGCGATATCGAATACACCATAGAAAAAGGCAAGCTGTGGATGCTGCAGACCCGGGTGGGTAAGCGCACGGCAGCTGCGGCTTTCCGGATTGCGGTCCAGCTGAACGAGGAACGTCTGATCACCAAGGATCAGATGCTAGAACGGGTCACGGGCGAGCAGCTCACCCAGCTGATGTTCCCTCAGTTCGACTTGGATTCTGACCGGGTGCGGTTAACTACCGGTATGGCGGCTTCTCCGGGAGCTGCTGTCGGCGGGATTGCTTTCAATAATGAGCAGGCGGAAGCGGCTAAGGCAGCTGGTAAAACCTGTATTTTGGTGCGTCGGGAAACGAATCCTGATGACCTGGCAGGCATGGTAGCTGCCGAGGGCGTTTTGACTGCTCGCGGCGGTAAAACTTCTCACGCCGCCGTGGTTGCTCGCGGCATGGGTAAGACCTGTGTGTGTGGAGCTGAAGCCCTAGAGATTGATCCCGAAGCCGGTACTTTGAAAGTAGATGGCAAGGTTTTCCATGAGGGCGATGTGATCGCGATTGATGGAGCCACTGGCGAGGTCTTCGAGGGCGATGTTCCGGTTCAGGATTCTCCGGTAACCACCTACCTGGAAGCTGGTTTAGAGGCCGGACTAGAGGCTTGCGGTGATGATGACGATTTGAAAGATCTGGTGCGCTGCGTTGACCGCATGATGGAGTTGGCAGATGTGCGAGCAAGACTGCAGGTGCGCGCCAATGCAGATAACCCTCAGGATGCCAAGTTAGCTGTGGAGTTCGGAGCTACCGGTATTGGGCTTTGCCGTACGGAGCATATGTTCCTGGGTGATCGTCGCCCGCTGGTGGAACACGCGATTTTGTCTGGGGAAGGTTCTAAAGATCGCCAGAATGCCCTAGAGCGGCTAGGCGAGCTGCAGGAGAAGGACTTCTCGGAAATGCTGCGGGTGATGGATGGCAAGCCGATGACGGTTCGTTTGATCGACCCGCCCTTGCACGAGTTCCTGCCGGATCTAACCAGCTTGGAAGTCAAAGTGGCAGTGCAAAAAGCGCAGGGAAAGGTTAACCCGGAAGATCAGCGGATGCTAGCCGCAGTGCGCCGGATGCATGAGGCCAACCCCATGCTGGGCTTGCGCGGGGTGCGCTTGGGGATTTGGATGCCCGGTCTGTTTGAAATGCAGATTCGCTCCCTGGTAAGTGCCGCGGCCGCCCTCAAGAAGGAGGGATTAGATCCCCGCCCAGAGATTATGGTTCCGCTGGTGGGCTCAATTACCGAGTTGGGACTGATCCGCAGCCGTGCCGAAAAAGTTATTGGTGAGGTTTGCGGGGCTGCCCGAGTCACTCTGGAAATCCCGATTGGCTGCATGATTGAGTTGCCGCGTGCGGCGATTACCGCCGAATCTTTGGCGAAAGAAGCTGATTTCTTCAGCTTCGGCACCAACGACCTAACCCAAACTACTTGGGGATTCTCCCGCGATGACTGCGAGGGCGTATTCTTCCCCGAGTACATTGAAGAGGGCGTGTTCGGTACCTCTCCATTTGAAACCATCGACACTCACGGTGTGGGTCGCCTGGTTAAAGAAGGGGTATCCCGTGGTCGCTCCACTAATCCGGGAATTAAACTGGGTATTTGTGGTGAGCATGGTGGCGATCCGGAATCTATCCACTTCTTCCACAAGACTGGCTTGAACTACGTTTCTTGCTCGCCGTTCCGGGTGGCAGTGGCACGTCTGGAGGCCGGTCGCGTGGTGGCTTTGGAGAACATTGAAGGTTCCGGAGAGGACGCTACTGCTTAGCGGTAACTTTAGGGTGGCACCTGGCCTTCCTGCCCTGACTGGCAGGGTTTCTCAGCAATCATGCCCTAAGCTATTTTCATAACACCCCTGGGGGTCGGCGGGATTATCCCGCCGACCCCCATATTT
>OKEM01000063.1_pt1 | contig 43594 bp, 37 predicted proteins | sample 1610791 | NCBI WGS metagenome assembly OKEM01 (sample SAMN04436686, study PRJEB24849) | human gut metagenome | biome: human gut; feature: NICU; material: stool | host: Homo sapiens | place: USA: Saint Louis, MO | collected 2010-07-27
GGCCATTATCATTTGGAGTGGACGCGCGATGACTAATCGTGCCTGGCAACTTTCTCTTGGGCTACTGGCAGGAGGCGCGCTGGGAAACCTGGTCGATCGCCTCATTCGCCCTCCGGGAATCTTCCGCGGGCACGTGATTGATTTTTTGAACTACCGTTCGATGTTCGTCGGAAATATTGCGGATATCGCGATTGTGGTCGGGGTAGTGGCCGTAGTGGTGCTAGTGGTGCTGGGCGTCCCCTCGGTTAGTGGTAATCACTCCTACAAACCGGAGCGGGTGCGGGGCAAGGATGCGTGAACGGGTTCAGATACTGCTCCCAGAAGGTGCGCACGGCAAGCGCCTTGACCAAGTATTAGCAGCTGAACTGGGGATTTCCCGTTCCCTGGTTGCCAAACTGATTAAACAAAAAGAGGTAAAGGTTAACGGAGTAGTTTCGCGGAAATCGGCGGAGGTAGCTCGCGGTGACCAGGTGGAAGTGCTGCTGCCCGATACCTCCCCCCAGAGTTTAGAAACTCCGGCGCCGCTTCCGATTCTGTATCGGGACGCCGATATCGTGGTGATTAATAAACCGGTAGGGATGGCGGCGCATTCTGCTCCCGGTTGGCAGGGGCCGACGGTTGTTGGTGCCCTGTTGGCGGCGGGAGAAGAAATCGTTACCTCCGGTCCGATAGAGCGGACAGGAATCGTTCACCGCTTAGACGTGGGAACTTCTGGGGCTATGGTAGTGGCCAAGTCGGAGTTAGCCTATGGCCGGTTGCAGGATGATTTTCGCGAGCGCCGGGTGAAGAAGATTTATCATGCGTTGGTGCAAGGCTATCTAGATCCGCCTGCGGGAACTGTTGATGCCCCGATTGGGCGGCATCCTTCCCGCGATTTCAAAATGGCGGTAGTTGCCGGGGGTAGACCGGCCATAACCCATTACCGCACCTTGGAGTCCTTACCGGGGGCATCACTGCTCGAGGTGCAGCTGGAGACGGGGCGGACGCATCAGATTCGAGTGCATATGGAAGCAATTGGGCATGGGATCGTAGGTGATCCGATATATGGGGCAAATCCGCACCTAGCGCAGAAACTGGGGTTGACCCGGCAGTGGCTTCATGCGGTGACCTTGGGGTTTGTCCATCCGGTAACCGGTGAGCAAATTAGTTTCCAGGCCCCTTTACCCGCTGATTTAGAGGACGTATTAACCCGCTTGCACCGCGGATTATGATAGCGGTTTGTCCCCCGTCCTAGGTGGAGTTACCTTTTCCTGTTGCGAACTTTTTAAAGCTTGCCGAGGGCGCAGCAGCAACTTATTTTCGCTCTATGGCTCCAGAAAAACCCAGCTATACCCGCTCTCAGTTTCGCCAGGCGTCCTCCCAGGCTCCCCGGGCGCACCAGCTTTTGCAAGCGGCGGAAACCCGGTTGCGTTCTGATCCCCGCGGTCTCCGCCTGCGTTGGGCGCCTTCCCCGCGAATCGTGTCGGCAGCGCTAATAGCAGTGGTGATTGTGGCAGTGATGGCGGGGTGGGCGCAAGGTAAGACTCCCAGTAGCGGGGGTTCTCCCGCAATCCCTAGTTTTAGTTCTACTACCCGTACCGCGCCAGGGCGTGCACCTGGCGTTACCGGAGAGGTACTGGTGGATGTGGTGGGTAAAGTGAAAAAACCGGGAGTGGTACGCCTAGAGGCTTCTGCGAGGGTACAAGACGCGATTAAAGCCGCTGGAGGAGCGCTTCCGGGTACAGATCTGTCGGGTCTAAATCTCGCGCGCCGTCTTAGCGACGGGGAACAGCTGCGGGTGGGAATTGAGGAAAGCAGTGGGGTGGGGGCCGAGGCGGCGGCGGGAGCAGGCGCGGCCGGAAGCAGTGGACAATCGGCCGATGAGGGCGGTGTCGCCGGTGCGGGCGGCGGGAAAATCTCTATTAATGAGGCTTCGAAGCAGCAGTTAGAGCAACTGCCAGGGGTGGGAGAATCGCTAGCGCAAAGGATTGTAGATTATCGCCAAACGCAGGGACGTTTCCAAAACCTGGAAGATTTGAGGAATGTTTCCGGAATCGGGGAGAAAAAATATGCGGCCTTGTCCGGAATGATCAGGCTCTAGACAAGCTATGCTGGGGCGAATCCTAGATTTACGCTTAACGCCAGCAGCCATTATTGTCTGGCTGGGTGCCTGGCTTTTACCAGCTCTTCCCTTAGCATGGGTGCCATTTATCGGTGCCTTAGCCCTTGGGGGCGCTGTCTTACTGTTGCTGGTTAGCTACTGGAAAGTTCTCCCCGGGATTATCCTGGGGTGTGCGCTGGCTTTAGGAGCGCTGGGCGGGGTGGCAGTGTCGATCAGCCAGGCAGCGCGGGTGATAGCCGCTGACCCACTAGCGCGCGCCTGGCAGGGGCAGATCGATAAAGTCCAGGCAATAGCAGAGGTAGAGACGCCGCCGCGAAAATACGCCGCCGAAAGCGATCAACAAATAACCCAGCTACGCCTATTATCAGCCCGCCTGCCACCTGCGCCAGCAGTAAAAACTGGTCTGAAAGTGGTGGCCTTTGGTCAACACCTGCCCAAATATCCTCGGGGAACTGTTGTGGAAACTGTCTTGCAGCTAGAAAAACCGTCCCGTGCCGGGAGATCTAACGCCGGGGAATCTAGCCAAGATTTAACCACGGTAATCAGTGCAAATACTCTATTGGAGATCCCAGGAAGAATTATCGCTACCCCAAAGGTAAGAGCCGGGCCGCGCGGGGCGGCGGCCCTTAAACAAAAGTTCGCGGCCCGATTGGAAGAAAAACTGGTAGCTGCAGATTCTCCGGCAGCAGCTACGCTGCTGCCGGCCATGATACTGGGGATCCGCGCCGATGCGTCTGCGGATACCGAAGCCCTAAAAACTGCCGGGATCGTGCATATTACCTGTGTGTCCGGGATGCATATCTCGGTACTACTTTCCCTGGTAGCGCTACTTAGTGCGGGGCTGAAACGCCGCTGGCGTCTGCTTTCGTGCGCCAGTTTGTTAGTGGGATACTGCCTGCTTCTAGGGTCTTCTCCTTCGCTGCTACGGGCGGCGGTCATGGGAATGGTTGCCCTTCTGGCTTTAGCTAGGGGCAGAGAGCCGTACTCTTTTACCGCCCTCGAAATTGCGATCATCGGTCTGCTAATTTTTGAACCCGGATTCGGAGCCGATACCGGTTTTTTGCTCTCAGTTAGTGCTACTGCGGCAATTGTACTGGTAGCTAAGCCATTAGAGGAAAGGCTGCAAAAGGGAATCGAGACTGCAAAAATACAGGGGAGCGGGCGAATCCCTCTACTGCTAACGCGAAAATATCCTCCATTTTTTAGAAAGTTTTTATCTGCTTTCCTCTCTGTAAGCGCAGTTAGCTTGGTAGCGCAGCTAGCCTGTCTACCGGGGCAATTGCTAATCCGTCCCGGAATAAACACTTTGACCGTGCTCGCTAATGTGGCTATCGCTCCGGTAGTGACTCTGTTGATCTGGGGTGGAGCCTGCCTAACATTTTTGCCACTGCCGGGAACGCTGTTGGCAAAAATACTGGGAATCGGGTGTACCTGGGTGATGGTAGTTGCCCGGGCTCTCGCCTCCAATCGGCTCGCAATTTTGCCGTGGCCAGCGGGTGGACCAGGGATCCTAGCTTTGGGGATAGTGGTGGTGGGGCTGACCTATATTTACCGCTGCTACTTTCCAAAAAGGAAGATAAATGGCAATGTTAAAGCATGGCCTCAAAGCAGATGAGTTGGCGCGATTGCACTTTAAGCTCCGGGGTGCTGATTCGCGGCCCCGAGAAGCTGCTAGCAGATCGCGCCCTGGCGCGTTTAAAACAGCTGGGGCGAAACCAAGACCCCTCTCTAGCGGTGACTGAGGTGACTGCTAACGGCTATCAGGCAGGTTCCCTAGATTCCTTGACTTCCCCCTCATTGTTTGGAGAAGCCCGCCTGGTGGTGATACCCGATTTTGAATCCGCCGATGAGGATTTAGGACAGGATCTGGCAAGTTACTTAGCCGCGCCGCAAGCAGATTGCTGGGTGGTAGCCATGCACGATGGCTCGAATAAAGGAAAACGCCAGGTAGACAAGATCAAGAAAGCAGGGGCGCGCGAGGTAAAAGTCGCGAAGATAAAAAATGCGCGCGACAAACTATCCTTAGTGGTCGAAGAAGTCCGCACGGCGGGCGGACGCATTGAGCCCGCTGGAGCGCAGCTGCTAGTAGATGCGCTCGGTGGGGATTTGGCGGAGCTAATCGGAGCTGCCCGCCAGTTAGTTTCTGACTATCCGCAGGCGGTAACTTTGCAGGCAGTGCAACAGTTCTACGGTTCGCGGGTAGGGGCTACCGGATTTAACGTAGCCGACGCCGCCGCGGTGGGGAATCTTGCGCGTGCCCTGGTGTTGCTGCGGCAAGCATTTTCTTCCGGGGTGGAGCCGGTCGCGATTGGAGGCGCGCTCGCCCTCAAATTTCGCAACCTGGCAAAAGTTAGCGCACGGGGAATAAGCCCTGCTCAGCTGGGAATGGCGCCTTGGCAGATGGAAAAAGCCCGGCGAGAAGTACGCGGATGGAGCGATGCCCACCTGGCGGAGGCGATTAAGATTATTGCGCAAGCTGATGAAGATGCGAAAGGTGCTAGCCGGGATCCGCAATACGCGCTGGAGGCGGCAGTTAGGAAAATCTGTCTTTTGCGTCAAAACTGAGGCGATGCAGGAAAGTAGGTAATACAAACAATGGCAATGCAGCGAAAAACCCGGCAGCGGGACGCCATTATGGCAATCATGGCTGATGAAACAGATTTTCGATCTGCCCAACAGATACACGCTGCCCTGGTGACGGCCGGACAAACCGTGGGGCTGGCTACTGTTTACCGGAATTTGCAGATCCTGACTGAGGGTGGGGAGCTTGACAGTTTACGTTCCGAAGAGGGCGAAACCCTCTATCGGCGCTGCGCTGCGCAGCGCCACCATCACCACCTAGTTTGTCGAAATTGTGGCTATACCGTAGATATTCAAGATGACCAGTTAGAACAGTGGATTGCCGAGATCTCCCGACGCTATCAATTCAGCGATATTGAACATATGGCAGATGTATTTGGCCTGTGTGCCGACTGCACGGATAAATCAACGGGATAAGGTTTGCGGAGGATCTTCGCCTGTTTAGCGAATGCGGGCACTCGCGATGGCGTGTAGGGCGATCGCGGCGGCAGTTGCCACGTTTAGGGACTCGGCCCTTCCCCACATAGGGATGGCGATGGTTTCATTACAGAGGGCGATTTCCTCGCTAGATAAACCTTGGGCTTCATTACCCAGGCAGATAAACAGCGGTGAGGCCGCCACCGAATCCGAGGCTGTAAAAGCCGGGAGATATGTTTCGGCTGCTCCTGACAGGCCCACTAGGCAGCCATTGTTTTCCGCGCTCACCCCCGCTAAAGAACCGAAGGAGGCACCGGAGTAAACCGGCAGGTGAAACAGGCTCCCGGCACTGGCGCGGATAACTTTGGGGCTCGAGGCATCGGCGCAGCCTTCCAAAGCCAGTACCCCCGCCAGGCCACAAGCATCGGCAATCCGAATGATGGTCCCCAGGTTGCCGGGATCTTGTACCCGCGCGCATACCGCCCAAGCGCCCTCTTTCAAAGCCTCCGCGGGCGGAAGCTTATCGCTAGGGAGCAGGGAAAGCTGGGCAGTGGCCGCAATTCCTTGCGCCGAGGGCGCGAATAACTTCATTACCGATGGGGTTACCGGATGTACCCAGGAAGTAATTCCTAGCGCCTCCCGCGCCACCTGGATAGCGGGGGAGGGGGCACGGTTATGGAGATACACATCCCGCACCGCTTCCGGGTAAAAACGCAGCAGTTCGGCGCAGGCTTGCGGCCCTTCTACTAGGAGTAATCCTTGCTTTAAACGAAAACTACGCCTAGACAGATTGACTAGAATCCGCACTCGCTGAGAGCGAGGATTATCAATCATGTCTAGGCGTAGATTAAGCAATAAGCTAACTTCTTATTAGCGGCTTTAAGCAGCCGGAGCGTTTACGTCCTTCGGTAGGGCAGCTTTCGCTTTTTCTACCAGCTGATTAAAAGTATCAATATCGTAAACCGCTAGCTCGGAGAGCATCCGGCGGTCAACTTCGATTTCCGCTAGGCGCAGACCCTGGATAAACCGGTTGTAGGTCATGCCCTGGGCGCGGCAAGCGGCATTGATCCGCTGAATCCACAGTTTCCGGAAATCATTCTTGCGCTTGTGGCGATCGTTGTAGGAATAAACGCCCGAGTGTAGCAGCTGTTCTTTGGCCTTACGGTATAGGCGAGAACGCTGACCACGGTAGCCAGAGGCGCGATCCAGTACGGTGCGACGTTTCTTCTTAGCATTAACTGCTCGTTTTACGCGTGCCATCTCTCTTAATCCTCTCCTTGCCTACTTGTTGCCAGCCAGCAGCTTATTTACGCGCTTGGTATCGGCAGGAGCCACTACCTGATCACGGCTGAGGCGACGGGTCTGTTTGGAAGATTTGTGTTCTAGCAGGTGGCGTTTACCCGCCTTTTCCCGCATTAGTTTTCCGCTTCCGGTTCTGCGGAAGCGCTTCTTCGCACCGGAGTGCGTCTTCATCTTCGGCATTATTTTTCCTCTCTACCGGCACGCCGGTGGTTCTGCCTATTTCTTAGGCGGTTCGGACGTCCCTACTTTTTTGCTTTGGCGGCGGCTGCAGCTTCCTGAGCCTCTTTGGCTTTCCGCGCTTTACGGGCATCCTTAAGTTGTTGCCGGTTCATAGTCTCGCCACTTTGCTGATCGCGGCGGCGACGCTGATCCGACTTAGTATGGTGTTTACGTTTCGTGGGAGCCAGCACCATAGTCATATTGCGCCCGTCTTGGCGGGGCATAGATTCTACGGTGGCCATCTCGGTTACGTCCTCAGCTAGGCGTTCTAAAAGTTTTACGCCCAGTTCGGGGCGAGACTGTTCGCGCCCGCGAAACATAATCATGACCTTCACTTTGTCCCCGCCTTCAAGGAACCGCACTACGTGACCTTTCTTGGTTTCGTAGTCGTGGTCGTCGATCTTGAGGCGGAAACGAATCTCTTTTAGCTGGGAGTTTGCCTGGTTACGACGGGCATTACGAGCCTTTTGTGCGGCTTCGTATTTGAACTTGCCGTAATCCATCAACTTACAAACTGGAGGTTTCGCCGTGGGGGCGACCTCTACTAGATCCAAGCCAGCTTCGGTGGCTAGGCGCAATGCATCCTCGATCCGGACTACCCCTACTTGTTCCCCGCTGGGACCAACTAGGCGTACTTCTTTCACCCGGATGCGGTCATTAATGCGTGTCTCGTTGCTGATAGCTACTCCTTGCTTGAGTTTTCTGGAGGCTTTAAACAAGAAAAGCCTCCGCTTATTGAGCGGAGGCAGCGAAAAAACGCGCAGATGCTTTAAACATCTGTTCTTACCCGATACCCGCGAGCATCCAGGTGGGAAAACCTCCACTTTCGTACCAGTTTCCTGGTCGGTTACTACCTAATCTAGCAGACCAGATCGCCTTAAGGGAAGCTGAGAGTGTTCCGAGGATCTTTGAACTTCCTCACATGGGAAAACCGGAAGCGCAATCAGTGGTAGTTTTCCCTGTGGGCACACTTGGTGCTGGGAACCAAAAGAAACCGGCTCGATGCTAGTTAGTCACGTAGAGGTATCCCCTCGGCATCGACTGCCCAAGAAGATCCTGGTTTTGCCGTCAAAATTAATATGCCTTCGATTAGACCCCAGATACCTGAAATGGCAGCTAGGAATCCCAAAGAAAGTAGCGAAATCAGTAGTTGCGCTACTGCTTTTCCGGTGTTTCCTAGGTAGAAATTGTGCACCCCTAAACCGCCCAAGAAAATACCGAGCAGACCGGCTGCCATTTTTGACTTTTGATTCGGGTACTGCCCAGGAATGGGATTCGGCATAGGAGAGGCCATGCCCGGAGCCGGCTGCCCAGGAATAGGCGGATATTGCTGGTAGTTACCGGGGGCTTGCGGGAAGGGCTGTCCCTGGGGTTGCCCAGAACTATTCCACTGGTAGTTGCCACTATTTGGGGCAGGAGGTATCGGACTCTGGCTGCCCGGCTGGGGCTGGTAGGGCTGAATCTGATGGAATTGCCCACCAGGAGCTCCCGGATTTAAAGAGCTATCCGGATTGTTAGCAGCGGGAGACTGCCCTGAGTTGTTGGGGAAATCACCGTATTGGTTTGGGTTGTTCTGGCTCATGAGAATCCTTTAGCTGTTAATGGACGAGAAATCATTATTAACTTTACATAGAATCTCACGTTCAGGTGGAATAACTTTCCGGGTGGGCATAAAAATAACGCCGCCTGCCAGAGGCAGACGGCGCTGATTTTCCCCTCAGCTAGCGAGCAACACGCCCAGACTTGAGGCACTTGGTGCAAACATTCATGCGCTTGCGGCCACTACCAACAACGGCGCGCACGCTTTGAATATTCGGGTTAAAACGGCGGTTCGTGCGCCGGTGGGAGTGCGAAACGCTCTTCCCGAAACCGGGGCCTTTTCCGCAGATGTCACAGGTGGCAGCCACGATAGTCTCCTTCAAGTATTCTTCTAGTTCTGGGCTAATAACCCAGATATCGGCAACCCGACCAGATTAACCGATTCGGGGGGCAACAGCCAACTACCAGGTGGTTATTGTGCCAGGCTTCACTGAAAACTCGCTAGACTATGAGAGCGGGTAGGCGAGGACCCCGGGCATAGCTGAGAAGGAAGGAGACGGCGGTGGGAGAAGAAGAACCCCTAGCAGATCTGTTTTCTTTTGCGGATTTCGCTCGTGCCGCCCGGGAGAAAAAATCGGTTAAAACTGTTACTCCGGCAGCTGCTTCGCAACCGGATGATTATCAGTGGGGAAAAATAACTGATAGCGGAAACCAAAGCGTAAAGAAGAGCAAAACCTTCCCGCGCCCTCGGAATCAGGGGAAAAAAGAAAGCGGGGCGCAACCGCAGCAGAACGCCGAGCCCAGTGGAACCACCGGCTTACTTGATTTTGAAGTGCCGCAGGTAGTGCCGAAGTCCGCGAAACCCAAAACTAAACGGCAACGGGAAAATGTAGCGCAAACTCTGGAATCTGCCGAACGGGTAGACCTGCTAGTTACCGGAGCCAATATTCGCAGTTGGGTAAAGATTAGCGGGGAAGTTCTACAGGCTGGGCAGCCAGCCTTAGATGCTATGGATTTACAGAGTGAACTTGACTCTGATACCGGTTCAAACGCCCTACTGACCTGGGATAAGGTGGCGCTGACAGTTGCGGGATTACCTGCCGGTGCCGATAAAGACGCTCGTTGGGTTCTAGAGGCAGTTGCCGATTCCTCCTTGGCGGGAGCCAGGGGAATGATCGGGATTGTACTCGCCGAGTTAGCCAGCGTTGCTGCCGGGGCGACCAGCTCGCCCTCCTTGAACCCGGTGCAGCTGTTAAAAATATTGCGTTCTAGCAGAGATTGTTCTGAGCGCTGCCTGCTCCCCGCAGTTGAACGCCTGGATCCGCCCACCCTCTCGGGGCTGATAGAAGAGGTAAACGCAGAGCTGGAAACCCAGCCAGACCAAATGTCGATCGAAGATATTCTTTCTCGTGCCTGGCTGGCTAGCCAAGTGGCTTTAGTTGAGGGCGCGGAAGATAACCGCGGGCGTCCCGACGCGCGGGCAGCGGTGTTGATGCTGCTCATAGCGGCCATGCTAGAAACTTATTCCCGGGAAAACCAGCAAGAGATCGGAGCAGTCAACACCAGTTTGCAGATGATACGGGACATGGTTCCTGCCTCTCACCCGGGGGTGCACGCGCCCACGCGAATGAACTCTTTAATGCTTACCTGGCGCGGGGAAGTCGATAACTCACGCTTCCAGCAATTACGTAAGCAACTAGAAGAAAACGGGGTTTACGGGGCGATGACCGGTAGGGCCGACATGCTGGGGATTGGGCCTCGCATGTTGCTGGTGCGCAGCCGGCATCCACGGAGAGTAATCGAGCTTTTACCCGAAAATTCGGGGATGGTGTTGATCCGCCCGCCCTTACCAGTCGAAACTGAGGCCTCCGCTTCCAATCTGGTGAGTCTGGGGTCTTCGCATACTATCCATCCGGTTAGACCAGCGGTGTTAGCCTATGCTTCGGCTCCCGGATTGGTAGCAGACATAGCTAACTTGGGGGCTACGGTAGTCTATTCGCGTCCCGGAATCTCCCCACAGGTACTGCCAGTGATTGCGGAAATGGAACAAGAAGTAGTACAAGTCTTACCCTGTGACCAGGTAAGTGCCGCGGAGCTGGCCAACATGGTACGACCTGCCAAAGATCAAGGTATCGAGCTGATGGTGGCTCCCACGCAAGACGATTTGCAAGTATTGGAAGCCGCGCGCGCCCTCACGCAAGTGGTTTCTTCAGCAATTGCGTGTCCCGATTTAATCCAGTTGCAGCGTTCGCGCACTTTTGACTCCTTAGCGAGGCAACGCACCTTCAGCGTTACCCCAGAAATGCCTTTTGAAATGCTTTCTTCCTCGGTAAACCGCGATGATGTGCAGGCAAGAATTTTGAGTGGGCGGGGAGAAGACTCCGAAATGATCTCCCGGGTGCAAAACGCGCTTTTCCAAGGCGCCCCGGGAATCCGGATCGAACTTATCAGCGGCGGGCAAAGAGGAGCCACTGTAGTGGGGGTGCTCTCTTCGTGAGCAACAAATCTAACTCCCTAGCTGGTGCATCTCTAAAGAATATTTTGGGACGGGCAGCCGGGAAACTGGAAAAAAAATTTGGGATTAAAACTCCCCTGGAACTGCTGTATTTCTTTCCGCGGCGCTATCACGAGTTAGGGGAGCTCACGGCTTTTTCTGGACTCATTTTAGGGGAAGAGCAATCGGTAATCGCCCAAATCGCTGACTCTTCTCGAAGGCGCACGCGCGGCGGAAAATGGATGCTTTCCCTGCAACTAAGCGACGGGGAAACCCTGATGGATGCGGTGTTTTGGGCAAAAAGCCAGCATCTCATCAACTGGATGTCCTCACAACTGCAGGTGGGGCAAACAAAACTATTTTCTGGTCGCCCCAGTCTTTACCGTGGACGTCTGCAACTGTCCCACCCCTCCTATCAAGAGGTAGAAGATGAAAATCTGGACGCCGCCAGCAACCAGGCAGCTAAAGTGCAGGCACAGCGTCCCGAACCGATTTATCCCGCGAAGGCGGGGCTACCGACTTGGACTACGCAAAAAGCGATTGCCGTGGTTTTAGAGTTATTAAAGTCCCAACCTTTGGATGATCCTCTCCCTGCCGATATTCGGGTGGAGCAAGGACTATTGGAACTAAATACGGCTCTAGAGCAGATCCATCGTCCGCAAACTCGCGGGCACTACGAGGCAGCACGCAACCGTTTTCGCTATGAAGAAGCCTTTGTATTACAGGCGGCTTTAGCCGAGCGGCGTCAAGAACTCGCCGAAGATGCCCCGATTCTAGAGGAGGTATCCGAGGGTTTTACCGAGAAGGTCGCCTCCACGTTGCCTTTTGCTTTAACTGATTCCCAGCAGCAGGCTTTAGCCGATATTGGCCAGCGGATAGCATCTGCGCGTCCGATGAATGTGTTATTACAAGGGGATGTGGGCTCCGGTAAAACCGTAGTGTCGCTGCTGGCGATGCTGCGAGCTGTAGATGGTGGCCGGCAAGGGGTTTTCATGGCGCCCACCGAAGTTTTGGTACAACAGCATTTTTCTACCCTCATTAATCTGCTAGGGCAGTATGCTCAGCCGGGAGGATTCACTTTGCGCGGAGGCGAGGGAGTCCCGATTTACCGCCTGACTTCCTCGATGCCCACTGCGGAAAAACGCCGCACTTTAGATGCCCTTAAAACGGGGCAGCCAGCGCTGATTGTGGGAACTCATGCGTTGCTGTCTAAACGCGTAATACTTACCTCCCCCGGAGTGGTGGTTATCGACGAGCAACACAAGTTTGGGGTGCGGCAGCGTGATCGGTTGCGGCAGGCAGAATCGGGCACTCCCCATTTGCTGGTGATGACCGCAACCCCGATACCGCGCTCCGTAGCTATGACCTCTTTTGGGGATCTGGATTTTATGACCTTGCAGGGAATGCCTCCAGGGCGAGCAAAAGTAGCGACTTTCCGGGTAAATACCGCTAATCGGAGCTGGACAGCACGTACCTGGCAGCGCGCCGCTGAAGAAATCAAAGCTGGTCATCGCGTGTTTGTGGTGTGTCCGGCGATTAAACCCGGTACGCAAAGCGAAGAGGGTGCGACCCTCTTAGAGGACGAGGATGCCGCAGAGAGTATTGCAGCAGCCGCAAAAGAACCCCTCGCGAACGTTTACGATACCGTCAACCAGTTGCGGACACTCCCAGTGTTAGACGGAATCGAAATCGGGATGCTACATGGACAAATGGATGCGGAAGAAAAAGATCGCGCCATGGCTGATTTCACTAGCGGGAAAACGCCGCTACTGGTGTCTACCACGGTAATTGAAGTGGGAGTAGATGTCCCCCAGGCGACGATGATGGTGATTCTAGATGCTGACCGTTTCGGTCTCGCCCAGTTACATCAGCTGCGCGGGCGGATCGGGCGGGGCAAATTCGGGGGAGTGTGCCTGGTCTGGTCGGGGGCGCAGCCAGATACCCTTGCCAGCAACCGCCTCGATGCTTTCACCAAAACTACCGACGGTTTCGAACTGGCGGCTATTGATTTGCAGCTGCGCGAAAGCGGAAACATTCTGGGAGACAGTCAATCGGGTCGAGCGTCCTCGCTAAAAATTTTGGATCTGCTGGCTGACGAAAAAGTTATTTCCCAGGCGCGTAAAGATGCAAAGAGGCTGGTGGAAGCCGATCCGCAGCTACAACAGCATCAAGTGCTACAGCAGGCGATCTCCCGACGGGTTAGCGAAGAAGAACAAGAATTTTTAGAGCGCGGATAGCGGTGCCTTGAAAGTTATAACCGGGAGCCGCTGTAATATGAACCTAGCTAGGGTTAAACTGTCATCGTGATGAGAATAATAGCTGGAACTGCCCGAGGTACTCAGCTAGCCGTACCCTCCTCGGGTACGCGCCCCACTCAAGACCGAGTTCGGGAAGCAATTTTCTCTGCCCTGCAATCTCGTGGAGCCACGGAAGATGCCTGCGTTTTGGATCTTTTTGCCGGGTCAGGAGCTTACGGTTTTGAGTCTTTATCACGCGGGGCGCTCAGCTTGGATTTGGTAGATCGCGCGCAAAGTGCCGCCAAAATAATCCGCAAGAATCGTGGCTCTTCCCCGGTTTTTGCCCCCGCAAAGCTCTATGTGCAATCAGCTCTGACTTTCCTGGGGTCGCGGCTTCTAGGAGCCAACCCCAACCCGCAGTGGGAATTGGTTTTTATTGATCCGCCCTATGCTATGAAAAATAGCGAAATTCTGGAAGTGTTAGACCAGCTGCACCCGCTTTGTGACCCGGATGCCTGGATAGTGGTGGAACGTTCAGCGCGTGACGAGGCTCCCGATTGGAAAACGGAGCACTGGGAGGAGGAATCGCGCAAACTGTACGGAGAAAGTGCGGTATACCTTCTGCGTCCCGCCCTCGAATACCCGGAAAATGGGGTAGGAGAAGCCTAGTTTTCCCTATCTACCCGCGTGGGACGCCGCATACAGTGAGTGCTTACCGGTATTTTGGAAGCTATGAGTACTGTTGTCTGCGTAGGATCCTACGACCCCCTTACCTTTGGGCATCTGGACGTTATTACCCGCGCAGCCAGTATTTTTGATCGCGTGATCGTGGCGGTAGCCAAAAATTCCAAGAAGACCTACCTTTTCCCCGCCCGCAAACGCGAAGAGTTTATAGTCCAATCCACCGAGGATCTAGCGAATGTGCAGGTAGTTACCTGGGAGGGGCTAGCTTGTGACCTCGCAACCCGCTATCAGGCAGCAGCGCTGGTGAAAGGGATTCGTAACTCTAAAGACACTGACAGTGAAATGACTCAGGCTTTCGCTAACCGGCAACTTTCCGGGATTGACACTATTTTGATTCCCACTTCTCCCGAAAATGCTTTGATCTCGTCCTCGGTAGTTAAAGAAATAGCTGCTTATGGAGGAGACGTTTCCGGATTTGTTCCCCCCGAAGTAGCCCAGGCACTGCAGCGAGAATTCGATGCGTCCTCGGAAAATGGTAACCCTACCTGCGCACTAGCGAACCCGTCAGCCTAAAAAGGAAGGAAAAATATGGAACCCCAGGAAGAACCCCAGTACGCACCATCAGATGTGATTGCAGTCCTTGACCGGCTCACCGAGATGATTGAGGCGGGACGCAGCGTTCCCTTCTCTGCTTCGGTAATGATTAATCAGGCCGAAGGGGTGGAGCTGCTCGATAATGCGCGCGCGGCACTCCCGGCTGACTTGGTTAACGCGGATCGGATTGTGGCCGATGCTAATAAGGTGCTAGATGCCGCCGATGAAGAAGCAGAGCAGACGATTTCCGATGCGCGCGCGGAAGCGGAACGGGTAACTAGCGAAGCGAACCAGAACGCAGAACAGACTATTGCGCAGGCAAATACGCAGGCTCAGGAGACTGTCGCTGACGCCAACCGGCAGGCAGAATCGGCGATTGCGCATGCCAGTGCCCAGGCGGAAGAGACCGTGGCCCAAGCCAATGAGCAGGCAGCGCAGATTTTGCAGGAGGCACGTCAGCGTGCCGACCAGTTGATTTCTAAAGAGAACGTTTACCGCGAGGCGAAACAAGCAGCGGAGCAGACCATCGATGGCGCTCGCGCGGAAGCCAAAGATTTTATGGATCAGTCTGACCAGTACGTCAACCAGGCACTTTCTCAACTGGAGGAACTGCTGGGAGCAATTGCAGAGCAAACCCATAACGGGCGTGCCCAGTTTTCACGCCAGGAGCGCCCCCAGTTCTAGTAACTGAGGGTGGGCTTGCTGGCGCCACGGCAGAATACCCCTTAGGCTGAGGGGCATGAAGCAAGTTAAGAAAGCCACGATCCCGCTGGAGCTAACCGGTTTAGGTTCTAGCGAGGGGGATAGTAAAACTTGGCAGCTGCAGGTAACTTTACCTAAGGCGATTGGTACCGAAGATATGGCGGTTCCGGCTGGACAGTCCCTAGAGTTACAGCTGCTGGCGGTGGCAATTTCCGAGGGCGTATCCCTGAGCGTTAACGGAGCTGCCCGCGCGGAAGGGAAGTGCGTACGCTGTCTGCAACCGCTAGAAAAATCCCTGGATTTTTCCTTGAGTCGGGTCTACTACTATCCCGAGGAACTCGCACACCTGCTAAATGAGGTGAGTGACGACTCAAGCGTGTATGCTGATTTGGACGAGGCCTATCAGGTGCAGCCAGATTCGCGTTTGGATCTCGAGCCACTGTTGATAGACGCCATCGTGCCACAGATTCCCTATTCGGTGCTGTGTAGTCCCGACTGTCCGGGTCTTTGCCCCGAATGTGGAATCATGCTGGCAAAGGCTGAAGCGGGTCATCACCACGAAAAGATCGATCCGCGTTGGTCGGTGCTAGCGAACCTATTTGATGAACAGGAGAAAAAGGACGAATGAGTCGCGGTTCGCAAGATTTAGCGGAGCTGCTAACCAGATGGGGGATCGAGCTAGACCCCGAGATGGTGGTATTGGCGCTTACTCATCGTTCTTTTGCACACGAGCAAGATAATCTGCCCAATAATGAGCGTCTAGAGTTCTTGGGAGACGCGGTTTTACAGCTAATAGTTACCGAACGTCTTTACCAAACCTATCCCACTCACCCCGAGGGGCATTTAGCAAAAATGCGTTCGGCCACGGTTTCACAGCCCGCGTTGGCGCGGGTCGCCCGCGATATCAATCTGGGAGAATTCATACTGCTAGGGCGGGGAGAAGAAAAAACCAAAGGTCGAGAAAAAGATTCGATTCTTTCCGACACGGTAGAAGCGATGATTGGGGCTACCTATCTGTGCCATGGATTAGAAGCCACTCGCAAAGTAGTTGAAAACTTGTTGCAGGACTTGCTGGATCACGCTCTAGAGCGGGGAGCAGTCATGGACTGGAAGACTACTTTACAAGAACTTACTGGTCAGTTAGGGGTACGTAGTGTAGAGTTCGCGGTAGAAGGTACCGGTCCAGATCATGACCGGCGCTTTACGGCTCGAGCTCTAATCGGGGACCGGGTCATTGGATCCGGCAAGGGACGTTCCAAAAAAGTAGCGGAACATGAGGCCGCCCGCCAGGCGGTTATGGCCTTGCGGGAAGAACACGGGGTAACCACCCCCCTAGGTTTTTAAGGCGTTTGTCAATCAGAGTTAGATGGTTACTTTAGGTTTTGAGGGGAACTGAAAAATGCCAGAATTGCCAGAAGTTGAGGTCGTGCGGCGCGGCTTAGAAAAACAGCTGCTGGGCGCCAAAATAAAAGAAGTTGAAGTTTTCTTTCCCGGTTCTTTGCGTGGCCAGGACATTAAACGATTTTGTGCTGCTCTAGAAGGGTGGACTATCACCGCTGCAGTGCGGCGCGGTAAGTTTTTGTGGTTGCTCGGTGAGGATCGAGAAGGCCAACAAACCCTGTATTCTTTAGTGATTCATTTGGGAATGTCTGGTCAGTTGCTGATTAACCAACCGCAGATAGAACTGTCCCACAAAAACCAGGGACATCTGCGGGTGCGATTGACTATGGAAGACGACAGAACCGTCAATTTTGTAGATCAGCGTACTTTCGGACGGATGGTAGTAGAACCCCTGGTAGAGACCAGGGATAAGAAACCGGGAGGACTGGGAGCAGGATCCCACCTAGTTCCCCGCAATGTGGAATTGAATGTTGCCCGGGACGCCCTCGATCCCAATGTCGATTTAGAAAAAATTTCCTCCACGGTTCGCAAGCGGAAGAGTTCTATTAAGCACTCCTTATTGGATCAAAAGTTAGTTTCGGGAATCGGCAATATTTATGCTGATGAAACTTTGTTCGCTTCCGGAATCAACCCGGGGCAAAGAGCAGATTCGCTTTCGGAAGCACAGATCCAAGAACTGTTTAAAACCGCCGGAGCAATCATGAAAACCGCAATCAAACACGGCGGAACCTCTTTCGATGAGCTTTATGTGGACACCAGCGGCAACCCCGGGTATTTCGAGCAAGAATTAAAGGTTTACGGACGCGGTGGTGAGAGTTGTAAAACTTGTGGCACCACCTTGGAGAAACTGCAACAATCTGGACGTACCGCCACCTACTGTCCGCAGTGTCAACCACTGCAGGATTAGCTGTCCCCCTAGAGCTTGTAATCTGGGTTTAGTAAATGTAAAAGCCACCGTTACCCGGAATTACCTGAGTGTTTGGAGTTTTTCTACCTCACTAGGTGCAACTTTGTGGAAAGGTTATTTGCCTGCTGAGAGGATTAGGTAGAATCAAAGAGTGAAGATGCAGCAATCGCAGACAGTAGAAGAACCCACGCGGGTAATGATTATTGATGACCATGAAATTGTGCGTCGGGGGATTGCCGAAATCGTAGATCGCACTGTCGGCATGGAGGTAGTAGCCGAAGCGGGAACCGTGGAAGATGCGGTACGCCGCGCCGAACTGGTATGTCCAGATGTGGTGCTCGTAGATTTACAAATGCCCGATGGAACCGGCATTGATGTGATGAAACAATTGCGGGAAGTATCGCCGGATTCCCTGGCAATTGTGCTTACCAGTTTTGATGATGACGATGCCTTAGCAGAATCCCTGCAGGCCGGGGCGAAAGCCTACGTATTGAAAACTGTACGCGGAGCCGAAATTACCGATGTTATTCGGGCGGTAGTAGGAGGACGGGTACTGCTGGACGACCGTACCGTAACCCGTCGCCGTGCTGGGAACGAAGACCCCACCGCGAATCTGACGCCGGCAGAACGCAAAGTATTAAACCTAATTGGAGATGGTCTTTCTAACCGAGAAATCGGTGAAAAACTCGGGGTCGCGGAGAAAACTGTAAAGAACCACATCACTTCGCTGCTGGCCAAAATGGGGCTGCAGCGTCGCACGCAGGTGGCTGCCTGGGTGGCCAGTCAACGCTCCGCCGCTTGGCGCCATCAGTCGTAGTCAGTCCCTGGGTAAGGGGCGGGTGGTAAAAGTACTCGGGGAATTTGTGCGAAATTGGCACACGGAACCTAGCCTTTTTTCGCATCTGGTTAGCGCGGGGGCTAGGTTTTTCCTCCTGCCCAAGAAATCGGAAAACGTAGCGACGTTTTCCGAATTCTTATGCCCACCGCACCTACTCGGATAAAACCTAACCCCCGCGCATAAGGGTTGGGCTGTAAAAGATGCGAGAGAGGGGGCTTGAGCCGAGCGCAGCAAGGCTCACCGGGGTCCCCCGAGTACTTTTACAGCCCAACCCGTACCAGGATGACAGTCTAGATCCGCGTTGTTTAAGCCCTGCCGGGAAGAAGAACGCTCATGCAAGTCGAACGCGGAGCAGCGAGCCTGCGGGCGGCGGGATAAAAATTACGGGTTAATGCGGGAGGTGGCGGCTAGCTTGATTTCTTTTCCTGCCCGGGGTAGCGCCTCTACGCGACCGGATTGGGAGTTCCGCCGGAAGATTACGTCGGAAACTCCCGAGAGTTCCGAGGCGGCCACCACTACCGGCTCCGCAAAGTAGCCTTCGGCTGAGGGAGCCACTCCGGCGTGGGGGAGAACCGATACTTTGGTACCGGCGGTCAGGTTTAATCCCGCTTCCACCACGCAGTCATCACCCAGCGCGATTCCTAGCCCCGAGTTGGCGCCTAGCAGGCAACGTTTTCCTAAAGAAATTTGTTTCCCAGTCTGACCGGAAACCGTGGTGGCGGTAGAGGCGCCGCCTCCGATATCGGAGCCGTCATCGATCACTACCCCTTGCGCTACTCGTCCCTCAATCAGACAAGCCCCCAAAGTGCCGGCATTAAAGTTAACGAAAGCCGCATGCATCACGGTGGTGCCGGGTGCTAAATAGGCGCCTAGACGTACTTTTGCGCCATCGGCGATGCGCACCCCGGAAGGGATAATGTAGTTAACCATCGGTGGGAATTTATCTACGCTAAGTAGGTGAATTGGATGGCCGAAGCTTAAACGCATCCGCATACGGGTATTTTCGAAGTCCTCGACCGCACAGGGGCCTTCGGTTGTCCAGGCAACAGTAGGTAGACGAGCGAAAATTCCATCGAGGTTAATGGTGTTTGGCTTTACCAGGCGGTGGGAAAGTAAATGTAGACGCAGGTAGGCATCGGCGGTGGAGCGGGCAGATTCGTCCAGATCGATCGATACCACGGTAGCGGTGCGGTTAACCCCTCGTCCGTCGTCGCGCCCCTCAATCTGGCTTAGCTTTTCGATTAACTGGGCATCTGATTCGTTTGGCTGATCACCTAGGTAGGGACGCGGATACCAAACGTCTAGGGTTTGACCGGTTTCGCTTACGGTTGCGAGCCCTACCCCGCGTGCTTTTCTTTCACTCATAATTCAACCTTATCCGTTCAGGATTTTTTTGGTAAGACCTTCCATAAGTTTGGCCAAAAAAAGCCAAGTTCATTTAATAGTTTACGTACTAAGGGTAAAGAAATCCCAATAATTCCGTGGGGGTCGCCCTCAATTGATTCAATATATGCCCCGCCTAGTCCATCGATCGTAAAACCTCCGGCAACTTCCAGCGGTTCCTTAGTTTTGGCATAGGCACGAGCTTCCTCCGGGCTAATCTCGCTAAAATATAAGGTGGCTTGCGAATGACCTGCTACTTCATTTTCAAAGGTAAAGCCGGTGGTAGAACGCTTTAAAGCTAGAGCACAGTGACCGGTAAATAAAATGGGAGTTGCTCCTGAAAGCTCATTGATCTGCTGCAGAGCCAGTTCAAAGCTGTGGGGTTTTCCCCGCAACTTGCCGTTAAGTAGCAGCATAGAATCGCAACCTACCACCGTAAAGCGTTCGCCCACGGGGAGATTCTTAAGCTCTTCTCGTACCGTGTTTGCTTGGGAAAGATTATCAGGGCAAAATCTCTCCGGGGTGGTTAGTAACTGCCCGATATGACGAGCTTTCGCTTGAGCTAAAGCGGTAACTACCTGCGATGGGTCTGTGGTTTTAAGTCCGGCGCGCACTGCGTCCTCGTCAATATTTGCCGGCCAGGCAAGAGGGATAATGCCCGCCTGGGTTAAAACTTTCAGGCGAGCTGGGGAGGCAGAAGCTAAAACAAGGCGATTGGTCATAGAACCTATTTTAAGAGGCGTAATCCGGAACCTGTAGAACTGCGAATTGGGTTACGCGCTGGCTAGCTGTTAGGCAGCAGACCGGAAACCGGAAATGGTAAAGGGTGGGCAAGGGTGAATTGGCGCTACTAAGTGCCGGGGAAGTTTCCGTTATTGTACGGAGATTGCCGGTTCGGCTGGAAAAAGTGAGGTCATTCACCTTAAGGTTGAGGGGTGAGTGAATCCTTATCTGTAGCCCAGATAGCGCGCAACACCGTGATGCGCCCGGTGTGGAAACTCATCGGGGGTGCTCCCACCATGACTATGCGGGAGATGGCGCAGCAACTGGGAGTCAGTGTTGCAGAAATCGACCATTTTTGGATTTCCTGTGGATTTCCGAAGGCTGATCCCGATACCTATATGTTTACCGAGCAAGATGCGCAGGCAATCGGGGAATGGAGTCAAGAATTTGGTGAGGGAGCCCTGGGGCGCAATACCGTGACCTCCCTACTGCGTGCACAGTCCTATATGGCTGATCGCCTAGTGTTATGGCAACTAGAGGCGATTGTTACGGATTTTCAAGAACGCATGAATCTGGATGATACTTCCGCCCGCTTGCTCGTCTTAGACAAAATCGACGAATACATCGACCTGTTGCAGTCACAACTGGGGTATGCGTGGCGCCGACAGATGGCATATCTGTTGCTAAATACTAACCGGGAAGTAGAAATGCGCGAAGGCAAAGCCGCTGCTACCGATTCCTATCCTTTAGAGCGCTCTATGGGATTTGTGGACATGGTGGCCTATACGCGCCGTTCTTCTACTATGAGCGGAGCCGCCTTGGCTGATCTGGTGCAAAGTTTTGAAATGGCCTGCCGGGATGTAATTACTACTCGCGGAGGGCGGGTGGTTAAAACCCTGGGAGATGCGGTCTTGTATGTTGCGGACGATCTGCTGGTGGCCGCGGATATTGTCTGTGCCATTGTCGAGCTCCTAAAATCCCGGCCGGAGATTTTACCGGTGCGTGCCTCCTTAGTTCACGGACGGGTAGTTTCCCGTTCTGGCGACATTTTCGGCCCCCCAGTTAACTTGGCTTCGCGTTTGGTAGATATTGCACCGCGGGGACAAATCTTGATGGATGCTAACTCCGCCAAGCAGCTGCAAGCTATTGATGAAAAAGGGTATTTCGCGGTCAGGCCGGCTACCACTAGAGACCTACAAGGGTTGGGTGAGGTGGAAGGATGGCTGCTTACCCGCGGACAGGCTCAGCAGGGCGAGCAGCCTTTTATGCATCGCAGCACCCTAGAGATAGCTTCTTCGCCAGTAAAAAAATAGTAAAGCTAGTTTCAGTTCGCTGTAGTAGCGACAAAGTTTTTTTTAGATTAGCATGGGAATATGACTACAGTTTTACTTGTTGAAGATGACCCGGCAATCTCCGAACCTTTGGCACGAGCCCTGGGGCGAGAAGGCTACGAAGTGCGCGCCCACGGCACCGGTCGGGGAGCCCTCGGCGATATTCTAGGAGCCGATCTGGTGGTCTTGGATCTGGGTCTGCCCGATATGGACGGTTTAGATGTGGCTCGGGAGATTCGCTCCCAAGGCTCATCCGTGCCGATTCTGGTACTTACTGCCCGTACTGACGAGGTCGACATGGTGGTCGGCTTAGACGCTGGTGCTGACGATTACGTAACCAAGCCCTTCCGTTTGGCAGAGTTACTGGCCAGAGTGCGCGCCCTGCTGCGCCGTGCCGGAAGTGACTTCCAGGATGACACTCTGGAAGCGCAGGATATTAAGATCGATGTTTCTGCTCACCGCGCCTTCCAAAATGGGCGGGAACTGCAGCTAACCGCCAAAGAGTTCGATCTGCTGCGGATCCTGATTAAGGAAGCCGGCAACGTGGTGCCCCGGCAAGTGATTATGCAGGAAGTTTGGGGCTCGGATCCGGCCGGTTCCACCAAGACCCTCGATATGCATATTTCCTGGCTGCGTCGCAAACTGGGCGATGACGCCGCCTACCCCTATTACATTTCGACAGTACGGGGAATGGGATTCCGTTTCGAGACTGAACGAAAGTAGCTTGCCATGCGCCGGCGCGCGCTGTTAATGGTTTTCCAGTCGGTTCTGGTTTCCCTAACCCTACTGGGGTTGCCGCTGGCGATTCTAGCCCCCTCCTATGTGTGGCAGTCTAGTCAGGCGAGCCAGGATCAACTCACGGTTAATCTTTCTCGTTACCTGGATCAGATTGGTACCCGCGACCTGGAACGTACTCGGCAAGCGGTCTCCAACTGGCAGCGGGTTTATGTGCCCGAATCAGAGATCAGTATTGATCAACAGGAAAGGCGGATCTACCACTCGGGAGCGGTAGATGCTAACTGGCAGCTATACTCCCATGCGCGCAGTGCCGGTGGTCTCTACGTTTCGTTACGTTCCTCGGCGGTGCCGGTGATTTGGTCCGCGGTAGGGGCAGTGTGTGCCGTGCTGATTTGTGGAGCAGTTGCCCTGGGGGCGGGTACCGCCTTCGCATTTCGCGGTTCTCGACGCTTAGCGGCACCCCTTATCTATCTTTCCGCCCAGGCTGAGCAAGTTGGGTCGGGGGCAGTCCAAGCTCGCATCCAACCTACCGGGATTGAAGAAATAGATCTGGTCAGCGAGGAACTATCTCGTTCCGGGGAACGGATTATTGGTCGGATCGCCAAGGAACGCCAATTTGCTTCCGATGTTACGCACCAGTTACGCACCCCCCTGACTGCCCTGTCTATGCGAATTGAAGAGATTGAATATCTCACTGATGACCAGGAAGTACGCAGCGAAGCCGAAGCTTGCCTAGAGCAGGTAGAACGAATCACCCAGGTGGTAGAGGACTTAAAGAAACGCGCCGCGCAAGCCAATCATGGGAATGCTCAGGCGGTGAAGATAGATGATATTTTCCGTCAGCAAAAGAATGAGTGGGAGGCGCAGTTTGCGGCAGTCGGCCGGGAAATTGTTTTCAAAAACCAGGTAACCGATCGCTTGCCACTAGCCACTCCTTCTTCATTATCGCAGGCAATCGCTACTTTAGTGGAGAACTCCTTGAAATATGGGGCGGGCACGGTCACGGTTTCTACTCGCAAAGGGGTTTCTAGCCGCTCCATATTTGTGGAAGTTACCGACGAGGGCGAGGGCGTGAGTGAAGAAATAGCTCCCCATATTTTCCGGCGCGGGGTTAGCGGTCATGGCTCCAGTGGCATCGGACTGGCGCTCGCGAAAGATCTCATAGAGGCGGATGGCGGGCGTATCGAGCTCACCAGTCGCCAGCCGGTAGTATTTACGATTTCTCTCTCAGCGGTTTCCGAATCCATGTCTCCGGATCGGCTCTTGCCACAGGGAGGATTAGTGGTGGTGGGGCGCCGCCACGGGCGCCAATAACTCAAAATCGTTGGCAGGCGGAAACCATTGGAGCCAAAGTCTGGGCGTGGGCATACCCCGACTAATTATTTCCGTAATAAATACTGGGTTACTGCAGCCAATGCTACTGGTTACAGCTCATTTAGGTTCAGATAGTCGGCAGCATCCGCCGTTGCTGTCAAAGGCATCGGCAAGACCACCTGTTCATCGGGGCGGACTGCCAGTTGGGTGCGGATGTAGTCTTTAACCGCTTCGCGGGTATGGATATGATGTCCTGCTTTTTCGGACATAAACCAGCGATGTTCTAACACCTCATGGAAGATCTGTGCTGGCTCTAGCTTTGAACGTAAATCATCGGGGATCGCGCTAATAGTGGGGAGGTAAACCCGTTCTAGCCAGGTGGTTGCCACTAGACGTAGCGGTAGCTTCTCCATTTTCTTGCGGCGTTGATAGGTCAAAATATCGGTGTAGATCCGTTTGGCTTGTTCTTCTTGAACTTCCAGACCGGTTAAATCTTTTACGCGCCGCTGGAAATGCCCGGCCTCGACTACTCGTGGCGCGAAGCTGAGGAAATCTCCGTCCTCGTCGCTTTCGATTTCTACCTGACCGATATCGAACCCGAGTTGCCCGAGCCGCTCGGCACGCGCTCCTACTCGCCAAATCTCATCGGCCGGGATACGTTCGGCTCCGGTTAAATCATTCCAGAGGTCGTGGTAGCGTTTCTCCAGGTAGTCGCCAACAATAGTAGCGTCAAAGTCTTCATCTACCAGGCCTCCGGCCTGCAAATCCATTAGTTCCCCGATGATATTCATGGCACCTAAAGACACGTCATATTCGCGGGAACGGTCGGAAATACTGTCATAAAAGCGTCCGGTTTCTGCATCTACCAAGTAGGCGGCATAGGTGCCGGCATCACGGCGGAAAAGGGTGTTAGAAAGGGACACATCACCCCAGTAAAAACCGTTTAGATGCAGGTGAACCAGCAGCGCAACTAGGGAATCAAGCACCCGATTGAGGTTGTGTTGAGATAAATGTTTGGATAGCAAAACCCGATAGGGAAGGGAATATTGCAGGTGGTGAGTGACGAGGGCGGCCGGTAGATCCTCGCCGTTTTTATCGACTCTTCCCGCCACCACCGCGGCCACGGATACGGTAGGTAGTTCCTTACTTTGCAGTTGGCGCAGCATTTGGTATTCATGCAGCGCATCCTGTTCGGAGATCTCTTTTACTGCGAAAATCGCGCCCCCCGCCTTAATAAAACGCACCACGTGGCGGGAGATTCCCCGCGGAAGGGCAGCGAGGAGCTCATTGGGCCAATCCTCTAAAGGCAGCGACCAGGGGAGAGTAGGAACTAAAGAATAGAAGGAGGAAGTACCAGAGGTAGTAACCCGAATTTTCTGCTTGTTTGGCAATTTTCCTCCTCTTCGCAATTGCTAAGACAATTCTGACATAGGGGGTTGGGTAAGTGCGAACGCATTTAGCTAAACTCAGATAAAGATAGTTAGAAAACAGGTAGGGAGACAGTGGTCGAGCAGGAAATCGGCGGATACAAGGTACTTAAGGCCTTGGGGGCAGGGGGGATGGCTTCAGTTTATCAAGCTGAATCCCCCACTGGTCGCGAGGTAGCGCTGAAGTTCTTGCATCCGCAGATTGCTAATGACCCCAATGCTCGCAAGCGTCTGCAACGGGAGGCGGATGCGATTAACCGAGTCAGCTCCTCCGGGGTGGCGAAAGTTTTTGAGGTAAACACCGCCGGGCAAACCCCGTATGTGGCTATGGAACTAATTCGGGGAGTAACTATTGCCGAGGACGTGAGCGCCAATGGCACTTGGGATTTGCCAGACTTGATTGACCTCGCGCAATGGCTAGCAAAAATTTTGGGGGAGTTGCATCGCGCCGGGGTGGTGCATCGCGATATCAAACCCGCTAATATCATGATCGCCAAACAGGGGCCAGTGCTGATTGACTTTGGGATTTCTCAAACTCCCGGTGCTGAACGTTTGACCGCCACCGGCCTGGTTACCGGGACTCCCGGCTATATTTCCCCGCAGCTTATTCACGGCGAGGATGCGCGCCCGCGTGATGACTGGTGGGCTTGGCTGTGTGTATTACTTTATTGCGCCAGTGGGCATCCGCCCTTTGGTTCCGGCCCGGTGGAGGTGGTGTTGGGGAGGATTACCACTGGTAATCCCGACCTATCAGGGCTACCCGAGTCCTGGCAACGGGTTTTTGCGGCTGGTTTCCAGGTGGATCCAGAGCGTAGAACCTCTCCCCAGGAACTGATAGCGGCGTTGCAGGCGGTAAACGAGGGCAAAGATCCCACGCCTTATTTATCTGCCGGTTTAGCGGCGGGAGACGCCCCAGGGGCGGAAGGAACATCAGCTACCGCAGTTTCCGAATCCGGGGCGCTTCCCCCGAGTTTTTCTCCACATCTCAAGCAAGAAGACCGGAGGCAAGCTGTAAATCTGGGAGTGGTTCCGCCTGGTCAGGAAACTCGGCGTTATCCTCCTGAGGCGCCAGCGATCAGGGGGGAAGCCGATAGATTCTGGGAAGCAAATGGCGGCTATTTGAGTAACCCTAGCGACGCCAGTATGAATCAGCCGCAGGGGGCTTCGCCATTGGGTGTGCCCGGCAGTAGGCAAGCGGAGCAGTTAGCGGCGGCGGAGGTGCAATGGCAGCCGCGTTATCTCCCCCAAAAGTTACCGCAGGCTTGGCTATCCTGTTTGCTGTTGATGCTGGCCTTGTGTTTTGGGGTGGGGGCATTCCTGCACCAAAATGATCCCCAAATGGTCGTAGAGTCGGATCTGTATGCGGCAGTACTCATGCTGCTGGTGGCGATTTCCGCGTTTTTCGGGGTCTTCAGGGCGCGCCTGCGGGATGCCCAGCTGGCCTCGGGGTTGCTGAAACCTCCCCGGGCGGCACTGCGAGCCCAACCTCTGCTGGCGCCGTTAATCGGGGCAGTAGTGGTGACTGTGCTGGTAGGGCTAGGGGTGATACTGCTGGGGCAGTTCGGTTACCAGCCGCTAGTGAATGTCAGCTACCCGGTTTTGCCGGAAGGATTACGGGAGCGACCGGAAGTTTATAGAGCCTTTTTGTACTTGGGGTATTCCCTGTTCGGGATGATTGTTGCGTTCTGTTCCCGGGCTTTCCGCGTAGGATTTGGCTCCATAGTGCGCTTATTAGGTGGAGCCGGGGCGCGTTTCTTTTGGTGTCTGGTGGCGCTGGCAGCCGGGGTAGGTGCGCAATATCTGGTAGTAGGCGGGTACTGGTAGGAGAAGTTTGTAACTTTTACTGGGGAGAATCCCGGATAAGGTGGGAGCCGGGCGCGTCCTCATCTATGCTTAAAGCAAGTAATTTAGGAAAGTCGCAGGAAAGTAATAGCGGGAGAGTCATGGCACAGAAAAAAGGCAAAATGCAGGCCGCTAAGGGTAAAAGCTCGGCGAAAAACGAAAAAAATCGCCAACAAAAAGTTTGGAAGCAGGTAGAAGCGCAGCGGGAAGCCGCGCGGCGTCAGCAAACCGTGAAACGGTTAGTGATTGGGATAATTGCGGTACTAGTGGTGGCGGCAGTCGCCCTCGCCGGATACCTGGTTGCCCAAAGTGGAAATAATAAAGCTAATGGGGACGTGCTTTCCGGTAAGCGCCCAGAAAAAATTGCTACCCTCTCCGGCCGGGAAGCCGTTGATGCGGCGCAGGGGATTTTGCTTAGTGAAAAAGGTGTTTACCAGGCTACCTCGGGAGTACCCACGATTGAGATGTGGTTTTCCTATGGGTGTCCTGCCTGTTTGAATCTGGAGCATCAGCTGGGGGATAAGATCCTGGCTTTTGCTAAAGATGGTAAAGCCAATCTGGTGCTGCATCCGGTGGCTACTCACGCCCTGCCGTGGACGATCATCGCCGGGAATGCTTCTATGCAGGTAGCGGCAGGTCAGCCAGACAAGGCGCTGGCTTTCCACCAAGCGTTGATTGCTGCCGGATATGGAGTGATGTTCGCCAAGGGTGAGGAAGTAGGCTGGAAGGATCAGGGTAACTCCACGCTGATGACCGATCCGGGTAAGTCGCTAGAAAAAATTAAGGAAGTTGCCAAGAAGGTTGGGGTTAAAGACGAGATCATTAGCTCCTTCAAGGCGGAACCCCAGTCGGCATTGCTGGAGAAGTGGCAAAAGCAATGGGCGGATGCTGCGGGTAAGCAAACCCAACAGGTAGGTACCCCGATGTTTGCCTCCAATGGGAAATTGGTTGAGAACCCGATTAACCAGGATGGAAGTTTTAACGAGGACGTGCTGCTCGGGAAGTAATAGGTCTGGGGCTGGAGGCTGAACGGGGATTAGGTCTTAGTCAGTAGCAACTCGGGGCGAAGTAGGTGGGTCTCACCTAGGTAGAGATCAGGTTTGTGCCAGCGGTAGATTAGTGAGAACTACTTTGCAGCTGCTCAAGAAAACCTTAAGAACCGGGTCGCATCTAGCTGCGGTTTTGTTCATTTACTAAAGCCGTGACAAACTAAAGGGCGTCTTCGTTTTCGAGGACGCGAGGCGAGTGCTACGGGTGCTTGATAGCTCCCCGATGCACATGTTTCGTAAGGGTCGCGTGCGCTGCATAAGCGATGTACACGCCCTCCGTACGCATTGCGTACCCGCCGACTTAGCTCAGTTGGTAGAGCAGCTGTCTTGTAAACAGCAGGTCATCGGTTCGAGTCCGATAGTCGGCTCCACGAGAGAATGATTATTGTCGCGCAGCAAGTATCCGGCAGGTCATGCGGACTGACTCCCTTAGTGATGACTGAGCTTTTTCGAGAGCCTCTGTTAAGCTCCCTACTTCGCGCACTGTCGGGATGATGGCGGCAAAGCCGTTTTCGTGTAATGAATCTGCGTTGCGCCCTAAATTTCCGGTGAACGCGATAGTAGGGATGTTATGTTTGCGGGCAGTGAGCATAACTCCCCAGGGGGTTTTACCAAATTTCGTTTGGTAATCCATGGTGCCTTCTCCAGTGAAAACAAAGTCCGCCCCGGTCAGATACTTTTCTAGGTTGACAGCATTGATTACCACGTTGACCCCGCTTTGTGGTTTTGCACCTAACAATGCCATAAAAGCTGCCCCTAAACCGCCTGCGGCGCCTGCGCCGGGAGTTTGACTAACGGCACGACCACTGGTTTCATCTAAAAGATTTCCCCATTGCGCTAACGCTGCATCGAATAGGGCGATTTCTTCGGGCTGTACCCCCTTTTGGGGGCCGAAAACTGCGGTGGCACCTCGTTTTCCGGTGAGCGGGTTATCTACATCGCATGCAAGGGTGACCGCTATTTCCTGCCAGCGTTTACTGAGGTTGCTGATATCTAGGCTGGCAGCATCAGCTAAGGCTAGTGGGTATCTGTCGATGAGGTTACCGGAGCTATTTTTAGCAACTGCTCCTAGCTCGTGCGCCATACCCCAGCCGCCATCGTTAGTAGCAGAGCCGCCTACACCGACAATCAGGTTAGTGGGGGAAAGTTCAAGTATCTGATTGAGCAGTTGCCCTACGCCCGCAGTAGTGGCTTGATGAGGATCTAACTCTTCTAAAGCTAAATGTTCGATACCGGCGGCTTCAGCGATCTCGACGACTGCGAGCTTTTTTGCCGCTATCCACCCGAAGTATGCGGTCCTCGGGCGTCCTAATGCGTCGGCTACCTGAGCCGAACGCATTTCACCGCCGAGTGCATCAACTAAGGAGCGGGTGGTGCCTTCTCCGCCGTCAGCCATGGGAACCTCGATACATTCGGCATCGGGGAAAACGTCGCGAACGCCAGCGCTCATGGTAGTGGCGACCGTAGCAGCGCTCATGGTTCCCTTGAACGAGTCTGGAGCAAGGACAAATTTCATTACTTCTCCGATCTTTAACGCTGGCGGGGTAGTCGATTGCTGCGTCTAGCCGACCTGCGAATATTAGTAGCTTAGCTGTTTGCCGGTGCTGGTTAGGCGTTATGATCGCCAGATTTGGGAATTACTTTGTGGCTACTGGCGTTACCGGGTGGGAAACTATCGGCTCATTACGGAAATTCGGGACCGCGAACTGATTATTGTTCTGATTGAGCGTGGTGCATCGTAAAGACATAATCCCTAGCTCTAGTTGCTAATTAATAACTCCAGATCAGTGCAAGCATGCCCACTCGATGGAGTGTCGAGTGGGCCGGTATTTTGGGTTGCTAGTTAGTTCTCGCGATTAAGACGGGAATGAATTAGTGGTAGGAGGACACGGTCAATATCAGCTCTAAACTGAGCATCCGAGAGATATTTGACTGCGAAATCCTGATTTTGGTTCATGCGATCCAGCATGATGTCCTGAATGCGCTCACCGTAGACGATAGAGAACATATCTAATGAGTTATGAGCGCGGGCTTTAACTTCCGCGTCCTCGACCATATCTTCGGTTAACTGTTCAATCACCTTGTCCATGTGCGTGAACTCAGTACCCCAACGCTCATTGAGCTTGGAGATGATATTCGACAGATTGTCTTTCTCGTCCTCACTGGCGCCACTAGTATCGGGGTTGTTCGCTAGCTGGCCTTCCTCGTCTGTTAGTTCAATAGATCCTTCGTAGACCTGCTGCAGGCGGTAGTACTGCAGGCTGACTTCGTCTTCGACATGCGGGGCGGGATCTCCTTCGATGTGAAGTTTGCGTACCAATAGCTTGGCATAGGAGGCGAAGCGATGCAGCTCTACATCGTCGTATCTGATGATGTGAGTGAGGAAATCGTAGTTGCGATTAAACTTATTCATACGTGCACGAACATCAATTTTATCTTCGTCATCAAGCTGGTTGAATCTGGCTACAGCCGGGTCAAGGTATGCGTTGAGACGGCTGAAATCTAGGTTCGTCTGCTTCTTCGATTCGGTAAAGAAAACCTTGGTGAAGCCTTCGATTTCTTTATCAGTCCACAGCTGGTAAGCAGCGAGGAAATGATAGAGGTCGTAGACGACGTTCGGGTCGGTCTCTTCAGTAATACTGGTAGAAATGTAGTAGTCCTGGAAGGCCTTTTTCATATCCTCGGTGCTGTTAACAAAATCAAGCACGAACGTATCAGTCTTGCCAGGATACATGCGGTTGATTCTCGACAGTGTCTGCACTGCTTTAACCCCGTGTAGTTTTTTATCCACGTACATGGTGTGCAGCAGTGGCTGATCGAAACCGGTCTGGTATTTCTCGGCTACCAGCAGCAATTGGTACTCGCCGGTTGCGAACTTTTCAGGAAGCTCAGTTTCGGGGATCTGGTTGAGCTCTTCTTCGGTGTATTCTTGGCCTTTGTCTTCGACCGAACCAGAAAACGCTACTAGAACACCGAGATCGTGGTACCCCATCTTTTTGATGTAGTTCCGGAACGCGAAGTAGTAGCGAACAGCATGTAGGCGTGACCCCGTGACCAACATGGCTTTCGCCTTGCCGCCGATCTTGTGGGCGACGTTTGCTCGGAAATGTTCCACAATAATCTCGGCTTTTTGCCGCAGATTGTACGGGTGCAAACTTAAATATTTACCTAGTGCTTTATTAGCCTGTTTGGTTGAGTACTCAGGATCCTCAGCAGTGGTTTGTCCAATCTTGTAATAAGTCTTATAGGTGGTGTAGTTCTTCAACACGTCCAAAATGAAGCCCTCTTCAATGGCTTGTCGCATTGAATAGATATGGAAAGGACGAGGTGTCCCACCGGGTACCGGAGTGCCAAAAATTTCCAGGGTTTTCTGTTTTGGGGTAGCGGTGAAAGCAAAGAACGATAGATTCTGTTGTTTGCCTTGTACCCGCAACTCTTCTGCAATCTGTTCGTCAATCTCGAGTTGTTCTTCCTCAACCCGAGCCTCGGCGGCAGCGTAGCGTTCGAGCAGTTCTTCTTCAGATTCTTTACCAGCAGTAGCGGTATCGGCTAGCACCTGTTTTAGTTTTTCTGAGGCTTCGCCGGTCTGCGAGGAGTGTGCCTCGTCTACAATCACTGCAAACCGTTTACCTGCAGTAGCTACTTTGCCGACATCGACAAATGGGAATTTTTGTAAGGTGGAAATAATAATCTTTGCCCCATCTGCCAGCGCCTCGGTTAATTGGCGGGCATTTTTATCTACTTTTACCACCACACCAGCGGTATGATCCATCGCGTAAATAGTGTCTTGGAGCTGTTTATCGAGCACGCGCCGGTCAGTGATTACAATGATCGAATCAAAAACGGCACGCTGCTGGTCGTCATGCAGATTCGACAGATGATGGGCAAGCCAAGCTATTGTGTTTGACTTACCAGATCCTGCCGAGTGTTGCACCAAATAGTTATGGCCGGCCCCATTTTCTTTGGCATCAGCAACTAATTCACGGACCGCATCTAGCTGGTGGTAACGCGGAAAGATCAGCTTATTTTTTCGCGAGTCTTCCTTGTCCGGAAGGAACTGGACAAAACGATGCAGAATATCGAGCAGCGAATCCTTGGCCAGTACCTTTTCCCACAGATATGAAGTTCGGTATTTCCCAGAAATTGGCGGGTTACCGGCACCATCGTTGTAGCCTCGGTTGAACGGTAAAAACACCGTATCCATGCCCGCTAGCTTCGTAGTCATCCAAACTTCGTCAGTATCGAGGGCGAAATGCACCACCGCGCGGCGATTCAAACCGAAAAGAACCTCACTGGCAGGACGCGAACGCTTGTATTGGTCGATGGCATCCCGATAGGTCTGACCAGTCAACTGATTCTTCAACTCCAAAGTAGCGACCGGAATACCGTTGACAAACAGCACCGTATCTACAGAATTTTCGTTCTTAGTCGAGTAACGAAGCTGACGTACTACCGTCATCCGGTTCGCCCAGTACTTTTCTGCGAGCGACTCATTTAGGTCAGAGCCAGGAGCAAAAAACACTAATTTGAAGCGTGCTCCCAGGTCTACAACACCACGGCGTAACACCTCAACAACGCCGTGACGGTCAAGCTGAGTGGCGACCCGTTTGCAAAACATCTCCGCCGCCTTCGCCCCGTGAATACGCTCCAAGCGTTCCCACGAATCTGGCTGCGTCTCACGCACAAAATCCAGCAAATCCCGCGGATAAAGCCCCAACTGCTTGTCATAACCAGAAGGGTCACGCGACTCGTACAGATCGAACTGAGAAGCGCCCAAATGGGTCAGCGAATACTCGATTTCTTCTTCAAATCTACGCTCGGTAGTGTCCATTATTCCGTTCCTTCCACGCGAACTTTGCCAGTCACCGCATCGTTAATAACCTGTTTGCGATATTTGCCCAACAGTTCAATCTGCTTGTTGATATTAGAAATAGTTGAGTCGATTTCAGTAGTTTTAGTTTCCAAAAAGATGGCAATCTGCTCTTGTTCCTCTAAAGGAGGGAGTGGGAAAAACATTTTGCTAAAGATGCCGAAACTGATTGATTGCCCATCCCGCAACTGATCCGTTAATGTAGACAACCTGGAAATGAATAAGGGGGATTTCAAAAGCCATCTGAAGTATTGGTTATTCACGTCTTTACGACCAGAAATCACTGTATACGCATTACTTACTTTTCCGACGTAGCTTGATAATTCCAGCCCACCTTGGAAACTTCTCAGATGAATGATGAAATCACCAATATCCACATGCTTCATATTGTCTGGGGCTGACAGATTTAGGACAGGTTTCGTGCCAGATACGCGGATATACTCTTCTTGCGGAAGTACACCGTATTTCTGTGAGGGAGTTAGGTGTACGTCAGTTTGTCTGGACTTCTCTTTCCTCTGGAAGAACAATGCTTTGGCTCTTGCGCACTTCCATGCCAGAGGTATTTCTCCAACCCAGTCGATTCCGCTGTCGCGCATCGGTACATCTGGATCTAGACCATGAGTTACCGTGTGCGCGATCAACTCGCGCCGATAACGCTCCAACAACTCCACCTGACGACGAAGCTTATAGAGTAGATGATCAATTTCGGTTGTTTTATGATCGAGATATTCGACGATTCGTTTTTGTTGCTTCAACGGAGGCTTCAGTAAAGTCACTTCACCAAACATGCTTTGAGTAATACTAAAAACCTTGACGCCTTGAACTGCCCGTTGAAGCTGATGGCGCCAGCTAGACGAAATCATCTGATAAGCCATGTACATATGGCGGAAACTTTCACTGGGACGAGCAATAAGAGTGTGGTATCCAGCAAACAAGCTTTCACTACCTGTAGTTCGTACCATATTGCCCGCGCCTTCCACATCTTCACTAGTATCAGCAAAGACGATATCGCCCGCATTCAGACAAGCCCGCTCGAGTTGAGATTTTTTCACAAACTGTTCTGGAATGTGTCGGATGTGAGTTTTCAAAACTCTGACGCCTGGATTTTCTTTCGCATGGATCTGACCATAGCTGATTACTGGCAATCCGTAGTCGCTTAGATCCTGTTTTTTTATGTCGAGACCTCGAGAGAAGCTAAACACCTTGGAGAAACGGACAAGTTCCCACCCTAGCGGTGCGGATTCGATCCATTTTCGATCGTTCGTCATTTCGCCACCTGCTCGCTGAAGAGTTTGGCGATATCGGCTTGGATGCTCGCGGATAATGCTTGTATTTCTGCCAGTGTTTCTGTCGGGTCTCCGAGTTCTTCGTATATGTAGAAGTAGCGGGTGAAGGGGATCTCGTAGCCGGTCTTGGTCTTGGCATGATCTATCCAGGCGTCAGGAGCATAGGGGAAGACTTCGCTCTGAAAGTAAGCCTCAATCTCTTCACCCAAAGGGATCTGTTCCGTGTCGCGTAGGTCAGGATTCGCTTCGGGATTTCCCTTCGGGTCAAGGCAGATATCGGCGTTGGGGTTCTTTGTTCCAAGTTCTGCGACAATCTTACGTAATGCCGGGATACTGATTTTTTGACCGCAATCTTTGATTCCACTACGCAGCGCATCAGCAAATTCTTTACGGTTTAGGTACACACGTTCGGGGTCGAGTGCTTGAAGCGCTGCGATAATAGCGTCTTGTAATTCTTTACCGGCTGCAATCTCCTGGGAGCGGGCTGGTTCAGAGCGTTTCTTCGATGTTGCCAGGCTGGTGAAGGCTTTCGTTTCCTTGAGGGTTTCTATTGCGCTCTCCGTAACCTGGAAACTGAGCCGCAAGGGTCGCTCGACTGTGATCTGGTGGTACCCGAAATCTTTGTTATCAAAAATCTTTGAATATTCGGATTCGGTAAATTCGCCGTAGATACGGGTAATGTCAGCGATATTGTCTTCGCTGAGTTCTTTGCGTTTTTCTCCCAGGGGTTTGCGCATACGCTGGAAGAAACTTGTAGCGTCAATCAACTGCACTTTTTGTTTGCGGCGTCTTTCCTTTCTGTTTGAAAGCACCCAAACGTAGGTGAGGATACCGGTGTTATAGAACATTTGGTCTGGTAGGGCAATGATGGCTTCCAGCCAATCATTTTCCAAGATCCAGCGGCGGATTTCGGATTCTCCCTGTCCGGCGGCTCCGGTGAAAAGCGGGGATCCGTTAAAGACGATGCCGATGCGGGTGCCCGGCGCGTTGACCGGGTCTTTCGCATCGTAAGGTTTCATTTTGCTGATCATGTGTTGCAAGAACAAGAACGAACCATCGGAAACCCGTGGCGTGCCCGCGCCGAAGCGACCGCCAAAGCCCTGGCGTTCAGCTTCCTGGAGGATCGGGTCCTTATACTTCTTCCAATTGACTCCGAATGGGGGATTGCACAGCATGTAATCAAATTTCATGCCAGCGGTTTTATCATCGGTCAGCGAGTTACCAAGGTAGATGCGTTCTTGCTGCTCACCTTTGATCATGATGTCTGATTTTGCTACTGCGAAGGTTTGGGGGTTGAGTTCTTGCCCGTAAACCTCTAACCGAGCGCTATCGTTCATTTCCCGAACGTGCTCGGCAGCGATGGAGAGCATGCCGCCGGTGCCAACTCCTGGATCATAGAGGGAAGCCATTGCCCCGTTAGTACACAGACGATCCATATCTTCTTCCGGGTTGAACAAAATGTTGACCATTAGCTTGATGACCTCACGGGGAGTGAAGTGTTCACCAGCGGTCTCATTGGAAAGTTCGGAAAAACGTCGAATAAGTTCTTCGAAAATGTATCCCATCTGATCGTTACTAACCACACCGGGATGAAGATTCACTTTGACGGAAGTGAATTCACTAAGCACCTGATAGAGCAATCCAGCCTTATCAAGTCGCTCAATCACGTTGTAGAAGTTGTAGGCTTCCATCACCTGCCGGGCTGCCGGGGAAAACGATTCGACATAGTAAGCAAGGTTCCTCTCGAGGTTGTCGGGGTCATTAAGTAAAGTCTTGAGCGTGAATTTAGATGTATTCCAGAAAGGGTAACGGGTAGCTTTCTTGTACCTCAGCTCTTTCACCTCAGGTGGCATAGAAGTGGCTTTAATATCTAGTACTGCCTGCTTGGTGTCAACAAGAACCGAGTCCAGACGAGTGAGCACAGTGAAAGGTAAAACAACGTCACCGTATTCGTGTTCCTTGTAGTCGCCACGTAAAATCTCCGCGATATTCCAGATCAGCGAAACGTGACTCGCTAGTTTTTCAGTGCTCACTTGGATCAATTCCTTCATTCATCATTCGTTCGTAGCGGTCATTTGAGATCAGCACAGCGATTGGCTTGCCGTAACGCAAAATATAGGCAGACTCATCTTTTTCCACGGCTTCCTTGATCAGTTTGGAAGCCTGACCTCGCGAGAGATCGCCAATATTGATGTGACGCATTGGCAGTTTGCGTCGTTTGGCTGCCATAGCTCTCCCTATAACTAGAACATCTTGTCTTAAGTTTCCCATAAGTAAGCTTCTAAACACATGTAAAAACACGGGTTAATTTACATTTAAGTTATTTAGTTGATTTACATGTAAAAATATGTGTAAATGCTCTAAGCATTGATGGGGATGACCCGTCTGCTATTTGTGGGCGAGCGCGTTAGCGCGGAAGCGATTTAGTGGGTTCCGGGCGGGGAGAAGCCGGCAGAACCGAGTTTCTTGAGCGAGCTGAGTCGCGCCGTAGGATTACCCCTTTCGCGCCGTAAAGTTACGCGATACACTTAGGTAGTGATTGTCAGCTTCAAACATGCAGGGCTGCAGCAGTTTTATGAATCTGGATCGAAATCCGGTATCAACCCTGCCCACGCAGATAAACTTGCGCGGATGCTGTCAGTGCTGGATCAAGTGCATGATCCGGCGCCGCTGCTGACCTTTCCGGGTTACCGCGCGCACAAACTGACGGGCTTGCTTGCGGGTTATTGGTCGCTGCGAGTCCGTGGGAACTGGCGGTTGATCTTTCGATTCGTGGGTGAAGATGTGGAACTTGTTGATTACCTTGATTATCACTGAGGAGGGTTAGAGAGGATGAGTATGAAAAATTCGGTGTATCCCGGGGCGGTAATCCGGGAGGATTTCTTGAAGGAACTGGGTGTTTCGGTGAGCGACGCCAGTCGTAAGTTGGGGGTGTCTCGAGTTACCCTTTCCCGGGTTCTAAATGGGAAAGCAGCGTTAACCCCTAATCTGGCTTTGCGCCTGGAGCTTGCGGGAATCGGTAATGCCCGCCTATGGCTGGATATGCAGACCGCCTATGAGCTTGCCCAAGCTCGCAATAAAGAGACTCCCAGGGTAGAGCCGCTCGTCGCCCTTTAGTCTTTAGAGACGTACCTATTGATGGGTGCTATCTGGTGAGGATTGGTGGAGAGCCTTAACAGAGACTAGAAACGGTTGTCGTGTTTGTCTTTGGGGAATATAGGGTTGATCTTTCCGCTCCAGGGTTTAGGGCTATTGGGTAGCCAGGGTCATTTTTAGCCCCAGGGCTTTCATGATTTTCGTGATTGTCGCGAAGGAGGGGTTGCCCTCTTTGGATAATGATTTGTAGAGGGATTCGCGGTTGAGCTGAATTTCTTTAGCGAGCTGAGTCATACCGTGTGCGCGGGCGATGTCGCGTAGAACCACTTGCACCGTTTTGGTGTCACCATCTTCGAGGGCGATAGCTAGATAGTCATTTATCGCTTCATCAGTGTCAAGGTGTTTGCTCGCGTCAAACGCAGAAAAAGTCACTTTGTTCATGATCGTTCCTTTCTTATCTGTTTTGCGAGTTCTTGAGCAGTTTTAATATCTCTGGTTTGGCTAGATTTATCCCCTCCTGCCAACAGAAAAACCGTTACCGCTCCCATTTGCGTGTAGTAAATCCGGTAGCCGGCACCGAAATGAAATCTCATTTCGCTGACCTTTTCGTCCACTGTTTTGATGTCACCAAGCATCTTGCCATATGCTTCACATCTAGTTATCGCATGCAAAATGCGACGCTGAGCGTGCTTATGTTCCAGTTTGCCTAACGAGGTGTCAAACAAGCTGCTGGAAATAATCTCGACGCCCCTATTGTAGCCCAAAAGCTACATTGGTCAATAGGTGCTTTTCATTTTGCCTCGATAGCGCAGGATACGACGCGATCTAACCTCAGAACGGCATTAGCATCCAGCCCTGTTTTATGGGATGTTGTGCAAGTTGGACCGTTTTGGTTGTGCAAGTTGGACTTTTTCGGACACTGCTGCAGGGGAGATCCCTCCTGCAGGTTCTTACCCGAGGTGTCGTAGAGAAACCTATCGTTAATCGAATTACTCCCCAATAGGGAACCAGGTCTCTAGCGGTAAATCTGGCGCCTATGCCCGATCTCGATTGCGATCACGACCAGTTCCTGATCTTTGATATCGCAAAGTATGCGATAGCTACCTACCCGGTAACGCCATTATCTAGATAGGTTAGCGCTCAAGTCTCTACTTCCCCAGCCAAGCCAAGGTCGCAGCTAGAGCGGCCTCGGTGCCGGTGGCTAGCGTGGGTTGCATGATGGGTGCGAACTTGGGGTTGTGGTTGGGGTATTTGGGATCTTCCTCGCGAAATCCTCCTAAGCCCCAATAGCAATAGGGGATCCCGAACGCATCCGGGATAGTACTGAAATCTTCCGAGGCTGGAACTTCCCCGCAGTCACCTACGCGCTCAGATCCAAAATGCGCTATAAACGCGTCAGTCACCGTTTTGGTGGTTTCGGCATCGTTATTGGTCAGCGGATAGGAATCGTAGAGCTCAAACTCGGCAGGCTCGGGGCTTCCGGCTGCATCGCATTCGGCGTTCACCATCCGTTTAATTGCCGCCAAGAGGTGCTTGCGCACCTGCATATCGTAGGCGCGGATATTGACCAGCAAGGTGGCGCGTTCGGGAATAATATTCGACTTGGAACCGGCTTGCAGCGAACCTACGGTTACTACCGCCATCTTAAAAGGGTCGATTTCGCGAGACACAATAGTTTGCAGGCGCAGCACAATCGCCGAGGCCAGTACTACCGGGTCAACCCCCATATGGGGCATAGATCCATGCGAGCCTTTACCATGCACCGTGATTTTTAAGGAGGCACCAGTAGAGAGAATGGCGCCAGAATGAGTGCCAACGGAACCGGTAGGCATAGGGCCGGTAAGAACGTGCTGTCCAAAAGCCACATCTGGGCGCGGGATTTTCTCCACGAGCCCGTCGGCAACCATCGATTTTGCGCCCTCAGCGGTTTCTTCGCCAGGTTGAAAAAGCGCAACATGGGTGCCGCTCCAGGATTGCCGGTTCTCGGCTAGTACCCGGGCTGCCCCCAGACCGGCAGTAATATGCACGTCATGTCCGCAAGCGTGCATTGTGGGGACTTCATTCCCGTCCTGATCAGGCCGAGTAATAGTGGAGGCGTATTCCAGCCCGGTTTCTTCCTTTACCGGCAGTCCGTCGATATCGGCACGGAAAAGCGTGGTCTTACCACTGCCGTTTTGCAGTACCCCGACTACGCCGCCACCGATTTTTTGGGTTTCGTAACCGAAATCCTGTAGCTGCTGATAAATAAAATCGCAGGTTTCGGTTTCAGCCATAGAAAGCTCGGGATGCCGATGTAGCCACTTGTAGGTTTCCTCTTGCCAGGAACCTAGCTTTTCTACGGCCTGCCCAATATCGAAATCGTTCATCTTAAACTCCTCCTATTTTTTCTTAACTCTATTTTGTTCCTGCTGCAAAATCGCCCTCCCGGTTGGGGGAGAGGGCGTGCAAAATGGGCGGTTAACTGTCTATGGAGGGTGCTTTTATCGCTGGAGGGTAATTTCGTATGGGGTTTTGTTATGTGAGGTGGTGAGGGGTGACGTTTTCACCCTCCCGGAACAGAAGCACCCTCCAGCGCGAAATAAGGGGGGGCGGGTGGTTCAGATGTCTTGGGGGCTCTGTGGCTGTAAATGAAGGTGCGCGAAGCTACGTGGGGAGGGCGGGCACTGGAGTTCTGAGGGCGGCTAGGGTGGCTGGGATGGCTCCCAGGAAACTTGAGGTTAGGGCGGTGAAGTAAAAAACGGGAAGTCGCTATTTTTTAGCATCAAAAAGCGTTTGGGAAATAAAATTTTTCTCTGCATTTCTAAAGGTGGAGGGTATATAGTAGGGTGGTATATGAGAATATAATTAATGCGGCTTAATCGCTGTGAGCAGGGGAAATAGGCGCATTAACTTCGGGAGAGATAAGTATGAAAACGGGATCCACTCGCGCAATGGGGCAAAAAAGGAAATATCGTGCCTTAAAACTATTGCTTCCCTTGTTAGCGTTTACGCTGCTGCTGGGGTTCGGGCCGCAAGTCGGGGTCAGCTATGCCCAGCCTGGTGAGGATGGTACTTCCACGCCCGCGCAGACAACCAGCGATCCCGCTGTCACTACTACTTCGCCTACCCCTGCCGGCGCCCCCGCGCCCTCGACAGGGGAAAGCGCCACTCCCGCAAACCCGACGCAGCAATCAGGTCCCGCGAATGCACCGGGCGCGCCTGCTCCGGATCCAGCAGGCGACACTTTTGACCTCACCAAGTTCCTGACTGATGATGCGACGCTGTCATACGGTGGCGTCGAACTTAAGAAAGATGAGGAAGGGAAATATAAAGTCCACCCAGATACTCCCTACCAGCTAAAACTGGGTTTCGAAGAGGTGCCGGGTGATGCAGGGCAAATACCTAGCGCTAAAGAACTGGTCTACGCTTTACCTGCCGCGCTGCAGGCTTTTCCCACCAAAAATCCGCTGGAGTTCACTATCGACGCTCAGGGGGAAAACGTTGGGGGCAATATCTTTTGGGTAACAAAAGACAATAAAATCCATGTAAAGTTAGCTGATAATAAGAAACTAAAAGAGTCCCAACAGGCAAAATTCTTTGTCACCTTGGATGTAAAGTTTGATAAAGATGCCTCCAAGATTGACCTGAAAAATGGCGTCCATATGGACGTGGTGATTTCTAACGATCCCGACCTGTCTATCACCAAGAGTGCACGCCATGATTTTGCTGCCGGGAAAGTGTTCTACACCCTGACTATTAACTCCATAAACACTAACGAAAATGTGGTGATTTCTGACGAGATCCAAGGTGACGACACCGCGCTTCACCTGGACAAAAACCCGAAAGCATTCAAGATCAAGTCCTCGAATAAGCAAGCCCCCAAACCAGGGCAACCGGTCTTTGAAAATAATGGGTTTAAGCTGACCATTCCGAAGATGACGCACGGGGAGCGGGTCATGGTCGAGTACTCCGCCAGCGTTGATTACTCCAAGATCGATCCGGACAAGGCCGGCACCGCAGAGCAGACCACCAATAAAGCAAACGTGGTCTCTGACCAGATTCCGGCCCCCAAAGAGACCACTAATGACCTGGAGCATAAGCTAAAGATCGGTACTATCACCAAGAATGCCGGTGCAGCTAAAGAAACGGCTCCAAAGTCCGGAATCTACGAGCAGTCCTGGACACTGGACGTTAATAAGTACTGGAAGCTGAAAGTGGCAGGTAATACTGTCAAGGACTCCATTCCTGAAGAATTCCAAAAGATGATGAAGTACTCGGGAGACGGCATTACGCTCGTGGTCAACAAGGGTAAAAAGGACGCGGAGGGCAACTCTATCGAGAAAACCCGCGAGATTAAATGGGCAGACGTTGGCATCACCGATTTGGATACACAGTTCGAGTGGTCATACGTGTTGCCCGGTACTGATACTGACCCAGAAAATTCCAGCTACGAAATCACCTATACCACCCAGGTAGATGTCACCAAGCAGATTGTACCGACTTCGGTGAAGAATGGGGCGTCCAGCCGGACTCCTAATAATACGAGTGCCCCGGAGGAAGTGGTGGCCCCCACCGTCGGCCTCAATCCTCCCCATATCTTTAACGTTGAAAAGAAAGCCTTTTCCGCCAATCCAAAAGAGGTCACTTGGGAGGTGGCCGTCAATGTGGTGCCGCAGGGCTATGACTCCCTAGTATTGACGGATACTCTGCCGGCGGCCAAGAGTGGCGATACACCTTTCCAGGACACGTTGAAGCTTGAAAAACTCGAAAAAGATATCAAGGTCGAGGGTTTGTTGCCGGGCGAGGGTTGGACGTTCGCGAAAGACGAAAAGAACCCGGAAAAAGGGTTCACCATTAAGTTCTTCAAAAACAAAGAGCAACAAGTAGAAGGACTTCTGGAAAACACCAAAACAGATAAAGATGGCAAGCCTATCGAGCGCACGGTAAAACTTACTTTCACTACCAATAATGATCCAGAATGGGTAAAGGCTTACCGCGCTGGTGACGATAGTCTATACCGGCACGTAAATCGGGTGAAGGCTACCGCGAATGGTATTGACCGCACTGCCTCGGCAGCGGCTACCCCGGATCCGGAGGGGAGCCACAAAACCTTCAACGGCATTAAATTCAAGGAAATCGGTGGGGTTGACTACCCGGTGTTCAACTACCGGCTACGCCTCGAAGGACTTGATCAGTACAAAGAGAAATCTTTCCAGATCACTGACAAGTTCGATGCAAAGTTGTTAAAGCTGGCTGACGACCCGGCGCCCAATGTTTCAGGCGCAGAGGACCTAACGATCGCTCAGAAAGATGGCGTGATTACCTTCGAGATGCAGACTGATAAGTTGCCGAAGGATTCGGAAGGCAAAAAGCAATCCGTCTATTACCTGGATTACTCGCTAATTCCGGTTAGTCGGGCAGCGCTAGATGCCATCAATAAGAACCCGGAAAGCTTAAAGGTCAGCAACACCGCCACTTGGGGGCCGGTGACCACGAAAGCTGTGGATGCCGAATACAAGTATGCCCCGCTCACCAAAGAGCTAACTGACAAGCCTACTTTAAGTAACAACTATGTGGCATCCTTTACGGTCACCATCAACCCCGGCGCGCTAGATATTGCTAATGGGGCGCTGGCTGCGAACTTCAAAGACCAGATGACAAATCTGCGTTTGCAACCGGAAACCTTAAAGATGACCCCCGCCGATTATGATTATCGTCCGGTGTATAAGGACGGGGTGCTCACTATGCAGGTGCCGAACAAACAGAAAGTAGTGGTCACCTACAAAGCCAAAGTAATCGGCAAAGATCTGGTTAACTACGGCAACGAGGTCGAGGTCGGGCAGGAACAGTCAAAGGTCGAAGCTTCCGTGGCAGTGCGGATGGCTGCGGGCGGTAGCGCCCCCAACCCCGGAATCACCATTCACAAACACGATTCCCGTGACTTGACCACTCAGCTGGAAGACGCCGAATTTGAGCTTTACCAGATCGTTGAGGGTGAGCCGCAGCCGGTAGTCGGTAAGCTCAGCGAAGATCAGGAGAAAGCGGAGCCCCTGCGGTTCACTACCGATAAGAACGGGGAAGTCACCATCAGGGGCGACCAGGAACAACTCAAATGGTCACTGCTGGTTAGCGACGAGAAAAACCAGTACGAGTACCAGCTGAAAGAAGTGAAGTCTCCTAAGGGCTACAAGCTGCTAGAAGAGCCGCTGACCTTCACCATTTGGAAGAATCCTGCGGATGAAACCCAGCAATATGACGGTGCCTATCTGTATGTGGCCAACGAGCCAGAACCGGGTACCAAGATTCCGGGCAAGCCCGGTAATCCTGGTGACGTGCATAAGAAGCTAGGAAAGACTGGTGCGCAAGTTAGCGTGGCGCTAGGAGCCATGCTGGCGTGCCTCGCCGGAGGATACCTAATCCTACGTCGCCGCGAACAGCGGTAGCAGATTTTCCTCAACAGGGGATAGACGCGGGACGGTAAAAGCGCTCGGGGGACCCCGGTGAGCCTTGCTTCGCTCGGCTCAAGCCCCCTCTCGCATCT
>OKEM01000065.1_pt1 | contig 39717 bp, 37 predicted proteins | sample 1610791 | NCBI WGS metagenome assembly OKEM01 (sample SAMN04436686, study PRJEB24849) | human gut metagenome | biome: human gut; feature: NICU; material: stool | host: Homo sapiens | place: USA: Saint Louis, MO | collected 2010-07-27
ATAACAAAAGATGGACTTTTAATGAGAATGAAAGAAGATGACTTTGACAAGGTTATCGATATTAACCTAAAAGGTGTTTTCAACTGCACAAAAGCAGCTACTAAATATATGATGAAAAAAAGATATGGAAAAATAATAAACATATCATCTGTAGTTGGAATAATAGGAAATCCAGGTCAAGCAAACTACTGTGCATCTAAAGCAGGGGTAATAGGCCTTACAAAATCAAGTGCTAGAGAATTGGCATCAAGAAACATAAGTGTAAATGCTATAGCTCCAGGATTTATAGATACAGATATGACTAGTGTTTTAAATGAAGATTTAAAATCTAATATGTTAAAAAGCATTCCGCAAAATAGATTTGGAGAGCCTGATGATGTAGCTAATGCAGTATTGTTTTTAGCAAGTGACATGGCAAGTTATATAACAGGTCAGGTTATAAATGTAGATGGTGGAATGGTAATGCAATAAAAAAGTAAAAAATATAATACTTTTTAATTTCAAAACTTTTTCTTAACTTTTCTTACCACTTATTTAATTGTAGATTTCTCTTTTTAATTATTTTATATCATAAATGTCAATATCGTTTTGCTCTTCATATTCATAAGAACGTTCAATCCCTTTCATATAAACATCTCTATTTTCTGTATCTTCTGTCAGAGCATTTTTAATTAAACGCTTTAATTCTAAAGAATTTACAGGGGATCTTTCCATAGCCTGTAAATAAGGCATTTTATCTATTTTTTGCCAATCTACACACTTTTTAAGATTTTTTTTAAGTATTAAATCTAACCAAATCCTTGTCACTCTGCCATTTCCATCTCTAAACGGATGCGCAACATTCATTTCCACATATTTCTCAACAATTTCGTCAAATTCATTTTCTGGCATTTTCTCTATTGTTTTTAGATTGTCTTCCAAAAATAACAAAGGAGCAAATCTAAAATTGCCTTTTGCCAAATTAACGCTTCTTATTTTTCCAGCAAAGCTAAACACGTCTTGGAAAATATATTTGTGTATTTGCTGCAAACCTTTAAAAGTCCCTACTTCAAATTCATTTATAATACCTTTATCCCAAAGCTCTACAGCTCTTTTTTTACTTAAATATTCTTCTTTTTTTGTCCCCATTATTCATCCTTTTCTTTTTCTTCCAGAATTTTTGCAAATCTTTTTCCCCTGGCTTTTTCTGCGTAGCTTTTTGCCTCTGCTACCCCGTTTTTGCTCCTATACGGCTTTTTCTATCAAAAAATTGATTTTCTTTTTGTAAACAAAAATATTCAACTGTATTAATACTTTTTTGTTTTCATATTACCACCTATAATAAGATACTAATATTTTAAATCTATTATAATTACTATACGCTTATTAAAGTTATTCTCCTTTAGAATTTACGATATTTACTTGGCAAGACTTCATGGCTTCTAGGGCTATTTTGTGATTTTTTTCGTTTGTTGCCTTGCACAAATCTTCTATTACTGTTACTTCTGTATTTAATAGGGCGTTTTTTATGAGTATGGCATTTGAAAGTACACAAATATCTGTGCAAATTCCTACCATATAAATATTTTTGATTTTTTCTTTTTCATTTAGTTTTTTTAAATATTCTACAAGTTCATAAGATCCAAATGATGGTTTGTCAATTATTTTGTGATTTTTTGTATCAATTTTTATTTGCCAACCTTTTGAATTTTTTATGCAATGTTTTACTGGCAAATGACTTCCTTCTAGGCTTTCTAAATAATTTTCATCGTGTGTATCTCTTGTAAAAATTACTTCTCCATCAAAATTTTCTACTAAATTTTCTATAGGTTTTACAATCTTATCATTGCCTTTGTTTCCTAGTGCTCCATCTACAAAATCATTTTGCAAATCAATTACTAATAATACGTCCATACTTTCTCCTTTTTGGTATTTTTATTAGTATATAACTTATAATTTTTTAAATCAACTTAGAAAATTCCAAAAAAATAAACTTAGGTTTTATCCTAAGTCTATCTTTCTTTATATAATTTTTCTATTCCTAGCAAGTCTTTTATTTTTTCTACTGAAACTTGATCTAGTGATTTTTCTTTCCAATTTGCACTTTCTTTGTCTATTATTAATGACCTTATTCCTTCTTTCATTGTTCCTGTTTTTCTTGCGTATTTTAAAATTTTTAGGTCAAGGTCAAAAACTTGGTCTTTAGTTAGGTTTTTGCAAATAAAATATTTTTCAAATTGTAAAAAAAGCATAAAAAGATTTCTTTCTTTTAAATTTTCCAATGTTTTTTTGGCAAAATCATCATCTTTATTTTCTTCTAAACTTTTTATAATTTCTTCTATGCTTGAATGGGAAAAGTATTTTTCTATTTTTTCTTTATTTTTTGAAATTTTTGAATTACTATCTTGGACCTTATATTTTTGTGTTTGTTTTTTTAATTCTTCTATTAATTTTTCTCCATCATATTTTTTTGATAGGGAAAATAAAATATTTAAAACTTTATCGTAATTTTCTGATTTTACATAAATATCTGCCAAATCATATTTTATTAAATCTGATGATGATAAACTTTCGCCGCAAAGACCTAGATATTGTCCTAGGGCTTGGGGAAGTTTTGAAATATGTTTGCAAACTCCAACGTCTGGAACAAAACCTAATCTTGTTTCTGGCATCGCCCAATTTACGCTTTCGTCTGCAATTATAAAATCTGAATTTACGGTAAGTCCTATTCCTCCACCCATAACTATGCCAAAATAATGGCTAATAATTGGTTTTTTGTAATCTTTTACGTACCTATCTAAAACAAATTCTTCTTCATAAAATTCGTCTTTGTTTTTGCATTTATCATTTAAAAGGTAATCGTAATAAATTGCTTTTAAATCTCCTCCTGCACAAAATCCTTTTTTGCAAAGTGAATCAAATAAAATCGCCTTTATTTTTTTGTCATCTTCCCATTTTTTCAAAATCTTTTCTATATCTTTTACCATTTCCATATTCAAGGAATTGATTATTTCTGGTCTATCAAGGTAAATAATACCTACATTTTCTATAATTTTTTCTCTTATCATTTTAATCTCCTATAATTAGGATATTTTTAAAATGAAAAATGTCAAGAAATTTATACGTTAAATATTTTACAAATTATTCAGTCCCTAAGGCTTTTAATGTGTCCCCATGAAGTTTTTCTTTTATATTTTTATCTTCTTTTACAAAATATGAATATAAAATATCAACCATAATAGAAATTGGAAATTGGGGGCTTATTGCATTTCCATAGTTTAAATGTTTGAGTGATGGAACAAGGATTACTTCATCGCAATAATCTTTATACAAATCTCTAACTTGTGAAGTTATAAGAACTGTTTTTGCATTTTTGTTGTGTGCTTGTGATAAAAAAAGCAAAACTTCGCTTGTATTTCCACTAATACTAAGTCCAAAAATTAGAGAATCTTCATCGTGAAAAGCTCCTCTCATTTTCATTTGATCAGAATCTGTTATGGAATCTATATTTACTCCAATTCTCATAAATCTAAGTTCCATTTCGTTTGCCGCAAGTCCTGATGAGCCTTTTCCGCAAGCTACAACTCTGTGGGCCTTGCTTATATATTTTATTACTTTTTTAATTTGACTTTCATCGATTAGGCTGTAGGTTTTGTTCAATAATTCTTGGTAAGTATTTAAAACTTGACTTACATTTCCATTTATATCTTCATTTTTTTCTACAAAATCTTCTCCATATTGGTAAACAAATTCTCTGTAGCCTCTAAATCCACATTTTTGTGCAAATCTTGAAAGAGAGGCTTGAGATACAAATAATTTTTCTGCTATGGTTTTGCTAGAGAAATCTTCTCTTTTGTTATTGTGAATGAAAAAATCTGCTATATTTTTTTCAACTTCTGTAAAATTATCGTAATTTGATTCTATTATTTCTACAACGGATTTATTATAATAGTCCAAAATATTCTCCTATTTTTCTTCTTCCAAATCTCTAAAATTATAATAAGCTCCCAAGATTCCTGCTTGGTTTTGGTGTTTGGCAAATTTTAAAGTCATATTGTCGAAAAATCTTTTTTCCAAATATAGGGAAATTTTTTCTTCAATTCTTTTTTTCAAATATTTTTCTTGTGCCATAATTCCACCGCCTAGTACGACTGTATCAGGATTTAACATATAAGATAAATTTGCAATTCCAAGTCCCAAAACATCACACATTTCATCAATTGCTTTTATGCAAATTTCATCGCCTTTTTTTGCATTTTCAAAAACTTTTTTTCCATTCCAAGATGATATATCTTCATTTTTTTCTTTAGCAACTTTTTCAACCAAAGTTTTTGCTGAACCTAGATTTTCAAATTTATCATTTCTAATATTAATATATCCAACTTCAAAAGCTGAACCATTTGCCCCGTGGATTATTTTCCCATCAATAATTCCACATCCTCCAATTCCTGTTCCAATTGTAAGAGTAAGACAAACTGAGCTGTCCTTTGATGCTCCAGACTTGTATTCTGCATATCCTGCACAATTCACATCATTTTCAACCTGACAAGAAAGATCAAATTTTTCTTTGATTGCCTTTTTAAAATTTATTCCTATATAATTAGGAATTAAGTCTGATGCGTGATAAATTGAGCCGTTTTTTGTATCAACTACGCCTGCTGTTGAAATACAAACTCCCATTATTTGGTCATTTTGATTTTTCTTTACAAAATTTTCTACGATTTTTATAACTTCATTTAGGATATGGTCTCCGCCTTTTTGGGCATTTGTTTCGATTTCATAATTTTCTAAAATATTTGCCTTATCATCAATTAGTCCATATTTTATAGCTGTTCCGCCAATATCTATGCTTATATATTTTTTCATAATATCTCCTTTTAAAAAATAAGAGGCAAATGCTCATCACACTGCCTCTATTATATCCTATAATTTGATTTTAAAAATTGCTTTTTTAATTTTTTGTGGATTTTTAACTTTTATGGCTGTCATATGACCATCGTTAGGATAACAAATTAGAAAATCTCCCTCAGTTAAAACTACTGATGAATTTTTTTCGCCTTCCATTGCTTGATAATCATCTTCTTTTTTATAAGAACCCAAGTCCATATTATCGATAAAATTTAAATCAATTTGTTCACTTCCATCAAGCATAAGATGAAGATCGAGATAATCTTTGTGAGCTTCCCAAAATCTATTTTCAGGAGTAGTTGTTTCATATTCTACGATATTTACAAAAAGTTCTTCGCCTTTTATAGGATGAGTCCCTTTTTCCATTTTTTTCATATCATTATTTTTATAAAAATCAAAACATTCTTTAATTTTTTCACTTAGATATGAAAATTCATCTAGATTTTTTATATTTCCAAATATCATTTCAAACTCCAAATCTTAATTATAAATTGTTGTATTTTTTGGTAGTGTAGTTTCTTTTCCCTTTACTTTATTGTAAATTACTGATGCAACAAGTCCTACTACCAAAGATACTACTATTGATATAATTGAATATGACCAGAAAGAAATTTTTGCTGGATCTACGAAATATTTTATATAAATCATAACTCCACTTGCTGCAATAAAGGCTAGTGTTGCTCCAAATTTATTTGCAGTTTTTGTAAATGCTCCAAGGATAAATGTTCCTACAAGTATTCCCAAAACAAGTCCCATAAATCCATTAAACCATTCGTAAGCTGATTTTATATCTCCATTTGCCAAAATCATTGAAACGATTATTGCAAAAATCCCTACTATTAATGAAACTCTTTGACCGATTTTTGTTTGTTTTTCAAAACTCAAATCTTTATTTAAGCTTGCTTGAATATCCAAAGCCCAGCTTGATGCAACTGAGTTTAATCCTGTTGAAAGTGTTGATTGGCTTGCTGCATAAATTGCTGCAAGTAAAATTCCTGTAAATCCTACTGGTAGCTCAAAAGCAATCCAAGATGCAAAAATTTGATCTTGTTGTGCTGCTGGTGGCAATGGATTTGCTTGAACTTTATAAAATACGTAAAGTCCTGTTCCTATTAGATAAAATACTGTCGCTATAAAAATTGATAGACAACCATTTGTAATCATCATTTTGTTTAATTTTTTTGTATCAGTTGTTGTTGTAAATCTTTGTACAATATCTTGACTTGAAACATAAGAGCCAATTGTGTTTAAACCTGCTCCAAATATTAGTAAAAATATTGAATCCTTAAATATATTTGCATCAAATATTGGTTCGTTTACTGCTAAAAATTTGTGATTTGTGAAAAGCTCGTTTGCAACTGCTCCAAATCCACCGTTAATATTTGCCATTAAATAAAACAAACCAAAAGTTACACCAATAAGTAAAACTGATCCTTGGATAAAATCTGTCCACAATACTGATTTTAGTCCACCAGTATAAGAATAGATTATTGCTATAACTCCCATGATTATAATCAAAATATTTACATTTATTCCCATAAGTTTTGATAAAACCATACATGGAAGATACATTATAATTGACATACGACCAACTTGGTAAATTATAAACATAATAGCACCAAGAATTCTTAAACCTTTACTATCAAATCTTAATTCAAGATAGTGATAAGCTGTGTCTATATCAAGTTTACTATAAATTGGCAAGAAAAATTTTATAGTAAAAGGAATTGCTACAAGCATTCCAAGTTGTGCAAACCACATTATCCAAGTTCCTGCGTATGAATTTCCTGCAAGAGAAAGAAAGGAAATCGGACTTAAAAGTGTTGCAAAAATAGAAACTGATGTTACCCACCAAGGCACTGTTCCATCGCCTTTAAAATATTCTTTGCCCTTCATTTCTTTTTTAGAAAAATGAAGACCTGCAAACAATACTGCTGCCAAATATACAATTAATATTGCTAAATCAATTTTTGTAAATCCCTGCATTTTATTTCTCCTTAGCCTAAATATTTATTTTTTGCATCATTTATCATTTTAGCTGCTTCATTTACAACTTCCATATCAGAATCAACCAAATTTTCTAATGGTTTTCTAACTCCACCAAGATCTAAGTTTTCATTTATTTTTAAAATAGCCTTGATTACTGCATATAAATTTGCACGAGCTTCGCACATTTTATAAATTATTGCATCAACATCATATTGAATTTCTCTTGCCATATCTAAATCTTTATTTTTTAGACATTCATCCATTTTCAAAATTAATTCTGGCATTACACCATAAGTTCCACCGATTGCTCCCTCAGCTCCAATAAGTCTTCCAGAAATAAATTGTTCATCTGGACCGTTGAAAATTATGTAGTCATCTCCAGCAGCTTGTTTGAACATTTGAATATCTTGAACTGGCATTGAAGAATTTTTAACACCAATTACATTAGGATTTTTTCTCATTTCAGCAAATAATGAACCTGTCAAAGCAACTCCAGCAAGTTGTGGAATATTGTAAATTACAAAATCAGTATTTGGTGCAGCAGAAGAAATATCATTCCAGTATGACGCAATAGAATATTCTGGAAGTCTAAAATAAATTGGAGGAATAGCTGCAATAGCATCAACACCCAAACTTTCTGCGTGAGCTGCAAGTTCCATAGAATCTTTTGTATTGTTGCAAGCTACGTGAGCAATAACAGTAAGTTTACCCTTAGCTTCTTTCATTACATTTTCAAGAACAATTTTTTTATCTTCAACACTTTGGTAAATACATTCTCCAGAAGAACCATTTACATAAACACCCTTCACACCTTTTTCTATGTGATATTTTGTAAGCTCTCTTACTTTTTCTGGACTAATTTCTCCATTTTCATCGTAGCAAGCATAAAATGCTGGAATAACTCCCTTATATTTGTCTAAATTTCTCATAATTTTTCCCTTCCTTTATATCTTTATTTTTTATTTTTTTATTTTTCTAATTCATTAATTTTTTCAGCAAAATTTTTAGTTATAACTTGTGGTCTTGTAATAATTGAACCAACAACTACGCTGTAAGCACCTAGCTCAAGAACTCTCTTGGCTTTTTCAGGTGTATTAATATTTCCCTCAGCAATAACTTTGTTATTTACATTTTTTAAAATATCCCTAAGAATTTTGAAATCATTTTCTTCGATTTTATCATTTTTAGATTGGTCAGTATATCCAACCAAAGTTGTTCCAATAAAATCAAATCCAAGTTTGTCAGCATTTATAGCCTCATCAACAGTAGAACAATCAGCCATAAATAATTGATTAGGATATTTTTCCTTAACTTCCTTAAAAAATTCATCAATTCCAATTCCGCCAGGTCTTAAATCTTTAGTAGCATCCATAGCAATTATTTCTGCCTTAGATGAAATCAAATCATCAACTTCTTTCATAGTTGGTGTAATATAAACTTTAGAATTTTCATAATCTTTTTTTATAATGCCAATAACTGGCAAATCAACTTCATTTTTTATTTCTTTAATATCTTCGCACGTATTAGCTCTGATACCCTTTGCTCCACCTTGCTTAGCAGCTTTTGCCATCTTTCCCATTATAAATGATGAATGTAAAGGCTCATCTGGCAAGGCTTGACATGACACTATTAATTTCCCTTTAATAGAACTTATTTCCTCTATATCAGCCATATCTACCTCCTTGATGGTTACAGTATATTACATCGTAAATATAATTTCAAGATTTTAATTTATTTTGAAATAACTTTCACAAAATAAATCCACAAAATTCGTTTTCCCGTTTTCCAATATATGATTTTTGAATTTTACGAAATTAATTTCAGTAAAAACAATATTTTTAAAAACATTTGCTAAAAGCTAATTAAAAATTTACGGTGGTTTAAAATATTTTTTAGATAAAAAATAAAAATTTATTTTGAAAAATTTATATGATTTTACAAACTAATTTTTTGCAACAAAAAAACGAAATAAAATAATTATCTCGTCAGATTGTTGACAAACTAAAAAATTACTCATTTCGACCAGATAAACAACCGTTGATTTCGGTTGTTTATCCCGATTTATCGTGTGCAACGAGCGGAGAAATCTCATGGGATCTCTCCATGCGTTCGTTTCACTCACACTAAAACACGTTTGTTTTACAAACTTTTTCGTGTTATCACACTAGTTTTATGGATGATTGTGCCAAAAGGATTAGCCTTATAAGGACAGAGAAAATAATAAAAACTTGGAAAGGAGGTAATTCTCATGTCAAATACGAAAAGAACAGGACAAACAGCCCTTTATGAGCGTTTAAGTCGTGATGATGAAATGCAAGGAGAAAGCAATTCCATTACCAATCAAAAGCAATTACTTGAAAGTTATGCCAAAAGAAACGGCTTTGTAAATATCTATCACTATACCGATGACGGAGTAAGCGGAACAACCTTTGATAGAGAGGGATTTCAAAAGATGATAAAAGCAGTAGAAGAAAACAAAGTATCTACTGTGATAGTAAAAGATATGAGTAGGTTTGGCAGAGATTACCTCAAAGTAGGCTTTTACACCGAAATACTGTTCAAAGAAAAGGGAGTAAGGTTTATCGCCATCAATAACGGAATAGACAGTGAAAAACAAGCAGAAAGCGACTTTACACCATTTCTAAACATTATGAACGAATGGTATGCGAGAGATACCTCAAGAAAAATACAATCCATCTTCAGAGCAAGAATGGAAGAGGGTAAAAGAGTATCACCAAGCGTTCCATACGGCTATTTTAGAAACCCTAAGAACAAACAGGAACTACTTGTCGACAAAGAGAGTTCAAAGGTCGTAAAACGCATTTACAGGCTTGTAATAGAGGGATATGGAGTAACACAGATAGCAGATATACTAACTAAAGATAAAGTCTTTATACCGTCAGCCTATGCAGAAATACATTATCCCGAAAATAACCACAGTTCCAAGAAAAGAGGAATAGAAGACCCATATTTTTGGACACCGACCACAGTAGGCTATATCTTAGAAAAGCAAGAATATATGGGACATACTGTATTGGGAAAGACAATTAGTGTAGACTACAAAACCAAGAAACGCAGAAAGGCAAAAGCAGATGAACTTATTATCTTCAAAAATACCCATGAAGTTATCATTGATGAAGAAACATGGAATAACGCACAAAGATTAAGAAAAACAGTAAGAAGAAGTCCAAAGTATGGAACAACATCACACCCATTTACAGGACTTTTAATCTGTTCAGATTGTGGAGGAAAGTTAAGTTACAGAGAGCCAGCAGAACATAAAGAAAAGAAATATGATTGTGATTATTGTTTCGTATGCCAACATTACAGACACAGAAAAGGCTCTTGCAGTATGCACTACATCAAAGTAAAAACAGTGAATGAAATTCTCTTAAAATCAATCAAAGAAATCACAGACTTTGCAAAAGAAGAAAAGCAAGAGTTTCTAAAAGTGATGAACAAGTTATCCGATGAAAAAAGAGAAGAAAAATATCAAGAGGATAAAGAGAAATTAGAAAAACTGTTATCAAGAAATGAAGAACTAACAACCTTAATTACAAAGCTATACGAAGACCACGCACTTGGAAAAATTCCTGTAAAACACTTTGATAGATTATTTAATACCTATGATACGGAGCAACAAGACTTAGAAAAGCAAATACAGTATTTTGAAAATGAAATAGAAAGCTATCATCAGAGAAAAATTGATACCGATAAATTCCTAAAAATGATAGAGAAATATATAGATATTGAGGAACTGACAGTACAAATGATAAATGAGTATATAGAAAAAGTTGTAGTCCATGAAGCCACAGGGGGAAGAAAAGGCAAAGACAGAAAACAACAAGTTGATGTGTATTTTAACTTTATAGGTAACTGTCAAGTACCACAGAAAGAGGAGATAGAAAAACTGGCTTAAAAATGTTATAATATATAACAAATTCAGTGAGATATATTAGTTAGGAGGACGAAACTATGTCAAATATATATGAGAATGTTCCTAAATTTGAAAGTGAAAAATTTTCACTTCGATTTGTAGATAAAGCTGATGTAGATGATTTACTTGAAGTTTATAGTGACAAAAATTCATTGCCATTTTTTAATAGTGATAATTGTGATGGTGATAATTTTTACTATCCAACAAAAGATAAGATGGAACAGGCTATTGATTTTTGGCTAAAATCATATCAGACAAAATGGTTCGTTCGTTGGGTTATAATTGATAAGATTTCATTAAAAACGATTGGAACTATTGAACTGTTTAATAGAACATCAGAAGATAAGTTTAATGGAATGGGCGTACTTAGACTGGATTTGAAAAGCGAATATGAAAAAGAAGAAGTTATTAAAGAAATTTTAGAGCTTATAGTTTCGCCAACTTATGAACTATTTGATTGCGAAGAAGTTATTACTAAAGTTCCTAATTACGCCATTGAAAGAATGTCAGCTGCATCTGGAATTGGTTTTACAAAATCGGATAATTTTTTAGTAGGAACGCATGATGGATATTCATATAAAGATTATTGGACAATTCATAAATAAAAAATAGTAGATTAGCAAAAAATATAGTTAAAATTCAAGGAAACAGTAAATCAAATGGTTTACTGTTTTTTCTTTGCCCCAAAACAGAAAGAGAGGTAAGCAGAAAATGAAAAATATAGATGAAAAATTTTAATGGCGGAAGAAGGAATTAAGCAGTTACAAAACAAAAGAAAAGAAAAAAGCTCATCAGTCAGCAGAAACAGGAAGAACGAAAGAAAAGAGATAAAAGGCTTTATGAAAAAGGAGCAGTCTTTGAAAGTATCTTTATTGAAAGCAAGGATTTCACCAAAGATGAATTTTATCAGCTAATCACATTCCAAAATATCAAAGAAATAATCAATCAAAAAATCTTAAAAATCATAGAGAAACGAGGACAAAGCGAAAATAAAAATACAGAAACACAAGATAAAGTAACGGAAACAGAGGAATAGTCCCTTGTTTACAAGGGCGCACTTATACACCCTAAAGGGTGTGTGCGTTCTCCGAAGGCTCTTGCAGAGAGCATATCAGCTAACGCTGATACAGGGGAGCTACACTCCCCTACGGAAATAAATTTCCTACCCCTTGTGTACTTCCAAAAAGAAAACCGATAAAAGCTATCCGATTTCTTTTTGGAAGTCTTATCCGTCGCCACATCAAAGTATTAGAAAAAAGGAAAGGAGGTTTTTTCCTATGGCGATATATCATCTTTGCATAAAGATTATCTCAAGAGGTAAAGGCAAAAGTGCAGTGGCAGCTTCCGCCTATCGAAGTGACGAAAAGATAAAAAATGAGTATGACGGAATAGTCCACGACTTCACAAGAAAAGGCGGAATAGCATATACAGAAATTCTACTACCACAAAATGCACCGCAGGAATTTGTAAATCGTTCTGTCTTATGGAACAGTGTCGAGAAAATAGAAAAAAGTAAAAATTCACAGCTTGCAAGAGAAATAGAAATCGCCTTACCCAAAGAACTAAATCGAGAAAAACAGATAGAGCTTGTACGAGAATATGTAAAAGAAAATTTTGTGAAAATCGGAATGTGTGCCGAAATTGCCCTACACGATAAAAATGACGGAAACCCTCATTGTCATATCTTACTTACCATGCGACCGTTAAATGAAGATACAACATGGGGAGCAAAATCAAAAAAAGAATATATCCTTGATGAAAACGGAGAAAAAGTAAAACTCAAAAATGGTAATTACAAAACAAGAAAAATAGATACAGTAGATTGGAATGAACAAGACAAAGCAGAAGAATGGAGAAAAGCATGGGCAGACATTACAAACAAATATCTTGAAGAAAACAGTATACAGGAAAAAGTTGACCACCGCTCCTATGAAAGACAAGGCATAGAACAAATACCGACCATTCATTTAGGCGTATCAGCTACCCAAATGGAAAAGAAAGGCATAGCCACAGACAGAGGAAATATCAACCGAGAAATCAAACATCAAAATATGATTTTAAGAGAAATCTCAAGACGAATAAAAGCCTTACTAAATTGGATAAGAGGAATTGGAAAAGAAGAAAAAGCAGAAATTGATAATCTCAAATCTACCCTCCAATCCAAAGAAAATTTGCTATCCATTTTTGAAAATCTTATCCGTAAAAAAGTAGATAGCAATAACACAGATTTAGGAAAGTATGTTGAAAGCTATCAGTTCTTAAAAGAGAAAAATATCATTTCTGTATCTGAACTGAAAGAAAATATAGTTACTTTAAGAGATAAGAACTACAAGACTACGAGAACTATTAAAGACACCGAAAAGAAAATAGATGATAGAGTACAACTTATCGACCACGCCGAGAAATATTTGAAGCATAAAGATACCTATAAAGCCTATACCAAGCTAAAGAAAAATAAACAAGATACTTTCTACAATGAACATACCGCAGAGATTATTTTATTTGAAAGTGCAAAGAAATATCTCAAAGAACATTTAGGAGAAAGCAAGACCTTAGCTATAGCAAAATGGAAATCAGAAGTTACCACTTTGAAGAAAAAGAAAAATAGCCTATATTCTCAAATCTTAGATATGCGAAAAGAGGTTGAACAAGCCGAAAAAGTTAAAACCTGTATAAAGCAGTTACAGGAACAAGAAAAGCGACTATTACAGGTCAAGAAGAATGAGCTAGAAATATAATTTTAATATTAAATTGTTGACACCAAAAACTGAATGTGGTATATTTATATCATAAAGATAGAAATATACCACATTAGGAGGTCTATTATGAAAAGAAATTTAAATCCAGTCGGGTTTTTATCCTGTATTTCCATTATTGCGTTGATGGGGTTTATTACAAATAATCGAGGATGGTTTGGTTTTTTAGGTTTTCTTTATTATTTTAGATACTTTTGGATTATACCAGATGAATCTTTCCGAAATAATATCAAGAAATCAGCTACAGTCGCTTTTTTTGCTCAACTTTTTTCTTTAGCTCCATTATTGTTTTTAACCAAATTCTTAATAAGACACGAAAATTTTGTTCCTATATCATTTGGGATAAGCTTTTGCGTAGGGATTTTATTCTTTACCTTGACAATAGTTGTTTTGGAATGGAGGGAATCTAAAGGGATATCAAATGATTAAAAATAAGATAAAGGAATATAGGGCTAAAAATAATATGAAACAGGAAGAGTTGGCTCAAAAAGTAGGTGTAAGAAGAGAAACAATAGGGAATTTAGAAAAAGGTAGATATAATCCGTCTTTGGTACTTGCTTGGAATATAGCAAAACAGTTCAATGCTTCAATTGAAGAAATATTCACCGTAGAAGATGAGATATAAATTTATATTTTACAGAAGATAATGTAATGAGGATTCAAGAAACAGTAAATCAAAAAAGGTTTACTGTTTTTTCTTTGCCTAAAAGAGGAAAGGAGGACTTATGGAAGACGAAAAAAGAAAAATAAAAACACCACCTAATAAACAGTTAATAATGAATATTGGAAAGACAAAATATACTGTAAACCTACATTTCAAGCAAGGTACAGGGGAAACATACAAAAATAAAATACTAAGGCTAATCAAGAGAGAAACAGAGAAGATATAAATTTGTCAAAGAAATTTTGTTTATGTCCTTGACAAATCTTCCCAAATCAAGGCACAATCATCTAGTCGAGATGAGTTTTAGCATAATTTTATTTTTGAATTATTAATGAACTATTAAACTGACTTTGTCTGCGCTCTAACTAGATAAAATAAGTATCTCGTTTACTTTTATATAATTTATCAGCCTATTCCTCCAAGAATTGCTCCTGCTATCAAGGCTATTAGTGCTGCTCCTACGTATATATATTTTGAAAGTAGAAAATAAAAATTTCCGACTGGTTTTTTTGCTCCTTGGTTTACTGCTTTTAGGGCAAATTCTTTTCCTCCTACCCACAAAAACATTATTCCTGCAAGTCCTGCTCCCAATGGGCAAACATAAATTGAAATCACATCCATCCACTCTCCTACAATTTTTTGAATCAATATTGCAATTATGCAACCAAAAATATGAATTATAAGGGTTGATTTTTCTCTAGAAAAATTAAATTTTTCTTGCAAATAGGCTACTGATGATTCATATAGGTTTATAATTGAGCTAATTCCTGCAAATAAAACGCAAAGGTAAAAAATTATTCCCAAATATCTTCCAGCTGGCATAGAATTTAAAACATTTAATAAGTATATAAACATAAGTCCTGGCCCGCCTGTATCTAGCGGTGTATTTGTTGTTGCCATGGCTGGAATTATTACAAAAGATGCCATAAGTGATGCTATTGTATCAAAAATCGCTACATTTTTTGCGGATGCAATAAGGTCTTCTTTTTTTGATAAATATGAGCCGTAAATTATTGTTCCAGATCCTGCTACTGAAAGTGAAAAAAATGCTTGGCCAAAGGCATATATCCAAACTTTTGGATTTTTTATTAAATCTTTGTTGATGGTAAAAATATATTCGTAGCCTTTTGATGAGCCTTTCATTGTTGAAATATAAATTGCAAGAAATACAAATAAAATAAAAAGTGTTGGCATCATTATTTTATTTGATTTTTCTATTCCTTTTGAAACACCCAAAATCATAATAAAAAAACTTACAATTATGGCTATTACTATCCAAAGATTTGCCCCGCTTGCTGTTTTTGAAAAAGTTTCGCCAATAAGGTCCATATTATTTCCCATATCTTTCAAATCTCCAGAAAAAGCCATAAAAGTATATTTAAAAATCCAAGCCATTACGCAAGTATAGCCGATAGCAAGGGCAAGCGAACCTACAACTGGAATTATTCCAAGTCTTTCTCCAATTTTTTTGTTATTGTATCTTAATTCGGTGCATTTACCAAAAGCTCTAACAGTTCCAGATTCTGTAAATCTTCCCAAAGCCATCTCGCTTATAACTCCTGTTGATGCAATTAAAATTACAAATATAAAATATGGAATTAAAAAAGTCATCCCATCATATTGAGAAACAAGAATTGGAAATCTCCAAATATTTCCCATCCCAACAGCCGAACCTATACAAGCTAAAATAAAGCCCCACTTACTTTGAAATCCATCTCTTTTTAAATTCTTTTCTTTCATAATTTACTCCTAGTATTATTATAACAGAAAATAATAATTTTTATTTTATTTTAATAAATATTAAAAAAGTAGGCAAGTAAGTTTTATAACTTTGTAAAAAAGATTAAAATTAATCCATAAAAATCCTTCCGATTTTAAAATTTATAAAGAGTTTTTATTAAAAAAACTCCGCCTGCTTTAAAACAGGCGAAGTTTTTTAAAATATTTTATTTCCTCTTACAAATTTTGAAACTATATCTTCATCTTTTGACAAATATACTATTCTTTCAAGTCTTTGTTTTAAGTTGAATTTATCTTCTTCTAATAATTTTTCATCATCTATTACTATAGCATCGAATTCGTAACCTTTTTCAAATGAACCGACTTTTCCAAAAAATTCTCCTCCGCCCAAAGTTGCCATATAAAATGCTTCTTCAAGGCTTAATGGTTTTATTTTTTCGTCAACTAATCTATATCTTAATTTTGAAACTTTTATGGCATCTGCCATGGCTTTAAAAATTGATGCGTGAGTTCCTCCTGCAACATCCGAACCAAGTCCAATTTTTTGTCCTTCTCTTAGATATTTTCCTGCTGGAGCAATTCCTGATGTTAAATTTGTATTTGAATCTGGACAATGTGCAATGAAAACTTCGTTTTCTTTTATCAAATCTTGTTCATCATCATTTGAATATACACAATGAGCCATTACCGTTTTGTTATTTTTGCCAAATAAATCAAAAATATTGTAAGCATCTCCATAAAATTTAGCCTTTGGAACTAATTCTTTTACCCATTCTATCTCTCCCAAATTTTCTGATAAGTGGGATTGGATAGGAAGATTGTACTCATCTTTTATTTTTCTTAATTTTTCAAGCAATTCGTCAGTACATGATGGGATAAATCTTGGTGTTAAAATTGGATAGGTGTTTTTATATTTTCCTTTAATGGATTCTAGCCAATCAAGTGTTGCCTTTTCTGATTCATCTGCATCTTTTTCTTCAAGGTCTACTCCACCATTTCTATCCATATTAACTTTTCCAACAAATGAAACCATTTTAGACTTTTCCATCAAATCCATCAAAATTTGTGTAGATTTTACATGAAGACTTGCAAAAATTACATGTCTTGTATTTGGTCCATATTTTAAATAATCTACAAATCTTTGGTAAGATCTTTTGGCATAATCTTCGTCTTTAAATTTTGCCTCGCTTGGAAATGTATAAGTGTTTAACCAATCCAACAATTCCAAATCCATGCCCATGCCCCTAAAATTATATTGAGGGGCGTGGATATGAAGATCTGTAAGACCTGGGCAAATTATTTTTTCTCCAAAATCTATTACTTCTATGTCTTTATATTTTTCATCTAATTTTTCAAAAACTCCCACTGATTTTCCATCTTGGCAAATTAAATAAGAATTTTCAAAACAATTTATTTCGTTTTGATTTTTGCTATAAATTATATTTCCCTTTAGGGCATAAGTTTTTGTCATTTTCTCACCTACCCTAATGTTATAAAGGCATACCTAAATACAAAGGTAAGGGCAATTATTAGTGTTAGTGGTTTTATTTGATCTTTTTGTCCTGTAAAGAATTTTGCTATACAATATGTGATTAAGCCAAGTGCTATACCATTTGCTATTGAATATGTAAATGGCATGAAAACTATTGTACAAAATGCTGGGAGTGCATTTGTTATGTCGTTAAAATCTATATCTTTTACGCCACCAAGCATCAAAATTCCTACGAAAATTAAAGCTGGTGCTGTAGCTTGTGCTGGGATTATTGAAATAATTGGCACAAATATTATTGATAGTAAAAATAAAATTGCTGTTGTAAGACTTGTAAGTCCTGTTCTTCCTCCTTCTGCAATACCCGCTGATGATTCTACAACTGTAGTTACTGTACTTGTTCCAACCAAAGCTCCTGCTGCAGTAGAAATTGCATCACTCATTAGAGCTTTTTTCAAATTAATAACTTCTCCTTTTTCATCAACAAGACCAGATTGTTTTGCTGCTGCAAGCAAAGTTCCAAGTGAGTCAAACATATTTACAAGTGAAAAGCTAAGAACAAGCATAGTTACTGTAAAAATTGATGTCCACATATTTTCTCCCGCAAAAAGTCCTGCGAAATCTAAATTAAAAAATGAAACTTCAAAAAAGTCATTAACTTGTGAGCTTAAATTTAAACTTAATTTTGAAATATGAGTAAGTCCCATTGGAATACCTAAAAGAGTTGAAGCTAAAATAGAAATCAAAATTGCTCCCTTAACTTTTTTGTAAGATAAAATTGCTATCAAACAAAGTCCAATAAGTGAAAGGACTGCACCCATAACAAGTTCTACATTTGCATCAGGGCCTCTCCATTTTGCAAAATCTACAAGAGAAACTAAGGTAGCCTCGTTACCTACAACAAGACCTGCGTTTTTCAAACCAATTATGGTAATAAACAAACCAATTCCAGGTGTCATAGCAAGTTTTATAGAATCGGGAATTGCACGAATAATTGCCTCCCTAATTCCAAGAGCTGTGATTACAATAAATAATATTCCTGAGATAAAAACAATTACAAGAGCTTGGGCATAAGAATATCCCATACCAAGCATAGTAGTATAAGCAAAAAATGCACTTAGGCCCATACCGGGAGCTTGAGCAAAAGGAAGTTTTGCATAAAAAGCAACTAAAATTGTACCTATAAAGGCACCAAGACAAGTTCCGATAAATACACCGTTTGAAATTTTTTGAGCCATTTGGCTATCACCCATAATTTCAAAAGGCGAAGACAAAACTTGAGGGTTAATTATCAACACATATGCGATAGTGATAAAAGTAGTGATTCCAGCGATAATTTCAGTTTTTACATTAGTATTATTTTCATTAAGATGAAAAAACCTATTTAGAAAACCATTTGTTTTTGAGTCCATAAGGATCCTCCTTCATAATTTTTTTCTAATTTAATAGTTATAGTTATTTTAAGATTAACTATTAATCTTTAAAAGCCATAGCCACTTATTTACGGTAAGTCGTAGAAACTCTCAACCAATTATGAGATTATATCGCTTTTATTCAAAACTTATCATTTGTCGACAATTAAGATAACGTTTTCTGTATTATACTACATACAACATTTCTTTGTCAATAGCTTATTAGCGAAATAAAGTTATTTTTTAATTTTTTATAAGATTTTTTCAAAATTTTGTGATTTTCAAAAAATAAAAATTAAAAATCAAATTATTTTAAAAATGGGTAAATATCTATTGAGATTTTTAGGAGGACTTATGAAAAAGAAATTAAAAAATAAAAATTACCTAATCGGATTAATAATGTTCATTTTGACATTGATTTTTTCTTATATGGCTTATGTTGGAGTATTTTTTTTACACAAATATAAAGATATTTTAGAAATGTATGAAAATCCACTTGTACCCGACTTTTTTACTTTTTATATTTGGATTTTCATTTATATTTTTTCTATTTTATTTTTGCTTTTGCCTTTTATTAAAAAGCTTTCAATGACAAATGAGGAAATTTATTACGAAAAATTGATGCCACTATTTATTTTTTGGAATATGGCAAATGGAATTTATGTAGTAATGGTAAACAATAATTATCTTATGCCAGCCCTTGTAGGAGCAATGGCTTATGCTTTGATTTTGATAAATCTTGTAAAAACTATTGATCAAAATAAGGATTTTTCTAAAAAATACAAATATCTTATTACTCTTCCTACAGGAATTCACGCAGGATGGATTATTTTTTCGGTTTTTACAAATATAATGATGGTTCTTTTCGAAAATAAAAAAGACCCTTATTCAACTTTTGCAATAATTATAAGTCTTGTTTTATTAATACTTGCAAGTGCTGTGGTTTTATTTGTTTTTAAAGAAAACAAAAATTCAGGCTTAATTATTGGCTTTTTATTTTCCTTGATTGGAATAATAGCAAGACAAAGACCATCATCAAGTTTTCAAAATTCTAATTATATTATATTTATTGGTGCGATTATTTTATTTATAATGACAAGCCTTGTCGCAATTTATATTTTTAAATTCATTAAAGAAAAGTAAAATTTAAAAATCCTAGCATTTTGCTAGGATTCAGACTGTTGACAAACTAAAAATTTACTCATTTCGACCGAGTGCAACGAGCGGAGAAATCTCATGAGATCTCTCCATGAGTTCGTTACACTCACTTAGTCGAGATGGGCTGTGGCGTAATTTTATTTTTAAATTAACAATGAATTACTAAACTGACTTTGTCTACGCTCTGAATCCTAGCTTTTTTGCTAGGATTGTTTTTTTAAAAAATTTTATTATTTTAACTTCAAAACTATTCCAAAATTTCTTCTACAACTGGAATTGGATTTGTTTTTTCATTTGAGTAGGAAAATGTATTGTAAAAACTTTCTATCCATTCATCTGTTAGTTTTTCGTCGTGATAAACTGTTGCGAGAATATCGTCTTTTTTGATTTTATCGCCTTTTTTCACTTTCATCTCAAGTCCTACTGCATAATTTATATTATCTTCTTTCTTTTCGCGTCCTCCTCCAAGTTTCATTGATAAAATTCCAAGGTTCATGGAATGAATGTTATCAATGTAACCTTCTTTTTGGGATTTCATTTGAGTTTTAAATTTTGCTTGAGGCAAAAGGTCTGGATCTTCTATTTGTTTTACATTTCCGCCTTGGTATTCAACCATTTTCTTTAACTTTTCAAAGGCTTTTCCAGAATTTATTGCATCTTCAAGCATAGCTCTTGCTTCATTTTTATTTTTTGCAATTTTTCCTTGAACAAGCATAATTTCTCCTGCAGTCAAAACCAATTCTGTAAAATCTTTTGGCCCATTTCCTTTAACAGTTTCAATTGCCTCTTTTACTTCAAGAGCATTGCCGATTGTATTTCCCAAAGGTTGATTCATATCAGTAATCATTGCCTTGGTGTCTTTGCCAAGTTTTTTTCCTATATTTATCATTGCATTTGCCAATTTTTTGGCATCTTCAATTGTGTGCATAAAAGCACCTTCTCCATATTTTACATCAAGTAAAATTGTGTCAGATCCAGATGCAAGTTTTTTACTCATTATAGATGATGCAATAAGCGGAATCGAATCTACAGTTGCTGTAACATCCCTTAGAGCATACAATTTTTTATCAGCTGGAACCAACTCTCCTGTTTGACCAATAATTGCAAAGCCAATTTCATTAACTTGTTTTTTAAAATCTTCTTCTTTTAAAAATACATTGAAGCCTTCAATTGATTCCAATTTATCAAGTGTTCCACCAGTATGACCCAAACCACGTCCGCTCATCTTTGCAAGTTTTAAACCACAAGCAGAAATTATTGGGCCAAGAGCAAGAGAAGTTTTATCGCCAACTCCACCAGTAGAATGTTTGTCAGCCTTTATTCCATTAATATCTGACAAATCAATTACATCGCCACTATTCATCATACACTCTGCAAGTTTTGCAGTTTCATGATCTGTCATGCCATTTAAAACAATAGCCATAAGAAGGGCAGAAGTTTGATAATCAGGAATTGATTCATCCGTTACACCATCAATCCAAAATTTAATTTCCTCATCTGTTAATTCTTCTTTATTTTTCTTTTTTTCAATTATATCTACAAATCTCATCATATCCTCCTAATTATATATAAATACCCATTTTTCAAATTTTTGAAAAATTTATATAAATTAAGAGTTTTCTTTATCAATTAATTTTTCAATATTCTTATTAAGCCTATCAAGTTGTTTAATCATAAGCCAATTTTGTGCAAATAAGGCATTGATTCCACCACTAGCAAACATAGTAGAATTATTAAAAATAAGCTCCAAATCCTCTTTCTTAATTTCTTCTAGTTCATAATAATCAACAATTTGCTCAAACGCTTTCTCATTTTTTCTATCAAAAATCGCCATATTTCCCTCCAATCTATAAAATATTTTTACCCAATTTTATTTTAAAATAAAATAAAAACGGTCCTCTTGAAAAATCATAAAAATTTTCCAAGAAAACCGTTTGGGTGAAATTTTATATCGTAATCATTAATTTTTTATAATATTACATATTTTTTTAACCTATCTAGGGCTTCTTTCACTTTTTCAAAAGGAAGTGCCAAATTCATTCTTATAGAATATTTTCCATTAAAAGGTCTTCCATCTTGATAAGCTACTCCGACGTCCCAGCCTTTTTTCAATATTTCTCCAACATCAATATTCTTTTCTTTACAATATTCTTCGAAATCTAGAAAGAGCATATAAGTTCCCTCTGGCTTTGATAAACTTACTCCTTTAAAATTATCCTTTATAAAATCATAAGCATAATTTACATTTTTAGAAATAACTTCTTTTAATTCATCTGTCCACTCATTTCCTGTTTTACTATAAGCACCTATTAGAGCGTGCATTGATAAAACGTTCATATCATTATAGTGTGGAAGAGAAGATTCTTTTAAAATTCTATTTCTTAAATATTCGTTGTAGATTATATGATAGCTTCCAACAAGTCCTGCAAGGTTAAAAGTTTTACTTGGAGCATATAAAGCTACTGTATTTTCGTGAGCATAAGGACTTACTTGTTGAGTAGGAGTTTGCACGCTTCCATTAACCAAAATATCGGACCAAATCTCATCAGAAACTATTTTTACGTTATGTTTTTCAAAAATATCTACAGCCTTTTTAAGCTCATCTTTAGTCCATACTCTACCGGTTGGATTGTGAGGGTTACACATAATTGTTGCAGAAATTTTCTCATCAACAATTTTTTTCTCCATATCTTCATAATCCATTACCCACTTTCCGTTTTCATCTTTGATTAATTCGGAGTGAATAATATTATAACCATTATTTACAAGTGACATAGTAAAACCAATATAAGTTGGTGAATGAACTAATACCTTATCCCCTTTTGAACAAAATACATTAAGAGCAGAAATTACTCCACCAAGAACACCATTTTCGTAACCAATATGGCAAGGCTTAATATCAGTTACATTTTTTCTATCTTTGTGCCAGTTAATTATAGCATTAAAATATTCATCAGTCGGAGTAAAATATCCAAAAGCAGGATGTTTTACTCTTTGTATAATTGCATCTTGAATAGATGGAGCAGTAGCAAAATTCATATCAGCAACCCACATAGGAATAGCATCAAAACCTTCTTTTGGTTTATCAGGACTCATTCCAGGAACAGTGCCCAGCCCATCAACTGCAATAGCATCTTTACCGTGTCTTTCAAGCATTTCGTCAAATTTAAACTTCATAATTTCCTCCTATTGTTTTTTCAGCTTCTAATGCCTTTCTTACAATTTCTTTTTTATTATTTTCTAAATGTTCCTTGCTAACTGCTCCTTGCTTTAATCTAAGCCATGACAAGAAAAATATAGTAACTAACATGATCGTTGCTATAATAGCATCTTGTTGTTTTAAATCTTTAAATAAATTGAATGCAACTATTCCTGCACAAATTGCTCCAAGTACGCAACATATATTATAAAAAACTTTATTCATTTTTATGCTTCTATTTACCCATTGTTCTGGATATTTTTTTGGAATTGTCAAACAACCCAAGTTCATGTAAATATTCATTAGCATTGATGGAATCATAACTAATGAAACCGCTGCATCTAATGACATTCCTGTTAAAATAGGAATAAGAGAAATTATATAGAATACCGCGTAAACATATACTGGATATCCTTTTTTGGTTTTTTTCTTAAATATTTCTGGAAGCCATCCATCTTCTGCTATATGTATTAATGGGTATCTAACCATTGCTAACCCTCCTAATAATGAAGAAGCAATCGCTCCAATACCTCCACCAACTACAAAAAATAAAAATAAACCTCTTGGTAGTATAACTTCAGCTGTTACACTTAAATTTTGTCCGGCTATTTTATCAAATGGTAACACTCCACCCGCAACATATGCCATAAGCCCATAAACTAATGACAATATGAATGTAATTATTATTATACCTAATGTTATGTTTCTTTTTGGATCTTTTGTTACAGCAGCCATTGAGACCGGCGCCATAGTAGTACCTTGACAAGCCCATCCCATTACAGCAATCGCACTTATAAATCCACTAAATCCTCCTCTGAAAAATCCACCATCATAATTAGGATCAAAAAATTGAGAAAAACTGACTTCGGGTACACCAAATAATATAAACATTACTAATGATGCTACTAAAACTATAGTTACTCCATTTTCAAGAATTGTTATAAATCTAGACCCACCTAAAGTTGATAGAAAGAAAACGGTAATAATTATAAAAGAAACCAATCTATAATAATTTTTAACTTGAGGCCAAAGAACTCCCAAATAATCTGTTATTGCTATTGCATAACTAGACATGGCAAAGCCATTAATAATTGTAATGAAAGCAGCTACACCCGAAAAGGTAGGATTAAATAACATAGCTTTCATACTGTAGTCCCCACCTTCTAGAATAAAAATAGAAGGCATTACTAAGTTATACCAGTATGCAAGTAACATGAAAAAACAACCTATCATTACTACAGGGAGTATAGATCTACCAGTATATTGAATACCAAAACCTAAAAGTACAAATATACCTGTACCTATCGCCCCGCCTAAACCTAAACCAACTATATTCCACAGGTTAAGTTTTTTTACATTTTCACTCATAATACACCCCTTTTAAAATTATAGCATTAATAGTTAAGTACTTAATCTATTTATAGTATAATCTAAGAAATCGTTTGTGTCAATATAAATTTGAAATTTTTTTGATTTCAAGTTATTTAGATTATGATTTATAGTTAAATGTTTTAACTATAAAGGATTGCTCAATATTAAATTTTGTAGTACTATTATGATGAGGTGTATTATGAAAAAAAATATATATGAAAATGAAATTATTGGAAATTGGGCTTCTCTAGAAGACGATGATGATATTGCTAACAAAAAATATGATGAGTTATCTAAACTTTTAGACCCCATGTATGATTTTATTTTAGAATTTTCCAATTATTTTAATACAAGAAGAAGTTATGAAGTTGGACCTGAATTAACTATGATAGAAGTTCACATATTAACTCAAATTCATGATTGTCCAGGAATAACAGTTACAGAACTTGCAAAAAATTGGAAAAGAACAACTTCCGCCATTTCTCAAACAGTAAGAAAATTAATGAAACAAGATTTAGTATATAGAAAAAACTCCAAAGAAAATGGTAAGATATTTCATTTATTTACAAGCTCAGATGGTGATAAACTTGTAATTAACCACAAAAAATTCGATAACATAAATATATTAAAATCAAGAAAAAGATTATTAAGAAAATTTTCAGTAGATCAACTAGTTGCTTTTGATGATATTTGTGAGGAATATACTAATTTATTAAGAGAAGAGATTGAAAAATATAATTAAAAATTCTCTTTTTATATCATGAGGGGGGGAGATTTATGAATAATAGTTTTATTAAAAAATTAATTAAGATTTTTAAACCTAATCTTTTTAGGGTTTTAATTTTATTGGTTTTGTTTTTGGCTATGGGAGGAAGTTTTTTGGCTACAAATATGAGCGGGGGACTTCTTTTAATTGGAGATTTGGTTTTTATTTTTATAACCCTACTTTTTTCTGATCATTTTGATTTGTATAAGTCAAAAAAATACAAAAACCAATTTTTGATAGCAGTGGTTTTTACAATTATTTTAACATTAATTTTATCTATGGTCTTGGTTTCTTTGGATATGGATGTAAATGATTTTAAAGGATTTAAATCTATTTCATTTAATTTATATATGCTAACCGGAGCTTATATTTTATCTTTACTTTACAAGGAAATCAGATATTTTTTGGATAAAAGGGTAAAAAAATAAGAGCTTTTGCTCTTCATACTGTTGACAAAGTATACAAATCCTCATGCTAAGAATATCATACGGAAAAAATTGATTTGATTTCAAATTTTAAAATTCGTCAAAAAACGCACTGTTTGAGCGTTAGCGAGTTTGCGTTTTTAGAATTTTGGAATTTAGAAATCAACAATTTTTGAAGTCCAATATTCGTGCTTGAGGGTTTGTCTACGCTCTGAAGAGCTTTTGCTCTTATTTTTTTAGTATATCCAAAGGATCTATAGCTTGGGGTCTTATGGATAATTTGTTTTTATTGTTATAGAAAACAAAAATTGGAAAATTTGTTTTTCCTTCTTCTAGGTATTCTCCTAGGCTTTCTAGGAAAAATTTCAAATCTTCCTTATTTATATTTTTCTTTTCTTTTTCTAGCCAAAATGGGGATAAGGGCTTTATTTCTTCTATATCAACAAGGATACCTACTTCATATTCTCTATTTAAAAAACTTGCCCCAAAGGCATAGATTCCATTGTCATGGTCTTCTTTTTGATCTGGATTTATATTTTTTGGAAGACTTATCACATCTATTTCCATAATATTTGTAATTTTCCCATTTATTTTTTCAAAATTTTCTAAGATTTTATCTTTTTCCAATTGTTTTTTAACTAGATTGTAGTATTTTTTATTTTTTAACATGACCCCTCCTATTTTTGTAAATCAAAAACTGCATTTGCCATAACTTCTACTGCGGGCTTTATTGCCTTATCTGAGCAGTAGAAATTTTTGCTGTGGAGGGCTTCTTTTTTGTGATTTTCTTCTCCACTTCCAAACCAATAGAAAAATCCTGGGACTTTTTCCATATAAAAGGCAAAATCTTCACTTGCCATGGTTTGTCCTTCTTTTATTATATTTTCCTCTCCCAAAATTTTTTCTGCTGATTTTAAAACTTTCTCATACATTTCTTCTGGATTATAGACTAGGGGAATTTTTTCTGTGTATTTTATTTCGTACTTACATTCATAGGCACAGGCCATATTTTTTACAATCTCTTCCATTCTTTTTACTGATTTTTCTAAAGATTTTTCTGAAAGTGACCTTATTGTTGCAGACAGATGGGCCCTATCTACAACCAAATTATTTTCTGAACCTCCATTTATGGAATTTACGGATAAAACTGTGGAATCAAAAGGATTTGTGTTTCTTGAAATGATTGTTTGAAGTGCCATGACTATGTTTGATGCGCAAACTATTGGGTCAATGTTTAAATGTGGCATAGATCCGTGTTGGCCTTTTCCAATAATTTCAATTTTAAAATTAACCTTTGTACTCATAAGAGGACCTTTTTTTATTATCGCTTTGCCATAGTCAATTTCTGGCCAATTGTGAAGGCCCAAAATCTTGTCAATTTTTACTTTTTCAAAAAGTCCCTTGTCCAAATATTCCTTGGCGCCTGTCGTTATTTCTTCTGATTTTTGGAAAATAAAAACCACATCGCCATTTAATTTTTCCTTATTCTTTGATAAAAGTTTGGCTATGGCAAGGACAACGGATGTGTGATAATCGTGGCCACAAGCATGCATGACCTTATCATTTTTTGATTTGTAGGAAATTTCCGTTTCTTCTTTTTGTAAAAGAGCATCAATATCTGCCCTAATTCCAATAACTTCTCCGTTTTTTCCAGTATTTAGCCTTGCAATCAAACCAGTTTCTATTGGAAAATCTATAATTTCTATTCCATCAATTTTTTCCAAAAAATTTCTTATAATTTTTGTTGTCCTAAATTCATTTTCAGAAATTTCTGGGTGCATGTGAATATCGTGTCTAATTTTTATTATTTCTTCTAAATCTTCTTTCGAAATTTCAAGCATTATTTGTTTAATAGTCCTCCCTCTCCAAGTTCAATAAAATCTTCTTTTTTAAGGTCAATTTTTGCAAAAAATCTTGGCAAAAACATATCAAAACTTGTAAATTTTGCGTGCATACTTGCTCCTGGTACTCCAACCAAATAAGTTTTTCCCTTCATTCCAACTGTAAGCATATTGCCTGGTTGGACTGGCATGCCTTGGATGATAAATTTATCAGATAAATCTTTTATAGTTGATGGGGTAATATCGTCGGGATCCACACTCATTCCACCTGAAAATACAACAAGATCAGCGTCTTCTTCTAAATATTTTTTACAAACTTTTTCTATATATTCTTTGTCATCTGGACATTTTTCAATTCCAAGAAGTTCATGGTCAAAGTGGGATAATTTTTCCCTAATTACCGGCTCAAACATATCTTTTATTCTTCCTGTAAAAACTTCATTTCCAGTAATAATTACACCAACTCTGAGCTTTTGAAATTTTTTAACTTCAAAGATTGGCTCATATTTTTTGGCGATTTTTTTAATATTTTGAACCTGATTTTCTTCGGTAAAAAGAGGAACAATCCTTCCTCCAACCAAATTATCTCCTTCATTTACAATTGAATATGAGTCAATTGTTGCAAAGGTATAATCTCCTTCCATATTTAGGTCAAAAAGTCCCTTTCTGTTTATCACAAAAAGTCCATAGGTATTACTTTTAAAGCCAATTTTTCCTTCTGATGGATTTGAATAGGAAATATTTTCTCCAATCAAATCATCTGCAACTTCTTTTATTGCATCTTCTTCGTGTACAAAACCTTGGTCAAGCTCTCCCACAAATATATTCTCTTTTCCAATATCTTTTAATTTTTCTATATCTTCTTTTTGGATTACATGGCCTCTTTTAAAAAGTACGCCTTTAAAGCCACTTGCTTTTATTCCAGTTAAATCATGAAAAAGAACTTGTCCAATTGCATCTTCTACTTTTATTTTTTTTAGCATAAATTCTCCTGTTTATAAATTTTTCCAAAAAATTACAAACCATTAAAATATTTAATGGTTTGTATTTTTTTAATTTTCTATTACTTTATTGTTTTTTATTGAAATCATCAAGGATAAAATTGAAATTGCAATTTCTTCGACGCTTCCATCGTCAATGTCATATCCTACTGGAGCGTGAACTTTTTTAAGTAAATCTTCACTTACTCCTTTTTCTTTTAGATTATCAAAAACTCTTTTTACTTTTCTTTTTGAACCAATCATGCCGAGGAATTTGTAATCTTTGTCGATTACATTTTCCAAAACTTTTTCGTCATAATCTGGTGTACAAATTAAAATATAGGTATTTTTGTTAAATTTATATTTTGATGCAAAATCTTTTGGATTTGAATTTACAAATTCTCTTATATTTTCCAAATCTTTTTTATTTTTGAAATCTTCTCTTTGGTCAACTACGGTCACGTCAAAATTTGTATTTACAGCAACTCTTGCAAGCTTTTGTCCAACATGACCTGCCCCAAAAATAATCAAACTGGGATTTGCCCTAAATATTTTTATATAACCCTTGTTTCTTCCACCACAAGACATTTTCACTTCTTGTTTTTCATTTAAAGTATAATCAAAAGATTTTTCTTCGTCATCTTCTAGAGCTTTTTTTGCTTGTTTTATAAGGTCAAACTCTATTGGGCCTCCGCCGATTGTGCCGGATATTTCTCCATTTTCAAAAACTGCCATAGAAGAATTGTCCTTGCCAGGAGCTGAACCTTTGGTTTCTGTAAGAATTACCAAGGCAACATTTTCTCCCCCATCAAGTTTTTCTACAATTTTTTTAAGAATTTGTATATCCATTTTCAATTCTCCTTTTTCCTATAAGAATAGCCTCAAGGCATCCTCCACCAATAAGTCTTGCCTTATCAGAAATAGTTTTTGCATTTTTCGGAATAACTCTTGGATCAACATCTCCAATTTTTAAATTCTTTGTAACATAAGAGCCATTTCCAATCATGCCCCTAACCATTCCATCAAGTTGTGATTTTATTTCTTTTCCATTTACAAGAGCGACAACTTGGTCTTTTTTTACAACAGAACCAATATCTTCTATAACTTGGATTTCTCCATCGTCTACTGCTCTTAAAATTCTTTCACTTGTAAAGCCTTTAATATTTCCAGGAATTCCCGTATTTTTTTCAGCAAAGCCTTTAAAAATTAACCTACCAAGGTCATGGCCTCTGTTTGTTTCAATTACATAATCAACATCAACACCAGCCTCATATCCTGGTCCAAGAGCTATTGTAATATCTGCCATATTTTTATTTGTTCCAATATTTTTTTTGGCAAGAGTTCCATCAACAACAGCCATTGGTTTTATTTCTTCTAAAATTTCAGCCTTTGGATCAACCAAAACCGGAACTACATTTTCATCCCATGCCTTTTTAATTTGGTCAAGATTTTCCACTTTTCTTGCAGTAAAATCTTCAATTTGAACTTCTCCGTCAAAAATTGCTTGGGCAGTTGAGACATATCTTCTTATACAAAGTGGTTTTTCCATCTCCAAAACCAAAACCTTAAATCCAGTTCTAAATAATTTTTGGATAGAACCAGTTGCAACATCGCCACCGCCCCTAAAAACTACAATGTTATTTAGCGGCATCTTCTAATTCCTCCAAATTTTTGTAGGTATCAATATCCCACAATTCTTTAATATCGTCAATTTTAACTTCATTTTTATTATCATCCTTAACCAAAATCATTCCACCTTGGTCAAAATCTAAAGACAAAAGCCCTTCCCTGTATTCTGGTGAGAAAATTACAGGAGCTCCCCTTCTTTTTTCAGTTCTTGGATAGGTAATCAATTGATTTTCTTTATATTTTTCAATTAATTTATTTACAGTTTCAACTTTTAATAAAGGTTGGTCAGCTACAAAAAACATCATAGCAGAATCCTTATCACAATTTAAAACTCCAAGCTTAATTGATGCAGATTTGCCAACTTCATTGTTGTCATTGAAAATAGCTTTAAAGCCTCTTTTTTTGCCAGATTCAAGAATTTCATCATAAGATGAAACAAGGATAACATCATCAAAATCAATCTCTTCTACCAAATCAAGAACCCATTCATAAAGTTTGTCGCCCTTAAAATCAAGTAAAAGTTTATTTTCTCCCATTCTTCTAGAAAGTCCAGACGCCATAACAATTGCACTAATTTTCATAATATTTCTCCTTTAAAATTGATCCATAAAAATATTTCAAATTTATTTTCTCTCTTAAATAATTTATTACCCCTTTTGCCTGATTTTTCTCAAAAATACTATCAGCTTGGTTAAAGAAAATAAATTTTTCTCCGCAAAAATCTCCAAAAATTCCAGATTTTATAAGTTTTTCAAAAACTTCTTCATCTACAATATCACTTTTTATATTCTCCCTAAATTCATCAAAATTATAAATGAAATCAGGAGAAATTTCTTTTCCATAAACTTTTATAGAAAAAATTCCAACAAGTTTATCTGTAAAATCATAAACTACCGGTTCATATTCTTTCCAAAATTTTAGGGGAAGATTTCTACATCCATCTGCTTCTATTATAATATAATCAAAATCTTTTGTGATAATTTTTAAATTATTTTCTCCAATAGATTTTAATTTATTAACTCCATCAAGCTTTTGCCCAATAGCAACTATTTTATTTTTATAATCTTTTTTTAAATAATCGTCAAAAGATAAAAAAAGTTCGTCGACTTGGTCTTTTTCTGGGACTTTTATTTTTGTAGAAGTAGTAATTAAAACCGAACCTTTTTTCTTTAAAATATTTGCAAGATAAAACATAAGGCTGGTCTTACCACCAGATCCTGTAATAGAAATCACATCATTTTTTTTAATATTTAAAATCTCATCTAAATTTTTTTCCATAATAATAAAAATTAAGGACCGTGAAATACATTTTTAAAAAAGCAGAAAATCGAAATGCTAAGAATATCATGCGGAAAAAATTGTTTTAAATTTAGAAATCATCAATTTTTGTAGTCCGATATTCGTGCATGTCGATTTATCTACTTGATTAAAGTGTGAAATTCACAATCCTTTATTCTCCTATTTTTTTATAATTTTCTTTTTCTTTTTGCTATAAGCTGTATCTCTTAATGGAAGTTCTAATCTTAAATCATGGTCCATTGCATAATATGCTCCTTGAACTGCTGGTGCTGTTGGAATTGTTGCAATTTCTCCAATTCCTTTTGCTCCGTAAGCAAGGTCTAATAATTCATCTTTTTCAATTAAAATCGTATGAATATTTGGAGCATCTGGTGCTTTCCACAAGCCCATTGTTCCATATTTTGCTTTTAAAACAGAATTTTGAACTTTCAAATCTTCTGTTAAAGCATAACCAAGACTCATTATAACTCCACCTTCGATTTGTCCTTCAATTGTTGTAGGATTTACAACTTTTCCAGAATCGTGAGCAGCATAAACATCTGTAACTTTTCCATCATCATCTAAAATTGCGACGTGAGCTGCAAAGCCGTAAGCAATGTGTGATTTTGGATTTGGTTTATCAGAGCCAAGTGGATCTGTTGGATCATCATATTCGTAAAAATATTCTTTTTTATCAAGCTCTTCTAGACTATGATTTTCTAAATCTTTTGCAAGTTGCTCTGCACATTTTTTTGCAGCCTCACCTGTTATAAGAGTGTGTCTTGAACCTGATGTTGTTCCAGAATCTGGACTTGTCAAAGTGCTTGGTGGCATAACTTTTATTTTGTGATAAGGAAGTCCTGTTGCCTTTCCAACCATTTGTAAAATAATTGTACCGACACCTTGACCTATACAAGTTGCTCCAGAAAAAACTTTTACCATATCTTTTTCAACAACAATTTTTACCCTACCAATATCTTTTAAGCCAACGCCTACTCCAGCATTTTTCATAGCAACTGCTATTCCTGCGTGGTCTTTATTTTTTTCATAAATATCTTTTACGGCATCAAGACATTCAACAAGGGCAGTTGATCTGTCAGCGATTTGTCCGTTTGGAAGAACTTCGCCTGGTTTTATTGCATTTCTATATCTTATTTCCCAAGGAGAAATTCCAACTTTTTCTGCCAAAATATTTATATTTGATTCCATTGCAAAATTTGATTGGCAAACTCCAAATCCTCTAAAGGCTCCTGCTGTAGGATTGTTTGTATAATATCCGTAGCCTTTTATATCTGTATTTTGATAATTGTAAGGACCTACTGAATGTGTACAAGCTCTTTCCAAAACTGGTCCACAAAGTGAAGCATAAGCTCCTGTATCAAAATAAATTTCACATTCCATTCCTTGGAAAATTCCATTTTCATCACAGCCGATTGTAAATGTTCCTTCCATTGGGTGGCGTTTTGGATGCCATCTTAATGATTCATCTCTTGTAAATTTATGTTTAACTGGTCTTTTGAAAAGGTAAGCTGCAAGAGCTGCTGGTGGCTGAACACTCATGTCTTCTTTTCCACCAAATCCTCCGCCGACAAATGGATTTACTACGACAATTCTTTCTGGAGTATCTTCCCAATCAAACATAATTGACAATTCTCTTCTTGTATCATAAACTGATTGGTCGGATGAATAAACTCTTACTCCATCCTTGTATGGTTCTGCCACACAACATTCTGGTTCAAGAAAAGCGTGTTCGCCAAGTGGAGTTTTGTAAGTAAATGTTGCTGTATATTTTGAATTCGCCAAAGCTTTTTTTGCATCTCCACGAGAAACATGTCTTTGTTGGCAAAGATTGTCAACGCCTTCGTGAACTTGTGGGGCATCTTCTGCCATAGCCTCTTTGATTGAACTAACAGGTTCTAATTCTTCAAGCTCAACTTTTACAAGTTTTTTTGCCTTTTCCAAAGTTTTTTCATCTTCTGCAACTACAAAACAAAATGCATCTGCAAGGGAAGCTGTTGTTTGCCCAACATCAATAAATACTGGCCAATCTCTTTGAATATGACCAACTTTTTGTACTGGCAAATCTTTTGCAGTAAGAACTCCAACAACTCCATCAAGTTTTTCGGCTTCGCTTGTATCTAAACTTAAAAGTCTTGCTCTTGGAAATTTACTTCTTACACAAGAACCATAGGCCATATTTGGAAGTTCTATATCATCTGCATAAGTTCCTGTTCCAAGAATTTTTTCTTTAGCATCAATTCTGTCGGCTCTTGCTCCAACAAAAGCATCACTTTCTTCGTCTTTTATTTCTTCTTCGCCTATTAAAATTTTTCCAGCTAAAGTTATTCCATCAACGATTTTTTTGTAGCCTGTGCACCTACAAATATTTCCTTTTATGGCTTCTCTTATTTCTATTTCTGTAGGATTTGGATTTTGTCTAATTAGACTTGCTCCACTCATAACCATTCCAGGAATACAAAATCCACATTGAACAGCTCCTGCCTTAGTAAAGGCGTATGTAAAGGCATCTTTTTCTTTTTGAGATAGACCTTCGTTTGTTATAATTTCTTCTCCATTTAATTTTGATAGCCTAACTATACAAGATTTTTTGTGAATATCTCCAACTATAACTGTACAAGTTCCACAAGCTCCTTGGCTACAACCATCTTTAACAGAAAATAATTTCAAGTCATCTCTAAGAAATCTTAATAAAGATTTATCTTCGTATGTTTCATAAGTTTTCCCATTAATTTTTACAATAAAGGGATCCTGTCCTTCTATTTTTTTTCCTATTAAAATCGTATCTTTATTTGTCATCATATTTCCTTATCTAATTTTCTTTTTATAAATTTGCCCATGCCTTGTTTTCCATAATATCCATTTTTATCCAAAATAATTTTTCCTTTTGCTATGACTGTATCAACTTTGACATCTGTTTTGTATCCTTCATAGCTTGTATAATCACATTTTGAATGTCTGTTTTCTTGTGTTATTGTGTAGGAATTTTTGGAAAATATTCCTATATCTGCATCTTTTTTTTCTTTTATACTTCCTTTTTTATTTGAAAATCCAAAAATTTCTGCTGGATTTTTGCACAAAAGATTTGTCAATTTATTTAATGGAATATTTCTTTTTAAGCCTTCAGTCAAAACCACTTCCATTCTTTCTTCAACTCCAGGAATTCCTCCTGGTGCTTGTGTAAAATCATCAGCGTAAGGTTTTTTTTCGCTCTCATATATAAATGGACAATGGTCAGTTGCTATTACATCCACATCTCCATTTTTAATTCCCTCCCACAAGGCTTCAATGTCTGATTTTTTTCTAAGGGGAGGTGCACAAATATATTTAACCGCTTCTTCGTTTGGATTATCCATATATTTACTTTCATCATAAGTTAAATATTGGGTGCATGTTTCACAATAAATATTTTTAAGTCCTCTGGCTCTTGCTGCTTTTATTTCATCAAGTCCTTCTTTGGTTGATGTGTGAACTATATAAAGTTTTGGATCTCCTGCAACTTTTGAAAGGTAGGCAAGTCTATTTATTGTTTCTGCTTCGCTTTCATTTGGTCTTGTAAGGGCATGGTATTTTGGAGAAAGATTACCAGCTTCTATCGCCTCTTTTCTCAATTCTTTTATGAGCCCATCGTTTTCACAATGAACACAAACTATTGTCCCAACTTCTTTTGCTTTTTTCAAAACTCTTAGGATTTCATCATCTTCAAGTTTTCCTGCATAAGTTGAATAGATTTTGATGGATGGGATTCCCTCATCCATCAATTCCTCTATTTCTTCAATCAACTGATCATTTACTTCATACATTGCTCCGTGAAAAGAGTAATCTATAACAGCTTTTCCGTCTGCAATATCGTGATAATGGTCGATTAATTTGTGAAGGCTTGCTCCTTTTTCTAAGGCTCCTATGTGATCACAAATGGTAGTTGTAGCTCCATAACTTGCTGCTTTTGTTCCTGTATAAAAATCATCACAAGCAACAAATTTTCCCAAATCCAAAGACATGTGAGTGTGAACGTCTACTCCACCTGCCGTAACTATTTTATCTTTGGCATCAATAATTTTTTCAGCACTTAGGTTTAAACTTTTGCCAATTTTTTGGATTTTTTCATCTTCTATATAAATATCTAAATTTTCTATTTTTTCATCTAGAACTACCGTTCCATTTTTAATTAATATAGACACGCCTTCACCTGCTTTTTACATATAATCTTTTTTATCTTCTTCTTTTATTTGATTTACTACATGTTCTTCTAGTTCTTCAAAACCATTTTCAATATTGTTTGCTTTTTGTACTGCTATTAAAATATTTTCGTAACCTGTACATCTACACATGTGATTTGCCAATTCTTTTCTTAGTTCATCAATTGTGTAATATTTTCCTCTTGAAATTATTTCTGTTGCAGAAACAATAAATCCTGGTGTACAAAAACCACATTGAACTGCTGCTTCATCTACAAAGGCTTGTTGGATAATTGAAAGTGAGCCATCAGATGCTGTTAGACCTTCTGTTGTCCAAATATCTTTTCCTTCTGCCCAAATTGCAAGATAAATACATGAGTTAAAGCTTTCGCCGTCAATTAAAACTGCACAAGCTCCACATTCTCCAACTTCGCATCCTTTTTTTACACTTGTAAGGGCAAATTCATTTCTCAAAAAATCTGTAAGTGATGCTCTCACATCAACCATTTTTGTAACCCTGATTCCATTAATTCTACATTTTACAATTTTATATTGAGGTTCGTAATGTAGTTTTTCTTCTGGTTTTGGGCCGTATGGTCCATATTCTCTGCTATGCATTTAATCCCTCCTCATGTTTTTTTCTAATTTCTTTTAAACATCTTGTGGTTATTTCGTAAAGTATTTGTGTTCTTAAAGCTTTTGATGCTCTCCATGAATCTCTTGGAGATAATTCATCTAGAGCTTTTTTTGCAAATACATTTATATTATTATCTGTAAGTTCTCTTCCTACCAAAGTTTTTTCTGCTTCAAAAGCTCTAACTGGAATTGCAGCTGCAACTCCATAAGATATTCTTACTTCTTCTACTTTATTATTTTCATCAAATTTTACATTTGCTGATGCTGTTGATGTTGCTATATCCATAGCATTTCTCATTGCATATTTAAAATAGTGTCCGTAATGATTTTCGTAGGATTCTTTTTTAATTTTTATTGCTGTAACAATTTCAGTTTCTCTTATGTCTACTGTTGCATATTTTATATAAAAATCTTTTACAGGAACTTCCCTGTAGCCATTTTCGCCTTTTAATTCAATTATTGCATCATAAGCCATAACTGTTGTACAAGAATCTGCTGATGGAGCTGCGTTACAAATATTTCCACCAATTGTTGCAATATTTCTAAGTTGAGGACCACCTGCAGTGTCAACTGCTTCTCCCAAAGTATTTATATATTTTTGAATTATTGGATCATTTGTAATATGAGTAAAGCTTGTCAATGAACCAATTCTAATTGTTCCATCTTCCTCCATGCTAACTCCCCTAAGCTCATCTATAAGATAAAGTGAAATAAGCTCAAGGCCTGCCATTTTTCCTTCTCTAATTTTTACCAAAACATCAGAACCACCAGCTATATATCTTGCTTCAGGATGTTCTTTTTTTAATTGTATTGCCTCATCGATTGTATAGGCTTCATAAATTCTTTTTACATCATACATAATTTTTCTCCTTTAAGCATCATATTCCATATCTTGTTCGTAATCATTTTCAATTAGTCCAGCTTCTTTGAAAAGTGGGAACAAAACGTGTGGTGTCATTGGACATTTATTAACTTGTACTCCTGTTGCATTTAAAATTGCATTTCTTATTGCTGGAGCTGGAGAACAAGTTGGTGGTTCACCAAGTGATTTTGTATTAAATGGTGAAACTGGTGATGGATTTTCTATAAAGTAAACTTCAAAGTGTGGATGATCCATTGTTGTTGATAATTTATAATCAAGAAGGTTATTATTTAAAATTTGTCCCTTATCATTATATTTTAATTCTTCTGATAAAGCATAACCTACTGCCATACTCATTCCACCGTGAGCTTGAGCTTCAGCAAGTCTAGGATTTATAAGTCTACCACAATCGTGAACATTTATAAGTCTTAGAAGTTTAACTTTTCCAAGTGAAATATCAACTTCAACTTCTGCAAATGAACAACCAAATGAGAAAGCATTATTTCTTATTGTATAAGTTTCTTCAGCAGAAATATGTTCACTATCACGAGTATCATACAAAGCTTCTGTTGCAAGTTCTCCTAAAGACAATAATGGTTTATTGGTTATTTTATTTATAATCATACTATCTACAAGATCAAGATTGTGTGGAGTATATTCCAAAATTTTACTTGCCCTATCTAATATTTTTTCTTTAAATACTCTAGCAGTATTTGTAATAGAAAAACTTGATACAAAAGTTTGTCTTGAAGCGTAAGCTCCCAAACCAAATGGAGTTACATCTGTATCTTGAGTTGAAACTATATGAACATCTTCCATTTTTACACCAATAGCATCTGCTGCCATTTGTGAAAATGCTGTATCTCCACCTTGTCCAATTTCAGTTTCTCCAAGTTGCATTTGAACTGATCCATCTTGGTTTAAAACCATTCTACAAGAAGATGATTCTAGAGAAATTGGATAAACTGCTGTGTTATACCAAAATGTTGCAAGTCCTATTCCTCTTCTTATATTTCCAGTTTGATTTTTATATTCTTCTTTCTTTTTATCATAGTCAATTGCTTTTCTACCAACTGCCATTGCTTCTCTAAATGAATCATAATAATTTTCATTTCTTGAGAAACCATCAACAAATCCTTTTGGCATTATATTTTGAATTCTCAATTCCAAAGGATCCATATTCATAGCTTTTGCAACATCATCAAGATGAGATTCAAAAGCAAACATAGTTTGTGGAATTCCATATCCTCTCATAGCTCCTGCTGTTGGAAGATTTGTATAAACAGTATAACCATCAGCTTGAGTATTATCGCAAGGATATAATTGATGGAAACAATTTGTTCCCTTTGCAGCTATTGAATGACCGTGAGATGCATAAGCACCATTGTTAGAAAATAATTCCAATTTTCTTGCAGCAAAAGTTCCGTCAGCTCTTACATAAGAAATAATATGAAGTTTTTGTGAGTGTCTTGTTCTTGTTGAAACAAAAGTTTCTTCTCTACTTGTATCAAGTTTTACAGGATGGCCGCCAACTTGAGTTGTAAGGTAAGCTGCTAATGGTTCATACAAAGCATCTTGTTTGTTACCAAAACCTCCACCAATATATGGTTTTACAATTCTAATTTTTCCCCAGCCAATTCCCAAAGCTTGACCACAAACACGTCTTACAATGTGAGGAATTTGAGTTGAAGCAATAACAACAATTTTTCCTTGCTCTTCATAAGCACAAGCAATTCCATTTTCGATATGAGAATGTTGAACGATTGGAGTTTCGTACCAGCCTTCAACTTTTGTAAGGCCTTCTTCTTTTATAGCCTCTTCATAATTTCCCCTATGATTTTTAGTATGACCCAAAATATTATCAGGAAATTCATCGTGAATTGGTCTTAATCCATTATTCATTGCTTCAATAGGATCCAAAACAACTTCATATTCTTCATATTCAACTTCAATTAATTTCAAAGCCTGACTTGCAGAAACTTCATTTTCTGCAATAACAACAGCCACATCGTCGCCATAATATCTAACATGTTCATTTAGAAGTCTTCTATCAGCAATATCTTGGTGGCCTTTGTCAGTTGACCAAGGGTGACCTGCAGTTGGGAAAGTATGTTTTGGAACATCAAAACAAGTAATAATTTTTACAACTCCCTCAACCTCTTCAGCCTTTTTAGTATCAATTGAGATAACCTTTCCATGACCAATTGTTGAATGCAAAACTTTAGCAACATAAGCTCCCTTCATAATAAGGTCTTCTGTGTATTTTGCATGACCAGTTACTTTATCGTACGCATCTACTCTTTTAACACTTTTTCCTACATACATTTTAACCTCCTAAAATGTTTCAAAGCATTTTTCATTTATGTACATTTACATTACTATTGTATTTTGTATATAATATATTACCACAAAATACTAATCGTTTTCAAGGTTTTTTCGCAAATTTTTAATCAAATCAAAAATAATTTTTAAAATTTTTTCAAACAATATTTTAGAATTAAT
>OKEM01000067.1_pt1 | contig 38917 bp, 39 predicted proteins | sample 1610791 | NCBI WGS metagenome assembly OKEM01 (sample SAMN04436686, study PRJEB24849) | human gut metagenome | biome: human gut; feature: NICU; material: stool | host: Homo sapiens | place: USA: Saint Louis, MO | collected 2010-07-27
AAATTGTAATTCTTATGTTTTGTAATATCAAATTTATAAGACAAGAAATGTCTTACTCCTCTTAGTTGGTATAGCATTTACCACCATCCTTTACAGTTATTTCATCTTGACTCATAAGTTTTTTACCTGTCTTTTGGTAATTTAGATCAAAAGATTTTTGTTTTAATCTTATTTCTAATTTGTTATATAGGTCTATGATTTCTTTTCATAAAGTTTATGATAATTCTTTTACTGTTGTTTTTTCTTTCCCTCCTAAAAAGAGTGTTGAGTCACAGTTACAACTATTGTATCTGATAATCTTTATAAATTGCTTTTAATTGATATTGTGCTTGCAGTATTATGCTTACAGATATTTCTCTTGAGAGTTTTTAATGTCTATAGCCTATTAATACCTTATTTCTAGTCTTCTACAATAGATACTTCGAGATCTATCGCTTTAAATGTAGCAGTTATTCCTACTTCTTCTTTTACTGTTTTTTCAAATAGCTCAGCTATATCATATGGAGACATATCATATATATCTTCATACCATTCATTACTTTCATCGTACATTGTCTCACATATTGCTTCAATATAATTTTTCTTATCCCTTGTAAGCTCTGTATCACTTTCTAAAATAAACTGCTCACCATTTATATTTAATATAATTAAAGATGATTTTCTATTTTCACACATTTTGCTTTCTCCATAAACTCAAATATTTAGCCTATTTATTTTATAACTTGATTTTAACTTTACCTTATCTCTATTTGTTAGATACTCTTCCACATCAAACAAGTTTTTCTTATCATAATCTTCCAACAACTTGTAATTCTTATGCTTCGTAATATCAAATTTATCAGATAGGAAAGGTCTTACTCCTCTTAGTTGGTATATACACTTTCCACCATCCATTACAGTTATTTCATCTTGGCTCATAAGTTCCTTGCCAGTTTTTTGGTAATTTAGACCAAAAGATTTTTGATTTGATCTTGTTTCTGATGTGTTATATAGGTCTATAGTTTCTTTTCCTAAGGTTTCTGATAATTCTTTTACTGTTGTTTTTTCTTTTCCTCCTAAAAAGAGTGTTGAGTCACAGTTACCAACTATTGTATCTGCATGGTCTTTATAGATTGCTTTTAATTGAGATTGTGCTTGAAGTATTATGCTTGCAGATATTTCTCTTGAACGAATTGTCGCTATTAGTTTCTCAAATTTAGGAATTAATCCTATATTTGCAAACTCATCAAGTAGACACCTAACATGAACTGGAAGTCTTCCACCATACACATCATCTGCCTTATCACATAGTAGATTAAATAATTGGGAATACATTATTGAAACTACAAAATTAAATGTATCGTCAGTATCTGATATTATTACAAATAAAGCAGTTTTCCTATCTCCAATTTTATCGAGTTCTAGTTCGTCTTCACTCATTAGTTCTCTAAGCTCTCTTATATCAAAGGGTGCAAGTCTTGCTCCACATGATATTAGAATTGACTTGGCAGTTTTTCCTGTAACAACTTGTCAAGGACTTTCTAATCATTTTTATGGGTTTTTTTATCTTTTTCTTGCTCCATTTCCCTAAGCATTATCCTTTTCAATTTATCTTGCATGGTTTCAGTCACATTTTCATTAAAATGGACTACAACCTCGTAAGTTGCCTTTCCTATCTTCTTTATGGTCTTTGTTCCAGTATTTTGTTCATTTCTATTTTCGTGCATATTATTTTCCTCCTATTAGTTGCAATTAAAAAAGACGATAGAGTTTTATTTCTACCGCCTTTCACAAGTTTTATAGCTATTCACTGAATAACGCTTTACCATTTACATATTAAATTTTCAAATCCTTATTGTTCAGCATTCCGCCAAACATCGTATGATACATATCCTTGGAAGATTCCTCTATCTTTGTAATACTTGATATTTTATTTCCTGCATCTTTTGATGATGCTCCGCAAAGATAAAAGGCTTCATTTTCTGTTCCATAGTCAATAGCAATATACCTATCGTGATATTTTTCCCCTGCGACTTTCATCTTAAGATTGATATTAGGGTAATCTTTTCTAAAATCGTTAAGGATATTTTTTGTAAGCATATCCTTGTTCTTCACATTGTCGCTAAAGACTATAATTTCAACATTGTCTTTTGCAGCCCTTAATAATTCTAAGGTTTTCAAGCCTATATAGTTATCTATTACATAAATGCTTTTCTTTGCAGACTTATATATTTTTGTATAAGCAACATCTGCTTCAATCTTATCTCCATTCATTAAAAGGAAATGCTTGTAAGTGTCTGGATCTATAAAATTATCCATCACCTTTTTCAAATCTTCTTTTGTAGCCATTTGCGACTTTATTTCAGCTATATCCTTTGTATTTTGATTTGTCTGTACTGCTATTTGAACTAATTCTTTTGAACCGATAAAATCTTGGTTTTCAATGATAAAATCTTTCATTTGCTTAAATGTTCTAACTAAAGCTCTGCTTTGCTTAACAGCAAGTTCACCTCTTAATACAGTCATCAGCATATAAATACCTTGTTCTGTAAAGGCATAAGGATTGTATTTAATATTACTTCCTCTACCAGTCCCTCTGTTCAAGGTGAAATTTTTGCACCTTGAAAGTTCTACCATTTCTTCGTCCGTTAATTGGAACATGAAGTCTTCACCTTCAAATTTTTCTGCGTTGTTTTTCACCTGTCTATTAAAGTTTTTTGTTTCATAACCATATATTTCAGCTAAATCTGCATCAAGCATTACTTTTTGCCCACGAATAAGATATATTTTTTCTTGTATAGTTTTATCATCTACAATAACTATCTCTTTATTTTCTTCTGCCATGAAATGCACCTCCAACATTATCTAAATTCTTTTCCAATTCGCCACGCACTGCGTAGCTTTTTGAATAAGTCTTATATTCTTTTATATTTTTCTACTCCGCCTTCAGCTTTTCCGATGTGTTCCACATTTTTTACAAGTCCCTTATTTACATTTTCATAAAACCATCTGCCAATCAATGCCGGCGGTGTTGCGATTAACTCTCTCAAAACAAATTCTTTGCCCTTCGGTAAAGAGCTAATTTTGTTTAATAAGGTAGTATATAGGTCAGCATAGCTTGTATTTTCTTGTAAACTGCTACACTTACAATATTCAGTAACGCTTGGGAAACCTCCCTCTATTGCTTTTTTAGTTAAAATTTCAAGTTCTTCATCGGTTACAGTAAATTGAATTCGCATTTATATATCCTCTCCTTATAACTGAGTTTATTACCATATCACTATCATTTTATCATAAATACGATATTTTTTTCATACTGCAATTTTAAGCCCTATTTTACACTTAGCTATAGTCTGATACCTATTTTATCATTAACGCTCTAAAAACACCTTTCCACCGTCTTATACGAGGTCTACAAGTGTTCCCCCTTGTCATAATCTTCAAAGGTATATACTTTTGATTTATGGCTTTCTTTTAATTTACCTTTATCTTGCTCATACCAATGAACTAAGGTCGCATAATGATCTTTATAGTTTCTTCCCGTGCTTTGCATATAGGTTGACAGCTTCTCTATCATTTCTTCCCTATGACCTTGCATTTTATCCTTTAACTTCCCATATTCTTCATCGGTTAAGGAAACATTTTTATATTCTCCATAAAGGGAGGGGGATATTTTTTCTATCTCCCCCTCTTTCTCTAACTCTATATCTATCTCTTTATCTATCTCTATATCTCCGTTGCAGTTTTGTTGCAAAAGGTTGCAAGGTGTTGCACTGGTGTTGCATTGCAACGCTTTTTGTCCTCTCGATTTTCTTGAACGCCTTTTAGAAGCTGTTTCTGAACCTATAAGACTTGGGATTTCTGTTAAAAAATACTCGTCATTTTCTGTGATTATCTCCATCAATCCTTGTGCTACAAGATAATTTACTGTAACCATTACATCATCTTCCGTTTCATCAATCGTTAATGCAAGCTCCTTGATAAAGTCTGTTTCTACTCCGTCATAATACAGCTTCCCACTATCTTTTAAGCTAAGTAAAAGCAATTTGAGGTAAATGATTGTATAGGTATCTCCTCCTGATATTTTTCTTAGCCTTTTGATTCTCTTATCTGTAAAAAAATCTTCTTTCAATTTTAACCAATAGTATCTTCTGTTGTCTGCCATTTTTATCTTTCCTCCCCTTTATTTTTATAATTTTCTTTAGCCTTTTCCTTGGCTTTTTGTTTGTACTGCCTCTTTATTTCCTCTTGCTCTTGGAATTTTTTCAGTTGTGCAATTACGCTTGGTTTATCTCCTCTCTTAATTGCCTTGTCTATCTCTATGGATAAATCTATTCCATACTCATCATTGACAATCTTTACTGCATATTTGATATGGTCTATCTGCTTAAATTCATCTTGTACTTTAGCTTTATCTTCGCTTAAGTCTTGTATCTCTTTTTCAAGGCTTGATATTTCTTTTTGCCAATCACTTAATTTTATGGCTGATGTCCCGGTAAATTTTTCTATAATCTTTCTTGCTCTTTGGTACTTATCTATTTCCTTTTTATGAGAATTGTAAAAGCTGTCTTTGAATATGGTTTTGCTTTTGTATTCCTGATAGACTTCTTTATTTTCTTTGATAGAGTCTATGCAACTTACACATTGATTTAGGTCTTTTATTCTTTGTGTTTTATCTTGAATATCACCACTTATTTTTTTACTTTGCTTTGCCAGTTCAAAGACTTTTTCTTGTAGGTCTGCTATGGTTTGAAGATGATTATCTTTCAAATAGTAGATTGCTTTTACAAATCTCTTTAGGTCTGCATTTCCCTTTTTTATCTGTCCATAGTAGGATAGATTTTTTGTTTTTTCTCCCTGTATTTCGTTGTAGATAGAAATATACTCATAGAGGTTAAAGAGTTCTGCTTTGTTCTCCAGTTCATCTTTTTTGGTCTGTTTATACTCATCGTATTTTGCTTGCAGATTTCCAAGTAAAGAGTCTATCCAAAAAGTGATTTCTTTTATCTTGTTCTTAATGGCTTTTACTAAGGAGTTATGCTTTTTAATTTCTCTATTGATATTTCCCTTATCCGTTTCAATGCCTTTTCTTTCTAAGGCACTTGCACTTGCTCCCATATGAATGGTTGGAATTTCTTCTATCCCTTGTCTTTTGTAGGAACGATGATCCACTCTCTTTTCCTGATGATTTTTTTCTAAATACTGATTACAAAGACTTGCAAAATTCTCTCTCCATTTCTCTGCGTTTCCTTTATTGTTCCAGTCTGTCAGCTCTACTTTTCTTGTTTTGTAGTTACCGCTTTTTAATTTTATCTTTTCTCCGTTTTCATCAAGAACATATTCTTTTTTGCTTTTTGCCTGCCACTCTCCTTTTTCATTGATTGGTCTAAGAGTAGTCATAATATGGGCATGGATATTATTATTTTCTTCATCACTTTCATCATGGATTGCAAGGTCTGCTATCATTCCTTTTGATACAAAATGTTCTTGTATGAAGTCGGTAATGAGTTTCTTGTTTTCTTCAAAGGATAATTCTTTTGGTAGAGCAATGATAAAATTTCTTGCAAGCTGTGCATTGCTTGCTTTCTCATTTAGTTCAACGCTGTTCCATAATGTAGTTCTATCTTTTAATGCTATGGGAACATTCTCCGGCAAGAAGATTTCTGAATGTAAAAGTCCCTTTTTATTATGGTAATCGTGAACTTCTCCGTCCCATTCATTTTTGATTTTCTCACAAGAGATATATGCTGCACTTGCAACTGCCGATTTACTTTTTCCTCTGCTTATCATAGAAATATTAAAGTGAAATGTTTCTGCCACTTTTAAGCTCCTTTCATTTTTTGTTTGTTTTCAGGTAAAGGAAAAAGCAGACAGGTTATTTTTTGTATCTTTTCCTATCTACTTTATCCGTATGTTTTTATTAAGTTTTGGATTTTTAAAGACTTGCTAAAATCCCTTAGTTTTTCTAAGGGCGCAATTATACACCCTAAAGGGTGCTTTGCGTTCTGCGAAGCTTTTTGCCCTTGCAGGGAGCTTCTGAAAAAACTAAGGTCTTTTATTTTATCTACTCTATGTCTGTTTCATCTTCCATATCTTTCCCATTTATCATTTCTTCATAGGCTTGTCTGTATTCTTCTGTGTGAGTAGAGATATTTAACAGTTTTTCTATCTCCTCATTGGTAAATATTAGAGGATTTTTAATGACCCTTTCTACTATCAATCCCCTTTGTATGAGCCTGTGATTTCTTCTTTTTCGTTCCTTTTCATTTGCCAGTTTTTCTAATTTTTTGCCTTGATTTTGTAATTGTTTCAGCTTTACATCGCACTTTTCTCTTTCTTCCTGAAGTTCAGAAATTTGTTCCTGTACTTCCTGTAATGTTTTTTCTTTCTTCATTTTTAATTCCTCCGTTTTGGTATCTGCTTGTTTCCATAAAGAAAGGTTAAGCACCTTTTTTGACACTTAACCTTTCCAAGTTTTTAGATTTTATCTTCTAAAATCTTTCTCAGTTTTTCTAAAATCCTATCCCTCCTCCCACTGATTGCTTGATGTGTAACTTTCTCTCTTCTGCTGATTGACCTTAGACTTTCTTCTTTGTAGAAGATGGCTTCCATTAGTTCTCGTTCTTCTTTTGTAAGAGTATTTAATGCTTTATGAAGTTCTTCAATTCGCATTTTTACTTCTACAATTTTTTCTAAGTCTATCTTTTCATCTATGATGTTATCTACAAAGTGTCCATCATGATCCAGTGCCGAAAATGGTATTACATTATGCTTCCAATCTTTTCTTTGGAGATACTTTTCATGCTCTGTTATCTTCCAATAGGCTTTGTAGACTTCTTCACTTACAGGTACGGCTTTGCCTTTTACATAAAGGTAATATTCTTTCTTTGCCACTTAGTCATCCTCCTTTTTAAGTTCTCTGTTTTGGTTTTGAGAATAAAAAAGGAGGACTTCTACACTTTGGCGTAAAAAGTCCTCTCGGCTTAAAAACTAATGTTTTATATAATTTTCTATTTGCTCGTTTCTGGTAAAGTATTATTGCTATGTGTAAGCAATTCCAAGAATAAAAAAGGATAATTATATCGTTCTGTGAAAACCGAAACTATAAGTTTTGACATAATTATCCCTCCATTATTTTCCCTCCTAAGTAAATTTATTATTAAATCACTCCTGCTTTTTCAAAATGCTTTTTGAGTATCTTTGTTGCAACGAATGCTCCTATGCAAGCAAGAACAAATGTTATCAAGGCAAAGCCTACTGCCCATGAAACTTTGAAATAAGATAATGCTTCATTTATTTGTGCTTCACTCATTTTCCATTTTGATGCTCTTTCCACAAAAGAAGCTGTTCCGAATAAAATCACAGGAATTACTGTCCCTAAAAAATCCGCTAATGCAAATATCCCATATCCAATAATCATTCGTCCCTTGCTCTCATAATTTCCTATAATCAAATCACATATAATTCCACCGATTACAGCAAAGACTGCATGAGGCAAATGTCCTCCTGACAATGCAATTAAACCAAGAAGCGTTCCTGATATTGTAAATACGCCCTTCTTTTTAACTTTCAAAGCCATAAGGATATAAACGGTAGCAGCTACCATAAAGCTAACTCCTGAAGCAATAAATCCTCCAATCACTGTTGTTGCCATAGCAAATGCAACCGCCATGTATATGACAATTCCAATTGCATTAAAGATTCCGATTGTAATAAAATCACGACCATTTAATTTGTTTTTCATAAAAGTCCTCCTAATAAATTTTCTGTATTACTATCACAAGAGCAATCATCAAAGCTCCTAATAGTCCAATCAACAAATCCGTTGTTCTAAACCTCAATTTTGTTAATGTAACCCTGTTCTCATCACTATCAAGTCCTCTAATGAGTGCTGAAGCTGACAGTTCATCTGAAATCTTAATCATTCTCATTAAAAGCGGAACAAGCGTATATTCAATATATTTAATTGGATGTAGCAAGGGAAAAAATCTACTTGTTACGATTCCTCGAATCTTCATATTCTCTTTTAATGCCTTGAGTTCTATTTTTATAGTTGGTACAAACCTAAGCAAAACACTAAAAGGTATACCAATGCTTCTTGGTACTTTCATTCTATTTAATGCTTCAAGCATTTCACTTACACTTGTAGTCTTTGTTATATATCCACCAAACATAGCAATTAAGGTCATCCTTGATGCAAAGTAAATAAACATATATATTGCAAATACGATACTTGCTTCACAAAACTTTCCAAGCCATAACTCTATGCAGTATAAAATCACAAAAAACAAAATAAAGCGTAATGCTCTTTTCCACATACTGCTGTATACATACAGAAAAAAGGCAAAGAGAATCAGTCCGAAAAGTAGAATTGTATCGCTTATAAAAAAGCTCGTAAATCCAACAATTGGAAGTAGAGTAAGTTTTATTCTCGGATCGACTGTTTTTCTATCCATCAAGTTATCTACCTCCTCTCATCTTGTCCAATATGAGAATTTTATTACTTTCACTCATATTCAAAACACTTTCTATTTTTCCATCTCCCATTACCCAGAGCTTACTCACTGTGTTCGCTAAAAACTCAAAATCATGACTTATCACCAAAACTGTTGTTCCATTTTTTAATTGTTCTTCAATTAATTTTGCCACTGAAAGCATTGAGTCTTTATCACAACCTGATGTTGGTTCATCATAGATAAAAACTTTTGCCTGTTTCATCATTCCACAAGCTATTGTGAGTCTTTGTTTTTCTCCTCTTGATAAAGCAAACGGATGCTTATCAATGTATTTATCTAAGCCAAGTACATTCAAAATAGACTTTGCCTTTTGAGTATTTTCTTTTTTATCTTTACTTGAAATACCAAGCAGCATTTCATCAAGTACACTTTCCGAAAACAACTGATAGTCTGAATCTTGAAAGACAAAATATGACATATCCATTAAATCTTTATGATTAAGCGAATTATCTTTCCCCGTCCATATCTTCCCCTCTTTTATCTTCTCAAGTCCTGAAATCACTCTTGCAAAGGTAGTTTTTCCGGTACCATTTAAGCCGATAAGACCAATGGCTATTCCGCACTCCATATTGAAATCAAGATGATTTAAGATGTATTGATTTTGCTTATTTCCAACCTTAGTTGCACTTGGGTAACAAAATTTCAAGCCTTTCCCACTGATACTTTCATCATTTAATTGATATAAATCTTTCTTCTCACTTATCCTGTATTCTTTTAATTCAAGAGTTCTTAGTCCATTATCATCCCAAAACTTCCCTTCAAGATGGATAACTTCTTCCCGACTCAAGTCCTGTGCAATCTCTCCATCTTTAACCAAAAGAAAACGGTCAAATAAAGATTTTACATAGTACAAACGATGTTCAATTAGAACAACAGTTGTTCCCTTTTTCTTTAATTTTTCCAAAATTAAAAATAGGTCAAATGTTGCTTTCATATCCAAATTTGCTGAAGGCTCATCTAAAATTAAAACTTTCGGATTCATTGCATAGATGCTTGCAATAGCTATCTTTTGTTTCTGCCCGCTTGATAATTCAAAAACAGATTTTCCTTTCAGTTCCTCAATATCCAGCTCTGCATATACTTCTTCTACTCTCTGTTTGATTTCATATCTTGATTTGCAGATAGTTTGAAGCCCAAAAGCTATTTCTTCATCTGTCGTTGTCGTGAAAAATTGACTTCTTGGATCTTGAAATACAGTACCTACAATACGCCCTATTTCATGAAGCGATAATTTGCTTATATCTTTTCCGGACGCAAAGGCTTCCCCTTTCATTTTGCCTTTGTAATAATGTGGAATAAGACCATTCATCACACTTCCAAGAGTACTTTTACCACTTCCACTTTTCCCTGAAATTAAAACAAATTCACCTTTTCTAATTTCAAGATTGACATTTTTTAAAGCAGTTCGTCCATCTTCCCATTCATAATAAACATTTTTTAGCAAAATCATGGTTATACCTCATACTGAGCTTTCCATAATTTTGTGTAGTAACCATTTTTTGCAAGAAGTTCACCATGCTTTCCTTTTTCAAGTAAATTTCCTTTTTGAAATACGAGAATTTGGTCAGCTTTTTGAATTGTTTTTAAATGATGAGCCACTACAAGTACAGTTCTATTCTTTGCAAGTTCTGTAATAGCATCCTGTATCAAAGATTCATTTACAGGATCAACATTACTTGTCATTTCATCAAGAATTAAAATCGGTGCATCTTTTAGAAAAGCTCTTGCAATAGATATTCTTTGTCTTTGTCCACCTGATAAAATTCCTCCATTTTCGCCAATATCAGTTTCATAACCTTTTGGTAAACTCATAATGAAATCATGTATTCTTGCTTTCTTTGCAGCTTCAATGATTTCCTCTTTTGTAGCTCCTTTTTTACCTACTCTGATATTTTCTTCAATCGTGTTATCAAACAATTGAACATTCTGCATGACAATGCTAATACGGTCTAAAAGCTCATCATAAGGAATATCCCTTATATCAATTCCTCCGAGTGTAATTTTTCCTTTATGCACATCATAAAATCTTAGAAGTAAGTTGGTTATAGTGGTCTTTCCACTACCTGATTCTCCAACTAAGGCTGTCATTGTTTTTTCAGCAATAGAAAAGCTCAATTTTTCCATTTTAAATTCATCTTTTTCATAGGAAAATCCAATGTTATCAAAAGCTATATCATTATCTTTCGGAACAATTCCATTCACTTTATCCGGGATTACATCTGCATATAAAATTCTTGAAAGTCTTTCGTAACTATCTACCGCCGAAACATAGTTCATATAGTGTTGTTCCATAGAAGCGAACGGCTTATAAAACTCTTTTGAAATTACCGCAAAGATAATAAAATTAAGCACATCGAGATTTCCCTTTATAACAAGTATTGCTCCTGCAATTAAAAGAACTAAATATCCAATATCCAGTAAAAAACCAAATATAGATAACTGTTTTGCCTTGAATCTTGAAGCTGCTTTACTTGTTTCTCCGAACTTTTTCGTTTTGTTCATAAGCTCATTATCTAAGCTCTTATTGTTTGAAAAACTCTTTAGTACAGGTATTCCTCTAACATATTCAACAAATAAGCTAACCATATCAAGAAGTGCTGAGTTGTTCTGATTTTCTATTTTTTCAGATTGCTTAATTGTCAGATATAGAAAGATAAGTGCAATCGGAACAGATACAGCCATAATAATAGCAAGTTTGAAATCAATACTTGCAAGACCAACAAATACGACTGCACCTATCAAAAAATCACCAAACATTCTTGACCACATGTGTCCTACAACAAGGGACATATTATCAACATCTTTGTGTAAAATTGTATTGATCTCGCCCAGTCTTTCGTTGGTATAAAATCCTAAGCTGAATTTTTTTAATTTGATAATCATGCGTTCTCTGATTTGCTGAACAATATCAAAACCTGCACTATGCTTTTTCATATCTGCAACCATATTACAAATACCTTTGAACACTACAAGTAATCCAATCGCAATAAAATATTTATATAGACTTGCTAAGCTCGTTCCATCGAATATTTGGAACAGTATAGAAAATACGATCACAATCATAGCTATGGAGCTTAGTCCATAAAGGGCAAAGAATACACTCGATATAATCAAATCTCTCTTGCCAGTTTTTGTAAGTAGTTTTAACATTTCTCTAAACATTTTCTGTTACCACCTCTTTCAAATTCCATCTATCTACCTTGTTCTGTGCTTCAACCATATCCTTATAAAAATCACATCTTTTCATCAGCTCTTCATGGCTTCCTGCATCAAGAACAACACCCTTATCCATAACAATAATTTGGTCTGAATCTCTAATCGTATTTAGATGATGAGCAATTGTAATGATGGTTTTATCCTTGCTTAAATCGTCAATTGCTTCGCCGATAAGTCTTTCATTTTCACTATCAACAGCCGCCATTGCTTCATCTAATATTAAAATCGGTGCATTTTTCAGTATCATTCTTGCTATAGAGATTCTTTGTTTTTCTCCACCGGATAACTTAACTCCCATTTCACCTACTCGTGTTTCATATCCATTTGGCAATGCTGAAATAAAATCATGGCATCTTGCTTTTTTAGCAGCTTCTATGACTTCTTCTTTTGTTGCATTTAGTTTTCCAATTGCTATATTTTCAAAAATACTTAAGTCAAAAAGGATAACTTCTTGTTGCACACTACCAATCAGCATTGAGATATTTTCTTGACTATATTCTTTTATATCTTTTCCATTTATCAGTATTTGTCCTTCATCTGCATCCCAAAATCCCATAAGCAAATTAGATACCGTACTCTTTCCACAACCGCTTGCTCCTACAAAGGCGTTCAAACTATTTTTCTTAAAATTCAAATTGATATTTTTAAGCTCAAAGCTATCTTTTCCGTATGCAAAATTCACATCTTTAAATTCTATGTTTCCAAATTCTAAACCTTGTTCTGTCTTTTTGTTTGGAAGTGGAACTGTTAATACTTTCCCTATCGCCTTTAACGCTTCCTTAAACACAATAGAAAAATGTTGCAATGTAGCTGTCTTACTTATAGAAGCAGTAAAAGCAGACGATAAAATAATGGCAAGGATAAAATTAGGCGTTGTAATATTTCCATGATAAAGAAATATGCTTCCCAAAATCATGACAATAACCACTCCAATTTCCATAAATATGTCAATGAGTCCCATTGGAATTGTAACCATCCCCATGCTCTTTTTAACCCAGTAAATATATTCTCTTGCCGTTTTTAATGTTCTTTCACTAATTTCCTCTTCTTTAGCAAAAGCCTTAATCACAGAAATATTTTTTACATATTCCATTAGCTCTTCTCTCATTCTGTTTTCATGATTGAAGTAAATCGCAAAGTTTTTATCCATTGTTTTCTGTGAAAGAACTTTTACCAAATACATGAGTGGAACTCCGGCAATCATCCCAAGAGCAAGACGCCAATCCACAAAAATCATAGCTACAAAAATAATGGTAGGCAGAAGTGTAACTGCCATTATTTCAGGAAGACCATGGGCAAGGTATACTTCCACTTGCTCTACATCATGTTGAACAATGTTGGTAAGCTCTCCTGTATTATGTTCTTTAAAGAATCCCAAACTTAGTTTTTTCAGATGACCGATAATATCTAACCTAAGTTCTGTTAATTTTTCGTATGCTTTCTCATGGGCAACCTTTGTTGCAAAATAATAAAACACTCCTTTTAATACAAACGATATAAAGATTCCCAAGAATATATACTTTAAATTACCTTCGTTAATATTGTTTGTGATTAAAGAACTAATCAAATATACAAGTAAGATTTGTGGTATCAAATCAAATACTATTTTTAAAGCAAGAAGTGAATTGGATAAACTATTTTTCCCAATCACTTTTTTCCTTAATTCTTTTTCCGGCATGAACAACTCTCCTTTCAAAATTGAATAATATTGAATTTTAATTCAGTATTAAGGTTTAAAGTAAGACTTTGCTGATTACGCAAAGTCTATTTTATCCGATCACTATATTTTTTTAAATTACTGTATCAGCAAATCAAAAATTATAGCACAATCTTTTTCCATTTTCTAATCTTAGTTCTAAACGTTCCAAAAGGGGCAACCGTATTAACATGAATAAACTTATAAACTTCCCATGTCGCTGTTTTAGTAGCTTCATCAGCCCATTTTCTCATATGCGGTTGAAATAATTCTTCTTCACTTAGTGTATCAATCATTGTATAGATAGATATAATATTTTCTTTCAATCGTTTCTTTAATTCTTCTATCGATAAATGAGCATAAGTATCGGTAAACCACTGATATAATTCTCCAAGTTGATTCCATTTAAACATATCCGACGGTGTCTTTACTTCAAAACCGTTTTTCTCATCTTTTTCCCATTTCAAAACTAATGTTGTCCATCCGAGTTGATAAGCAAGATTTTCTGCTGGTGTTCTGTCAACTTCAGGGACTCTCTTATCTTTGAGAGATTCAGGAATAATATCAAATTCAGAAATATACTTTTCAAAACTTTTATTTATCTCAGATTTCAGTTCTTCTTTATCTTTATATATCTTCAAAATATCTCCTCCAAAAATTTAAATTTATCGCATTTAAATATCAAATCAACTTACAATGATTCCACTCCCTTGTAATAACACTTTGCAATAAGTTTTAGCATATCTTTTGCCCACTTTTCACTTTGATAATGCCTTGCTATTTCAAGAAGTCCCTCTGTAAAGTTACTGGCTAAAATATGGGCAAGCATTGGATCATATTCCTGTTTCGATTGTCTTTTTAAACTTACTTCAATATGAACCTGCATTTGCGATATGAGTTTTTGTTTTGCTTCTGTATGCTTTGTACCTGAGCTTTTATCCATTAAAATAATTAACTTCTTACGATCTTTTAAAAGTTCATGAATATAATTTTCTCCAACTTCATCAAACCTTTCAGAAGCAGAACCTTTTTCCAAAGATTCTTCCTCATTAAAAGCTGACTCGAAGTTTATATAAACAGAACTTACTACTGCATCAAACAAAACTGCCTTATTTTTGAAATAGGTATAAATTAGTGCCACAGGAATATCTGCTTCTTTTGCAATTTCTGTTAATTTGGCACCTCTATAATCCTTTTTATAAAATACTTTTTCTGCTGCTTCGAGTATTCTATTTCTAACTTCTTCTTTTAATACTTGTGCCATAGCACACCTCTTTCTATTCCAATACTGAATCTACATTTAATAATAAATTAAAATTCAATATTTGTCAAGATAGATTTAAATATTTGTTTTTATATACTCACTCACCGGTATCCCCACTCTTTTCAAAACCTTTATTTTCTCCTGTTTCTTCTGTTCTCTTCTTGCCTTATATTTATCTTCATACTCTTTCTGTTTTCCACTCGCTTTACGCTTTAGGTAATTTTGATGTAGCTTGTCTTTTCTTTCTTCGATTTTTCTTTCTTCTTCCTCAAGTTTTTGTTTTTTTTCTTCGCTTAACTCCGCCTGTGGTAGTTCGTAATTACCTATGAAATTAAAGTAAATTTCTATCTTTTGCTTTGATGTCTGACTTCCTTTTCTATCTCTTTCATGTACGATAATCTTTTCTACAAACTCATTTATCATTGTAGTTGTAAGTTCATCAAAGTTTTCATAACGACTGATAAGAGATATAAATTTTCTTGCTCTGTCTGTTTCTTTTTCATATCTTGATACCTGCTGCTCTAAATCTTTGATCTCTTTGCTTAAAGTTATCTGCTCTGTTTCATATTGATTGTTTAGTATCTCATATCTGCTATTTGGTATTTTGTTAAGGATCATATCTTCGTAAATTCTGCACATAAGTCGTTCGAGTTCCCTAAGTCTGTTTTGGCTTTCCGTTAATCTTACCTTTTTCTTTTCTATCTCTATTTTTTCTTTTTCTTCCATTTCATTTTGAATGGAACAGATAAAGGCTTCATTATCTTCATCAAGGTATTTTTTAATATCTTTTAGTGTGTCTTGTATTAAATTTAAGACTACTTCCGCTTTTATTCTGTGTGCTGATGGACAAAGCATGCCACAAGGTGTTTTAGTATAGGCACTGCAAGTGTAATAGGGTATATTTTTGTAATTGCTTGTTCTATGAACATACATTTTACTTCCACAATCTGCACAATACATCAGTCCTGTGAGTGGGTGATATTCTCCCCAACCGTCAGGATACCTTTTTACATTTCCTCTTATCCTTTGCACATTGTCAAAGGTTTCTTGATCTATAATTGGCTCGTGTGTATTTTCAAAAATAAGCCAGTTATCCTCGGATACATATTTGCTTTTCTTGTCCTTGAAGTGTTTTCTTGTTTTGAAATTGACTGTATGTCCCAAGTATTCCTGTTTCTTTAAAATGCTTGCTATGGTTGAGCTGCACCAACGATAGGGATGTTCAAAGTTTTTGCTTTGATATAGTCCATAGCCTAATTTCTGTTGATGATAGGCTGGTATATCTACTTTTTCACTCTCCAATATCTTTGCTATTCGATACGGACCATTTCCTTGCATGGTCAGGTTAAATATTCGCCTTACTATCTCTGCTGCTTTTTCATCTACTATCCACTTGTTTTTATCTTTTTCATCTTTGATATAGCCATAAGGCGGTGTACTTGCAGTATGTTTCCCACTTTCGCCTTTTGACCTGAAAGTCGATTGGATTTTTCTTGATGTATCTCTTGCATACCATTCGTTCATGATATTTCTAAAAGGGGTAAAATCATCTTCTCTGTAAAAACTATCTACATTGTCATTGATAGCGATTAGTCTTACGCCCTTTTGTCTTAGTATCTCCATACATTGACCGACTTTGAGATAATCTCTGCCAAGTCTGCTCATATCTTTTACAATGATACAACCAATATTTCCTTGATTGACTCCGTTCATCATTGCCATAAATCCCGGTCTGTCAAACTGCGTTCCACTGATTCCATCATCTGTAAAGTGAATGATGTTTGACAAATTATTTTTGCTTGCGTATTCTTCCAATATTTTTTTCTGATTGATGATAGAGTTACTCTCTCCTTGCAGTTCATCATCACGACTTAATCTCTCATAGAGTGCTGTTATCTTTTCAAAATTCCTCATTTTTACCCCCTTTCTCTTAATTTTTCAATAAAAAAAGAATTAAGAAGTACATATTTCACTAAAATAGTGATTAAGTGTTCTCCTTAATTCTATTACTCCTGCTGCCAGCTTATATTTCTTATATTGCTTAACTGCAAAATGACTTGGATCTTTCTTTTCAAGAGCTTCAAAAAGCCTATCAATTGGGTTCATATAGGTTTCGTCATCTTCTCTTACTTCACTTGCGTCAATCATATCCAAAAGCGTCTTAAAGTTCTTCTCTTCTTCTGGTGCTTCATAATAAATATAACCGATGAGAGCAGTGTAATATAGCTTTTCAGCCTTTACCCAAAAATCTTCTCCTGCCTTTTCTCCATCTCCCTTGGTGTTAGCAATTATTGTTTGCACAAGTTTTAAAATATCTTTTTCACTTCTCAAATATGCAAAGGGATTGTATTTCATAGATTTTTTAAAGTTTATTGTGTTTAATATCTTTATGTCGTATCCATTTTCATAAAGCATTTTTCCACACTCTAACACAAGTGTGCCTTTAGGGTCTGTTACTACATAGGAAGAGTGCATTTGCATTAGATTTGGCTTTACATAAAATCTTGTTTTACCTGATCCAGAACCACCTATTACTAATACATTTTTATTTCTAGCGTATTTAGGGTTTTTAGGTCTTGAGTTCATTGTTAGTCTTTCGGTATTAGTTATAAGAACATTGTTTTCAAACTTAGGGTCAATGTATGGAGCAATATCCTTGCTTTCTCCCCAGGAAGCGTTTTGTCAAATATCTTTTTATATTTATGGACGCTTTTTCTATAAAGAACTTTAACTTTTAGACAAGAAAAAACAGTAAACCTTTTTTGATTTACTGTTTTCCTGTTAGCTTTATTAAAATTTATTAGTTAGATATTGGGTTAGAAACTCAAATGTATAATTTTTGTTCTGTTTAACTTATCCGCAAAATACATATATATTCTTGTTTTTAATTTCAATCCCTTACAATGCTTTAATGCTCCATCAAAAAAGCCTGTAACTTCTACTAACCCTGTATTCGTGCAGCTTGCAAATTCTTTTGGGTCATCTACGCTAAAATACATTTGTGCATCTTCATTTCCCGTTTGTTTTACATATTTATTAGCAATCTCTAATCCCTTGGAATTTGTTGCGTCAAATATCAATTCTCCGTTAGGAATCAATGATTTCATGCCCTTAATCATATCTACAATTTTTTCTTTATCAAAATATTGATATACTCCTGCAACTACAATCATTGTCGGCAAAGAAGTATCTATTTCTTTTATCCAATCAAGAGTAAACATATCCCCTGCTATCAATCTTTCATTATCGGCATTTCCTAATACTTTTTTTCTTACTATTATGACATCCGGCAAATCGATTTGATAGAAATTAACTTTAACATTTTTTATACGATTATATGATGTTTCCAATCCTGCCCCTAAAAAGACAATATTACATTCATTGTTTTTTTCGATGAAACTAATTATTTTTTTGTCAATCGTTTGTTGTCTGCAAACACTTGCCATATAAAAATATTCAGTAGTATTACTTTCTATACTGTTTGTGGGTATATGTTGTTTTAAGGATAATGCTTTTTCATCATAGAAAAAATTAGGAAATTTTTCAGACGCATAAACTCTTGCTACAAGAGGAATATATAGAGTATCTGCAACACCACTAAGCAACTCATTTTTGTTCATCTCCATGTCCCTCCTTTCTCATTTTATTTTGCAAGTTATGTGAAACTAATTATTTTTATTATACCACTTTCCCACTTAGTTTTATAGGTCTAACTCATTCCTCTTTACCTGTGATAGTCGCTTTTCGTGTCCCTCTAATTGCTCTATACAGGTCTTAACTTTTTCTGCTTGTTCAACTTCTTCTCGTATTTCTAATATTTGACTATATAGGCTCTTTTTCTCTTTCTTCAAAGTGCTAACTTCTGATTTCCATTTACTGATGGCTAAGGTCTTACTTTCTCCTAAATGCTCTTTCAGATGTTTCTTGGCACTTTCAAATAAAATGAGTTCTGCCGTATGCTCGTTATAAAAATCTTCCTGTTTGCTTTTCTTTGTCTTGATATAGGCTTTGTAGGTATCCTTGTACTTCAAATATTTTTCTGACTGGTCTATGAGTTGTGTTTTTTCATCAATCTTCTTCTCGGTATCTTTTAAGGCTCTTGTGGTCTTATAGTTCTTATCTCGTAAGTTTGTAATGCTCTCTTTTAATTGATTGATACTTGTAATGTTTTTCTCTTTGAGTAGCTGATAACTTCCAATATATTTTTCTAAGTCTGTATTATTCTTATCTGTATTTTTACGGATAAGATTTTCCAAAACTGATAGCAGATTTTCTTTGGGTGGGAGGGTTGACTTTGTATTTTCATGTTCTCTTTTTTCTTCTTTTCCTATTCCTCTTATCCAATTTAGCAATGCTTTTATTCTTCTTGAAATTTCTCTTAAAATCATATTTTGATGTTTGATTTCTCTATTGATATTTCCTCTGTCTGTAGCTATGCCTCTCTTCTCCATTTGGGTTGCTGATACTCCTAAATGAATGGTCGGTATTTGTTCTATACCTTGTCTTTGATAAGAGCGGTGATCCACCTTATCCTGTATGCTATTTTCTTCAAGATATTTATTTGTAATGTCTGCCCATGCTTTTCGCCATTCTTCTGCTTTGTCTTGCTCATTCCAATCTGTTGTATTGATCTTTCTTGTTTTGTAATTACCATTTTTTAGTTTTACTTTTTCGCCATTTTCATCAAGGATATATTCCTTTTTTGATTTTGCTCCCCATGTTGTATCTTCATTTAGTGGTCGCATAGTAAGTAAGATATGGCAATGTGGGTTTCCATCATTTTTATCATGTAGAGCAATATCAGCACACATACCTACTTTTACAAAATTCTCTTTTACATATTCTCGTACAAGATTTATTTGTTTTTCTCTGTCTAATTCTTTAGGCAAAGCAACTTCAATTTCTCTTGCAAGTTGGGAATTTTTACTCTTTTCTATTTTCTCAACACTGTTCCATAAGATAGAACGGTTTACAAATTCCTGTGGTGCATTTTGTGGTAAAAGAATTTCTGTATGGGCTATTCCACCTTTTCTTGTAAAGTCATGGACTATACCGTCATATTCGTTTTTTATCTTTTCGCCGCTTCGATAGGCGGAAGCTGCTACTGCACTTTTGCCTTTGCCTCTTGAAATAATCTTTATGCAAAGATGATATATCGCCATAAGAAAAAACCTCCTTTCCATTTTTCGGTATGGTTATGGTGGCGATAGATAAGACTTCCTAAAAAAATCGGATAGCTTTTTATCCGATTTCTTTTGGGAAGTACACAAGGGGTAGGAAATTTATTTCCGTAGGGGAGTGTAGCTCCCCTGTATCAGCGTTAGCTGATATGCCCTCTGCTAAGAGCCTTCGGAGAACGCACGCACCTGTTAAGGTGTATATGTGCGCCCTTGTAAACAAGGGACTATTATTCTATCTCCGTTTCTTCATCTTCTTTTTCTGTATTTTGATTTTCCGTTTCTTCTCTGCTTTCAATGATTTTTTTAATTTTGATATTGGCTTCTTCTTTACGAATTAGAGATGTGATTAGCTGATAAAATTCATCTTTGCTTATGTTCTTGCTTTCAGTAAAGATACTTTCAAAGACTGCTCCCTTTTCATATATCCTTTTATCTCTCTTTTTTCTTTCTTCCTGTTTCTGCTGACTGATGAGCTTTTTTCTTTTATTTTGTAACTGCTTGATTTCTTCATCTGCCATTAAAATTTTTTCTTCTATGTTTTTCATTTCCTCGTTTCCTTTCTTTTTAATTTTAAGCAAAGAAAAAACAGTAAACCTTTTTGATTTACTGTTTCTGTGTTAATTTTTATTAAATTGTTAGTTAGTTGTTTTTCTTAAAAATTACAACTCCGAAAAATGGACAAATAGCTACAGTTTTTACTAATTCCATATTTGCTTTTTCTGACCAATGTTCCAACTCTTTCAAAGAGTAGAACCAATTATCTTTGGGACTGTTTTCTCTCATATCTTCAACTGTGTAAACTTCATTTTCTTTAAGGTATGGTTCTATATAATTTTTATATATTTCTTCAGGGGTGGTTTCTTTTAATAAAAATCTATATACTTTATTAAATAATTCAGTATCATTTTCTGTGTCAAATAAAAGCATGGTATCGCACAAATAAAAATAACCATCCGTTGTGAGTATCTTTGAAATATTTTCTAACGACTTTTCTTTATAATCCCATGGCACTTGATGGAATGCTAACATACTAATAACTTTATTAACACTTTGATTACAATTTAATTCTTCAAAACTTCCTTGAATGTATTTCACTTTTCCATTACTACGATTTATGGCTTCCTGTAAATTATCTGCATTTGGCTCAATACCTATAACTTCATCTGAAAAATTACTACAAACCTTTGAAAAATTTCCCCAGCCACAACCTATATCCATTACCTTATCGCTTTTTTTCAATTCAGCTAATTTAAGCATAAGATTAACTAATTCATCTTTACTTTCATAGGTCTGTCTTCCATCAGGACTAATAAGTTTGTTAATGTATTTATCTAATAATGCTGTCCAATTTTCAGCCATAACTTACCTCCCATTTATATTGTGTAAATTACTAAATATTATAGCATTTTTTAGGCATTTTTTCTACTGCCAGATTTCTCACTTACTCGCTACTATTTCCATTAGAATGTATTACCTTAAACAGTTTATCTTGAAATGTTTCCTTGCTATTTTTATCAAAATATATCTCTGTTACAAAGGTCTTTCCATTTATCTTTTTTGTAAGAATGCCATCAGGCTTTTGATGTTCTTCTGTCTGTATTTCTTTAATATCTGTTTTCTCATTTTCTGCCATTGAGTTCCTCCTTTCAACTTGCACAAAAAAAGATTTCCTGTGATTAGGAAACCTCTTTTGCGATTGATTGATATTTGGTTTTAGGTTGCTCTTTGTAGCTTCTTTTTTGCTCTATACTCTCTTGCTTTTAATTTCTCGTACTCTCGGCACTTTTCAAGATTTTTGGCTCGGTATTCTTTGTAATATGCCCTACGATATGCCCTTGCTTTTTCTTTCTTTGCTTCTTCTATTTCTTCCCTCATTTGTAGCATTTCTTCTTTTGTCGGCTCTATCTGTTTTGTGAGTTCATTTTCAAATTTGCCGATATAGTTAAAATAAACCTCTATTCGCTGAACGACATATTTTGCTCTTTTTACATCTCTTTCATGTACCACGATTTTACTGATAAATTCATTGATAATGGTTGGGGTAAGTTCTTCAAAGTTTGAATAACTTTCTGCCAGTATGATAAACTTCTTTGCTCTTTGGTTTGCATTTTCACATTCGGATAAGCGTTCTTTGATTTCTTCTTTTTCTGCTTTTAAGGTGTAGTATTCTTCTGCATACTTTCTTGATAACTGCTCATAGCGTTCTGTATCCATATTTCCAAGTGCATTATCTTCATAGAGTTTATTCATCACTCTTTCTATCTGTTCCATTCGATCTGTGATTTGTGGCATACGCTTTTGATTTTTCTTTACTTCTTCGGTCTGCTCTTTATACAGACTTTTCTTTACAAGTTTTTCAAACTCTGCTTTGTTTTCTAAGGAATACTGTGCTATCTTTCGTAAGACTTCTGCAATATTTTCCATAACTTCATCGACATCAATACGATGTGGAGAATTGCATTTGGGGTGCTTTGCTTTTCCTTTGGCATATTCACTGCAATATGTTACATGCTGTACTTTTTTGTTTTTGTGTATGGTGCGAATGTGCATTTTTGTTCCGCAATCTTTACAGTACATCAAGCCTGAAAGTGCGTGAATTTCTCCATCTCCGTTTGGTCTTTTGACAGGTGCGTTTTTTAGCATACGCTCTACATTTTCAAAGGTAGTTCTATCTATTATCGGCTCATGGACATTTTCTGTTATTTTCCATTTGCTTTTATCCACATAATGGTTTCTCTTATCTCTGTAATGCTTTTCGGTCTTGAAGTTGACTACATCCCCACAATACTCTTGTCTTTTCAGTATGCGTGTTATGGTTGCTTTGTTCCAGTTATATCTGTTTTCTTCATTTAGTGGTTTGTTTTTTGCTGTTCCTCTGCCTTGTTGTTTCATATAAAAGGTTGGGGTTAGTATTTCTTTTTCTTTCAGATAAACGGCTATCTGATTTCTGTTTTTCCCCTCCATAAATAGCCTAAAAATGAGTTTTACAACTTCGGCAGCTTCTTTATCGACTATCCAATAATCTTTGTTCTCAGGGTCTTTTATATAGCCGTATGGGGCTTCTGTTGCGACAGGCTTTCCGTTTGCTCCTTTGGTCTTAATTCCTGTCTTTACTTTCTTGCTGATGTCTCTTGCATACCACTCTGACATGATGTTGATAAAGGGAGCGAATTCCAATGTGTTTTGGTCAATGCTATCTATTCCATTATTAATAGCGATAAAGCGTACATTGTTTCTTCTAAATATCTCCATAGCGTTTCCGACTTGAAGATAATCTCTTCCCCATCTCGTCATATCTTTCATGATGACAATTCCGATTTTTCCTTGTTCTACATCGCTTATCATCTGTGTATAAGCGGAACGGTCAAAGAACCTACCACTTTCGTCATCGTCGATATAGTGGCGAATGTTTATCAGCTTTTTTTCTCTTGCATATCTTTCTAAAAATGCTTTTTGATTGACAATACTATTACTCTCGCCACCGTCTCTATCTTCATCACCAACTGAAAGGCGGGAGTATAGTGCTGTGATTTTGTTATGATATTCTATCATGGCATTATCCTCCTTTTCTCGTGTCTATATATCACTCCTGTTCAGTTAATATTATGCAACCCATCTTGCAGATCCATATTCCTTGCCTTGCCTATATTTCTTTTTATTTTTACCTTTACTATAAACAATTAGCTTAACAGTAGCAGCAACTGATATACCTACTAACAAGTCCCTTGGATTAATACTTGGTATATAAGATAAAGTTCCTATATCAGAAATTCCTACCATTATTCTATCAATAATATCTCCTCCTACATAAGAATTTATTTGCTTAGAAAAGATATTTCCAATGTAGAAGAATGATATATAAGGAATGTTTGATAATATAAATTTCTTTGGGTTGTCTATTTTAATTAGGTTTTTAATATCAGAAAGAATGGCTTCTAATATCTTATTCATCGTAGAAACCTTCACTATCTAATAAAATTAGTAGGTAGTGTCTTCCCTTTGGTGTTATAAATGTTTGTATTCCTACAAGTGTACCTAGTGGATCAACCCATTCCTTTACTTCAAAATATCCCTTGTTCTTATCTGCATATGGCAAGAGTTTCTTTTTCTTATCTCTATAAATTAATCCCTTATCCATTAAAAAACTTATAAATTGATTTTGTGGTATTCCTAACTCTTTGGCAGTATTTCTAAAGTTTGTAAGTAGGTTATAATCTACTAATTTGTCATAATAATCTGCCTTTGGTTTTAATTCTTCAATCTCTTCTTCTCTTTCGGCAATAATTCTATTGGCTACAAGAATTGCATCTGCAAGTAGCTCTTCGTTAGTTTTCTTTTCTTGACCAGCTATATATCCTCCATTTTTTCTAATGCTCGGTAAAACTTCTCTAGTTACCCAAGCTTTGAATATTTTTGCTTGTGGTAGTTTTGATGAAAGGATAAGTGAATACAAGCCTGATTCGTTAATTATTGAAATATTCTGTATTCCTCCAGGGGTGTTCCATTTCGTTACACCCTTATCTTCCTCATCTACATGGTCATAAACAGCTTTCCTCGGATTGACATATCCTAACATAGTTGCTACTTCATTAGCTATAAAGAAAAACTCACCGTCTTTTTCTATAACAGTGAGTTTCCCAAAATTTTTATTTTCAAATGTTTTTAAATTACTTATCATAAGCTTTGCTCCTTATGTTTATTTTTAACTTTATCTTTACTAATGGTATCCTTAGCCATATCTTTAAACTTATTTATTGTCTTCGTTATTGAATCTTTTCTATCGGCCTTTCTTTCAGAAGCCTTAACTGCTTTTTTAAAGGCATGTTCCATTACCTTTATATCCTTAGATTGAAAAAACACAGAGTGATTACCAGTTTCCTTATCTTTCATAACAGAAAACTTCACTCCGTGTTTATTTAAAATTTTCTTTAATTCTTTTAACTCAGGATCCTTTAGATTAATTTCTTCTAACTGTCCCTTTTTAACCATATCTTTTAGTTTTACTTCTTCTCCATTATTTTTTATTACATTATTCAAGCCTCCTTGTTCTTCTATTTGCTTGTGTACTTTCTTTAAGGCATCAAGAATTGCTTTACTTGTTGCTTTTGCAAGCCTTACTTCAAGATTAAGACTCGACCTAGATACTTCTTCATTAATCATCTATTCCACCTCCATATAAAAGTAGCTCTTTGTATTTTCTTAACTTCTCTTGTTGAATTTTTCTTCTAAAATCTTCTCCCGTAACTTTAACTGGTATTGTCATTTCAAGTATTCTTGAATATATTCTCTGATACTCAAGGTCAATATTAGGATTTTGAATAATTTCCAATGATAAGTTTGTAGTAAAAATTGTCGGCCTACCCTTTAAGTATCTTGAGTTTATAATATTATATACTTGTTCTCTTGCATAAGATGTATCCCTTTCAATTCCAAGGTCATCTAAGATTAACAATGGAATATTAGAGAGGTTACTGATAATTTCATTTGAATCTAGCTTAAATGCAGATTTTTGTATTTGATTCATTACCTGAGATAAATTCATAATCTTTACTCTAACTTGTTTTCTTTCAATTAATTCATTTGCAATTGAACAAGCAAGATAAGTTTTTCCACTGCCAACATCTCCATAAAATAAAAGTCCAACATTGTCTTTTTTCATTTGTTCAAAGCTTTTAGCATAATTGTAAGCAACCTTGTAAGCTTGACCTTTTTCATTTAAGAATCTCTCAAAAGTATATTGGTGTTGGTTTGGCGATGAAAAACAATCTCTTTTTAGCGATGATATTCTCGTTAATATTTCTCTTTCTGCATTTTCTTTATCTCTTTTTATTTCACATTCACATTTAATTCTGGGAATAAACTTTGTAAATCCGAGGTCAAGTAATTCTCCATCGACTCTTTTACCACATGATTTACAATAGATATGTCCATTTCTTTCAATATCATTTTCTCTTAATACAAAATCTTTTAAGCTTATCATAAACTCTCTCCTATATCGTAATTCATTTTCCTTGTTGTATTATCATTAATGTTTTTTGCCTGATCATTAAGATACCAATTGATTATCGTTGCCTTGTGGTCTTGATATTCTCTGTTATTTGCTTTCATATATGACGACAACCTATCAATGTATTCATTAATTCTACTTCCTAACTCATTTGTTAAGTCCTTATATTCTTCATCAGTCAAAAATATATTTTTATATATTCCATAAGGTTTTTGCCCTTTACTAAAATCATTATTTCTTAACTCATTATTACTAATATTGTTATAGTTACCTTCCGATTTTCGAAAATCTTGACTTTCGATATTCGAATCTCTTGAATTTCGATTATCGAACTTCTGGAATTTTGTTTTTCGAACTTCTTGATTTTTTAATTCCATATTATTAAATATGCTCATAAAGTCTTTAACATAGATTCTATTAGGCTTTCCAAGTCCTTGTCTTTTCTTTTCAATCAGTCCTATTCCTGATTTAATATCAAGTTCAGCTATTAATTTATTTGCTTTTTCACTTGCACAATTAAATTGATCTTTTATACTTTCTATTGTGTAGTAAATAAAGACTTTTCCATCTTCATCTATCCAACCATTTTTATATGAAAGACCCATTCGATTAAGCATATATGAATACAAAACTTTAGCTTCAATAGAAATGCTCTCGAAAATCTCATCTTTCATTAATACCATAGGTAACCTAATGAAGTTATACATCTCAGATTGCCTATTATAAAAATAATCAAAATTCATTCCTGCCTCCTTTCTTTGAAATAAAAAAGACGACAGAATTATTACTTTCTATCGTCTACGATTGTCTAATATTTATTTTTCTTCAAATTGATTTTATTGTATAGTTTAATAATTCTAATAATCCAATAACATATATACCTAATTTAGGTAATCCAAATGGACTAAATAAAAATGCTAATATTAGTGCTTCAATTACAATTTGCTTGTCTCCTTGAAATATGCTAGCTAATCCAATTATAAAAATCAAAGTAGAAACTACGCTTAACAACGCAGTACTCAAACTTAATATGAAGGTTAAAAAAGCTATGAGCAAACTCAACACTAATCTTATCGGTAATAAAATTATTCTAATTATCCATCTCATACATACTCCTAAAAATTAAACTGGGATTCATAACAAACCCCAGTTTCATAATTAGCGTGTCCTTTAATATAATTTTGATCCTGCTGGAATATTATCATCCAGCATTATTAAGTTAAGTTTTTCTTCACCGTCATACTCACAAATTGCAGATATAATCATACCTTCTGAGTCGATTCCCATCATCTTACGAGGAGGAAGATTACAAATTGCAAGTAGTGTCTTTCCAATTAAGCTCTCTGCGCTGTAATATTCCTTAATACCAGATAAAATAACTCTTTCTTTTTCAGAACCATCATCTAATGTAAATTTCAAAAGTTTTTTTGACTTAGGAACTTCTTCGCAGTTTTTAACCTTTACAACTCTAAAATCAGATTTTGAGAAAGTTTCAAAGTCTACCATATCTTCAAATAATGGTTCAACTTTCACTTTTGAAAGGTCAATTTCTTCTGTCGTAAGTTTGTCGTAAGTTTCGTAAGTTTCTTTTGACAAACCCCCATTTTCTGCCTTTTCTAAGCCTATTGGCTTCATTGTTGGGAAAAGTAATACGTCTCTTATTGAACGTTGACCTGTTAATATCATTATTAATCTGTCAATTCCAATTCCAAGTCCGCCTGTTGGAGGCATTCCTACTTCAAGAGCATTTACAAAATCGTAATCCATCATGTGCGCTTCATCATCGCCTGCTTCTCTTTTTGCAACTTGATCTAAAAATCTTTGTTTTTGATCAACTGCATCGTTTAATTCTGAGAAGGCATTTGCAATTTCTGCTCCGTTTACAAAAGCTTCAAACCTATATGTTAGGCTTTCGTCATCATTTTTTCTTTTTGCAAGCGGAGATATTTCTACTGGATAATCAATTATAAATGTAGGTTGAATTAATTTATCCTCAACAAATTCATCAAAAAATTCTGCAATTATTTCGCCTCTTGTTGATTTTACTTCTACATTTTTTTCTTTAGCAATTTTTACTGTATCTTCGTATTCTGTAATTTCATTAAAATCCACTCCAGAATATTCTTTTACAGCATCAATCATAGAAATTCTTCTCCAAGGAGTTTTTAATTCAATTTCTTTGCCATCAAATTCTACAAGGGTAGTTCCTTTTACTTTGTTTGCTACTTCTTCTACCATTGTTTCTGTAATTTCCATCATATCTTCAAAATCGCCATAGGCTTGATATAATTCCATTGTTGTAAATTCTGGATTATGAGTTGCATCCATGCCTTCGTTTCTAAACATTCTGCCTATTTCATAAACCTTATCGAATCCACCAACAATTAATCTTTTTAAATAAAGCTCTGATGCAATTCTTAAATACATTCCAATATCTAAACTATTGTGATGTGTTATAAATGGTCTTGCGCTTGCTCCACCTGCAATTGTATTTAATATTGGTGTTTCAACTTCCAAAAATCCTCTATTTTCTAAAAATTTTCTAATTTCAGAAATTATTTTACTTCTAAGTACAAAAACATCTTTTACTTCTGGATTTACAATTAAATCTACATATCTTTGTCTGTATCTAATATCTGTATCTTTTAGTCCGTGCCATTTTTCTGGTAAAATTTGCAAAGATTTTGTTAAAAGATCTGCGTGTTCTGTTTCAATAGAAATTTCGCCTTGATTTGTTTTGAAAACTTTTCCTTCTATTCCAATTATATCTCCAATATCATAGCCTTTTGTTTCTTTGAAATTATCTCCCATGATATTTTTACGATTTACAACTTGGATTTGTCCAAGAGAATCTTGAACATCCATAAAGCTCATATTGCCATGGCCACGTCTTGCCATAATTCTTCCAGCAACTCTTACGATTTTTCCTTCAAATTCTTCAAAATTATCTTTTATATCTTTGGATAAGCTTCTATTTCTAAAATTTACAATAGCGTGAGGGTTTTTGCCTTCAGCTTTTAATTTTTCAAGCTTTTCTCTCCTAATTTGAAGCATTTCGTTAAGGTCTTGATTTTTATTATCCATATTTACTCCTATCTTATTTCTTTAATAGTATAGTAGCATTTTCCATTTGGTGTAACAACTTCTACTTTATCGCCTTTTTTCTTTCCAAGTAAAGCTTCCCCAACAGGAGATTCATTTGAAATAAATCCTTCAAGTGGATTTGATTCAGCTGTTCCTACTATTTTATATTCCAAATCTTCATCAAATTCTTCATCGTGAATTAAAACTTTACTTCCTACACTAACTTCATCTTTGTTTGTAGAATCTTCAAAAGTTTTGGCATGTCTTATCATATCTTCAACTTTTGCAATTCTTGATTCGACTTCGCCTTGTTCGTTTTTAGCTTCATCGTAATCAGCATTTTCTGAAAGATCTCCAAAAGATCTTGCTTCTTTTATTTTTTCTGCTATTTCTGGTCTTCTTTTTGTTTTTAAATATTCTAGTTCGTCTTGTAATTTTTGTAGGTATTCTTTTGATAGAATTACTTCTTTTTGTTCTGTCATTTTATCATCCTTTCAGTGTGGATTTATATTTTTCTAAGGCATCCATCACTTCTTCAATTGTATTTAATTTATTAACCAAATCACGGATCTTGCTTGAGTTTTCAAGTCCTTTTATATACCATGATAGGTGTTTTCTCATTTGCGTTACTACTAATTTTTCTTTTTTATATTTTAATTCTAATTTGTATTGTTCTATAAGTTGGTCAATTATTTGTGTGGAAGATGGCTTTTCATAAAATCCCTTATTTATATAATCTTTTATTTCTTTAAATAAAAAAGGATTGCCCATTGCTCCTCTTGCAAGCATTACCCCATCAGCTTTTGTTTTATCAATTACTTTTACAAAATCTTCTACACAAAATATATCTCCATTTGCTATAACTGGAATTGAGAGATTTTCTTTTAATATTTTTATATGATTCCAATTAGCCTTTCCTGAATACATCTGTTGTTTTGTTCTTGCGTGTAAAATCACATAATCTATTCCAGCATCTTGAGCAATTTTTCCTATTTCTAAATAATTTAAATTTTTATCATCAATTCCTAATCTAAATTTAATATTTATTTTTTTGTCAGTAGATTTTCTCAAAGTCTTACAAATTTCTTCAACTAATTTTGGCTTTGCCATAAGGGCACTTCCTTCGCCGTTTTTTGTAATTTTTGCTACGGGACAGCCCATATTAAAAGAAATTTCTTTTGACTTTTCAATTGGATTTATTTTATCTTTTACTACCTTTTCTATTAGCTCAGGTTTTGAACCAAAAATTTGTATGTTACAATTTTTTTCATTTTCAGAAATAAACAACAAATCGTCAGTTTTTTTATTGTCATAATAAAGAGCATTTACTGAAACCATTTCTGTAAAGGTTTTGTCTGCTCCGTATTTTTCTGCAATCAACCTAAAACCAACATCACTCACCCCAGCCAAGGGTGCCAACATTATTTGTTTATTTTTTAATTGTTCTCTCATAAATCAATCTTAAACCTTCTAAGGTTAGGTCATTTTCTACGATTTCGATATATCTGGACTCTGATGCCAATAATTCAGAATATCCTCCAGTTGAAACTATATTTATTTCTTCTTTTGTTATATTTTCTTTTTTAATAATTTCTTTTATCAACTGTTCTATTATTCCATCAATCAAACCAATATATCCAAAAACCATTCCAGCATTTATTGATTCTGATGTATTTTTTGCAATGGCTGATGATGGATCATGCAATTCGATTCTTGGAAGTTGAGCTGTTCTATCTATTAATGCATCAAGACTTGTTTTGAGTCCTGGTGCAATAGAGCCTCCCAAATATTGTCCATGTTTATTTACAACATCAAAAGTTGATGCAGTTCCAAGATCGACTACTATAGTAGGTCCTCCATACATTTCGTAAGCTGCTACAGCATCTACTACCCTATCAGCACCAACTTCTCTTGGATTATCATATTTTATATCAATTCCAGTTTTTGTGCCTATTCCTACAATCATAGCTTCTCTTCCAAAAAATTTTCTATTTGCAGATTGCCATGAATATAAAACATCGGGTGCTACTGATGATATTATTGTATCTTCTATATTATCTTTATCAATTTTATGAATTGCCAAAAAATTATATAGAATTTGAACTATTTCATCGCTTGTTACAATTTGATTTGTTGTAATTCTAAATTTTGTTTTTAATTTCTTTTTATTGTAAACGCCAATCACAGTGTTTGTATTGCCGACATCTACTACAAGTAGCATATATTCTCCTAAATTTTTATAATCTCAACATTAACTCTAATATGATACATCATCTTGTTTGATTTTTCAAGATTATTTACCTAATTTATATTTTCTTATTAGGGTATTTATTTGTTCAATATCTTCAAATTTAACTTGGACTGATTCTTGATTATCTTGATGGTCTTTTCTAGTAATTACTACCAAATTTCCACGTTCTTTATCAAAGCCCCATTTTTTTAATTCTTTGTAAGTATAAAATGAATCATTTAATAAAATTCCATTTTCTCCAATATAAATTTTTGTTTTTGTATTTAGAAAAAATACTAAGCCCATAACTATCATTACAGATGCTGTCATAAGACCTGTTTGATTTTTCATTCTGATTCCTTGAAATAAATTTATAGCTCCTGTTACAATTAAAAGCCCAAACAAAATATATTCCATAGTTGATGATCTTTTTCCAAAACTTTTTACATCGCCTTGTAAATTTTTAACTGATTTTTTGCTTTTAAATAATTTAAATCCAAGCCATGCTATAAGTCCTACATAAATTAATATAATAAATTTGTCAAATTGTTTCATATTACCTCCTATTTTTATTTAAACTCAAAAAATAAGGCTTTTTTCAAAAAATGAAATAAAGCCAAATTTAATAAGATTTTAACATTTTTCTATCTTTATTTTACTCATAAACTTCTCTTTTTAAAACCCCAATAAAGGGTAGGTTTCTATACATTTGCATATAATCAAGTCCGTAGCCAACTACAAACTCATTTGGAATTTTAAAGCCAGACCAATCTGGTTTTATTTCTATTTCTCTTCTTTCTGGTTTATCAAGTAAGGTTATAATTTTTACAGAATTTGCTCCTCTTTTTATTAAAGACTCTTTCAAGGCATCTAATGTTCTTCCTGTATCAATTATATCTTCAACTAATAAAACTTCTTTTCCAGTAATATCTGTATCCAAATCTTTTATTATTTTTACATTTCCTGAAGATTGTGTGCCATTTTCGTAAGATGAAACATCCATAAATTCTAAAGTACAATCTAATCTAATATTTTTGGCAAGTTCAGCCATAAACATAATTGAACCTTTTAGAATTCCCACAAGTACAAGCTCATTTTTGTCTAAATAATATTCGTTTATTTGACCTGCAAGCTGTTTTATTCTTTTATTTAAACTTTCTTCATCAATTAGTACTTGGTCTATTACATCTTCTAAATCAATTTTCATAACTCCTCCACACTTACCATTAAAATATTCGTATCTTCATATTTTACTTTAAAATCCTCACTTCTTCTTTTTCCAACAATCCATGCTAGCTTGTTGTTTATAAATAAAAGTGGAATTTTGTCCCTATCTTTTCTATTAATTTTTTCATCAATAAAGAAATCTTTGAGTTTTTTTCTTTTTTCATTTTTCATGGCGGTAAAATAATCGCCATTTACTCTATACCTGATTTTTATTGAAATATCATCTAAATTTTCCAAACTATAAAAAACTCTATTTTTTTTGCTAGAATTTTTATAAAAATCATAAGAAACAAGAGCTGTTTTAAATTTATAATTTCCAAAAATTTTCTTATCATTTAAATTCATATAGGTTTCTTTTAAATTTTTTTCAATAGTTTTTCTTTTTATGTAAAAATCATAAGACCTATAATTTTTTTCAAAAATTAAATCATCTTTAATAATTTTTTTCCCATTTTCCAATGACCTTATTTTTATAAAATCGTCTATATTTGTTTTTGAAAAATCATTGATATTTCCATACAAAAATTCTATAGCTCTTCTTATAAGCCTTGCCTTCAACGTATCTGAAATTTCTTCAAATTCATTTTTATCAAAAGAAATATGGTTTGTATCTTTTTTTATAAGAATTTTTTCAAGTTTTTCGTCTTCAACTTTTCTAATAATTTTATAATCACTTTTTGCAATTTCTGATAAGGAAATTAAAGAATTTTTGAAATTTGGATTTATTTTTTCGATTTCTGGTATTATTTCAAGTCTAATTTTATTTCTGGTATAATCAGTTTCCAAATTTGTATAGTCTATGTGATAGGAAATTTTTTCTTCATCTAAAAATTCCAAAATTTCACTTTTAGTAAAATTCATTATTGGTCTAATTATATCTTTGTTCTTATAATCCATTGCCCTAAGTCCATCAAGACCTGATCCTCTTATTATTCTCATAAGAACCGTTTCTGCCTGATCGTCTTTGTTGTGGGCAACTGCTATTTTTGCATTTTCGTATTTATTTTTTATTGACCTGAAAAAATCATACCTTAAAATTCTTCCAGCATTTTCCGCTGAAATTTTTTCTTTTTTTGCGTAATCATCCATAGACTTATGGTCTATAAATGTTTTAAATCCCAATTTCTCTCCAGTTTTTTCAACTAATTTTTCATCTTCATTTGCATCAAGCCTATGCAGATGATTTAGGTGGGCAATAATTATATTTATTTTGTAGTAATCTTTTACTTCATTTAACAAATAAATTAAAAATTGGCTATCAGGACCACCGCTTGCTCCAACAATTATGGTATCATTTTTTTCTATTAGATTATTTTTTTCTATTGTGGACTTAAACTTATTTATTATTTTCGTCTTTGTACACATATTCGTCTTTCTTAATCATACCTAATTTTTCTCTAGCTATTTTTTCCTTGTACTCATCTGTATTTCTATTTTCATAGTCTTCTTTTATAGAGTCAATTTCTCCTCTTATGCTAGAAATTTTGCTGTTTGTTGTTTTAATATTAGCATTTAAATCCACAATTTGCGCATTTACTTTGCTATTAAATGATTTTGACAAAACAAATACCAATACAAAAACAAGGATACTTCCCATCAAAAATCTTTTATTCTTTTTTGACCTATTTTTAAGGTATTTTTCACATTTATTCATCTATAACCTCATACATTTCACTTGCATCATTTTTTTTAGCACCATCAATCAAGTCAAGAACTTTTACTTTTAAATTGCTTTTCCCAAAGCAAATTTCAACTATATCTCCACATTCTACATCACTTCCTGCCTTGGCAATATTACCATTTATTTTTACTCTTTCATTTAGGCAAGCGTCTTTTGCAACCTGCCTTCTTTTAATTATTCTTGAATTTTTTAAAAATTTATCTATTCTCATTAAATCACCTTAATTAATTATAACAAATAAAGACCCATTTAGTCCATAATAAAACAATTTCATTTATTTTTTATTATGAGTATAATTGTAATGGTGATATTATGAATAAAATTTTTCATATAGACTGCGACGCCTTTTACGCATCATGCGAAGAGCTTAGAAATCCAAATTTAAAAAATTTCCCAATGGCTGTCGGCGGTCTTTCAAATAAATCAATAATTACAACAGCAAATTATAAGGCAAGAGAGTATGGAATCCATTCTGCCATGCCAGTTTTTATTGCCAAACAACTTTGTCCAGATTTAATTATGGTAAAAGTTGACAGAAAATATTACAAGAAAAAATCAAAAGAAGTTTTTGATATTATAGAATCTTATTCACATACAATAGAACAGGTTTCAATTGATGAGGCATATATTTTTATAGACAATAATGAAGATAAAAAAATTTTAGCACAAAAAATTCAAAATCAAGTTTTAAAAGAAACGGGAATTGGAGTATCAATTGGAATTTCTTACAATAAATTTTTGGCAAAACTTGCAAGCGACTGGAACAAACCAATGGGCATAAAAGAAATAAGCAAAGAAGAAGTACCTGAAATTTTAAAAAATTTAGATATTAAAAAAGTTCACGGACTTGGAAATAAGTCTGTTCAAAAATTAAAAGATATTGGAGTTTATAAAATTGAAGATTTATTAAAACTTGACCAAGAATTTTTACAATCACTTTTTGGCAAGCAAGGAAGATATGTTTATAAGGTTATTAGAGGCGAAGATAATAGGAAAGTTCAAACAAATACAAAAAGAAAATCAATAGGCAGAGAATTTACCTTTAGGAAAAATACCAAAGATTTAAAAATTTTATACGCTTATATAGACGAAATTTCCCAAAAAATCGAAGAAGATTTGAAAGCAAAAGACATAATAGCCTACACTATAAATTTAAAAATAAAAACAGAATATTTCAAAACTCATACAAAATCCTACACCCTACTTTCTCCAATATCAAAAAAAGAAGATATTGCAGAAATTGCCAAGGACTTGTTAGACCAAATTATTTCAAACGAAAATTTAAGGCTTATAGGAATTTCCCTATCAAATTTATCAAAAAAGAATCATACTCAATTAAGCTTATTCGATAAATAATTTTTTAAAATTTCATAAATAAAAAATCGCAAGATAATAGAATTTTCTACTAGCTTGCAATTTTTTTTATTCTTCTTCGTTTTCAGAACCTTCTTCAACATTTCCAGATTCTTTTGAATCTTTTTTGTCAGAATTTATATTTTCTCTTAATTTTTCTTCAATTTCGTGGAGAATGTCTTCGTTTTCTTCAAGATATGTTTTTACATTTTCCCTACCTTGACCAAGTTTTTCTCCATTATAAGAATACCAGCTTCCCGCTTTTTCTACTATGTCTTCATCAACTGCAGAATCCAAAATTACTCCAGATTTTGAAATTCCTTGTCCATACATAATATCAAATTCTACAACTTTAAAAGGAGGAGCCACTTTATTTTTTACAACTTTTACCCTAGTTCTATTTCCTATATAATCATCGCCTTGTTGGATTCCTTTAATTCTTCTAATATCAAGTCTTACTGAAGAATAAAATTTAAGAGCCTTACCTCCAGTTGTTGTTTCAGGGTTACCAAACATAACTCCAATTTTTTCTCTCAATTGATTTATAAAAATAACTGTGGTATTTGTTTTTGAAATAATTCCAGTTAACCTTCTCAAAGCTTGGCTCATAAGTCTTGCTTGAAGACCCATGTGGCTATCTCCCATTTGTCCTTCAATTTCTGCTTTTGGAACAAGAGCTGCAACTGAATCGACAACAATCAAATCAACTGCACCAGATCTTACCAAAGATTCTGCAATGTCTAGCGCTTGTTCTCCTGTATCTGGTTGAGATAAAATTAATTCGTCAATATTTACTCCCAATTTTTTTGCATATTCTGCATCCATAGCATGCTCAGCATCAATAAAGGCACAAGTATTTCCCAATTTTTGATCTTCAGCAATACAGTGAAGAGTTAGAGTTGTTTTACCAGAAGATTCTGGTCCAAATATTTCTATAACTCTTCCTCTAGGAAGTCCACCAACTCCAAGAGCAATATCAAGATTTATCGCGCCAGTTGGAATTACAGTTACATCAACCTTTGGAGCTTCGCCCATTTTCATAATAGCACCCTTACCATATTTTTTTTCAATATTTTTAAAAGCTTGGCTTAGGGCTTTTTCTTTATCATTATCTGTGTTTTTTTCTTTTTCTTTAGCCATATATTTTCCTTCCTATTTTATAAATTAAAAAATAAAACTTGTCTTCAAAAATCTAAAAAATTTTCTTGTCTAAATTTAAAACTTTTTTATTTTTAACTAAATAATCAATTCCTGAAAGCACTGTCAATACAACTGCTACATAAAATAAAACAAGACCTATTGAATTTAATGTAGGATTATTTAATAATAGCATTACAGTAGATACGCATTGGCTCATTGTTTTTGCTTTTCCGCCCTTGCTTGCTGCAATTGTTATATTGTTGCTTGCTGCAAGAGTTCTAAGTCCTGTAATAATTAGCTCTCTTGAAATTATTAAAATAACTGCCCAGCTTGGGATTATATTTGTTGCTGTCAATAAAACAAATCCTGCCATAGTCAAAATTTTATCTACTAATGGATCCATAAATTTCCCAAAAGTTGTAACCAAATTTCTACTTCTTGCAAGATGTCCATCAAGAGCATCTGTCAAAGATGCAACTGCATATAAAATTGCAGCAATATTATACATTCTACCAAAAATTAAATATAATACCACAAATACTGGCACCAAAATCATTCTTACGGTTGTAACTTTATTTGCTATATTCATATTACTCTCCTTCTAAATAGCTATGATCTACCAAAACTTTTCTAGGCTTACTGCCCTCGTAACCACCGATTACGCCACGAGCTTCCAATTGGTCAATTATTCTCCCAGCTCTAGCATACCCTACTTTTAATTTTCTTTGCAAAAGAGAAACTGAAGCAGTGTTTTCATTTATAATAATTTCTATTGCCTCATCAATCAATTCATCTTCATCATCATTTTCAACAATTTTTGTTTTTTCCTCAACAGTTTCCATTGCTTTTTTATCGTATTCTTCTTCGCGAGTTTGTTTTATATAATTTACAACTCTCAAAACTTCAGAATCCGATACAAAAGCTCCCTGAATTCTCATAGGCTTCATTGCATCTGATGGAGAAAATAACATATCTCCTTTTCCAAGCAAAGTTTCTGCTCCGCTCATATCAAGAATTGTTCTTGAATCAATTTGACTTGTAACTGCAAAAGCAATTCTTGATGGAATATTTGCCTTGATTGTTCCAGTTATTACATCAACTGTTGGCCTTTGAGTTGCAATTATCAAATGGATTCCACAAGCTCTAGATTTTTGAGCAAGTCTTGTAATATAATCTTCAACTTCACTTGCTGCTGTCATCATTAAATCTGATAACTCATCTATTATTATAACAACATAAGGAAGTTTTTCTATATTTTCATCAATTTCTGATAAATCTCTGTATGATGAAATATCTCTTACATGATTTTCTTCAAATAATTTATAACGTCTTTCCATTTCCCTAATTGCCCAAAATAATGAAGACGATGCTTTTTTTGGATCAGTTATAACTGGCATAATTAAATGAGGAATTCCATTATAAATTGAAAGCTCTACGATTTTTGGATCTATCAAAAGTAATTTAACTTCATCTGGCGAATGCTTATATAAAATTGACATTATAATCGTATTTATACAAACACTTTTTCCAGATCCTGTCGCACCCGATACAAGAAGATGGGGCATTTTTTCTATTGCAGAAACTTTTGGCAAGCCTGATATAGATTTTCCCAAAACAAAAGGAAGTTCCTTAGAGCTTTTCATAAATTCCTCACTTGCAATCATTTCTTTTAAGCCAACAACTTCTTTTTGTGAATTTGGAACTTCTATTCCAACGTGGCTTTTTCCTGGAATTGGTGCTTCAATTCTTATATCGCTTGTCGCAAGCGCAAGGGATAAATCATCAGATAAATTTAAAATTTTTGAAACTTTTACACCTCTTTGAGGTTTTAATTCAAAACAAGTTACGCTTGGTCCGATATTAATTTGAACAACTTTTGATTTTATACCAAAAGAATCCAAGCACTCTTCAATTCTTCTCGCCTTATCTTTTATATCATTTTGGTCAAGCTCGCTATCATCATCTCTATCATCAAGAAGATCTAGTTTTGGGAATTTATAATTTAAAGTATATTCTTCCTTAAAAGTTTGGTCAAAATCTGATAAATCGACTTGTTTTGATTTGTAGGAATTTATTTTTGCTTTTTCAAATCTTTGGTCAAAATCATCCTTATTTTCTTTTTCTACTTCTTCTTCAATCTTTATAACCTTATTTTTGCTTAAATCTTCTTTTTTATCTATTTCTTCTCTTTTTTTGTTTTCTCTATTATTTCTAATTTTTTTAAGCTTTTTTTCTCTAAAGTAAGTTTTTATTTTATTTGAAATTTTCATATAGTTTTTTCCAATAAAATTTCCAAAAATTACAGTTTTTTCTTTGGTCTTTGTAATTAAGTCCTTATAAGATA
>OKEM01000068.1_pt1 | contig 38109 bp, 44 predicted proteins | sample 1610791 | NCBI WGS metagenome assembly OKEM01 (sample SAMN04436686, study PRJEB24849) | human gut metagenome | biome: human gut; feature: NICU; material: stool | host: Homo sapiens | place: USA: Saint Louis, MO | collected 2010-07-27
GGTTCGGCGGAGCTTACCGCGTCTTTTCGCGGTTAGCGGAGTGTGGCTCGACGACTGAACCGCGCCAGCGGGTCAGGAGCCGAAGGTGGCCCCGGAGCAGATTGTGTGAAAGGAAAGTGAGGCAAAGCCAGAGGAAGAGCAGCAGCAAGATGAAGGGTACCGGTCAGGTCAGGACTGAGATTCGCCCTGCTCTTTTCTGTACTGTACAACGCAGTACCAGGCCGAAGCCAGGAAAGCAAAAACGGTGATCAACCCGCGTAATTCGTCACCCGGCTCTTTCCCCTTCAGCATCAGCGTTATGATGATGCCGGCAACGATAATCCACGCAATGCCACTCCAGAGGCGCAGCTTATCCGCCACGACATTAATCAGAACAAAAGCAACGGCCAGAATAGCCCCCCACAGAGCAGGAACAGGCTGAAACGGAATAAAAAACAGGTTAATACCGGTTAAAAGCGTCACGGCAGCAAACATCAGAGACATACGCACAGATTACCCTCCCTGGAAACACTGAGTAAGAAAATCAATTCTGCTGATCATCTCCCGGTTTATTATATTCGGGTGCATTTGCGCGCGGCAGCTGCTGACTGTTCAGTCTATGTACGCGGAGCCGTTCATGGAAATATTCGCGCAGGTGTTCAGGCTGTTCCCGTTCAACAAGTTCCGGCACGACGGGCTTGTTCATGCGCTCCTGCCAGGCAACAGCAGCAGCCACCTTATCGACGGCAACTTTATCCTGCACCTCCTTTGAAAAAGAGGCGATATTCCACTTTGACATATGCATCACCGGTCTGCTTTACAGGAAGATATCCCTGATAATACGCGAATTCCGGGGCAACAGCGACTGACAACGGAGAGGAGAGTGCGCGGCGCCGGAGGCGCGGCGACGTCTCTCTCCGGCAGGCGCAGCCTGCCCGGGTTTTCGCGCGGCCGGAAGCGGCAGAGGTTCCCCCCTGCCCTGTGATTTATCGTGCCTTTCCCCCCTGAAGAATGAAATGGCCGCCAATATAGACGGCACACTGACAGGTCATGTATTCGCAGATTTCATCCATCACCTGCGCAGTGGTCAGTTCCCGCTGACCGGCATCGCGGCGGCGGGCATTAATCAGGGCTTTGTACTGTCGCAGGATATCGCGGCTTTGTGGTGCAAGTTTCATGTGCTTTCTCCTTAACCGGCGGGCTTCCCCGCCGGATAGTAATCAGTTGCTGAATACATAGCCTTCATGGAAGACATAGCCGCTGCTGAACAGATCCCGCGCGTAAGCCTCATAATCGAAATAGACGCGCAGGGATTCAGGCACCTCGTTTAACAGGCCGTGATCCTCCACAAAGCCATAAGCAAAATCCTCCTCGCTTTCAGCCTCGCCGCAATACGCCTCATCAAAGGCGTCATAGTCGCACTCGCCGGTATATTCCGCCCAGGCCACAAACGCGGCGGCGCGTCCTTCGTCCTGCGCCTGCCGGAATGCCTCGATAAACGCCCACTTAACAGAGGATTCAGAGGCAAACTGAGACGGGATCCCTTCCCAGTCCTGAAACATAAACTCGGGGTCATCCTCGGCGGCATGCAACGCCCGGCAGGCGTCATAAAATTCGTCTTCGTCGTCGAAATCGGTTAAATCAAACCATTTGCCAAAAATACTGCCGCCGTTGTACTGGTGATATGTGCCCACGTAGACGGCCGGAACGGTTACTGATGAAGTCATTTTTATCTCCCTGCGGGGCGGCATGGCCGCCCCGGTCGTTAATCAGTCCAGCGCGGCGTAAATGGCGTTGCATTCCGGGTGAAGGGTGATGTGATTCCAGAGCTGGGCATCACGCAGCATATAAAGGCGGGTCAGTGCCGGGTTACTGCTGTCATGATGGGCCGCCAGACGACGGTTAACGGCCAGCGATGTCAGAATAATGCCCGCCGCGTCGGCGCTGACAGTGCGATCAAACCAGTTTTCACTGTTGACCAGATGAACCCGGCCACAATCCGGCATCATGTAACCACCGCCCTCCGGCAGGCGGATGAAATGCCAGAAGCCCCCCTCATATCCGGGCATCCATTTTTTGGCCAGAGCGTACACCTGTAATTCTGCGAGCATAAAATCAGCGCCGAACATGTAGGGCATAAAAGACAGGCGGTCACACTCTTCAACATTCAGGACCGGGCATGTATTCACATACTGCATGGATAAACCTCCGTAATCACATAGACTGCGGCACCGGGTTGTGCCGTGCCGACACGACAGCCCGGCGAAAAGCGGAAGATGCAGGGGCGACACCGGAGGCCGCAGCGCAGATATAGCGCGAAGCTGGTCTGGACGGTTTTCGAGCGAAACCTGAGCGAGAAAACGACGGGAAGAACGGCGAGCATCATAAAAAACCTGCGACCGGGCGAGGATGGCGGCGTCAGCGCACCCTTGCATCTGCAGCGGCCGGGCTAAAGTGAAGGCACGGCACTACCCGTCGCGATGCAGGAGGTTGAATACAGGGTTTCTCTCCCCCGTTTTTTGACCACCGGGAGAAAAGCGGAAGCAGATGTCGCAACGCGACAGACGCAGTAATAAGGCCTCGGACCGGAGGGATGGGGCCGGGTGAAGCGGAGCCGGCGGCAACGGCAAGCCGGCGACTGCCTTATCCGGGGATGGCGGCGCCAGCGAACTCCAGCCTCTGCGGCTGCCGGGCTAAAGTGAAGGCACGGCACAGCCAGCACACGGCACGGCGATAACAGAGGGTTGTGTTCACCCAAAAGGCCCGGAAACCGGGCCGGGTGGACGCGGAGCCGGCACGGCGACATCCTTATCGCACCACACCTCCTGTGCCGGCAGGCTGACAAGGGAGGGTCCCCCTCCCCTGACGCTCCGGGCTGTCACTCCTGAGTTCTGCTGGCGCGGGCCTCTCTCACCATTTCCCTTAAAACCCGGCGATCAAACCAGCGCCGGACCGGAGTGTCCGTAAAACGCAGCTGATCAGCGATAACCCCTGCGCTCCTGATAGTTTCCTCCCGCTCGTTAACCAGGGTGAGCAGGACCGGGCAGAATCGCGCATCGCGAATAAGAATGGCATCGAGGACCTGATCCAGCCTGTCGGTTTCGTCTTCGTCCAGGCAGTTATCATGATCATACTCCACGGCCAGCAAGCGCCAGTCACCGATCCGCCTGTCCATCAGACGGGGAGTGACGGACGGCGTCAGCGCGGCGGCGATGCGCTTCGTATCCCGGTGGACGATTTCCGATATCTGCGTGAGGGAGGCTTTCAGGAAGGCCAGCAGATCGTCACATTCCGCCGCTGTCAGCCACTCCTGAGCGTAAGGCAGGCGGATAACCTGACAGTCAGCCAGCCGCTCCGGATGCGGATATGCCTGCACCGGAAAGAGATGCAGACGAGCCGGGGTTCCCGCCAGCCGCCGGGCGCTGGCGAGCAACAACGCTGCCCGGCCATACGTCAGCGGCTGACAAAGCTGTTCCGTAAGCGTGAGGATTTCCACGCCACTGAGAGAGCCGCAGGCGGCAAGCCAGCCGGGTACGGTTTCGGGGGCGACGGGCGCCATATCAACAGTGTCGGGCCAGCCAGCCTGGCGCAGCATCCGGTCGCCGTGACGCAGAATAAGCGTGTTAAGGGTTTCTTTTTTCATCATTATCGTCTCTGTCCGGGTTATATCACCCCGCCGCGTGGCGGGGCGATCTGCTGTCAGCTTTTCAGTAATGCCCGCACTTTTGCTGTATCCGCCAGGCGGCGCATTACGCTTTCCGGCACCGGGAGATTGCGATCCCGTGCGGTCCATTCCCTGTCCCACAATGCCTGTTCGGCGGTAATCAGCAGGGTTTCAAGCAGGTCAACCGGCACAGTCACCCTCTGCCCGTTCTCTTTCACCTGGTCTATCAGTGCCATCACCAGGCCGGCTGACACGCCCGACTCAAGCCGTTGTTCTTCCGGTATAGTGTCCATGCGTTCCAGTACTGCCCTTACGTCATGTTCTGAAAAGGAATATTCCATCCCGTCAGCCAGTGCTTCAATATCCGCCGGGGTCCAGATAATCAGGTTCAGCGGGGTTTCTGCGGGATATTGCTCATTCAGCATCCTGCAAAGATCTTCACGGGTTCCGTACATGTTCTCTCCTCAATCCAGAAAGCTTTCATCGAGCATCAGTGCAATATTGAACGCCTCATCCATCAGGACGCTGAGACGTCGCAGACTGATACCGGCAAGCCGTTCCGCCAGTCCGTCGTACCGGTAGTGGTACGTGTCTTCCAGCACTTTCAGGGTGGTTTTCAGGTCGCAAAGATTGTTCGCCAGCCCGGCCATATCGCGGCGCAGGGCTTCGTGTCCGTCGTAATTCATTACGCGGCCTCCGGGAGCCATTCATCGTTCGCCGCCGGGGTATTTACGGCCCGGTGCATGGCGGCCAGTCGTTCGGTTCCGGCCCGGTGGTACTGCGCCAGCATTTCGATGCCGATATAGCGGCGTCCGGCACGGTATGCAGCGACGCAGGTCGAACCGCTTCCGGCAAACGGGTCGAGAACAATCGCGCCCGGGGCGCTGAATGACTCAATCAGCGGCTGTAGCGCCTCCACCGGTTTCTGCGTCGGATGCAGGGTATTACCGGTATACGGGAAGGGCAGCACATCCGGCAGCGGTTTAAGGGGCGGCACGGGGCGGCCTTTGGCAAGGACATAAGCCCCTTCATGGCAGTAGTCCACAAATCCGCGTCGGGCCCTGGCGTTACGACGGTTGGAGGCATAGTTTTTGGTGAACACAAGCTGGCCCACGGCATAGAATCCTGCCGCCTTCCACGCGGCCATAAAGCGGTCCACACGGTTCCAGCCGTAGAAGCTCACCATCAGCGCGTCTTTTTTAAGGACGCGGTACATCTCCAGCGTGGCCGGTTGCAGCCATTCGTCCGTCACATCCCCGGCAATCTGTCTGCCCTGACGGTCCTTAAAACCGACGAGGTAAGGCGGATCGGTCACAATAAGGTCCACGGCACGGTCGGGGAATCCGCGCATCACATCAATACAGTTCCCGAGAATGAATCTGGACATGGCAGCACTCCTGTAGTCTGAGGGGGCAGGAGGCATCACCGCGATACCGTTCCCTGCCGCACGCTGCCTGTTCATCGCGTCCGGTCACGGGTCAGGCCGACCGTGGAATACCGCAGCCGTCCGTCTTTTGGACGGCAAGGATATGCCGCGAAAGCGGCTTGAAGGGTGTTCCTTAAAAGGGCGAGGGACTGGCGTACACTCTCAACGACGCCGGGCCGGAGCGGAAAAACCGCCCGTCCCGTACCAGACCGGACGCGAGACACTGGCAGCGGGCGGCAGGCTTGCGTTAACTCCAGGCGAACGGGGAATTACCGGCATACCTGTCCACAAATCCGGGGCTTAAGATTGTGGATAACCTGAAGGCAAACGACGGAGAAGCGCGGGAGAACAGACGCCACCACGCCTGTTCTTTTTTTGAACAACCGGAAAGTTTATATCAGCGGTTCAGGGATTTATCCCCGGCCAGTGACAGGCCAATATAGACGCCCGCCCCCCAGATGACCTGCGACAAAATGAAAACCCACTGCGGAACGTCGAAAACCAGAAGCGGAAGCAGACATACCGTCACAATGCCAATCAGCCGGCTGCCAAATTTTCTGCGCACCGGTTCACTGCTGTCGACGGGAATGCGGGCGAGACGGAGAACATTTCTGAATCCTGGTGACATGAGAACCTCCCTGGGATGCCAGTCATTTGAAATCGGTGTAGTAGTGGATGTGATTCGTACTGTTAGTCGCCGAATGCACGCCGCATATTTTTCTTTATTTCCCGGGTATCCGACCCGGACACCGGCGCGGCAGATGCTGCCGGCGTATCCGGTACTGCAGCTGCAGCCCTGTTCACGTCAGCGGTGCCGGCCATCTGCTGAACCAGAGCCTGCAGCTCACTGACCGAGGTGGGCGGTACCGGCATACTGGCCAGCAGGCGCGGCAGTTCAGGCGCCGTCGTGTGGAGGGCAAGACCGGTGATAATCAGGTTTCTCAGCAGATCCCCACGCAGACGGGATGACGCTTCCGTCAGCACACTTTCCACCCGTTCCCCACTCCGGCCATTCTGAAGCGTCAGGGTGTAACGCCGGCGCTGGTATTCTGTCTCCGGTGACACGGGCAGAGCTGCCTCACCATTTTCGGGCTCATCCGGAAGGCCGGTGAGTGAGGACCAGGTTCCGGAGACCAGGGCCATCACGGCGCAAAGGCGGACAGCGCTCAGTTGCCCGGCAAAGAACACCGGGATCAGCGCCGGTAAACGGGCATCCACCTGGTATACCACCGCCCCGGCGGTGGCGGCGGTACGGATGAACTCACCGCGCAGGGGCTGTGAGATGGTGCTGATGGTTGCCATTGCCGCGATGTCGGTGCGATCGTCGCTGTGCAGATAGAAAGAATACTGGCCGTCCGGCACGTTTAGTCCTCTTTATTGTAAAGGGCAATCTCCCTGGCCAGCGCCATCTGCGGATCGCCTATAACCTCGATACGGTCAGGAGCCAGAGGCCAGGCCTGACGGATAGCTTCTTCTATGAGGGAAGCCCCTCCCCCGACCAGGAATACCCGGTTAACGTTCCTGAAGGCCGTCAGCTCACTGGTGACACGCGCCCCCAGGGAAGTGATCGCCTCTGTTATTTTGTTCCGAACCTCGTCGATTTTACCGGCATCGTTGATCACACGCTGCAGATACTGACGATCATTGCGGTTGCGGATGATAGTGTCAGCGATGAGGGCGCTGGTTTCGCTGTCTGCCGCACGCAGCGCGCCTGCAGCTGCGCGGGTGACCTGTGACACACCGACAGACGGATTACCGTGCACCGCACTGATATCATCAAACTGGCCGACAATCACACCGGCATCGAGCGTGGTACCACCGAGATCGATAATCAGGGTGGTCTCAGCGGGGCCGGGTTTCAGCTCCGCGAGACGGGAGAACGCCGCCGGTAGTGATTCCGGCATCACCTTCACGTCCGTTACGGTAAATGCCCTGCCCTTATTCAGAACCAGCTCACGCATCAGGTTTTCCCGTTTGCGTCGTATGTTCTCCTCGTTCCGCTGGCAGTCCCCGTCGTAATACTCACTCAGGGGCAGCGTCACGGTCAGGCTCACCGGCTGCGGCTCCAGTCCGCTGTTCAGCAGCGCATGATGCACGGCCAGCAGGTTGAGATCACCGTACTGATATTCCACGTTTGTTGTCGGGATGGCATCCCGACTGACGCTGTCCCAGGTGTATTTCAGCGTCCCCACCTGATAGTTGAACGTTGCCGCACTGAATTCCGCCACTTTCCAGCCATGCCGGAAGGAGTTCGCAGAAACCCGGGTCTGAAGCTCATCGCCTTCAAACCATGCCAGCTTAACATTAGTTGAACCATCATCGCAGTAAATATTCATCAATATGCTCCGTTAGTTACACTCAATTTGATACCAATTATAAGAGCAAAATGAAAAAAACAAAGTAATATTTCTCAATATGAGCAATATAAAAATATCAAAATGATTAATATAAGCATTTTGAACACCTTTATTTACTCAAAATGTTCTTAAGGCATGCGATCTGGATTATCGTCACGCTGTTAAATATACTGTATGCATAACCAGTAAAAATTAGAGTGTCAGGAGGAAAGATGAAACTACAACTTTTCAGCACCGGGAAAGAACTCCCGCCACAGGCCCATCCATTGTTTGCCGATCTGGCCAGCTGCGGTTTTCCCAGCCCTGCTGCTGACTATGTCGAGTCCGATCTGGATCTCCATGATTACTGCATACGGCATCCGAGCGCGACGTACTACCTGCGTGCCAGCGGAGACAGCATGGCCGACGGCAGTCTGTACAATGGCGATCTGCTGGTTGTGGACAGTGCTGAAAAGCCGCGGCACGGCGATATCGTTGTCGCCAGCGTACAGGGGGAGTTTACGGTGAAACGGCTTCTGCTGACGCCGCGACTGACGCTGCAGCCCATGAATGCCTCCTGGTCGCCGATTTATCCTGATCCCGACGAGCTGGATATCTTTGGCGTTGTCACGCATATCATCCACCGCCCGAGGGAGATGTACTGATGTTTGCCCTGGCCGATGTGAACAGCTTCTATGCCAGCTGTGAACGTGTTTTCCGCCCGGATTTGAAAGGAAAGCCGATAGTCGTCCTGAGCAACAACGACGGGAACGTAATCGCTCGCAGTGCCGAGGCGAAGCCCTGGATCAAAATGGGAACTCCGTGGTTTCAGATAAAAAACGAAAGGTACCCGGAAAAAATATATGCGTTTTCAAGTAATTATGAACTTTACGCCTCGATGTCGGCGCGCGTGATGAACTGCCTGGAGGAACTGGCCCCCAGGGTGGAACAGTATTCCATTGATGAGATGTTCCTCGACCTGACCGGCGTGGAGCACTGTATGGGGCTTGAGGACTTCGGCCGGCAGCTGCGTCAGCACGTGTATGACTGTACCCGCCTGACCATTGGCGTGGGCGCCGGACCAACGAAAACCCTCGCAAAATCAGCCCAGTGGGCCTCAAAAGAGTGGAAACAGTTTCGTGGCGTACTCGCGCTGACCAGGGGAAATCCGCAAAGGACGCGGAAACTGCTTTCACTGCAGCCGGTTGAAGAAATCTGGGGGGTGGGTAACCGTATTGCACGCAAGCTAAATGTGCTGGGCATAAAAACCGCGCTCGATCTGGCTCTGACGAACCCGGCCTTCATCCGCAAAAATTTTTCTGTGGTCCTTGAGCGAACGGTACGGGAACTGAACGGGGAAAGCTGCCTTTCGCTTGAGGAAGCCCCTCCGACGAAACAGCAAATTGTCTGCAGCCGCAGTTTTGGCGTGAAGATCACGGAGTACGAGTCACTCCGTCAGGCTATCTGTCAGCACGCAGAGCGGGCCTCTGAAAAACTGCGTAAAGAGCACCAGTATTGCCGGCATATTTCCGTTTTCATCAAAACGTCTCCGTTCGCCATTAAAGAGCCTTACTACGGCAACGTGGCTACGGAAAAACTGCTTACACCCACTCAGGACACCAGGGACATCATTGCAGCCGCCACAATGGCTCTGGAGCGTATCTGGAGGGATGGGCACCGGTATGCCAAAGCCGGAGTTATGCTGAATGACTTCACCGGCTCCGGCGTTTCGCAGCTGCAGCTGTTTGACGAACGCCCGCCACGCCCTCACAGTGCTGAGCTGATGAGGGTTCTGGACGGGATCAACAACTCAGGGCTGGGTAAAGTATGGTTTGCCGGTAGAGGAATTGCGCCATCCTGGCAAATGAAACGCGATATGCTCTCCCCTGCGTACACCACTCGCTGGAGAGATATCCCCGTTGCGAGGATCGGTTAAATTTTGCCTTTCAGAGAGAGCCAGCAGTGCTCGCCGCAGCCGAACGACAGGGCGAAGCCCGCGAGTGAGCGAGGAAGCACCAGGGGAGCTGAAGCCTTTTAAAGCACCTTACGCACTTAAGTTCTATAGATTCCATAATGAGTTATCCACATATCCTTTGAGTAGATCCAATAACTTACCCTTAGTTATCCAAATAGATCCAAACTGATCCCTTTAGCGGCAAAACCTTTGTTTACGGGCTTCGTAGCGATTTCAGGTGTGTCGTAGTGGGAAAAAGGTGTTCTGAAGCGGGAAAAAGGTGTGTCAAAACGGGGTAAGGGTGGGTAGAATCGGGAAGAAAGGTGTGTCGAAACGGGAAATAGTTAATATTTAGGCACATATCGATCATATGCTATGAATGGATATAACTATATGAATGAGAATGTTTATATCGGCGAGGTTATAGGTCCAGATTGTGAAAGTGTTAACAATAAACTCACCGTCACAAGTAAGGCCACAGTTCAGCCTGTAGCCCTGATGAGATTAAATGTTTTTGTTCCTTCAAGCAGGCCTGCAAAGGGCACCAGAACATCAATCGATGCGACCTCTGTTCTCAAGGATCTGGAATTCTCAAGGCGGGAGGGGTACGACGATATTCGTATAACCGGTGAACGGTTGAGTATGGCCATCGACTTCAAGGTATGGGTCGGTATCATAGAAGCTTTCAGTAAGTACGGTTTAAAAACCAACAGCATTAAGCTTACTTTTCATGAGTTTGCTGGAATGTGCCGCTTTGAGTCTAAGAGATTCGATTCCCGTCTTAGAAAAAGTATTTCAGAAGCTTTGACCAGGATACGTGGCAAGACCATTACCTTTACCCGTAGCGACTCAGAGGGCCTTCAAAAAGTTTCCGTAACAGGTTTGCTTAAGACAGGTGAACTGGATTTTGCAAACGACCAGGTGGAACTTGAAGCTGATCAGCGACTATGGGAACTCTACCAAACTGATTACACTGTTCTGCTACGACATAAACCGATAAACGCTTTAACCCGAAAGGAAGCAGCTCAGGCCCTGTATACTTTCATCGAAAGCCTGCCTACGAACCCAGTCCCCATATCTTTCAAACGAATACGAGACAGGCTCTCATTGCTCTCTCCGGTAAAGGAACAGAACCGTATCATTAAACTGGCCCTCAAGCAGTTGCAGGATATTGGGTACCTTGACCACAGCATCACCAAAAAAGGTAAAGAGACTTTCATTCTGATCCACCGTCGCTCAGCAAATCTGAAACCAGGAACAGCTGTATAAGGTGTGTCAAAACGGGAAAGCAACGCGATTAAGGTGTGTTGAAACGGGAGGTCTCTTCTTAAACATCTTGATAGGTGTGTTGTAGGGGGAAGCCTCGCCTTAAACGTCTTAATAGGTGTGTTGTAGCGGGATGAGAACCTGTTAAATGTGTGTTTTTATCTGTATATACTTACGCACCTTCCCACTTCAACACACCTTTTTGGATAGAAGTGAGAAGCTATCCCGCTTCTCACCACCTTTTACCAAATTTGTCTCACCGACTCCCCACTTCGACACACCGAAGATTCAAAGGCTTCCCACTACGCCCCACTTTTTGCTTCACGCGGTCATAACTGGTTGATACTACCCTCCCTAAAGGTAGCCTGGAGTTGAAAGCCGCATTATGTGGTTCTATGGGGATTTCGGATAAAGGCACCACTTTGCCATCTTGTTATCTTGTTATCTTGTTATCTTGCTATCTTGCTATCTTGTTATATTGTTATCTTGTTATCCTAACATCTTACTAATTTGTTAAGATACAAAAACAATTCAGTTATAAATCACACAGTTAACAACTTAACAAGATATTAACTTAATAAAGAAATTGCAATATTGTCGCCTGTTTGGCAATATTAAGTTGTTAACTTAACAACTTAATATGAGGCTATGATGATAATAGTATTGGGTAGTCAAAAGGGTGGGGTTGGTAAAAGTACACTGGCGGTATCTATAGCTGCGTATCTGATGTCACTGGGCAATAGAGTGATCATTGTCGACGCAGATGACCAGAAATCTGTATTGACCTGGTACAACAATCGTCCTGAAGATCTTCCCCATATTCCGGTTACTGGCGCAACAGGCAACATCAAAGCCATGCTAAAGGAACACGAGAAATCTTATGACTTTGTCATCGCAGACTGTGCTGGCCGCGACAGTGCAGAAATGCGTAGTGGGTTGATGGCCGCTGACGTATTCATTTCTCCGTTGCGGCCTTCTCAGATGGACCTGGATGTAGTGCCTCATACATGCTCTGTTTTTACAGCAGCAAAAGATTTTAATGAGGACGTCCGGGGATATCTCGTTTTAAACATGACGCCCACGAACATGTTTGTCAATGAAGCAAATCAGGCAGCTGACGTACTCAAGGATTATCCTGAAATGCGTCTGGCTAGTTCCCGAGTTTGTGATCGAAAAGCGCATCGAGATGCCTGGGCAGAATCAATGACAATTTTTGAAACGCAAAATGACAAAGCACAACAAGAAATCGAATCGTTAGTTAAAGAGGTTATTCTGTGAGAAATAGAGCAAATACTCCATCTCGTGATGAGGCAGCGTTTATTAACGGTGGTACTGCTGGTATTGATAATACCAAAGTGACTTCAGAGAGACCATTGGCTGTAAGTAAAGCAAAACCAGTGAGCATTTCCTTTTTTGAAGAAAACTTAAAAGACATTGATGATCTTATAGCGGGTGAAATGATTTCAGGTAAAAGCAGAGTGAATCGTTCTGACGTAGTCAGGGCAGCGGTAGAGGCACTAAAAAGTTTATCAAAAACAGAGATATCCAGATTAATCGCAGAAGCGAAACAACGATAATATCTTGTTATCTTGTTATCTTGTTATCTTGTTGTCTTGTTATCTTGTTATCTTGTTATCTTGTTATCTTGTTATCTTGTTATCTTGTTCAGGGTGGTAACACCTTTTATATCGAGGCAACAACTTCGCGATAGTGAAAATTTGCGGATGGCCTCAGTCCTATACATAAGGGGATATACATGAATTCAAATACTACAATCGCCTTACATTTTTCGCTTGCATTACTATTTACGTTGCTATCAGTGGCTGGTAGCAACCATGATTTAGCAGGAGTTGTATCTCAATTATTCCTTATTTTCATGGCTGCATTTTTTTTCTTTAGGGCAATGAGGGCCTTTCTGAACATAATTAATGTGATTGAAAGCTGTAAAAAGTGAGGCTGGATAAGCCCCCATTAAGCTTGGACTGTTTCCCACACAAGAACTACTTTAGGTCGAAACCTGGGGTATTACCCATAGTTGACCTATGTAGATTGGTTTGGGGTTAACTTTTTTATCAACGCAACAGCTTCAGCTTCCGGCATAGCAAACTGCACCCGGTGCCGTGCCGCGACATCGAGCGCAAACACCTTCGTATAGACCTCCGTGGAACTGATCGATTTGTGGCCCATCAGGCTCTGCAAAACCTTCAGAGGTATGCCGGCGTACAGCATATGCATCGCGTAGGAGTGACGGAACGTATGGGGGGTAACCGGTACTGAGAACGTCACCCCGTCGGCCGCTGCGGCCTCCACCGCTTCGCTAAGCCAGGTGCGCACGGTACGGTCTGTGATCTCCCAGATACGTGCCTTCTCCATTCTGCCGGTGCGCTTGTTTCGTCTTTCCAGCGGAATTTTCAGGGTGGCCACCATCATCTGCAGCTGGCTGACATAGTGGTGATCGGAAAGGGGAACCAGACGATGGACCTGACTGCCTGCGGGGGCACGACCTGCCGTCCTGGCCGCTTTCTCGGTGCGCTGCTTGAGCGTGGCCAGCTGCACGAACGGATACGGCGGCACCAGCGAAAAATCCCCCCGGGTCAGCGCGAGCGCTTCATTAATGCGCGCGCCGGTGTTCCACAGCGTCGCCAGCAGCATCTTGCGGTGAAGATCCGGCACGTAATGGAGCAGGGCGCTGACTTCCGGCGCCAGCAGGTATTTCGGCAGTTCATCCTGCACGAGCGCCATCTGGCGCAGGGCGAGGGCGGCAGGGTAATCGATGGCCACCGGGAGCAATGTTCCGGGAGATGCCGGAGATCCAACTGGAACCAGGTTATTCATAATTTCTGTTAATTTTTTTCTTTGCCGAGAATTTTCTTCGTAATATTACCGGAGTCAGGATGACTAACCAGCCAGCGACGGCCAGCCAGAAAACAGACGAAGTCACAAACAAAACTACCCCGTCAATGACGGTAGACACGATATTTTCGGGCACAGGTTTCACTCCTCTTCAGTGGGTGGCTATGGAACGGGAACATTCATGACACCAACATCCAGTAGATAAAGCACAGAAAACCCATCCCCCATCCCCAGAACAGGATCTGGCCGCGGTATTTATCCCGCAGGTTAAAAAAGGGATGTGCCTGCAGGTCAACGAGCTCCTCACTTTGCGAGGCAAGCTCCCTTTCCAGCTCCAGGATTCTTTTCTGCGACTGAGCACACAGGGTAGCCAGCCGGATGACCCCGGTTGCCCGTTGCGCCACCTCCAGGTCTGAATCCCCGCTCTGCGGCAGAGACAGTTTTTCTGCCCGCAGCGGCAGGGCGTCACATTTCTCGTCCGGGAGCTGGCCCTCTTTCCTGTGCAACAGATGATAAAATGGACGATTCTTAAGTGAAGTAATTAACTGTTTTTGCGACCGTTTTTTGCCTTCGAGCTGCACGATTTTTTCCTGCAGCCCGCGATAACAGTCTTCCAGCCGGCGTACCGCGGATACCAGGGGCTCCACCCGGAGCGTTGAGCACCTGCCCCGTGGCAACTGCAGTTCGTCTGCCCGCAGCGGCATTGAGCTGGTTTCCCCCGCCGGGAACCGGAAACCCATTGCGTGCCACAGCCTGTCCCTCCGGATCTTGTTTTCTTCGTTTTCTTCATCAACCCGGGAAATTTCAATCGGCAAAACCAGGGTTGCTGGCGGAAGGCCTCTGGCCCAGAGAACAAACTGCTGCGTGATCCAGCTACCCAGGCCGAGTCCCTGCAGGCGGCGTTCCAGTCTGAACTCATCTGTAAACAGATGCAGGGCCTTCTGTTGAGGCCAGTAGATTGCAGTGAAAGTCTGAGTCTTCGTCAGTTCGGTATCGGCAAGGTACAGTGTCATTATGCAGGAGACCCGGTACAATCCGTCGGGAAAATGGTCAGAAGTTGGCCCCCACGATTCCTCCCTGCTCAGAATAACGACCAGATTTTCCTCCTGGCGGGTACTGTTATTTGTAATGATCTCCGGCAATGTCACGAGCCACATTGTTTTGTCGTCACCAGTCCGGGTAACACAGTCGGTCATGTTTTTTTCCCTAACAGTGAAGTGAACAATACACTTTAAAGACCTTATTGATGAGGCAGGCTTTCCACGGCGGAGCGCTGTGTTCAGACTGCGGCAGATGGTAGTCACCCGTGAGCACCCAGAAATCAGGCTGGCCTGATTGTTCTGCCACCATTCTGCCGTTTCGTTTGAGAATTTTTGGAGATCGCCATTTCTGACGCCTGCGGGCTGTCTCGATGGGGCTGTCCTCATTAAGGCCAGAATAAAGCCACAGCTCCTGGTGGCCATATACATCCTCAAGCTCCCGGACCACATCGTTAAATGAGCTAAATGTTGGTGTACCCATACCTCGCCTCAAAAATAGTATCCGGTTCAATAGTCATTCTTGCCAAACAGCTGAGGCAGTTCATCAAACAACATCACATGGCGGGTGCGCTTTCCCTTGAAAATGCGCCTCATCACTGGCGTGAAATCCGCAGGCTCCCAGCCATAGGGCCACGTATAGAAGATTCCGGCTTTCAGCGTGTTATCTGGTCGTTCAGGGCCAGCGACGATACGTCTTACCTCCGCGCTCAGGGCCTCACCGCGCAGGCCGTACTGTCCCAGGTAACGACGCAGCCGCGTTCTCGGCATCCGCGGATCGGATTTCACGTAAGCATTAATATCCATATGCTGCGTGGCGGTGATGATATTCATGCCGTACTTGCGCATGGTGCTGAAAGCGGTGGCCATCACGTCTGTCTCTGGTTCGCCATCAGTTCTGTTCATCTGGTTTCCTTTTACTGACTTAAGGGTGTTTGTGTGAACCGTTCGTTTAAGCTGACCCCGCGAAAGCCTGCAGGGCATCCGCTCCGGAGGGCAGTTCATGCTGAGGGTTAAGCTCTGCGGCAATGCTTCGTTTTGACATCCTCGATGTCTTTCAGGGCGGGGAGGCTGTCAAATTCCCCAGAACATCAGGTTTATCGCATTTTTGATGTCATTTTCCCGGTGGCTGAGATCGGCCACTTCCTCCCCGGTGACGGAGGACGTGACGCTGGCCATGTCCGTGGTCATCAGGCGGTAGCTTTCATCCCCGATGTGCACCACCGGATAGAGTTCACAGGAAACCTTATCCGACAGCAGCCGGGCGCTGGCCAGCGGGATCACCATCCGTCGCCCGGGGGTATCGATGATGTCACTCTGCACATCCACGAACAGACGATAGCGGCTCTCTCTTTTATAGGCATAAACCTTAAACTGCATCTCACCAGTCCCTGTTTTCGTCGGCGAATGAACCGTTCATCTCAATAAAGCGGGCAACCTCGGCCATCCCTTCCTGATTTTCAGCCTGCCAGCGTTCGGAACGCAGACGACGGGCCTCATTCTGCATGGCCCTGTTCACCAGGGCGGAGATATTGACGTCTGCGGATTTCAGTAACTGATAACTGTCGCTGTCTATGGTGACAGTGATGCGCTGCTTCATAATGCACTCCGGAATACATACTGATGATATGCATATCAGTATAGCGTAAGGATGCAGCTGACTCACGCCCGCCTGAAACATACTGTTATGTCGCCATTAATTTCACTTCGTGAAATTCACATACAAAATAATCACCTTAGAGATAACAAGCAGCCATACAGCCACGCCGTTAAATTACAGGACGGCCGTTCCGTCCGGATCCGACTTTTCGCGCTTTACGAAGTTTCCGGAAGTGTACCACGCCCACGGAATAACCACACCGCCCTTTACCGGTGCTGAGCGGCCGGTCACGGGGCAGGACGATAACACAATATATAGATTAGAACTCAGCTGACGGCGTGGCACATCTTGTGTTTCTGCGCCGCTGCGCGCCGGGGCTGTTCCGGAAGATCCGGAACCACCAGAAATCGGATCTGAGGTGAAAATAGAACAAATCATGAAATGTCACATACTGATATTTTGCATCATAATTATAAATTGATTACAAATCACATTAATTGACTTCAACTGGCTTTGCATGAGATAAATGATGCCAGTTCATTTCTAATGTTAGTTATGGTTGCAATGATGGGGGAGGTAATGAATAAATGCCAGGAAGAAACAAATCGGGTGATGACGCTGCGAAAAATACCTTCTGATGTCGATGCTGCTATTACAGAGCAGGCCCGACTGACAGGTAAATCCAAGAACGATCTTGTGCTTGAGCTACTGACAGCCACATTCGGCGATCTGTTGGGAAATTTTGTGCGTACCAGCGAACTGGTTGCCTTGATGGACAAGGAGGTTGCCCGACTGACTGAACGGGAGATCACTTCTCAGAGCTTTGAAAGCGATCTTGTCCCGATCTATAACCGGGAATACTGTCGTATCCTCGAACTTAATAATGAAGACGATCTCAAGCGTATAATGATGAATAATATTCCTTATCTCGAGCTTCGTGCACGACAGCTTCGTTACGGTATGATCCCTTTTCTGCCTAAAGGAATTTCGATGATAATGGCTCTGTTCTGTGAAGTGGCCGGACGGGACGGACTGACCATCGCCCAGTTCTATACTTCTCTCTGGTTTGTTATCGGGCAGGAGGAGTATTACAAGGAGATTAATGAGATCAGAATCGCGAAATCCCTGTTGCCAATAACCGGACTCTGAAACGAGAAAAGCCACCCCGAAGGATGGCTTTTCCAGACTACTTTTTCCGCGAGAGACCTCCAGAGGAGGCGACTCCGCCTTGATGTGACTATTAGGCCAGACATATACCACGTATGTCAAACGTTTTCTGGGAAAGAACAATGACAGCACAACGCTACATAACGACAGAGAGGCTGGATATATATAAAAAGAATCTGAAGGTTAAACCCTCTCAGGTCATGGCTGCATATCACTGGAATAAGGCGTTGGCAGGGGCTCTACTCCCTGCCATGCAGTGCCTTGAAGTCACGCTCCGTAATGCGTTGAATACCGCTATACAGTCTTTCCCGCCTGCCGGGGCGAAAGGCCTGTGGGACACAAACGCAAACTGGGTTACCAGTCTCCCTAAATACATGGGGGATACCCGTATTAATCCGGCTGAACGTTACCAGCGAGCCAGGACGCCAAGAGATCGCCAGGATGCGGCAGGCTATAAAGTGGACAGATGGGGTAACAGGCTCCTGGCGCGAACATTGTCAGAAGAAAACCAGGTAGCCATGGCTAAGTCCCAGATTAGTAAGGAAGGTAAAAAACCAACGCCAGACCGGATTATCTCAGGTCTTACGTTTGGGTTCTGGACCACGTTGCTGACAGACATGTATGAAGATAACCAGAGCGATCGATTACTCTGGCCGGCCCTGACTTCGCATGTGTTCCCGAACGCCCCCGCAGGTTTTACTCGGACAGATATTTGTAAAGCGTTCTTTCAAATAAAAGAACTGAGAAACCGGCTGTCGCACCATGAAGCTGTGTGGAAATTTCACCAACGCGATCCCGTTACCGGGAAAACGGATTACTCCAAACCAGTATACGGTACGCAAGCCAGCTGCAGTCTTCTGAGGAAACACTATGATGACATTCTGGAAATGATAGGCTGGATGAGTCCCGACCGGAAGGCTAATTTCCTGAGTCATTCAGGAAATCTGCGTTTCTATGCCCTGTGCTCGGTGGACGGACTGAACAGCTACATCGCCCCGGAAAAAATTAAGGCGCAGATTAAGGTTTCACGGGGTGGTAAAGGTATCAGCAGGTTAATCAGGATCCTCGAAAAAAATGAGTTCATCCGGATTGTGAAGGAGGGTCAGACGGTACTTACCATCGGCAATGATAATTCCATCGCCATTCTCTAGGTTCCCATATCTTTACTGGCCCTTTTTGACCCGGATACCTTCCGGGTTATTGAGGTTCGGATCAGGATGATAATAGAAGAGCAGAAATATGGTCAGTTCTTGCCGATGCCCAGCGTACGGCAAGAACTGAAGCGTTGTTTTAGTCTAAAGGCCGTACTTGCGTTCCCTTTCCTTAAAGGCCTGGATCCCGCCTTCCAGAATTTCACAAACGTGTTCTCTGATACCCCGGGTATGCAGACGGCCGGAATCGTCCTGTGAAGTGAACGAGCATTCCAGTGAGCCGGTATAATATTCAAACCGGAATTCACTGTTCTCAATGCCCGAGCGCTGCCCACTCTGGTTAGATACGATCACGCATTCAGCATCCGTTCCCACGACGAGGTTGGCATTGTGCGTCACCATAATGATCTGCCGGTCCGCCTTGCGCAGCCTGACGAAATCATTGAGCTGGGAATAAATCGTCCGGTTATCGAGATTGTCTTCAGGCTGATCAATAAGGATAGGGTGTCGCGAATTGCTCAGGTGAAGGATCAGGTTAAGCAGCACCAGACCCCGTTTGCCTGGCGACATCTGCACGATATCGTCGTTGCGGTAACGGACAGAAAAATCAATCAGGTAGCAGTCATCATAGAGATAACTCAGAATATCGGAATCCTCAATGCCCTTACGAAGAGCGGGAGCAACCCCGCCGCTTCTGTAGCGGTCATAGATGCCTGCGATCGTATCCGCATGGCTATCAGCGGAAAATGTGTAGCCGCCTTTCGGGCTGGCCAGATCGCCGAGCAGGAGGTTTATGTTCCCTCGCCGGTCAAAGCAGCCGGTGAAGCGATCAAACTTCTCAGCATTGAAGGATATGCGAGCAATTACGCTAATTTCGCCTTCAGGGTGGTATTCAGGCTTGCTTAGCTCGTCCACGTAAGCCTGGTAAAGGTCAGTAAGGCGCGCATACTCGGTCTGGAGCTGGTTTTTTGTATCATTACCTTCCTGTAAAATGGACCGACGGCGTTCAGAGAGCTGTTGTAGCTGTCTGAGTTTTTCTCTTTCCTTTTCAAGCGCAGCCATGGATGCTTTGAGCGTTTCCTGATCGGTAATTTTTACTGACAGGGGAAGCAGCGTTTCCTTTTTGGCTGCGCTTTCGGTATCAATCCGCCTCAGCCTTGCGGGGATGCAGCCAAAACGGGCCTCGTGGCGACCAATGAAGTCACTGACAGCAGCTGAAAGACTGGCCTCCAGCTGACGAAGGCTTTTCTCCAAAAAAGAGGAATTCTCAGAGAGCGGAATATCCAGCCTGAGTTGGTCGGTAAGGCTTTGTATCGTGCTACCGGCATGCCGATAAAGGCTTTCTTTAAGGCTTCTGCTGGCATCAGTAAGATCTTCTATCGCGCGCCGACGGGATTGAAGGTTGTCCGTGCGCAGTCTGAGTGCCATATACTGCTTTTCTTCATCCGGTGTAAACGATGCCTGCTTCCTCAGTTGAGCTATCTTCTCCTCCTGCCGCCGGATTTCATCACTTACCGCCTTTTCCGTGCCGTACTTCTCCATTTCCTTACCGCATTCGCTGTATTTTTTGCGCAGCTCGGTAAGATAATCAATCCTGGTTTTTATGACCCGAATAGTCGCTTCCCGCTGTGCGGTATTCTCAACCGCGAAAGCCTTGAAATTATTATTCTGATAAAGAATTTCCTCGACCAGCTGATTTAGCTGAAGCTGACCGCTACGTTCGGCAAGGTGATTGATATAGAGCTGCGGAATGTAGGTCACAGGCCGACAGTCGTCACCATGTAATGAACTAACTTCACCGTTTCCCCATGTGACTTCAACATCGAGATTGCTAAAGTCGTCATAGGCGGCTTGTCCTGAGATCCTGATTTTCTCGCTAACCTCATCAGCGTTAATGGCGCATGCCATGTGGTAAAGCAGCAGAGATTTGCCTGAAGACTTCCCGCCTATGATTGCATTCAGGTCGGGACTGAAGTTTACAGGCTGGTCTGAAAAAAGTGCATGGCCACTGCGATCCGTAAAGCAGACGTGTTTAATATATTGATAAGGCGTTTTTGTATGGGGGGACGTTTTCTGGATCCTGACGCGAGTGTGATCGTACAGTACCTGTTTTAATCCCGCAAAAGTAGGATCGGCTTTAATCCAGCAAAAACGATCCCCGTCGGGACGAAAAATTTTAGTCAGTCCATGTGCATCCGAACCGTGAAGGCAGGGGAGTAGCTTGCCGTATTTACTGATGACGTCAGCCCTGCTGTCGCTGCCGCGTCCCTGAAAGTACTCACAATCCTGCGGGTTACCAGAAAAAATCGCATCAACCAGGTGATAGATGTTCTGCCGGACAGCAAGAAGACCATTGTCGCGGAGCCCGGAGATTCCGTCTCCTGAGCTGTTAGATGCAATGACAATAACGTTGTTCCGCAGCCAGGTTTCACTCCTCAGCCAGTCTTCAAAGACGTCAAAAGAAGGTTTGAACTGGTTAATGCCGTCGCGCAGATTTTTCTCGGGAGAGGACAACCCTGCTACCGCAATCCCCAGTTCAGTCAGCTGCTGATCGCTGCAGGAATAGTTCTGCCCGCAGTAACGGAAGTGAAGCCGGCCCAGCGCGTGTTTTATTTTGTCAACGTGACCGGCATCCGCCGGATTGACAATAAGATGAATATTCACACCCTTATCTTTTTGCGTTTCAGGTGTGATGCGAAATTCTATATTAGGAAAAACGGCCTCAATGTTGGCTATCCGGCCCTGTGCACGGTATGCGAGCAGCTTCTCATACCCGGAGATAGTGCAGTAGTCGGTCGCCCCCATGACAGCGACCTCGTCGCCAAACGCTTCAATTGCAGAAAGATAAGCTTCCCAGTCATTCCGATACTGATTCTCAAGTGATGACGAAGGGGTATGAACATGCAGATCCCATTTACGCCATTCAGAGCCATTCGGGAATAGCTTCACTGTTACCTCCTTCTAACATGTCTATCAAAAATTGATATCTGCGTTTACGCACCCGGGATGTCAGTACAGAACATAACCTAATAGTTACCGCAAGCCTTTACAAGCGCATAAACGTGACCACTTGCATCCAGCTTCTCTATATACGAACGTGCCTATCAGATGCTTTCTGCCATTGCGGTTCTGGTGGCATACGGAACTATGCTGACGGGACTGAGACCCTTTCCCCTTCTCACGGAAATTCTTACCCACTACAGCAAACTTATTTTCACCATATCGGCTCCCCCAGAGATCCTAATTAACCTTTTTTCGGAGCTGCGGATAAGAGAAGAAGGATTATTGCATGAAGAGCACAAAAGGTGGCGGATTGTTGTGAATGGGGGATTATTGTTATCCAGGAAGGAAAGGGCGATGATTATTACCCTGAGTGAACAAATCATCCTGACGGCGAATCAGCCACGAAGCGGCACGCATCATTTTTCTGCCAGAGCGTCCGTCCAGACCTCTGACAGTGTGGACGCTGTTGAAGGCCGCTTTGTACCAAGAGCAGACCTTATAAACATTAAGGTACGATCGTCTAGGGGGCAGTCTATGGTGGGCTATTAGGGTGTGAACTCATCACGACCTGAGAAGATCGTAACAGATTTAGCTCCCCTTGAGAGCGCAACATACAAATCAGTTGCCCCCATATTTCCCGCATCTAGTATCACCGAGTGGTCGCATTCCAGACCTTTTAGAAGAAGAGTTGAGCCTATTGAACGGTGCGATACGCGTCCTTCACCTTGGTATCTACGTTGTTCACGAATAACTGATGCTGACTCTCTAATGCTTTTGTCAGGTGAACTGATGGACAGATTTATCGCATCTTTTAGAACGTGCAGAGCTCCGGCCCTGAATACGCGTGTCTCTTCCTTCTCTTCGAGCAAAAGGAGTGTCGTTCGAATATTTTGTCGGGTTGGGGCCAGAGCAAGTGCTACCAATGCATTCTCAAGCGAAGAAGGGGCTGTTCTGTTTCGTCCAGCCTGAATAGAACTAATTCTTCGTAAGGTTGTACTAACGCCAACGTTTGTCATCAGCTCAGCTGCTGCCTGTAAAAGCCTTGGCATCACGTTGGCAGCATTAGCATCGTCAAGGGATGCAGCCATTTTTATCACGTCACTCAGATCTACCGGTTCGACAACATCAATGCCATTGATTCGTTGTGCAAATTGATGCCTGGATGACGCTCTTCGTGAATCACCTATAACTAGAACCGAGTCGTTGGGAAACTGTCGCAGCAGCGAGTAATATTCGCGCTGCTGGCGCTGGATATTGTCATTATGATTTCGTAAAAGAGGCCGAAAACGTACATAGTCAGGACAGGACCTCAAGTCGATACGCTCCCGGAGAAGTAATCGATGTCTTTGCTCAAGGAGCCACTGTCCCAAATCTGGCGTTTGTGCATTGTTCCAACGCCACGGCGTTTGTAAGGTTGCCAGAGTAGGGAAAAATGTTTCAACGGTTTGGTTCCAGTGGGGCATAGGGCCGCTAAAGTTGAAAATACACTGCATCGGGTCACCAAAGACTACCGTTGGTAGCAAACATGAAAGCGCACAAGTCAGTTCATGTTGCTCGCTATTGCAGTCCTGGTATTCATCGACCAGCAAACGCGAATAAGTAGCTGTGATGATTTCGCTAATATTACCGTTAACAACCAAATCCCGTACGGCACGGCGAAGAGAAGGGTAAAAAACGGTTGGATTTTCAGGACCCACACCGAGCGGACACAATCCCGGAAAGCAGCCAGCTATTTTCAGAGCCCATCCATCGATTGTTGTCACAACATAGTTCCGCGGAGGAATTGCAAAACGGCTCAGTCGCTTTTTGAGTGCCGTTACACCTGCGGTTGTGTGCGTCAGCACGAGATACGGCTTACTTTGCGCAAAACCAAGTGCTTCAGTAATCAGGTGGGTTTTGCCACATCCCGCTGGCGCTACAATCAGGCCTTTACTGGCGTTTAAAACGGCATCCACACTCATCGTGGGTCACCGTTTTCTGCTGCCCACGCCAGCAGATCTCTTATAATTGCTTTGAATGGTCTTGAAAACTGATTGATGACCGGACCCACGATATTCTCCGCTAGATCCTCAGCCTTCCCGATCGTTTTAAACCAGCCATATTTGCCAGCAGCGTGAGCCACTGGCGTTCTCATTTCTTCTGTCGGTTCACCTGTGCATGTGTCAAAGTTATAAGCCCCTTGGGAGCAGTTATGAATGTGCTGATCCACTTGTTGTTGGCTGTTCAGACCCGCAGCAAGAAGAACGATGTCACGGATAGTCTCAGTAGGACACCAAGCTAGCAGGGCAGCCTCTGTTGAAAAACCATTCCCCCATTCAAAAATGGTAACGCCGCTTGCCCGGCAATGTTCTGTCTGTTGCCTGTGTGCAGGTGTCGTGATATCTGAATCTTTTAATAAGGCAGTACGATATCCCAGTTGTGCAAAAACCTCGGCGCGTTTGAAATAATTGTCCCCGCCGCCGCCATCTGTAGCAAAGGCCCCCTGATCCTGAAAGCCTGTTCTTCCCCTGCGTTGTCTGGACAAGTCCAGCCCTCTGATAAAACCAACCTCAGTTCCACCTTCGCCCACAATTACGGCTTTGCTGAAAAAGGCTTCAGCGCAGGCCCTTAAGGTAGCTTGTTCCTTATCGTCCCCACTTAGTGTCAGGAAATTGTGTGAAGGCTCTGGGGGCGGTTGTTCTAGTTTCCGCAACACACAGAGCTGGGTTGCCTTGAGTTCCCTGAGAACATATGGGGAATGGGTGGTGATGAATACCTGCGAAGTAGGTTCATCATCACGAGAACCCAGTTGATTCAAGAGTCGACTGATCCTGTAAGGCTCCAGTCCGTACTCTGCTTCATCAACCAGTATGATCCCCGGCCCCCCGACAGCTTTTTGTAACCCGCTCACCAGCAATCGGGTTGATCCTGTACCAAGCATTCTCAGTGGTGTGTTATCACTGTTATGCAGGCTGATCGCACTGTTAGACAGGGAGACACCATTCACGTCCAGAAGCGCTTTAAGTTCTCCAACCTGAACGCCTAACTCATTTGCAATGGTTCTAACCTCGGTAAGAATGTTATCCAACTGCGGTAGTTGCCGGGCAGCAAAGTTGTGTCGTGTCTGTCGGGACAGTTCGGCCAACGTTGAACTGATATCAAAATCTTCTGCAGATAATTTATTCAGCACTGAGCGGTTGCCCCATGCCAGATGATGATGCGAGGTTGCCCCAAGGCGAGTAGGGCTTAACTGCTCCCGGTGCTTCCACAGTAACCTTTTCTCTAACCCTTCCACTGTTGCTCGTTCTGAAAATAAGCACCAGTCTGGTTCGAGATCTGCACCAACGACCATTCTCAGTGTGAGTACGGTTTCATCTCCTGCCAGAGGTTCATCATGGATTTCCTTTGTTTCGCTATTGAAACCACGAAGATAACGCCCATAGTTCTCAAGGTTCCGAAGCCCGTCATCAAGCTGTCCGAGAGTTACACTGATGCAGACTGGAGTAGCGGAATTCATGAGATAAAAATCCGCATCACTGAATGTGTACGATCTTCGCGCTCCGAGTACTAGGTCAATAGCATCAATAAAGGTCGATTTCCCTGAATCTCCAGGCCCTATCAGACAATTCAGCCCTGAACCTGGAAACCATTCTGCCTGCCGTATTGAGCGAAAATTCTGAATGCTTATGTGGCGGATAACAGCCATGTTTCCTTCCTAATCCACGAATGTTGTATTTGCGCCGTAATGGCAGGAATTATGACACACCCTTTCTTATTTAATTGTGATATTGCGGGTATACACGTTGACTCAGCTGAGAGGAAACACTTCAATCAAACAAAGGTCCGCTGTTCGCTCATAGCTGCCTGTCAACCTGCACTAAAACCCTTCTAAAAGTCCAATCTTGAAGTTATCCATACTGCTCTCTTGAGAGATTCACGGGCAAAGATCCGACTCAGCCAGAAACCGGATCTGCACGGCGGGAAACACGCAAAGGATATGATAATCAAACCAAACACATAAAATCATACTGAATGTGATATTTTTCATTAATTATAAAATCATATCTGATATGATGTTTTCTAAATGTGATGTAAATTATACGAAGTATGATTTTTGATTAAACCGGACATGTTCAGACGGAGTGTGCAGGATGTATGAAGATATGTTGTTTTCGCTCAGCTATGAGCAAATGACGCAGATGGCAGAAGAGGAAATAAAGCAATGCGATTTTCGCAGGGATGGCACCCATTATGTCTGGGAAGTGAACAAGGCTCATGACATCCTCCGCTTCTGGTATCTCCTGGCGCTGCGCGGACACACGGGCCTGGCCACCACTCGGGTCGAAGCAGACTATAAACGGTTAAAAACGCTCATTTCTCAGAGGAACGAGGGACAATGATGCGGGAAAAATCCCGACGTCCGTCGCCGCTGCAGCGGCGGGTGCTGATTGTGCTGGCCGCCCTCGGTGCGAAACGTCCGGGGCCGGTGGCGACGCGGGATATTGAGCGGGTGCTGGAGCAGGGCGGGGACGCCCCGGTGTACGGGCCGAACCTGCGCGCCTCCTGCCGGCGCATGGAAGCCGCGGGCTGGCTGCGCACCCTGCGCGCCCCGAACCTGCAGCTGGCCGTCGAGCTGACGCAGGCCGGTCGCGGCATTGCAGAACCGCTCTACCAGGAAGCACGCGAGGCTGAAACGGCACGACAACGACTGACCGACGTCCGGCGTCTGCCGTTACGCCAGACGACTGCCGGTGACGCGGTGGAGCTGCAGCTGGATGACGGCCATTACACCATCAGGGAAGCGGCCTACGTGATCCGTCTGGACGGTACCACCTGCCTGCAGCTGACGGATGCCGGTGGCATACGCCGGATAAAAGAGGGCGATCCCCTGCAGGTGGCCAGCTGGTATCAGGCCTGTTTTGATGCAGGCCTGCCGGTCACCGTCCAGGTGAATGAGAGCCGGGACTGATCGCCACCACACAAGGAATATGAGCATAAAATGAAAGTCACTGAACCCGGGCTGAATAAGCTGATCGATAACCTGAACACCCTGATTTGCGAGGACAGCCTGCTCACGCGCCAGGAGCGTGAAACGCTGGTACTGGCCGTCGCCGCCATCGGCGCCATGAAAGCGCGCGTCGGCTTGAAAAAAGGCGATGCGCCGACCGTTGCCAGACGGGAAAAAAGGGAGAAAAAAGACCGCCAGTCTGATCCGCGTTTTCCGCGAGCCGGTCATCCCTGGCAGGAAGACGAAAAAACCTTACTGAGTGATGCGCTCGATTCGGTACCGGACGAAGAAATTGGCAGTCATCTTTTCTGGCTTTCCGAGAAACTGGGCAGAACGCCTTTCAGTGTTGCTTTCCAGATCGCGGCAATCAAGGAGCTGCAGGACGGCTGGGAGGAGCAGTTCAGGGAGATTTCGGATAACATTCGCTTGTCCGGTCTGAGCATCAGTGATTATCTGAAGCAGAACGGCACGGACCTGAACGCCTGAATGCCATTTTCGTTACAGACAAATTATATAACAGAGGGCAGTGATGAAAACAGCGGTATGGGTAGTGGTGTATTTCGTGCTGTTGTTGCTGAGACATCTGTTCGGCGGCTACCGCCATCTCATGACGCTGCACGACTCAGTTGCCCACTCAAGCGTCGCGATAGCTTTCGCTAATCGCATGTACTGGTGCAATATTTGCCGCTACCAGCGACTGCGATCAGGAAAGTCTTTTTCATTGAGTTTGTTCTTTTATGTGAATTGTTCGCACATCACTCCCCGCATACACTTTGCAGGTATGACGGTTTGGCCGTGGTTCCGATTCTGCAATGCCGCCGTTGGCTAAATTAAAATCCATATGCCCGGATACGGACGCGTTTAGCGTAGCGGGGGAGCCGTCAACCGAGAGGATCATGCAATCCGCATCTATTTCTACGGTGTGCTCGCCAATTTTGTACAGTCGACCAGCGGGCTGGCCATCGTCGGCCATTGCGAACGTAATACCTGCCGCCACTATGGCGGCTATCAGTAAAGTCTTTTTCATAATCTTGCCATTAGCACAAAGGAAATTGTTAATGATGGTCAATTATTGACCTTGACGTACAATAATTTTCGATATCCAAACTAACCCCCTATAGTGTGACATGCAAGATAGCTGCTCTCCAGGACATGCCAAATGAGTGGAAAGATCAGTACCGTAAGGGAGAGCGACGGAGGACTTTACTTTTGCTGCGGGATAAGCGTCCAGCGGATGGTTTCCATCAGAAGTTGATAGTGCACAGACGGGCTTTTATCCAGCCGCAAACCCTTCTCCCAGCATTCATCCGAAAATTTTTCCGCTTCATTACCGTTACGCTCTATAGGCAGTGGAAAAAAGAGCGCGTATGGTATCTGGACACACTATAGCACCCTCGCGGATCAATGATGGAGTCGCATAAACAGGAACTATTGTTTTTTACAGATGATAAAAATATTCAAATCTGGCATGAACCAGGCATCAACAACCTGAAATTAATACTGAATAGGGAACAGGGATTATGAGTTTTTTTCTTAAATCATTAGCCGCAGGTGTTTTTACGATAGCCAGCTTCAGTGTTGGGGCTACAACTGCTCCTGTTTTAGACACAACGCCACAGATGGCCTATGAGGATATCTCTCGCTCCTTAACTGAATTGCAGCCGATTACGTTTCAGTCTGGAGTGGAAAAATATAAAATATTAGTTTTTGTAGATAATCAATGTGTTTATTGCAGCTATGTTGTAAAAAACATCAAGAAATACACTGATGCAGGGCTGACTATGTCATTTCTGACGGTGGTTCCATCATCCATCAAAGACTCAGTCATTGAAGATATGGGACGAGTATGGTGTGCATCAGATCGTCAGAAAAGTTTTCAAAATGCGATGGCCGGTTTTTTGCCAGACAATGATAGCTCAGAAAAATGTAAAAATCTGGTGATTAAACAATCTGAACTTGCTGATAGACTGGGCGTTACAGTAACTCCTGCTATGGTAGTGCTGGAGCCGTCTGTGCATACTTTCCTGGGTAGTGTTTCTCCAGATAAAATTCTCTCTGAACTCCAGTAAAAGGACTAAGCGAATGGTTACCTGGAGATAAAAACTGGAGTTTCACATGAATTTAAGAGCGTTCTCAGCCCCCATACTCACCCTGGTGCTACTTATAACAGCCTGTTCAAACCATACTCAAAAAACAAACGTCAGGGTAATGCCCGGCAACGATAAATCAGCGGAAGTTGATGATCTTTTAGGTAACCTAGGGTCTCCAACATTTCCCCCGGAGCATTCAAAAATAGTCGTATATGCAGCACAAATACGGAATGCCATTGTTGCCGAAATGTACGAACCCGATGCGTATAAAGGAAAAACCTGCTCTATTCGTATCTATCTTCAGCCTGATGGTTCAGTGAACAGTGCGACAGCAAAAGAGGGTGATGCAAAATTGTGTAAAGCAGCCATTTCAGCGATTACACGAGCGAAAATACCCGCCGCACCAGATAACGAAACATATCAGAGGGTCAAAAATGCCGCTCTTGATTTCAGACTATAGAAATGAAGTTTGAGGTGGTTATTGAGGAAATGCCCTATTGTGATCTATCCGTAATCCGTTTTTTCATCGCAAAGGTCGGGTTGTTGCAGCGACACTGATATGTCGCTGCAAGCTTTGCGATCTCAATGTAATTGACTGATATTTAACATAAAACGCATTAAGCGAAGTTACAGTGTAACAGCTAAATTGAGATGTCCGTCTCGGGGCTGCGGATGTTTTCCTGGACTGTTATGTTGTGATCCCAAGATGCTGCCGGTACTTCACAGGACTCATTGCACCTAATGATAGCTTGATACGTTTCTCGTTATACCAGCGTATGTACCTGTCCAGGAAGCAGATAAATTTTTCCAGCGTGATACCCGCCCAGTCTCTGCCATAGAACATTTCGTTTTTGATACGCCCGAAGAAGCCTTCACACGCAGCATTATCCGACGAGCATCCTTTGCGCGACATGGACCTTATAAGTCCGGAGGTGTTGATACGCTCGAGCCAGCCCGGCCACCGGTAATGGCCACCACGATCGCTGTGTATCACCGGTTTATCATGTTCGTTGAGCGTATCGAGTGCGTCATCGAGCATCGTATTCACCAGCGTCGCGTCCGGGCGTGTTCCTATCGACCAGCTTACAACCTGGCCATCAAAGCAGTCGATAACCGGCGACAGATAGACTTTTCCAGCCGGAAGCTGGAACTCCGTAATATCGGTCAGCCACTTCTCATTTGGCCTGCAGGAACTAAAATCCCGGGCGAGTAAATTTTCCGGTGCCGGACCGATTTCGCCACAGTAAGAGTTATATCGTCGTCGCCTGGTGCGCTTAACAACGAGCTGCTCTTCTGCCATCAGTCTGCGGACAACCTTTTCAGAAATAACCCTGTTGTTACTGCGAAGCATCGCGTGAAGGCGCCGGTAGCCGTAACAGCGGTAATTCTCCTCAAAGATATCGGCCATGATCACGCGTATTTCCGCATACTTATCGTACAGACGTTTGCTGGCTTTGTGGTAAAAATAACAGCTGCGGGCAAGTTGCAGAACGCTTAGCAACTCAGCAACGGGGTACTTTTTCTTAAGGGCATCAACTATCAGGGTTTTCTCCCTGTTTTTCAGTTTCAGAAAGCTGATGCCCAGATCTTTTTTTATCAGTTCATTCGCCTTTGTCAGTATGTCACGTTCGAGCTGCAGCTGATGAACCTGCTTCCTGAGATGCTGGATTTCACCGAGTAAAGCATCCTGATTTTTATCCTGAGGGGCTGCCTTTCGTTTGCGCATGGATTGATAAGCCTCGTCACTGATAAGGTCTTTCTTCCATTTGTACAGGACCGGGACGCTGACGCCTATGCTTTGTGCAACTTTACGCGCGGTTCCACGTCGGTTACAGAGCTCCCGGACGGCCTGAGACCTCTCTTGCGGGCTGAAGCATTTGCTTGTGCCTGAGCGAATGACCAGGGGACGCGCATTTGGGTAAAACTCTTCAATCCAGCGCTTTAGAATTTCGTTACTGGGGTAGCCGATGGCTCGGCGAGTGTACGACAGGCAACCACCGTGAGTAAGATAATGCTCAACAGCAGCAATTTTCTGTGTACGTGAATAGCGTTCTCTTGGTTTTAATTCCCTGGGTAAATCGCCCTTCTCTTCATAAATCCGAACCCAACGGCCCAGCTGTTTTGTGGAAGGATATCCCAGCTCCATGACGACAACGGAGGCTTTCTTTCCGTACCGGTAATAGAGTTCGACGGCCCGAATCCGGTCCTCGTATGAATGCATAAATTAACTCCTGAAGGTCCAGGAATTTGTCCGCACTTCCCTCTGACCAAATAGACATGTCCGCGCTACAGTCTCGCCACCGCGATCGCTGCTTTCAAAGGATGAGACTCATGACGGCATACGGAACGGAGTTTTTCTCGATGAACGATGTAAACCGACTCAGGATCCTGCAGGACGTTATCGACCGGCGTCTTACCACGCGTCTTGCAGCAACCCGACTTGAGATCTCTGACAGGCACTGCCGCCGGCTACTCGAGCGCTATCGTGAACACGGACCGCTATCGCGGGTTAACCGCCGACGTGGTCAGCCTAGTAACCGACAGTTGATGCCTGGCCTCGCTGAGCGTGCGCTGCGCATCATTCGCGAACGTTACGCCGACTTTGGCCCGACATTGGCCTGCGAGAAGCTTGCTGAGATTCATGACCTTTATCTTGCTAAAGAGACTGTACGTAAGCTTATGACCCGGGATGGTTTATGGATCCCTCGTAAGTTACGGCCACCTCGTGTGCATCAGCCACGCCCACGTCGGGCCTGCACCGGCGAACTCATCCAGATTGATGGCAGTGAACATCGCTGGTTCGAGGACCGTGGTCCGGCCTGCACGCTGCTCGTTTACGTTGATGATGCAACAAGTCGGTTGATGCAGCTTCTGTTCGTCAGTTCGGAGTCCACGTTCACCTATTTTGAAGCCACCCGGGGATATCTGGAGCGCTACGGTAAGCCTCTGGCATTCTACAGCGACAAAGCCAGCGTCTTCAGGATCAACAACAAGCAGGCCACCGGCGGAGATGGCCAGACTCAGTTTGGTCGTGCCATGAACGAGCTGAATATCACTGGTATCTGTGCCAACACCAGTTCAGCCAAGGGGCGTGTTGAACGGGCTCATCTGACATTACAGGACCGCCTGGTCAAGGAACTGCGGCTCCGCGGTATCAGCACACCTGAGGCTGCAAACGCCTTTGCTGATGAGTTCATGGAAGATTACAACCGTCGGTTTGCAAAGCCGCCACGTCACGATTTTGACGTACATCGCCAGCTGGATAATGGCGAAAACCTGCAGGCGACATTCACCTGGCGCGAGCAGCGTAAGGTCTCGAAAAACCTGACATTACAGTATGATAAAAAGCTTTATCTGCTTGAAGATAATGAAGAAAACCGGCGTTTTCAGGGGAAGTACATCGAGGTATGGCAATACCCGGATGGTGACATTGAGCTCCGGGCCAGCGGCACTTCCCTGCCCTTTACCACTTACGACCGACTGGGAGAACTGGACCAGGGCGCCATCATCGACAACAAGCGTCTGGGACGTGCCCTGGAAATGATAAAGCTGGTTCAGGACAAACGGGACAACACCCGCTCACAGGCCCTGCCATCACTGGACGGCCAGACCTCACGCAGAAAGAAACAACCCGGCAAGAAATCACAACGAAGTCTGGACCATAACGACATGCTGGAAGCCCTGCAGCAACTTCAGACCCGGAGTAAAGACATCTTCGGCAAAGGCTGAAACATAACCTACATGCGGACATTTCAATTTAGATTGATGTTCAGGATAAACGCGATAACAACCGTTCACAGGCGATCCCTGCCGGTGATGGCTCTTTGCGGCGGCGCAGAAAACCAACAGAGAAATAATCGCAGCGCTCACTGAACGGCGACGACATGTTAGATGCGTTGAAGACATTGCAGTCACGTTCTGAGAAAAGTTCCAATGTTTAACGAGCGATTAAAAAATATATTAAATCATTATTCTCTCATTTCTCTGTTGCAATACTGACCTCCCAGGGCCTGTGTAATTCTGTCACCAAATAGTATCGTCAGACTACGATCATAGTAAATGGTTTCACCAGTGATAGATTCATGCTTTAATATTATCCCATAGCCATATCTTTCAAGCATATTCATACCCACCCTTGCCAAATTGTAAGAATAATTTATTCCCCAAATGGAACCATTTCTTCCTTCAAAAAACTCCGCTCTGTAATATCTTTTTAGAAATTCATAGTGTGCGTCTTCACTAAACATACCCCCTCCCGCTACAGAATTTACATAACAGTTTTTTATAATAAAAAGATGAAATGCATAAATATATATCCCGTTTTTCCTCTGCCGCCCACCATTCACAGATAGAGGATATAATCCTATATTATTTATTGTATGCTTAAATCATTTGATGACTATAGTTTCATATATTTTCATCATGTTAGCACCCATGATGTATGTTTATTTTTTCTGAAGCATACCAATAATCAAACCCCGTTCAACATAACAACATAAAATAATTTATAACAAATTTAGTTGAAACTTAATATATGAAATAGTGACTTTCCATAAGCAGATCATTAGTTTATAGGGCATCCTAACGATGCAGGCTCCTCCTGGCAAAACTGTCGATGATGAGATTTTTTTTGCGGTATATTCCACTTATTTTGGTGGTATTCAGTTTATGCAAAACAATACCGACAAAAGACTGAACCGTTTTTTTGGAGATCAGCAGGCTACGGGAAATTTCATCTATCGAATAACCATTTAAAATCATATTGATAACATGTGTTTCTCTTTTGGTAAATGACAACTTGTCCCTCTTCAGATTGATCCCCATTTTTTTAAACGCCTGCCTCATCATGAGATATTCATTACCGCTTAATTCAGTGTCAATGCATACCGCTTCACGCCCTGTCCCGCTCATTCCTGACGCCGGTTTTAATAAAAAGATAAGATTGACCGGTGAAATGTGTAGGTACTTGAGACGTTCGGCATCGCCGGTGTTCAGCTCTGACTCCACAATCACCACATCGCTGTTGCTGAAGGCAATATCGCTGACCCGTGAAAACACAACCCTGTTGACGGAGAGGCTGTTGTCGCTGAACATACATTTCAGACCTACAAGCATGAAATTATTATTGGTAATAACATAGATATTCATATAGTCCCCGCAGCAATACCTTTTGCGAAGCGTCCCGTTCCTTATGTTCTGACAAAGTGGTGCCTGTATTGGTGTCGCCGGGTAACTATGACGTACTCCGGCTCAGCGGAGTACGTCAACTGCTCTACTGGTGCGCCGCTAGCACGCTATTCACGATTTCCACCGCTTCTTTCTCGATCTGCTTGCGATGTGCTTCCCCGAGGAAGCTCTCGCAGTAGATCTTGTAAGCGTCTTCCGTACCTGACGGTCGGGCGGCGAACCAGCCGTTGTCGGTCATCACTTTCAGGCCACCAATCGATGCGCCGTTGCCCGGCGCGGCGGTCAGACGCGCAGTGATCGGGTCACCCGCCAGCTGACTGGCCCTGACCATTTCCGGCGACAGCTTCGACAGCACCGCTTTCTGTGCGGAAGTGGCCGAAGCCTGCAGCCGGTTATAGCTCGGCGCGCCGAAGCGGGCGGCCAGTTCGTCGTAGTGCTCCTGCGGGTTTTTACCGGTGACGGCGGTGATTTCCGCCGCCAGCAGGCACATGATGATCCCGTCTTTGTCGGTCGACCACGGCGTTCCGTCAAAACGCAGGAACGAGGCGCCCGCGCTCTCTTCTCCGCCGAAGCCGAAGCTGCCGTCGAACAGGCCGTCAACAAACCATTTAAAGCCCACCGGCACTTCAACCAGCCTGCGGCCGAGGTCGTTCACCACACGGTCGATCATCGCGGAAGAGACCAGCGTCTTGCCCACCGCCACATCCTGGCCCCACTGCGGGCGATGCTGGAACAGGTAGTTAATCGCCACCGCCAGATAGTGGTTCGGGTTCATCAGCCCTGCCGGCGTGACGATGCCGTGACGGTCATAATCTGGATCGTTAGCAAAAGCCAGGTCAAACTTATCGCGCAGCGCCAGCAGGCCCGCCATTGCGCACTCAGATGAGCAGTCCATGCGAATGGCGCCGTCTTTATCCAGATGCATAAAGCGGAAGGTTTGATCGACGTGATCGTTGACGATAGTCAGGTCGAGCTTGTAGTGCCCGGCAATACGTTTCCAGTATTCGATACCGGACCCGCCCAGCGGATCGATCCCGAGCTTGAGGCCGGCTTTCTGAATTGCCGCCATGTCGACGATATCCGCCAGCCCTTCGATAAACGGCTGTACCAGATCCTGCTTTTTAACATGACCGGATGCCAGTGCCGCATCGAGGGAGATGCGCCTGACGCCCTGCAGACCCGAGGCCAGCAGTTCGTTAGCGCGATTCTCTACCACTTTGGTGACGTTGGTATCCGCCGGGCCGCCGTTCGGCGGGTTGTACTTAATACCGCCATCTTCCGGCGGGTTATGAGACGGCGTGATCACGATGCCGTCTGCCAGCGGACCACCTTTTTTGTTGTGCACCAGGATGGCATTGGAAATGGCCGGCGTCGGGGTGAAACCGTTGTGTTCCTGCACGATAACATCAACGCCGTTGGCCGCCAGCACTTCCAGTACGGAAATAAAGGCCGGTTCGGAGAGCGCGTGGGTATCTTTACCCACGTAGCAGGGACCGGTAATCCCGTTCCTGGCGCGGTCTTCCGCAATCGCCTGCGCGATCGCCAGAATATGCTGCTCATTGAAGTTATGGCGCCCTGCACTGCCACGATGGCCAGAGGTACCAAACTTCACCGCATGCTCCGCGTTGCCCGCTTCCGGCCTCAGTACGTAGTACTGCGCGGTCAGCTGAGCGACGTTAATCAAATCACTCTGTTGTGCAGGCTCCCCTGCGCGTTTACTGTCCGTCATTTTTCTCTCCTGTCATATCCGTCAGGCTTATTTATGTGTTGCTGCCGGGTCGCTCATCGACGGGGCCGGTCTCCTGCCACCCGCCCCGGCGTTTCCTGGTTGTCAGTACGCGCTCAGAGTTGCGTTTTGTCGATATACCAGATCTTTTGCGCATACTCCCGCACCGTACGGTCCGATGAAAAATAGCCCATGTGGGTTATGTTGAGCATCGCTTTGGCGGTCCACTCTTCCGGGGTTCGGTAGAGCGCATCCACCTTGTCCTGACAGTCAACATAGCTGCGGTAATCGGCCAGCACCTGATAGTGGTCGCCAAAGTTGATCAGCGAATCCAGCAGACCGCGATAGCGGCCCGGCTCCTGTGGGCTGAACACCCCGGTCCCCATCTGGGTCAGCGCCTGGCGCAGCTCTTGATCCTGGTCGTAGTAATCACGCGGCTGATAACCGTTGCTGCGCAGCGCCTCGACCTCTGCAGCGGTATTACCGAAGATAAAGATATTGTCCTCACCCACGTGCTCCAACATCTCAACGTTGGCGCCGTCCAGCGTGCCAATGGTCAGCGCACCGTTGAGGGCGAACTTCATATTACTGGTCCCGGAGGCTTCAGTCCCTGCCAGCGAAATCTGCTCAGAAAGGTCCGCGGCCGGAATGATCATCTGCGCCAGACTGACGCTGTAGTTGGGAATGAACACCACCTTTAGCCTGTCGCCAATCTGCGGATCGTTATTGATGACTTTGGCCACGTCGTTAATCAGATGGATAATCTGTTTTGCCGTGTGGTAAGCGGACGCGGCTTTGCCGGCGAAAATCACCACCCGCGGTACCCATTCGGCCTGCGGGTCCGCCTTGATGCGGTTATAGCGGGTGATCACATGCAGCACGTTCATCAGCTGGCGCTTGTATTCATGAATACGCTTAATTTGCACATCAAACAGCGCTTTCGGGTTGACCACCACGCCCAGCTGGCGGGCGATGTAGTCGGCCAGCCGCTGCTTATTCGCCAGCTTGGCTTCGCTGACGGCCTGGTTAACCAGCGGATAATCCTGATACTCACCCAGTTCGCTCAGCTGGCTTAAATCCGTCCGCCAGGTCTGGCCGATATAGCGGTCCAGTACCCCGGAAAGCGCCGGATTGGCGGCGGCCAGCCAGCGGCGCGGGGTGACGCCGTTGGTCACGTTGGTGAAGCGGCGCGGAAAGATTCTGGCGAAATCGGCAAACAGCGACTCCACCATCAGCCGGGAGTGCAGTTCCGACACCCCGTTAACCTTGTGGCTGACCACCACCGCCAGCCAGGCCATCCGCACGCGGCGGCCGTTGGATTCATCGATAATCGAGGTCCGGCTCAGCAGGGCAATATCATCGGGATAGTGCTCCTGCATGGTTTTCAGAAAATAGTCATTAATCTCGAAGATAATCTGCAAATGGCGCGGCAGGATTTTCCCCAGCATATCGACCGGCCAGGTCTCCAGCGCTTCGCTCATCAGGGTATGGTTGGTATAGGAGAAGACCTGGCAGGTCACCTCAAAAGCGTCATCCCAGCTGAAGCTGTGTTCGTCGATCAGCAGGCGCATCAGCTCCGGGATCGACAGCACCGGATGGGTGTCGTTGAGGTGGATAGCAATTTTATCCGCCAGGTTGTCATAGGTTTGATACAGCTGGTAATGGCGGGTGAGAATGTCCTGCACCGTCGCCGAGACGAGGAAATACTCCTGACGCACACGCAGTTCGCGCCCGGAATAGGTCGAGTCGTCCGGGTAGAGCACCCGGGAAACGTTCTCGGAATGGTTCTTATCCTCCACGGCGGCGAAATAGTCCCCCTGATTAAATTTACCGAGGTTAATTTCGCTGCTGGCCTGGGCGCTCCACAAACGCAGGGTGTTGGTCGCATCGGTTTCATAACCCGGGATAATCTGATCGTAGGCCACCGCAATAATCTCTTCGGTTTCCAGCCAGCGCGAGTTTTTGCCCTCATGCTGAATGCGCCCGCCAAAGCGGACGGTATAGCGGGTTTTATGGCGCTCGAACTCCCACGGGTTACCGTATTCCAGCCAGTAGTCCGGTGACTCCATCTGCCGGCCGTCGATGATGTTTTGCTTAAACATGCCGTAGTCGTAGCGGATGCCGTAGCCGCGTCCTGGCAACCCCAGCGTGGCGAGGGAGTCGAGAAAACAGGCCGCCAGACGACCGAGACCGCCGTTGCCCAGGCCCGGATCGTTCTCCTCATCAATCAGCTCTTCCAGATCCAGCCCCATTCCTGCCAGCGCCGTTTTAACATCCTCATAGATGCCCAGCGACAGTAAGGCATTAGAGAGGGTACGACCGATGAGAAACTCCATCGACAGATAATAAACCTGCCTTGCCTGCTGCGAGATCCGCGCCCGATGCGCCCGTAGCCAGCGCTCTACCAGCCGATCGCGCACGGCGAACAGCGTGGCGTTGAGCCACTCATGTTTATTGGCAAGTGAAGGGTCTTTACCAAGGATAAACATGAGCTTATAAGCGATAGCATGCTGCAGCGCTTCTTCATTCAGCCTGGGTGAAATATAACTTACGCGTGGTTCCATTTTTCTTATCCGTAGTAATTAAATAATGCGCTGATACAGCTGGTGGAAAGACTTTGCGGCAATCGGCACTGTTGCAAAGTTAGCGATGAGGCAGCCTTTTGTCTTATTCAAAGGCCTTA
>OKEM01000074.1_pt1 | contig 33541 bp, 31 predicted proteins | sample 1610791 | NCBI WGS metagenome assembly OKEM01 (sample SAMN04436686, study PRJEB24849) | human gut metagenome | biome: human gut; feature: NICU; material: stool | host: Homo sapiens | place: USA: Saint Louis, MO | collected 2010-07-27
AAGCGGCGCCCCTGTCCCCCTCCAAAAAAATCTAAGCGCTGCTACACCGGACTCCCTGAGGTGGGAAGCCAAACGCCGCGCTAGTCGAGATTCAACTCTTTTGCCGTTGCGTAGGACGTTTGAGTACCCCGCTTAGTTACTGCATCGCCCGCATAGATATTAGCCTTGCGAATCGACTCAGCAATGTCACCAGTCTGCGTCCAACAATGGCTAAAGCAACCAATGAAAGCGTCACCCGCCCCGGTAGTGTCAACTGCCCTGTCAGAGGTTCCTTCAATTAGCTGTTCTCCGGCTTCACTAATCCACAAGGCGCCCCGTGAACCCAAAGTGACAATCACATTCGGAATTCCTGAGTGAGTAAGCACTTGCCCTGCAGCACGTATATCCTCTTCGGATTCTACCGGCATCCCAGTTAGTAAAGATAGTTCACTCTCATTTGGCACGATGAACTCTACGTTTTTTACCTGCTCTAACGATAGTGAGGGATCGGCTGGAGCTGGGTTCAACAGAATCGGAATACCCAATTCATTTCCTAATCGTATAGTCGCATATACCGTTTCTAGCGGAATTTCCAGCTGCATCACGATCAGTTTACATTCGGCGATTTGTGCCTTGGCACGTTCCACATCACCGGGAGTTAACAATGCGTTTGCTCCCTTGACAATTATGATTGAGTTACGGGATTGGGGATCCACAAAAATTGGGGCGACCCCCGAGGTAGCATCCGTACGCATAACAAATTTGGTGTCGATACCGTTCTCAGCAAAGTTTCTTATGGTGTTGTCTGCAAACATATCGTTGCCTACCCTGGTGACCATCAAAACTTCCGAGCCCATCCGAGAAGCTGCTATGGCCTGGTTCGCACCCTTACCACCACAACCCATTCGAAAATCTGGAGCCTCTACGGTCTCGCCTTCATGGGGCATTCGATTGATATAGGAGATTAAATCGACCATATTCGAGCCAACTACTGCAATATCCATTTCTAGTTCTCCTTAATGCCGGTAGTTACTTGGAAAGTGTGAGCTTCGCCAGGGGCAAGTTCAATTAACGTTCCAGCTTTACGAGCCGCTTCGCGCCCTTCTGGACGTGATGTCCCGGGAAGCGCAAACGCAGCAACTTTTTGATCTTCGTTATGCAATATCCACCGCGTTATCACTGGGAAACTCTCGGTACTAAAACGGGTTTCAAATACCGTTCCGTCCTGGCAGGTCATTTCTAAAATTGCTTCTTCGGTCAGTTTGTCTACTCCATCAGCGAAATACACAATCTCCGGATCGAACTCTTCAGCCCCTTCCAAGGAATTCGCGTCCCGATTACCGGCTTTTATCTCTGCGTTCAACTTCAACCATTTTTCAGTTGGTTTAACATGCGCCGGCACAGATTCACGCAATTTGAACGCATCTCCAGGCAAGTTTTGGGTAATTTTTCCGCTTGGTACGAACGCGTAGTTCATATGGCACATATATTGCAGAGGCATAGAAGCGTACTTAGACATGTTTTGCACCCGTAGCTCAATATCAAACATGGATGAATTCTGGTGCAAAGTCACCGAGGGATTGGCTACGTAGTGATCACCAAAACCCTTCAAGTATTCGCGGCAAGAAACTACGCGAATGGCATTGTTTGAAATAATCAATTTCGCCGAGTCCATGGGAGCGCATGCAAATTCACCATGCAACGGATGGTTATCCCCCTCGCCGGGGCAACCAGCGGCAAGCAGCCCCGAATGGAAAGCAAAGCAACCGTAGGTGTCCTCAATCAAGGTCGCCGGTTTAGGCTCTGAAAACATGTTTTCCATGCGAAGGCTGTGACCGCAAAACTCTGCGTCCCAGATAATTTGCCCCATGAAGGGTAGAACCTCAACATATCCGAGCGAGTTACGGATAGTTAGTGAAGCAACTCCAGATGAGTAAGTTTTCGTGGTTACCGACCACTGCTCTGAATGCAGTATTTCCGTCTCTAACTGCGTAAACAGGGATCTTGGTAAATTCATTTCATATTGCATTAGATTTCACCCTTTGGAGAAGTTTTATAAGAGGAATAGAAGTACATCAATACGGCACCGAAACAAAAGAGATTAACGGCAAAAGAAATCTGCATTGAGCCAGTCAGGTCAGAGACCAGCCCCTGTACTGCAGGAATAACCGCCCCACCAATAATCGACATGACGATTATCGCTCCGCCGGTTTCGGTATAGCGTTTATCTTCGATCGAATCTAGCGTGCGCGAGTAGATAGTTGCCCAACACGGCCCGAACAAAAACGAAACCAACACCGCAGCATAAACTGCTGTCATATTAGGAACCAAGATTACATACGCTAACGCACCCAATCCACAAAGAGAGTAGCCGACGAGGACTAAGTCTTGATTAAACCTGGTCATCAAAAGATTCGCTAGGAACTTTCCTAAAAAGAACCCAATAAACGCAAAGATCATGAAGTTAGAAGCTGTTCTCTCATTGAGAGAGTGATCCAGATTTAGCGCGAGCCTAATCGTAAAGGACCAAACCGCTGTCTGCATGCCAACGTAAAGGAACTGAGTCAGAATACCAGCTTTAAATCTGCGGTTTCCGGCCAAGTATTTTAGGGTCTGGAATATGGTTGCCTTCGTGGTCTCTTTCGCGTTATTTACCACAGGCTTACACTTTGGGAACTGCGTAATCATGACCAGAATCAGGATTACCAGCAAGATTAGAATGATTACCCGGTAGGGATGCAGAGTGCGTTGTAGCATTTCCCGAGCGAACTGTTGCGACTCTGCAGCAGTAAGATTTGCCATCTGCTCATGCAGCGCGGCACCTTCGGAAAATATCAAGTACTTGCCCAGCAAAATTCCCCCGATAGATCCGAGAGGATAGAAAGTTTGGGAGATGTTTAGTCGTAGCGTGGAATATTTTTTCGGTCCAATCATCGACGAGTAAGTGTTACAGGACGTCTCAAGGAATGATAATCCAATTGCAATCGCAAACAGTGAAAACAGGAATACTGAATACGTTGCCATGTGGGAAGCCGGGAAAAACAGTGAGCAGCCGATGATATACACACTCAGACCAACCATGATTCCAACTTTGTAGGAGGTGGAGCGGATTACTCGGGAGGCAGGAATAGCAATAATGAAATACCCACCGTAGAATGCTGACTGCACAAACGCAGAAGCAAAGTCAGAAAGAGTAAAAATTGACTTGAACTGTGTAATCAAGATGTCGTTGAGGCTGGCAGCTATCCCCCACATGGGGAAGCAAATCGACAGTAAGAGATACTGAAAAATAGGGGTTCGCGAAAGGTAACCGTCGGCTAACTGCTGCGTATTATCCTTTATCAACCCTCGGCTGTTATTTACTTGTCCTTCGGGTGTTTTTTGCCCAGGCAATGATTGCTTTGGCAAAGTTTCCACATCTATGCTCATTCGTTCCCCCCCAACAGTTTCATTCCGGCAGAGGCACCAATACGGTTAGCTCCTGCGGCGATCATTTCGTCCATGACGGCAGCGGTTCGAATCCCGCCAGATGCTTTAACTCCCATATTCGAGCCAACAGTTTTACGCATAAGCTCCACCGCATGCGCACTTGCACCTGATTGTGAAAAACCTGTAGAAGTTTTTACAAAATCTGCGCCAGCCTTTTGTGCGCATTCGCATGCATTCACGATTTCTTCATCCGTGAGCAGGCAGGTTTCCAAGATGACCTTCACTAGAACCTCAGTACCAGCTGCTTGGACAACACCAGCAATGTCCAGCTGAACTGCGTGCCAATTTCCATCTTTGACTGCCCCCAGGTCTATTACCATGTCGACCTCTTGCGCTCCGTCTGCAACGGCATGGGCAGTCTCAAATTTTTTTACCTCTGTGCAATGCGCACCAGAAGGAAATCCGATTACTGTACACACTTTAATATCACTACCGGAAAGCTCACGCTTCGCCAGCGAAACCCTATTGGGGCTTACACACACCGACCAAAATCCTGCGGTTTTAGCCTCTTCGCACAGCTTTTTTACCGCTTCAGCTGTTGCATCTGGCGCAAGCAGGGTATGATCAATTAGTTTTGCTTTATTGGTCATGTCTACGTCTCCTTCGACTTCATGCAAGTCTTGGCTGACTTGTCACTGGTCTCACGCTACTTTGCTGCCCCAGCCTACATAACGAATTTTTGGCACATATGTGCCATTTTGGCTATTTGCCTTGTTTCTTTTTCGTCAAGGCGTGTAGCTTACGAGCCGTTACCGTATCTATAACTAACCGGTTAGCATAACCACGTAGCAATGCCGCATAGACTACTTGCAACTTATCGGATCCTCCTGCTATCAGGATCTTTTGCTCGTTATGCCGTAAATCCGGCAAGGAAATTCCCAAAGTGCGGTTGTTAAGATCCGGCAGACAGACCCTGCCGTCTTCATCAATGAAGTGCGCACATATTTCCCCCACCGAATGTTCGATCAAGAATTCTCTTTCGTCCTCATTAATGAGCGGACTATGCAGCAGAGTTGCCACGGAACTAACTGAGCCGACCGAATAAAGCACGATACGTGCTCGGCGCGCAAGTTCCATAACCCTACTGACACTCTCTTCTCGTTCAATCGCTAGCTTCGCAGCTGCCGATTCCAACACGATTGGATGCCCTATCATATGCACCTTGGCCTGCAGAGATTCTCGAAACTCCCGGAAACTGGTTAGAGTGGATAAATCCATGGACGGCATCCTTAGATTGCCACCGACCTGGACTACATCGACCCGCTGTAAAGATTGCCGCTGTAAGCTCGCAGTCAATGCCTGAATGGTTCGAGACCAGTAAACTCCAACGGCGTCTCCATCACGCACCATCCCCATAAAAAGGTCTGCCCCCGCCTGCCCCAGAGCCTTGCGAATATCAATGTCGCGTCTTCTAGGTGGAGACACTAAACGTACCTCGTCAAGTGAAAAAGCAGATCGTAAAGAATCGATGAGCTCTCTGTCTTGCTCTCGTGGATCATCTATTCGAATTTTCACGAACCCGCGCGCCTTCGCATGAGTGAGCAATTTGGAAATATTTGGTCGTGAAACATGCAGTATATTAGCGATTTCACTCTGAGATAGGCCGCTATAGTAGAGCTTTGCCACATCCAAGGATTGATGATCCCTGCGGGTCATTCCCAAGCGATCTTTTTTCACCATGAGACTATCTAATCAGTCTGGACTCTAGTCTGAGGAAAACTGAAAATCAGCCTTTCAGAAAATACAGTTACAAAGTTTTCAAGAACTAAACGTTACATTCCTCGGGGTGAAGCTATCGTCAGGCGTTGAGCTAATCAGAAATGCTGCAGCAGCTCCAACACAAGCCACATTAAACGCTTCGCGGCGGTACCACATACACCCGCCCTACAGCCAAAACCTCATACTCGCGTTACGCCCGGCGTCGTAGCAGCACTAACGCACCTAGAACACTGCTGGCTCCTGCAAGTAACAGCAGCCCTAAGGGCGAGGCGCCGGTATTTACCATTTCTTCTTTGGGCTCAGCACGGGGGCTAGCTTTCAGAGTGGGACTCTTTTGGGAATCAGCAGGTTTAACCTTACTGGTGGTAACGGATTTCTCCCAGGTACCAGTGAAGGTAACATCCGCGTCAGCAATCACAGCCTGCTGAGGCGACCAGCCTTTGAAGGTCCAGGTAGTTTCAGTCTTAACTCCGTTAGCCTCCACCGATTCTTTAACCACCTTGTGTTTGAGAGCAGCCGGAGTTACAGTGTCACCTCTTGCAGCGATTACTGCACTAGGCAGTAACTTCATCACGCTAGCGGGCAGCCCGGCTCCATCTGCAGCCACAAACCCATATTTCACCGCAAACTTTTGCTTGACCATGGTCAGATCCACCGGATCACCAGTGTCGTTGAACACTAGGGGCATCCCCACGTAAAAATAATCCATAGCCATCTCGCCAGTCACGGTGGGTTTAGTCATCGAAAAGGTTTTCCCCGGCACGAAGTTGGATTGCTTAATGTAAAAAGCCTTTGGAGGAGTTGTGAGTTTCAGCTCCGCCGGCTGGTTATCTTTATTGTCCAGATCAGCCCCGGTAACTTTGCTTCCGTCCTCGTGAGTCAACTTGAAGTGAGCGGTGTATTTCCCGGTAGCCGGGTCATAGGAAGTGTTTTGGCAACGCATAATATCGCCGAACTTGGTGTCAGGATTTTGCTTTGCCATCTCCGCTTGTACCACTGCACAATCTATTAAGTTCGGATTGGAGCTGACCACTTGAGTGTCAATGACAAACGAAATATCCCAATGTCCGCTGAAGGTCTTCAAATTCCAACGAGCCTGATCATTTTGATTTTGCCACATCCACATAGGTTTGAAGAACGTGTTGTAAAGCTCCCAAACCTTCGTCATATCCAGGGTGCCGCGATAGGCAATCTGATAGGCATTGTCGGGACCTTCTCCTTTGGAAGCATCATAAAGCAGCTCATTTTCACTGGTAACCAGTCCAGAGCCATCGGTGGAATAGGCGGTACTGCCAGCGTTAATCGGAACGTTTGTCGGATCTGCGTGCGCGGGAACCGCGTTCACCCCCAACATCGCCAAAATAACCGCGAACGCGACCAGCGGCCATACCAAAACAGATTTGATGGATTTACCGATTACTTTTTGAGGGGGGGTCATGCTAAACAACTCTCCAACCTAAAACGAAAAGGAACATTAAGAATTTTAAAGGTAACTTCCAGCAGATTCAACCTGACTTTTAATAGCAGTTCGCATTGGTGGCACCTCGTTTAGGATGACCCCTTGACGGATTCCAGGGGAAACGGCTTTGATTACCACTAGGTTATGGCTATGACGGAGCCATCTTCGCACGTTTAGTGAATCGCTTGGCACCCCCTTCGACAATCAATCTTCCCAGTTAATTAAGGTGACAGTAGCTGGAGGAAATACTCACGTGACGGATGAAAAACTAATTTACGGTTGCTGATAACAGTAGCAGCTACTAGATTCGTGAGACACTAAACTCACTGGGCATTGAAGCCCCGATCCGCGCGCTACCGTTACTCAAGGGCACGATTCCGGAATTTCTTTAAGGAGAGGAGAAGTCATGCGGGCAGCAACTTTGAATGCACCGGAAGATCTACGGCTGGTCGAAAAGGAAAAACCAACCCCGGGCAAAAATGAGGTCTTACTGAAAATCGAGGCCAACACCATGTGCGGCACCGACTATCGCCTCTATACCGGGGCGAAAACCTCCGGGGTTTCCTACGGTACGGTTCCCGGACACGAAATTGCAGGCAGGATCGTAGAAATCGGCGAGGGCGTCGAGCAGATTCAGCCAGGGATCCAGATTGGGCAACAGGCGACAGTTTCGATGCCTTTCCAAACCTTCGGTGATAAACATTTGTACCCTGACCCAATTGAGAAGGCGTGCAGATATGCGTTCGGAATTATCTCCGGTCACCCATTTCTAGATGGAAACAAGAGAACTGGTGCCGCACGCTTAGGCACATATCTCAGAGTATCCGGTATAGATTTCAAACCTGATCATGCTTCATTTCTCGATACTATTCTGGGCGTGGCGGATGGTTCTGTTGGATACGATGAGCTCGTACGCTGGGTGAGAAATGCAGTGGAGTGACCAAACCTCAGGTTTATCCAGGGGCTTCTATTTAGTGCCACTAATCCCTGACGGGATTACGCCAACGAAGTGGAGCTAGCGGGAATCGGCGGTGCTGCGCAAGCCTGCAACGCCCTGCTCCTATCACGGATTCCCGCACCTCACGCACGACAGATATTGCGATGGGCACGCCAAACTCGCCAAACTCGCCAAACACAACTATCGCAAGTACGAGTGCGACCCAGCTATCAACAAACGCTATGGACGGCAGTGGCGCAAGATTCGCGTCCGCTATGTCGCCGAACACCCGCTATGCGAGCAGCGCCAGAAAGAAGACAGGCTCACACCAACGCAGGAAGTCCACCACATCCTCCCACTAAGCCGGGGTGGCGCGCATGACTTTGGTAATTTGATGGCTTTGTGCAAGCCTTGCTACTAGCGTATCTACGCTCTTGACAGTGATCGTTGACGAAATGGCAGGTCAGTCAAGCGCGAGCATCTTGGGTAGGGATGGTCGAATCTCTACGACATGATGCACTGGACAGCGGGCTCGGCCCCTCGCGTGCAAAATCTTGGAAGCAAACAGGGTATTACCGGTAAGTCTTGCAGAGCGGAGTATTACCCGTCTACTAGTTTGTCTATAGCCGTATGAAGTTGTTTTTTGACGGGAGAGCATGAACGCGCCCAACCAGACAATGATTCCCAGGAGCATATTCGCCGCGATAAAGAAGAAAGCATTGTTCACTTGATCCCCGAGCCCGATAACAGTGACAGGGAGACTAGCTGAATATAGGTTGACTATCGAGTCGCTCGAGGTCACTCCTAATAGCCATTGAGCCTCTGGCGCAACCTTTTTAAGCCTCTGCACACAAGCAATAACCGCGAACAGTATAGTAACCGAAAAAACAAACCAAGCCGATAACAGATAAGGAAAACGGGTGCGAATATTTTTCAATGTGTACGATACGAGCAGCATCAAACCAAGGCCAGTAAATATCGAGACGATATATCCGAGAAGATTAGCTAACTGCACCATCCCCTCAACCGATGAGGACTTTGCTAATGGTAGGAACGTAGCACCATAGCTGCATAGGAGGTACAAGGAGAGCACGAGCATATTGCAAACAGCTAAACGCCAGCGCGACAAAGGAGAAAGCAAGAGCAAACGATCATCACAAGCGCCAGTGAGCCGAAGCACAGCATCTAACGCATACAGCGTTATCGCAATTTCGAGAAGCATAACGCCAATACCGTATATTTGCTGCACCACTAGCTCATCTGACACAACCCGAACGATTGCTAGAGCGATAATGACCATGATTAAGGGAATCATGACCCGCCCATGTTTGGTTGCCAAAAGACGAAAATCAGTCATTCTTAACATGGCCCGATACGCTCCTCTTGTAAGCCAGCTCTAAATCGCCATCGCCGAAATCTCGCAGATGGCTAGCAGTATCATGAGTCAGTAGTTTCCCATCTGAAATAAGAACAATCTCATCGAAAATAGAATCCACGCCATTGATCGGGTGGGTACTAAGCAACAGCGGAGCGCTAGGAATACGATATTTCTTGATCAGAGCAAGAAGATGATCCCTCGTGAGCGGATCAACCCCTGCCAGCGGCTCGTCCAACACATAAAGCTTAGGAGCCCTAGACATAATCAACGCAAGATGAAGGCGTTCACCCATCCCTTTTGATAACTCACTCACTTTGGCTAATGACGAGAAAGAAGCCCCCTCAAGAAACTCTTCAAAAGCACCAGTTCTGAAATCATCGTATCGGCTACGAAACAGATCAACGCATTGCGATACTCGCAACCACGGATACAAAAAAGGCTCATCGGGAAGATAGCTTACCGCTACACGATGAGGAGCCACAATTCTCCCCTGAATCCTAGCAATATCCCCCACAATCGTGCGAAGCAATGTGCTTTTACCGGCTCCGTTCGAACCAAAAAGCCCCACCACTCCTGCCTCGGCGCCAATGCGAAAATCATCCAAACGTAGCGCAACATGCTTGCCATAGCTCACAACCAAGTTCTGCGCTTTAACCACAGCATCCATTGACCTCACCCAACTCGAAACAGTAAAACCAGACTGAGCCAAAAACGAAGAACAATTGCCCCAGCAGCAATAATCAAGCGTACTGGGTATTAACCCCAAATGCCGCCCCGACTGTGGGCGCGCCGTCTAACGAGTCACCCTCGTCCATCGACTGCGTCCTGCCACCTACCTCGTGTGAGGCGGACATCCCGGCCTGCTCGATCGGCGAACTCATCTGCGCCGGCCCGTCGGTCACTCACGGGTACTGGAATGACGAGGAGTTCAACGCGGCTTCTTTCCGCGGATCCTGGCTGCGCACCAATGATCTGGGCTTCATTGACGAGGGAGGTTTTGTTCACATCGTGGGACGCAAGTGGCCACGGTCAACACCGGCGGCGAAAAGATACTCCCCCACGAAGTCGAGCAAGTGCTGGCCAGAATGGAGGGAGTGCAGTCGGCGTATGTGGTGGGCGTACCCGATATGAAGTGGGGTGAGGCGGTGAATGCGGTACTGGTGATGGAGGATGGGTACGCGACTCCGTCGCTGAGCGAGGTGCGCGCTTTTGCCGGACGGTATCTTGCTCGGTTCGAAGTGCCTCAGCGTGTGTCCGTGGTCGTTTCGCTACCGGTGTCTTCGAACGGCAAAGCCACTGTTTCCGCGCTTCGAGCCGTATTTACACACCAAGATTGACACTATGTCAACCTTGTATTAATATTTATATTGAGCGTTGACACGGTGTCAACATTCCTCACGAGGCTGTGAGAGTTTTCTGCAACGAATCGAGTTGCCATGTCAGATAGGTCTGCACCAACAGGCGCCAAACGGGATTCCATCGTGCGCGCCGCATACGACCTCGCCCAGGATAAAGGGTTCGCACGCCTGACAGTGGGTGAGATTGCACGAAAAGTGGGGATGACGCGGTCATTGTTTTATCACTATTTCCCTGATCGCAACGCTCTGGCTGACGCAGTTCTGGACCTCATCATTGATTCAATCGTGGACGAATTGACGTCATGGAATACCGGCCGAGAAGAAGGCAATATTGACCACGCGCTCGATGATTTCATCACGCTGATGCACACCATCGCGCAGCGCGAAAGTATTTTCACTCGTCAGCTGATTCGTGGCGGCAATGCAGAATTATATGTCCGCTTTATTTCACGTGCTGCGGACCGCGCCTCTGACTACATCGGACGCACGACTGTTCAGGATTACATTTCCCGCCACGGAGCTCCCATTACGGATATCCATGAGACGTTCTATATACTGCTCGTCGGATCAATATCACTCATGCGTACGCATCCTGATGTCTCGCACGAAACTCTCAAGCGCATCGTCGCGCAAATGCTCCATATTGAAAATGGCATCATGTCCGCTTCCTCCCCGCACTCCAACTGAAAAACACTCAACACAGAAAGGTTCGAAACAATGTTGTTTCAAGTTTATGGCGACACCGCCGCATATCAATGGCTTGGCTGGTTATTGGTGTTCACTGGCCTCCTAGTGGCCAATGAATTTGCCCGACGCACCAAGACAGGCGGAATTATCTGTTTCCTTATTATTCCCGCAATACTGTCGGTTTACTTCATCTCAATTTATATTGGGGCAGCCGTAGGCGCGGACTGGGCTCTCACCAACCCAACCTATGCCCACATGACGTCATGGTTCCACTACGCCAAGCTGTACGCTGCAACGGCCGGATGTATCGGCTTCATGATGCTGAAGTACAGGTGGGGAGGAATTGGCAAATCTGAATGGTTCAAGTGCTTCCCCTTTGTTATTGTGGCGATCAATATCCTGATTGCTGTAGTCTCTGACTTCGAAAGTGCATTCCGTGCCTGGGGAACTACCTGGGTGTCAACTGAAGGTGTCACCTTGATGGGTGGATGGCACAACGTCTTCAATGGCCTTGCTGGCCTGATCAACATCGCCTGCATGACTGGGTGGTTCGGCATCTACGTGTCAAGGAAGAAGCAGGACATGTTGTGGCCCGACATGACGTGGGTCTTCATCGTTGCCTACGATTTGTGGAACTTTTGCTACACATATAACTGTTTACCCACACATGCATGGTATTGCGGTCTGGCATTGTTACTGGCTCCGACGGTGGCAAATCTGTTGTGGAATAAAGGCGGCTGGATTCAAAACCGGGCATTTACGCTCGCCTTGTGGTGCATGTTTGCTCAGGTTGTTCCCGCCTTCCAAGATTATTCTGTGTTCTCCACGCAGTCGGTCAATAACCCGAACACCAATTTGGTCGTGTCGATTATCGCGTTGATCGCCAACATTCTCGCCTTCGCCTACATCATGTACCGGGCTCGCAAGCTCAGAGTCAATCCTTGGCTGCACGAAGTATTCCAAGGCACTCGAGACTTCGAGAAGGCAATGTCTCGCCGTGAGGACGCGAATCAGGTTTCCAACGTCAAGGCACACTAGGGACGACATGGGGCGCGATGACACAAGACGCCCTCTTGCCACCGATTCCGATATTCGACGTGGAGGAAGAGCCCGCAGGCACCAGCAACGTGCCAGTCATCTCCAGCAACCACCACGTTGAGTACGCCTTTTCACCCAAGTCCTGATCGAATCAGTTAACCGATTGCTCAACGCGCGTCCTGTACTGGCTCATCGAGCCCCCAGGGCGCGCGTTGGAGTTTCCAAGCTCTAGATTGCCGACACGAGTAGCGGGCGTCCCACCAGCGAACCGGATGCGGGAATGTCAGACTCAGCCGATGCGGAGTGAGCACATTCTCAGGCGACATACGGTCCAGAACAGCTGATGCTTCCTGACGCGCAGCCCCAGCTGATGCTAGTTCAACCAAGCCGGTAAACTCAGCGGGGATCTCGCGGCCAAGGTTCTTCATCGCTTCGGCCCACAGCTTGCCTGAGCGATACGAGGAGCGTACCAACGGAACCGACCTGCAGGCAGGGAAGCCCATCGAATATGCCAGATTGCGCAGACGGACAAATTCTTATGGTTTGACCCAGCGGACAATCGGGTGATGCAAAGCGGATGGACGAAGATACTGTGTGACGGTCAGGATGTCGTATCAGGCATCCAGCAAATCACGCATGGTCGATTCAATTTTTTCCGTCGTCTCCCCCATACCGAGAATCAGATTCGACTTGGTCACCAGACCAACCTGTTTGGCGGCGTTGGTGACGCTGAGGAACCGATCGTATCGAAATGCAGGCCGGATCGTCTTCATCAGACGCGGAACTGTTTCCAGGTTATGCGCGAATACCGGGTTAATACCCCAAAGGGTATTAACCCCAAATTTTGGAGCAAAATGACAAAACAAAACCTGCTGGCGCGAAATTGTATCAACACCAGCAGGCAGTTAGTGGAGCTAGCGGGAATCGAACCCGCGACCTCTTCCATGCCATGGAAGCGCGCTACCAACTGCGCTATAGCCCCGAAAGCTATGTCCCACCTTCACAAGCCTGTTCGGTAGGCACCAGATAACTTTAACTAACAGTGAGCCTTTACTTCAAATCGCTCGCCTGTGTATTCCGACATACTCGCTATTCTGACAGCTCCCCCCTGCCACAACCAGCTAAGCCAGAGAAGGTAGCGCCGAACCGGGAACCTCAGGGGCTCCAATATTGTGGGAGACCAGACGCCATCCCGGCTTACGCGAGTAAGGAATCACCGTGGACCAGTGGCAATTATCTAAACCTCGCAACCCCTGCCAGGCCAAAGGATCCAATCCCAGAATCTTCACCAATCCCTGCGTCAAAGCTGAACCGTGAGACACCACCACTAAGGCGCCCTCTACCTCGGCAAAATGGTCACTAACGCATTCAGCAACCCGGGAACCCACTTCACCGCGCGACTCTACACCCGCCAAGGGACATTCCCCGGTTCCCCGCCATTCTTCATAACGCGCCGCAAAACGATCTTGCAGTTCTTTCACCGACAGACCCTCAAAATCTCCAAACGCACGCTCGCGCAGGCGCTCATCAACCAGAAAATCAACGCTCCCGCCACAAATATCAGCCAAAGCCTGTCCCGTATCCTGAGCGCGCCGCAAATCAGAACATACGATCCGCTCAGGCTTGAGTTTAACTAGCTCTTCCGCGGCCGCCGCTGCCTGGGCTATTCCCACCTGGTTAAGAGGAATATCCACCTGTCCCTGTACCCGTCCTTGCAGGTTATAGTCAGTTTGACCATGTCGCCAAAGGACAATTTTCTTCGCCATGATTTCCCTAATCGAGACCTACGATCAAACTTGCAGCATCCTGCGGCGGTTCTTGGACAGCTACCCGAGCCTGCTCTGCCTGGGCTGCCTCCTCTAAATCAGGTAACTCGATTCGCGGGCAGTCATTCCACAGCCGTTCCAGCCCGTAATATTCGCGCTCTTCAGCCAGGAAAATATGCACGATTACCCCCGGCAGCTCCATAAGTACCCACCGGAATTCATCATTCCCCTCAATCGTGGTCGGATCAGCACCCGCGTCGTGACAGGCATGATCGATTTCATTCATAATCGCGCGCGCTTGGCGGGGATTATCAGCTGAACAAATCACGAAAATATCCGTGATAATAGTTTGCTCGTGAACATCAATCGCCACCACATCGGTCGCCAGTTTACTGGCAGCAGCCTGGGCAGCGATTTCAGCTAGTTGACGTGGGTCAAGCTTTTCGACCAAGAAGAACTCCTATATTTGAGTAACGGTTACATCATCTACGATACCGGCTTGCAAGATATCCTGCCCCATCGTTTGAGAAATCACTGGTCGATCCATAGTAAGTACCATTCCCAAAGCAATGATCAGCAAGATAGATAGCCTAAGCACCCAACGCAAGAACGTTTGGATAAACGTTAGTGGCTCTTCCTCGCTCTCCTCGTCAGCGGATTCTTGCCACGCCCCGGCGCGAGTATCTTCCTGCTCCGGGGCCTCAGCTTTTTTTACTTTCCGTTTCCACTGCCACCACCGGGTTTTCGCCTCTTGAGGAGGCTCGCTTTCGGCGGAAGCGAACGGGGCATCGCTCGGTTTAGCTTCTGAGGAGTCGGTTACCGGCGCCGCTGTCGGGCTAACAACCGCAGCCGAAGCCGCCGTCGGACTGGCGGCAGTAGCCGTAGCGGATGTAGGCGCCGGAGCTGAGTCTGGGAGCGCCGGAGCCGCGGACGGCGCATAAGCCGGCTGCGTTGCAGGCGATCCTGGCAAGGTTCCCGGAGCCGGTGCCGGCGGTGGCGCCACCACGTTACCCTGAGCAGGAATTGCGGGAGCTGGCGAGGCGGGTTGTACACCGGACGCAGGAGCGGCCGACACCTGCGAAACCTGCGGCTCTACCTGAGCTGCTGCGGCCAGGCCTGAGACCTGACGCTGCCCAGAAGTAGTACTCGGGGGCGCTGGAGCAGGACGCACAGATACCTGGCTGGCAGTATTACCCGCAGGACCGGGTGTCTGGGAGGCTGCCGGGGCAGCCCTGGTGGCACCTAAATTGCTTTGTGCCAAGGCCTGCTGGAACATCTCGGCAGCAGATCCAGCTTCACCGACAGCAAGATTTAATGGAGGTAAGTTAGCCGCGCCAGATGCAGATAGCTGCGCGGAGGTTCGCGGGGCGGTCTGCGCGTTCGTAGCACCGGCCGGCGCGCTCTGCACTTGCGGAGCTGGAGCCACCGGAGATGCTACCTGCGGCCGCACTGCTCCTGCCTGTCCCCTAGCCAGTGAGTTAGCGGGAGCGGGTGCGGGCGCAACATTACCCGGCCAAGGAGCCGGCGTTTTCGGAGCCGGAACCGGAGCTAAGCTAGTTGCCGCATGATGCTTGTTGGTAGCTGCGAAAGCTAAACTATCGGCCAGTGCCCGGTCATCAGCCTCATCAGCTAGAGCGTCAATCGGGCTTACTTTCACGGGTTGGGTAGTATCGGCATCCAGAGCCGTCCCCACCCCTGGGGTGGGGCCAGATAAGCCTGCATCGGCATTTGCAGGGGAATAAACCGGTTTACCGGTTCCACCAGGGGTATCTGCAAATATACGTGAAGGTGCCTGCGGTTGCCTCTCCCCTAGATCTACCGGAGCAGCAGCTACCCCCACCTGCGTCCTCGCCGCCCCTGCAGGAGCTTGCCGGGGAGATTCCGGTTGCGGAGTTGGCGTCAGTGGGGCTGCCGGCTCCTGCGAAACAGCGCGAGGATGAGATTCGGCTAGCGAGTCTCGCGGCGGAGACTGCAACGGAACTTGCGGAACCGGCTGGGCCTCTTGAGACATCGCTTCTGTTACCCGCAGCGTAGCATCAGCTGGAGCTGCAGGGGCACTTGCGGGGGGTTGCGCAGATCCCGCCTGTAGGTTTTGGAACGAAGCCAATAGCTCCGCCATTTTCTCGGCTTCAGATTTTTCTTCCGCTACCTGCGTGTTTAAAACTCGTTGTTCCCGGCGTTGTTGCTCCCGGGCAGCAGTACGCAAAGCCTCCTGCTCGGCATCCTCTAACTTGCGTAAACGTTCTGCAGCCTCTGCCGCCAAACGTTCCTGCTCCCGGGCATAGGCTTGGGCTTCCTCCCGTTCTTTTAAGATCCGCTGCAGATCAGCCTCTGCTCTTTCTCGCGCTTCCTGCGCGACTTTCCGCATCTGCTGTTTTTCCCGATACTCTTGTACCCAGCTGCGCCCATCTTGTTCCGGACTAAGTTGGCGTTGCCTTTTCTGTTCAGCGGCTGATGACTCTTGCCGCAGCTGCCAAGAAATATCCCCCTCAACCTGGCTGAAACCCTCTTGTATCTGTCCCCATTGCGACTCTTGCGAAGGAGGCTGCGGACGGTAGGCTGGGCGGCGCCCTCCGGTGCGGATCTCTTCCAGGCGTGCCAGCTGTTCAGCAATCGAAATCTGACCGTACTTAGAAATCGGCGAATAAGTCTGCTCCAAAGGGCGACTCGGAAAGTCTGCTTCGCTCATCAGTGGTTATCCTCCCGATAAAGACCGTATTTCGCGATGTATTGCACCACCCCATCCGGGGTCAAGTACCAGATTGGTGCCCCAGATGCCACCCGCTGACGGATGTCGGTAGAAGAAATAGCCATGGCGGGTACTTCCAGCAAAGATACCCGCTCCGCGGGCAGTTCTTCAGTATTAACCCAGCGGTGACCGGGGCGGGTTACCCCCACGAATCGCGCCAATTCGAACAGTTGGTCCGCGTTTTTCCAATCCATGATTTTACGCAGCGCATCAGCCCCGGTAATGAAAAACAGGTCACAGCCAGACCGTTCCCGTTTTAAATCCCGCAAGGTGTCCACCGTATAGGTGATTTCCCCGCGTTCAATATCCACTCGAGAAACGGTAAAACGCGGATTGGAGGCGGTAGCAATCGAGGTCATCAAATAGCGATGTTCTGGCACGGTAACCCGCCGTCCCTTCTTAAACGGCTGGGTGGAAGTCGGCACGAAAATAACTTCATCGAGTTCATAGCGATGCTGCACTTCAGAGGCTGCCACCAAGTGACCATTATGAATCGGGTCAAAGGTACCCCCCATGACTCCGACACGTCTGCCAGCGACGCTGATGCCTACCGCCATTAACTACCCCTTCTTGCCAGCTTTGCTGCTAGACCGGTAGCTCCAATCCTACCAAAGGTGAGCGAGTCCTAATATCCTTTACCGCTCTTCGTGACTTATGTAAATGCTTTGTCGACGAAACGAGTAGCTTTACAGATTATCCCCCTAGTCAACGGAGGGATCAGTCCACAACCCCTGTTCAGCTTCCAAACGTAGATTCCGGCGAGCTTCTTCTTTCCCATCCATCATTTGATGGTATTGCTCGCGCCGCTCCTGGTTAGTACGCCGCGTCGATCCCTCGAGCCGGAGATCTTGCCCGCGGGCGCCTAGCAGCTCGGCACCGGCAGATTGTAAAGGTTCAAAGTCAAAGATCACTCCCCCTTCCATCTCTCCGATAACCACTGTGTCTCCACTCTTGGCACCCGATTGGAGCAGCTCGGCTTCCACCCCTAAGTTGTAGAGCCGGTCTGCCAGGAAGCCGATCGCCTCATCATTGGCGAAATCAGTCTGCTTCACCCAGCGCTCAGGTTTTTCTCCCCGCACCTGATAAACCAGTCCTTGCCCAGTTTTTTGCTTGGTAACCGTAAAGCCGGAATCCCCCACGGCCGCCGGTCGCAACACCTGCAAAGGCTGGACTTCCCGTGCTGGCTCCGCCTGGCGCAGCCGCAAAACCATGTCTGCCAAGGCAAACATTAAAGCCTCCAAGCCGCGACCACTTACTGCGGAAACCGCATACATTGGCCAACCAAACTTAGCTAGTTCCTCCGCCTGTAGTTTTGCCATATCGGCGGCATCGGGAATATCCATCTTATTAAGAATGATTACCCGCGGACGTTCCCCCAAAGGCACGTATCCTGATACTTCATCCAGGTCGCTTTCATAGGCCGCCAATTCAGCTTCTAAAGCTTTAATATCATCAACCGGGTTGCGCTCGGACTCCATGTTTGCACAGTCCACCACGTGCGCAATCACTGCGCAACGCTCAATATGGCGGAGGAAGTCCAGCCCCAGTCCTTTCCCCTGGGAAGCTCCCGGTATCAGGCCGGGCACATCCGCTACCGTGAATCGTTCATCTCCGGCCTGCACCACTCCCAGGTTTGGCACCAAAGTAGTGAACGGATAATCTGCGATTTTCGGTTTCGCCTCGGAAATAGCTCCGATTAAGGAAGACTTACCGGAGGACGGGAACCCGACCAGCCCCACATCCGCTACCGATTTTAATTCCAAAATGAGGACGCGAGAATCGCCCTCTTCCCCCAAAAGCGCAAACCCCGGGGCTTTACGCTTGCGGGTAGCCAGCGCGGCATTGCCTTTACCGCCAGTACCCCCGCGCGCTACTTCCAGGCGCGAGCCGGCCCCTTGTAGATCCGCCAGAATCTCACCCGCTGCAGATTTAACTACCGTTCCGGGAGGAACCGGAAGTACCAGGTCTTCGCCATTCGCGCCCTCACGATTGTCTCCCATCCCAGGAGTGCCATTTGTGGCTTTACGATGCGGCAAATGGTGATAATCAAGCAGGGTATGGGACTGCGGATCAACCTCTAAGAATACGCTGCCACCGCGGCCGCCATCTCCCCCATCCGGGCCACCCAGGGGTTTATATTTCTCGCGTCGGACACTGACGCAGCCGTTACCGCCATTACCGGCAGTCACATCGATTTTTACTCGATCAACAAAACTGGCCATGTTTACTCCTTAGAGCCGAGGCTGAAAAGTAACTAGCAACCGCCCACTGGTCACTATACAAGTGTAGCGGGGTCGTCACCCGACCCCGCTACCTGTTAAAAGTATTTGGTTTACTTTAAGCCGAAACTACGTTTACGACTTTACGACCGCGCCGACGACCGAACTCCACGGATCCGGCGGCCAGAGCAAAGAGAGTATCGTCCTTGCCCATTCCCACGTTAGTCCCGGGGTGATATTTGCTTCCCCGCTGACGAACCAGGATCTCCCCGGCGTTGACGCTTTCTCCACCGTAACGCTTGATCCCCAGGTACTGCGGGTTAGAGTCACGGCCGTTAGAAGAGGAACCTAGCCCTTTCTTATGTGCCATTTTCTTTTCCTTTCTTGCCTGAGGTTAGGCGATCTTAGTGATCTTTACCTGGGTCAGCTTAGCGCGGTGGCCCATGCGGCGAGTGTATCCGGTCTTGTTCTTGAACTTCAGAATCCGAATCTTCGGTCCTTTAGTCTGCTCCAAAACCTCTGCCGTTACCTTGATTTTCTCTAGATCAGCGGCGTCGGAGGTGACCTGGTCACCGTCAACTACCATCACTGGCTTGAAATCGACGGTGTCGCCAACCTCTGCTGCCAGCTTGTCGACGACGACTACATCCCCGACGGAGACCTTTTCTTGACGGCCGCCCGCCTTGACGATCGCGTAGACCACTTTGCTGCTCATTTCCTTAGTCACGTACATTTTCTTGTGTCCGGAAAACCGAACCCCGCCGGTCTTCCAAACAACCAGCACCGACTAACCAGGGTAGTCGATACCGGCGGCATTTTTCAAACAAAATCCCTGTCCAGACAGTGTGTTATCTGCCACCGCAAGTTCAAGGAATCATTTGAACCGCCTATGCGGCAAACTGCAGGGCAGCTGCCGTATGGGGTGGCTGACGGGGCTCGAACCCGCGACCTCCTGGACCACAACCAGGCGTTCTACCAACTGAACTACAGCCACCATTTGTCGCATAGCGACGAATACCCACTTTATCTAACCGGGGGCGTCAGATGAAATTATTGCGACGCTTGTGGGCTATGTATCCGCTCACACCTACTATCTTTGCAGGTAAGAATCCTGCGTTACCAAAAAACGCGGTTACATATTGCGTCAGCAAAAGTAGCGATACCGTCCTCACGGGTACGCAAATAAAGCGAACCATCTACCGGGGATACTTCCATCAGATAATAGGAACCCTTCCCGTCAGGAACAATATCAATCCGCAAAAACAGCAAATGCTGATCGTGCCCCAGGCGCTGTTTAATCATGCGATGAATCGCCGACCGTACCTTTTCCCCAAAAATCCACTCGTCAGAGTTTGGTTGCCGATTACCGGTTACTGTTTCTTGCGCCTGCACCTCAGTAGTATTGGGATTGGTGAGCATCGCGGCTTTTTCTACCGAGTGCGATAAAACTCCGTTCAGATAAACCAAGGAGTATTCACCGTGCTCATCAACTTCCGACAGGTAACGCTGTACCATCACCGAGCGCCCCTCTTGCAGGAGGCGATTGGCGTGGGTTACTGCCGCCATTCGTGCCATACCGTTATTGGCGTCATAACGCCCCATTTCTCGACCACCGGAGGAGACCGCTGGTTTCACCACGAACTCTCCATAGGCCGGAAAGCGCGTGTGCACCTGGTGCTTATTCAGATTCTGTTCCGGCTCTAACCAGGTAGTGGGGATCACGGGTACCCCTTGGTCTTGCAGATTGAGCAAGTAGTGTTTATCGGTTGCCCACTCGGTCACATCCGCCGGATTTAACAAGCGAGGTACCTGGTGCGCCCACTGCACGAACTCTTCGCGGTTAGTAGCGTAATCCCGCACGGCACGGATAATGCATACCCCCGCCTCCTCCCAATCTACGTGGGGGTCATTCCAGATCGCGATCCGGGCATCTACTCCCCGCGAGTTCAGTTCATCAACTAGCCCGGCCTCGTCCTCGGACAGATCCGGGTACTGCGCACAAGTTACTAAGGTCACGCGTTTTTTCGCCATATCTCCAACCCTAATTGTTCTGCTCGTCATTGGCCTAGGGAATGATCCCTATTCTTTTGAAATAACTTATCTCAATCCCACTGGACGCGATAACGCCAAAGTAATAAGTTCCTCCATCAACTGGGAATACCCAATGCCCATATGTTCCCACAGCTTGGGATACATAGAAAATGGGGTAAATCCGGGCATAGTGTTAACTTCGTTGATGACCACCGCATCTTTTTCCGGATCGACAAAAAAGTCAACTCTTGCCAGCCCTTCACATCCGAGGGTTTCAAAAGCCTGGGCAGCAATCTCGCGCACCTGAGTAGCCAAATGCGCGGGAATCTTCGCCGGGATCTCTAAACTGACGGTATCTTCCCCGAAATATTTAGTTTTATAGTCATAAAATGGCACGTCATCCCCCATGGCGATGCGTCCCGGTTCGCTGGTACGAGGACGCCCGTCTACACCCTGCAGCACCGCACATTCCACCTCGAAACCAGTAAGTTCTTGTTCCACGATCACCCGTGGATCTATCGCTTGCGCCTTGGTGATCGCTGCTTCCAGGTCAGCAGCGGCGTTAACCTTAGTAATCCCCAGGGAGGAGCCAGCCCGTGCCGGTTTCACAAAAACTGGCAATCCCAGGCATTCCAGACGCTCAATTACCCCGGAGCGGTCGTGCTTCCACTGCCCCTCAGTCACCGTTTCCCATTTTCCGGCCGGAAGCTCGGCCTCATGCAAAAGCACCTTGGTGGTGGGTTTATCCATGGCAGCCGCCGATGCCAGCACTCCACATCCCACATACGGCAGGTGCATCATTTCTAGCAGTCCCTGTACGGTTCCATCCTCACCGAAAGGCCCATGCAGCAGCGGGAATACTACGTCAAATTTTCCGAGATCGCTCAAGGAGAACTCTGACCCCAGCTGGGTGGGCAGGCTCACCACGTGTCCATCGCCCGGGGATAAGAATAGCTGCCGCGTGGCAGCAGGAACTTCCGCGACACCGGTATCAGATATCTGGAACTGGTCGGAACTAAAATCTACCGGCACCCACTGCCCCTGCGGGGTAATCCCTACGGTGACTACCTCGAAACGGTCATGGTCGATGGCTTCGACCACCCCGGCAGCGGTCGCACAAGAAATCCCATGCTCTCCCGATTCTCCTCCGAACAGCACTAACACCCGAGGTTTGTTTTGATTATTTTGCGTCACGGTTGATCCTCTCTATACCATTCGTGTACTGGGGCCGTCAGTTACCCGCGGCCCGGCAGTCAAAGATACTAACGCTTCTTCTAAGCTTTGTTTCCCGCTAATCACCCGATAGGCAGCCGAGTTAATCGGCATCGAAACTCCATGTTTATGCGCTAAATCGCGCACTACCGGACAAGAGCGTGCCCCTTCAACCGTACCTGCCGAGGCCTCCAACGCCTCCGAAACGCTCATCCCTTTCCCCAGACGATATCCAAAGGAAAAGTTTCGTGAGGAGGACGAAGAACAGGTTGCTACCAGATCACCGAGTCCGGCAAGTCCCAGGAATGTCTCTGGCTGGGCACCCATCGCTACCCCGAGTCGCACCATTTCTGCCAGGCCGCGAGTAATTAGGAAGGAACGGGAATTAACCCCTAGCCCCAGACCATCAGCAGCCCCTACTGCCATGGCGATAACGTTTTTTACCACTCCCCCGATTTCTACCCCAACTATGTCCTCGGCCACGTAGGGGCGGAAATAATGGGTGTGGATACGTGATGCCACCAGTCCGGCGCGCCAGGCATCTTCCCCTGCAACCGCCGCTCCCGTAGGTTCGTGGCAGGCAATCTCACCGGAGAGGTTTGGTCCAGACACCGCCACTATTCGAGAGGGGTGAATCCCGCCAGCCTCCGCGATTACTTCAGTCATAGTTTGCAAAGTGCCTGCTTCTAGCCCCTTTACCAGGGAAATCACGGTGGCGTTAAGAGGGAGGAAGCTCCGAACCTGCTGGAGCAAAGTACGTACCCCGTTGGAGGGGATAGAAACCACCACCATTCCGGCGCCCTGACACACCCATTGCAAGTCACTGGATGCCTTTAGCCCATGCAAAGTGATTCCCGGTACGTAGCGCGGATTTTCCCCCGCATTGATTTGGGCAGCTAGTTCTGGTCGCCGCGCCCAGATCCGCACTTCATTGCCAGCATCCGCTAAAATCTGTGCGAAAACTGTTCCCCAGGCACCTGCGCCCAGCACGGCGACTTTGCGAGCCGCAGAGGTGGCCATTATCAGCTATCCTCCTGAGTTGCCGGATTAGCGCCGTTAGCTGCTGCTAAATACTGGTCAAGCTCGCCTAGGCTACGCGCGGTTACCAGCTTTCCCGGATGATCCGCTCGCCATGCTTTAGCGGCTGCCCCTAACTGTTTCTTGGAAGGCATCCGGGCAGATTTGCGATCTAGCGGACGGTGCGGCATTTTTGCGTCCCGAAGTTGTTCCACCCCGCGGCAGACCGCCTCTTCGATTCTTTCGGTTGCCTGATACCAAACTTCTGGTTCTTCAGCCCGGTCATACAGATCCGATAGGTCTACTTCCGGAAGGGCCTTAACCCAGACGTCTTTTTTTCCCTTCAGATCTGGGCGGCGAGCGTAACGATCCAGCACGTCTTGCGCCCCCCATTGCACTACTGGCACCAGCGGAACCCGTGCACGCAGCGCCATCCGAGCTGCCCCCGTTTTCATCCGCATCGGCCAAAAATCGGGATCCCGGGTCAAGGTCCCCTCCCCGTAGACGGTTATGCATTCACCGGCTTGCAAGCCCTCAATCGCAGCCGCTAAGGCATCCCGGGAGTGGGTGGATTCGCGGTAAACCGGAATTTGTCCGCAGGAACGCATAATCGATCCCAGGATCGGAACTTTAAATAGTTCCTCTTTGCAAAGAACCCGCACCGGATAGCCGGCACTGGTCATGAAGTGCATCAGGGTCATGGAGTCAAACTCGGAAATGTGGTTTCCTACCGCTACGAACCCACCTTCTTCGGGGAGGTTTTCCTGCCCCTCCCAATGCCGGCGAGTAACCGCCCCTATGGGGATACGCGCTACGCACACACAAAACTTATAGAAGCGAGAAAACTTACCGGCCATAGTTACCCCTTATTTTTCCAGCTTGACTTGTGCACCTAAGACGCCCAGTTTAGTAAGGAAATGCTCGTATCCGCGGCTAATCATATCGATTCCCCGCACCGTAGATTTTCCTTCCGCCGCCAGTGCCGCGATCAAATGGGAGAATCCTCCCCTCAGGTCAGGAATAGTAATATCGGCGCCATGCAGCGGGGTCGGCCCAGAAATAGCTGCCGAATGATAATAGTTTCTTTGCCCGAAACGGCAGGCTAACCCGGTTAGGCACTCCCTATACAGCTGGATTTGAGCTCCCATTTTATTTAGGGCCGTGGTAAAACCAAAACGCTGTTCATAGACGGTTTCATGCACAATCGACAGCCCCTGTGCCTGGGTGAGAGCCACCACCATAGGTTGTTGCCAGTCAGTCATAAAACCCGGATGTACATTGGTTTCTAGCACGATCGGTTTGAGCTCTCCGCCCGGATGGTAGAAGCGAATCCCGTCAGGTTCCACCGAGAACGCGCCCCCCACCTTGCGGAACATGTTCAGGAAAGTAATCATCTCCGGTTGGGAAGCGCCCTCAACAAAAATATCGCCGTGAGTAGCCAGAGCCGCAGATCCCCACGAGGCTGCTTCGATCCGATCTGCGAGGGCGGTGTGGGTAAATCCTTCCAGATTTTCTACCCCTTCAATCCGAATAGTGCGATCAGTATCTACGCTGATGATCGCGCCCATCTTTTGCAGCACATTGATCAGATCCATGATTTCCGGTTCAATGGCGGCGCCTCGCAGCTCTGTGATCCCCTCGGCTTGCACCCCTGCCAGCAGGGTCTGTTCAGTGGCGCCTACGGAAGGATAGGGCAGGTCAATAACCGCTCCCCGCAACCCCTCGGGAGCGGCGATATGGATACCCGATTCCAGTTTATCTACCTGGGCGCCGAAAGAGCGCAAAATAGACAAGTGGAAATCTATGGGACGATCCCCGATCACACATCCCCCCAAATCCGGGATGATAGCTTCGCCTAGGCGGTGTAGTAGCGGTCCGCAAAATAGAATCGGAATCCGCGACGATCCCGCCAAGGTATCGATACTGGCTACCTGGGCGGCCTCTACATTAGAGGGGTCGATAAGTAATTGTCCGCTGTCCGAATCGTAGTCGGTTTTCACCCCGTGCAGTTCCAGCAAACCGCACACGATATCCACGTCCCGAATTAGGGGCACATTTTTCAAAATAGAAGGGGTAGTGCCTAGCAGCGCCGCCACCATCGCCTTGGGGACAAAGTTTTTTGCCCCTCGTACCTTAATACGGCCTGTCAGCGGATGTCCGCCTTGCACTTCTAGAACCGGTTCCACCTGTTATTTCCTTTTCCGCTTTCCTCAATATGCCTAGTGTACCCGCCCTCGCACTTGCAGGCAGACACCTGGCAAGAATTGCGCTTTTGGCGAGGGAAATCGCACCAAAATATCGGGTAGCGAATAACAGGAGTGGGGAAAAAACACCAGTATTTTTCACTAGGGGAACCAGCGCTACCAAGGGAGCTCCGAAAGCTACTTGACCTCAGGGATTCCTAGCGGAACTTCACGCGCAGAAACTACCTTACGCGGTGGTAAATGTTTCGCCGGCAGGGTGCGGGGCAAAAACTCTGGCCGCGCTGCTTCGAAAGCACTAATGGCGTCCTCATCTCGTAAGGTGAGGTCAATATCGTCTAACCCCTCCATCAGCCGCCAGCGGGTATAGCTATCGATTTGGAAACTGCACGCAAAAGCTCCACAGGTAACGCTTTGTTGCTCTAGGTCGACGGTAACGGTGCTACCCGGTTCTTCCTCTAACATTTTCCAGAGCGTCTGGCAGTCTTCCTGGCTAATAACCCCCGCCACCATGCCATCTTTTTCGCAATTGCCCCGGAAAATATCGGCGAACTTGGGCGCCAGAACCACTTTGAAACCATAGTCTCGTAGTGCCCAGACTGCATGTTCCCGGCTGGATCCAGTCCCAAAATCTGGGCCGGCTACCAAAATAGATGCCTTCCTGAAGGGAGCTAGATTAAGCACGAAGTCTTTATCTTGTCGCCAGGCCGCGAAAAGTCCGTCCTCGAATCCGGTTTTGGTTACCCGCTTTAAATAGACGGCAGGAATAATCTGATCGGTATCAACATTCGAACGGCGCAGGGGAGCTGCAATACCAGTATGGGAGATAAATTTTTCCATCATTTAATCCTCGTTCCTGGTGGTTACTTGCGGTAAATCTTGCGGACTTGATAAATGCCCGGTCACCGCAGTGGCGGCCGCGATCGCCGGGGAAACCAAATGGGTACGTGAGTTCTTACCTTGCCTGCCTTCAAAGTTCCGGTTCGAGGTGGAGGCCGAGCGCTCCTTCTCCCCCAGCTTGTCCGGATTCATCCCTAAACACATCGAACAACCTGCGTTGCGCCACTGCGCCCCGAAGCGAGCGAAAATTTTATCCAGCCCTTCGGCCTCGGCTTGTAACCGCACCCGCGCAGACCCGGGCACCACTAGTACCCGCACGTTCTCAGCTTTTTTACGTCCTTTCCAAACCTGGGCTACCGTACGTAAATCTTCGATACGCCCATTGGTGCACGAGCCAATAAAAACCGTGTCCACTTTAATCTCGCGCATCAGAGTACCCGGGGTTAGCCCCATATAGGATAGGGAGCGCCGGGCGGCGTCTTGCTCACTATCGGTGCGCAGCTGCTCAGGATCTGGCACTTTCCCGCTCAGCGGCACCCCTTGCCCCGGGTTAGTTCCCCAAGTTACAAAAGGTTCGATACTTTCGGCGGGAATCGTAACTTCCCGGTCAAACTTGGCATCTGGATCAGTGCGTAAACTCTGCCAATAGCGGGTAGCGGTTTCCCACTGCTCACCGCCAGGGGCATGAGGACGCCCTTTAATATAGTCAAAAGTGGTTTGGTCAGGGGCGATCATTCCCGCTCGGGCACCCGCCTCAATCGACATATTACAGACGGTCATCCGCCCTTCCATGGAGAGGTTTTCAATCGCCTCTCCGCGATACTCGATCACGTAGCCCTGCCCGCCTCCGGTGCCGATCTTGGCGATGACCGCCAAAATGATGTCTTTCGCATAGACTCCGGGACGCAGTTTCCCTGGAATGTTTACCGCCATAGTCTTAAAGGGTTTAAGTGGCAGAGTTTGGGTGGCTAACACCTGTTCTACCTGGGAAGTACCTATCCCAAAGGCTAAAGCTCCGAAAGCTCCGTGGGTAGAGGTGTGGGAATCACCGCAAACAATAGTCATGCCGGGTTGCGTGAGTCCCAGCTGCGGACCAACTACGTGCACGATTCCTTGGTCAGCGTCCCCCAGGGAGTGCAGCCGGATTCCAAACTCTGCAGCATTTTGTCTCAAAGTATGAATCTGGGTGGCGGAGGTCTGATCTTTAATCGGTAAATCAATATCTACTGTGGGAGTGTTGTGATCCTCGGTGGCGATTGTCAGGTCGGGGCGGCGCACTTTTCGTCCCGCCATCCGCAGCCCGGCAAAAGCTTGCGGACTAGTTACCTCATGACACAAATGGAGGTCAATATATAGCAGATCGGGAGCCCCATTTTCGCCGTGTTTAACCACGTGAGCAGCCCAAACTTTTTCCGCTAGGGTTTTAGCCATATGTGCCTCCCCGATCTCGTTCTAGTAAATTTGCAGTCTATTTTCGAAAGTGTAGTTGGAATTCCATGCTGTAAGATGGCAATATCAGTACATGGACAATAAAAGTGAAGGAAGTGGGGTTGGGGTTCTCGACAAGGCCACTCTTGTCCTAAGTGCCCTAGAAGCAGGACCCGGCACCCTGGCTCAGCTGGTGAACAGTACTGGCCTGGCGCGTCCTACTGCGCATCGTCTAGCCGTTGCTTTGGAGTATCACCGTTTCGTAGCTCGAGATGTGCATGGCCGCTTTATTCTAGGTCCGCGAATTGGGGAACTTGCCTCTGCTGCTGGGGAAGATCGTCTCCTCGCTTCAGCACGTCCAATTTTGAAAGCGCTTTGCGATCATACTCAAGAATCGACGCAAATGTATCGCCGTCAGGGAGATCAGCGAATTGTGGTCGCTAGCTGTGAGTCTCCTTTGGGGCTGCGCGACTCGACTCCCACTGGTTCGGCACTGTCCATGAAGGCTGGTTCAGCTGCACAAATTTTACTCGCTTGGGAGGAACCTGACCGCTTGCATCGCGGCTTACAAGGAGCCTCCTTCACCGCCACCCAACTGTCGGTAGTCCGCCGCAGAGGTTGGGCACAATCTATCGGGGAACGCGAACCCGGGTTGGCCTCAGTTTCCGCGCCGGTGCGTCTGGCTTCGGGCAAAGTGGTAGCCGCTTTAAGTGTTTCTGGCCCGATTGACCGTATGGGACGCCAACCAGGCAGGATTCACGGCCCAGCAGTGGTGGCTGCAGCCAGTAGGCTCTCGGATTTTATGCGCCGTGCGGAAGGGATTATGGCAGCAAAAAAGCAGGCCGAAGGAAAGTAGCTCTATTTTTTCGCGGGCATGCTCGCCCTCTCGATCCGGTCAGGTCTAGAAGATACAGTTTTTCCCGGTGAGATCGTGCTCTGGAGTCCTATCGAATCTGTTAGAGATTGCCCGCTCTGCTTGTATTTATTTACGGTGTGAAGTCATTTCTTCTGGCGATACTCTTTCGCCTGTTCATAGGCGGCTAGCGTCGCCTCCAAGCAGCGCTGCCAGGAAACCGGACTGGGCTGGCTCTTGCAGTTGTCCCGCAGCTGATTTAGTTTTCCATTTAAGAGGGCAGCGGCGGTTTTTTCCGCCAGTTTCTCGTCACTGTCAGCGGTAATACCGCTTACGCCGTCGCTAATAAAGTCAGTTATGGGGCTTTGTGACCTTACGATTACGGGTAATCCGCTAGCGCGCGCTTCGGCAGCTGCGATCCCGAAGCTTTCATGCAGACATAAAGTAATAAAAAAGTCGGCCTGGCGGTAAGCGTTTAAAAGCCCGGCTGCATCCGCTCTCCCCGGTAAGATAACTTGTCCCTCGCGAACTTGCCGTTGCGTACGCAGCAGGGGTCGTAGCGTCCCTTCTCCAAAGATCTGTAGCTGTAAGTTTCCTTGGCTGCCCAGGATTTGGTTTACTCTTTCCGTAAAATTAATCAACGCCAGTGGCCGCTTGCGGGGCATTAAACGAATAGCGCTGACAGCCTTAAAAGTGTTAGTGACCCGAGATGGCGAACTTGTCCCATTTACGGTACCTGGCTCTAAGGTGCCTGCTTGCTGCCCGGTAAATATCGAACTGCGGGGTGGGATCTGCGGAGACCAAAAGTCAGTATCGACTCCGTTTGGGGTTATCGGCCAAGACTGCTGATTTTGGGGCGGTAGCAACTGGTTAATTTGGGAGTTCATGAGTGAAGAAACTCCAGAGAACAGGATTCCCGCCTCTACCCAGCGATTGAAGAAGCCGCCGCTGCGCATTAGGGGAGCCCAAGCGGCCAGTTCACAGTGGAAGGTAACTAAAGTGGGAATCTGGCTTCCGACCGCGATTTGCAGAGCCAAGTGTGCAAATGGCGATAAGACTCCTACGTGTACATGTAAAAGATCGAAGCGGGGAAAAATAGCTCGAAATAGCGGGGCGGCAAAGGGATTCATTGGGGTAAACCCGATGGTTGGCATGCCTAAACGATGCACCGGAATCTGATCTTCTATGCGGCGCCCGACGAAAGATCCATCTCGAGTGGCAGTTATTACTTCTGGGGCATGCCCAATTGCTTTTAGCCGCTGCGCTAGGTTGTAGGTTTGAGTTTCTATTCCCCCCATATGTGGCGGGTAGCAATCAGTGACTATGCCGATACGCATGTCCTTATCCTATCTTTAGTTTTTCTTTGTTTATCACCAATCTTGAACCCGGCCTAGCCACCGTTGGTGTAGCGATAAGTTCTATATATAGCCAGGAGGCCAAACCCTTGATAGGTTTGGCCTCCTGTTTAATGTGGTTGTGGTGGTTTCTTACTCTCCCGCGCTCGTTGGGGCGTAGTACCATCAGCGTTGCCTAGCTTAGCTTCCAGGTTCGGGATGGGACTGGGCGTGTCCTAGGCGCTATGACCACCACAAGACTATGTGTTCAACCCCCACTATTTTTATAACTGCTAACCATTAGGTTTGGTTAGCTTCTTTTTTGGGGGGCACCGTTCTTGTTAACGGATCAAGGAGAGTGGGTGTGAGCGTCTTCGTGACGAAATCGTGTGGGATGCTTGAACACTGTGTTCTTTGTGTTGTGTTTTGTTTTTTAATGGTTCTTTAGTACCAGTCAGCTTTGCGTTTTACAACGTGTACACTTCTGGCCTATCTACCCAGTAGTCTGCTGGGAACCTAAAAGACCTCATCTTAAAGCAGGCTTCCCGCTTAGATGCTTTCAGCGGTTATCCTTTCCGAACATAGCCAACCAGCCATGCACCTGGCGGTACAACTGGCACACCAGAGGTTCGTCCATCCCGGTCCTCTCGTACTAGGGACAGGACTTTTTCAAGTCTTAACGCGCGCAGCGGATAGGGACCGAACTGTCTCACGACGTTCTGAACCCAGCTCGCGTACCGCTTTAATGGGCGAACAGCCCAACCCTTGGGACCAACTCCAGCCCCAGGATGCGACGAGCCGACATCGAGGTGCCAAACCATGCCGTCGATATGGACTCTTGGGCAAGATCAGCCTGTTATCCCCGGGGTACCTTTTATCCGTTGAGCGACAACGCTTCCATAAGCCATTGCCGGATCACTAGTTCCTACTTTCGTACCTGCTCCACCCGTCAGTGTCACAGTCAAGCTTCCTTGTGCACTTACACTCGAACCCTGATTACCAACCAGGATGAGGAAACCTTTGAGCGCCTCCGTTACCATTTAGGAGGCAACCGCCCCAGTTAAACTACCCACCAGGCACTGTCCCTAACCCAGATAATGGGCCCAGGTTCAGATAACCAGCAACATCAGAGTGGTATTTCACTTGCCGACTCCACAAAAACTAGCGTTCCTGCTTCAACGTCTCCCACCTATCCTACACAAACACAACCAGCCACCAATACCAAGCTATAGTAAAGGTCCCGGGGTCTTTCCGTCCTGCTGCGCGTAACGAGCATCTTTACTCGTAATGCAATTTCGCCGAGTTCGCGGTCAAGACAGCACAGAAGTCGTTACGCCATTCGTGCAGGTCGGAACTTACCCGACAAGGAATTTCGCTACCTTAGGATGGTTATAGTTACCACCGCCGTTTACCGGGGCTTAAATTCACCGCTTCGCCAAAGCTAACAGCTCCTCTTAACCTTCCGGCACCGGGCAGGCGTCAGTGCGTATACCTCGCCTTACGGCTTCGCACGCACCTATGTTTTTGATAAACAGTCGCTTCCATCTTGCTATTGCACCCCACACCCCCTAACCACGAAAAGCAGTTTCAAAGGGTGGGGCCTCCTTCTCCCGAAGTTACGGAGGCAATTTGCCGAATTCCTTAACCACGATTCACTCGCTCGCCTTAGTATTCTCTACCCAACTACCAGAGTCGGTTTAGGGTACGGGCGGAACAAAACCTCACAACGCAGCTTTTCTCGACAGTACAGACCAACCCTGTTATCGACCCAAAAGGGCCTCACCATCACCCCTCACCCTTAACGCCTCCCGGATTTAACCTAGAAGACAGGCTACAGGCTTGAACACGGTAAACCACCACCGCGCCAGGCAATCTCACTGTGTCACCACGAAGCTAAAACACTCAAACCAAAAACCCAAAACCCAACAATCCCTGCCAACCCGAAGGAAGACAAAAACTGAAAAGGGCGTCAAGCTCAAAAGTAAGAGCATCAAAAAACGGTCCTATCCCGGTAGCAGAATATCAACTGCTCAACCATCGACTACGCCTGACGGCCTCGCCTTAGGACCCGACTAACCCAGGGCGGATAAACCTTCCCCTGGAACCCTTAGTTTATCGGCGCCAGCGATTCTCACGCTGGACTCGCTACTCATGCCTGCATTCTCACTCCCACACCACACACGACCCATCACCAGGCCGCTACAACAATGCAGGACGCTCCCCTACCCCACAACAAAAAATGTTGTAGTCACAGTTTCGGTGGCATGCTTAAGCCCCACTACATTATCGGCGCACAATCACTCGACCAGTAAGCTATTACGCACTCTTTCAAGGGTGGCTGCTTCTAAGCCAACCTCCTGGCTGTCAACGCAACTACACATCCTTTTCCACTCAGCACACACTTAGGGACCTTAACCGATGATCAGGGCTGTTTCCCTCTCGACAACGAAGCTTATCCCCCGCTGTCTGACTGCCCCACCAACTTAACGCGCATTCGGAGTTTAGCAGATCTCAGTAACCAACAAGGCCCATCAACCAACCAGTAGCTCTACCACACGCAAGCAAAAGATGGAACGCTATACCTAAATATATTTCGGGGAGAACCAGCTATCACGGAGTTTGATTGGCCTTTCACCCCTACCCACAGCTCATCCCCCAGGTTTTCAACCCTGGTGGGTGCGGTCCTCCACGACGTTCTACCGCCGCTTCAACCTGGCCATGGGTAGATCACCCCGCTTCGGGTCTATGCCACGCAACTAAAACGCCCCCAGGACTCGGTTTCCCTACGACTACCCCACAACGGGTTAACCTCGCAACGCAACATAACTCGCAGGCTCATTCTTCAATAGGCACGCCACCACCACACCAGTCCGAAGACCCCGCGGCTCTGACGGCTTAAAAACGCTTGGTTTCAGGAACTATTTCACTCCCCTCCCGGGGTACTTTTCACCATTCCCTCACGGTACTAATCCACTATCGGTCACCATGCCCGTCCAGGCTTACCCAATGGTCTGGGCAGATTCACACGAGATTCCACGAGCCCCGCGCTACTCGGGAACAAAACCCAACGCAAAGCATGCACAACCAGCTACCCGACTCTCACGGTCTACGGCCAGGCATCCCAACCTGTTCACCTCGCACACACAAAAACGCTCCAAGAACCGGCAGATTCTCAACGACTTCGTCCCACAACCCCGCCCGCGCAACCCCTGCCGAGTATCACACGCAAACGGTTTAGCCAACACCCGCTATCGCTCACCACTACACACGGACTATCTCACAAAAGGCGGTACTAAGATGTTTCACTTCCCACCCTACCAACACACACCTATCAAAACTTCAGTGCGCGCCAACCACACACAACTATGGTTAGGTTACCCCATTCGGAAACCCCCGGATCAACGCACGCTCGCTAACTCCCCGAGGCTATCGCCAGCCACAACGTCCTTCATCGGCACACGATGCCAAGGCATCCACCAAACGCTCAAAACAAAAAACAAACCAATAAACAAAAAAACACCAACCACCCCAAAAAACAAGGCGGTCAACGAACAAGATTCTCACATCAAAAGCATCACAAAGACACTCACATCCACTCTCCAAAAAACAAACAACCAACCCAAAAAACCCCAAAAGCACCAAACCCTTGAAAGTCAATGAGCCAAACAAACAAACCCAAGGGACCTGATTGTTCCTATACCCGACAGCCCCCCAAAACCAAACCCAAAAGCCACAGCCCCGGGGGGAAAGTGTTTTTCCGTTTCATTCGCGCTTCAAATAAACAATTCTCCCTAGAAAGGAGGTGATCCAGCCGCACCTTCCGGTACGGCTACCTTGTTACGACTTC
>OKEM01000075.1_pt1 | contig 33360 bp, 57 predicted proteins | sample 1610791 | NCBI WGS metagenome assembly OKEM01 (sample SAMN04436686, study PRJEB24849) | human gut metagenome | biome: human gut; feature: NICU; material: stool | host: Homo sapiens | place: USA: Saint Louis, MO | collected 2010-07-27
GCTTTATTTATTTCTGGATTTATTTTATTAAAAACTTCATTTTTGTATTTTTTAGCATCTACTAAATTTCCAAAATATTTATTAGCTATTAATTTTTTCTTAAAGGTAACCCTTACTAAATATTCGTTTCTGCTTTTTACAAAATAGATATTTTTTATTCCTGTAGATTTATTATTTTTATTACTTCTTTTTTGGGATAAAGTTTTATAAGCAATCCCATTCCTTGCTTCTACATATAATTCTCTATTTTCTTCTGTTAAACAACCACAAGATAAAATTCTTTTTGTTTTTAAATTATAATGTTTAACCTCGGTATAATTCCCACAGTCACATCTACATTTATAGATCCTATCATCATATTTTTTCTTATCTAATTTTTTTACCACAACTAATTTCCCCGACCTATATCCTGGTTTTAAATCGGGAGTTTTTGTTCTACCTGTAATAAAATTTTTTGAGCAATCTGGGCACCCTTTTATAGCTTGCTTACCTTTTATCCTTCTAGCCAAGGCTTTAAATTCTTTGCCACAATGATTACACCTAACAAGTATATATAATTTATCAATCCTTTTAGGGTCTACTACTGTTACATGTTCAAATTTTTCGCCTTTTTCAAAAACCCAAGTCCCTTTTACTTTTTCCGCCATTTTCTCCTCTATCAACCTTGTAAATAAGCCAATCATTCATATTTTAGCGTATAAGCTATTAAAATTATTTACTATACCTATTGCATTACTTTAAATATAACTTCCGCCTTAAAATATAGCTTTATTGCTCTAATTTACTTTCTAAGGCTTCTACTATTATATCTTTCATACTTTTTTCGCTTTTTTCGCTCTTATCTTTTAATTTGTTGTATAAGTTTTCTGGAATCAACAAACTAAAAGCAATATTACCTTCTTCCTCAATTTCAAATAACTTTTCATAATCATCAGCATCTAAATTTTCTTCCGCCCATTTCTTTGCTTCATTTATTGTTATAGGTGTTATTTTACAACTACCAGACCAACTATTGCTACCAGTTTGGACTGCATAACTTGATGCTGGTCCACCTTCTCCATACATAAAAAACTCTCCAGTTTTCTTTTTATAAAGTTCTTCACATTCGTATTGTAAATCTGCGGAATTAGATATATTTTCCCATCTTCCGATAAATTCTGCTGTGTCTGTGTCATATCTTTTACCATTAATTATTTTTTTCATTTTTTTCTCCCTTTTAATATATTTTTATTTGTGTTATAATTTATTTAAGCAAAAAGCTCATCAAGGTGGAAAGCCTTGCGGATTGAAATATTTTTTTATTTGTGTGTCAGATTCTGATACAAGAGGGGGTATTTAATATCCCCTCATTTTATATTGTTTTTAAATTTTCTTCTAAAATTCTTTTCAAATTTTCATCTTCTTCGTATTTTGTTTCCATAATTAATTCATCTTTTTTTAAATCTATGTAAGCATTGCTCACTTTATCTTTCATTTTTCTTGCTTTTTTATTGGATACTGATACTCCATTTATAAAGGCTTCTTCTATCGAACCTGTGTGTCGATATTTGCAATAGATATTGGCTAATTTTATACCTGCCTTATTTAGATACAATCTATCCATATCTAACATCGTCCGCCTTTTAGCTCCCATTTTTATTAATTTTTCTATTTTTTCTTGATCCATAAGACTTTTTTTTTATATTTTTAACCATATATATCAAATTCATCATCTTCGCCGTAAACTGTATACCAAGTTAAATTATAATGTTGTCCACTATTTCCGTTGTTTTCAACTTCTCTTACATATTCATTTTCTTCTATTTCTTCAAATTCTTCTTGTGTAACTTCTTTACCTTCGTATCTGTTTTTTAATTCTTCAAATGTCATTTTTAATCTCCTTTTTTTATTGTGTATCTCTTTGTTAATATTATAATACCATCTTATTTATACATTGTCAATATATGCAATGTATATATTTATAATAAATCAATTTATATAAAACTATACAATAAACATAAAATTAAAAATAAGCACAAAAAAAAGACCACCAGCCAAAAGCCAGTGGTCGTGTAGAAATTTTTGGTAAAAACCACACATAGTCTACCTAACATTTACATTATACTATTTTCTTCTGTCAACTTCATCTTCAATCCCATCGGATATATATTTATCTAAATCCCCAAGGGCTTCATTTAAAAGCTGTTTTCCCTCATCTCCAAGAATTTTCAAAACTGTTTCAAATACTTCTTCCTTAACCTTTTTACCATAAGATGCTGTGAAAGTCCCATCTTCTTTTGCGTTATTAACTATAACTTGGTTTGCTGCTCCTACAGCTCTTCTTATTATCCTATCTAGCCTATCTAAAGCAAAGCTTATTTTTTCATTTTTAATTTCTTTTGTACATTCTTTGCTATAATTTAGAAAAGTAATTATGCTATATACAATCAAAACTGCTAACATACCGATTACAAACATTTTTAAGTTATTATCCATATTATCTCCTCAATTATTTAACACGTTCTACTATTCTTTTTCCATTCTCATTTAAAGGTATATTCTCAATCTTTTTATAGACATCCATATATATTTCTCCTTTATCTCCATTGTAGGTAAATTCATAGTAATATGCACCTTTTACAGGTGTACTCATCAAACATTTACTATTTTGTAAAGTTTTACAAGTCCAAACTGCAAATACATCATCGGCATCTATTTCTTCTTTAATATCTACTCTTTTATTTTCATATTCAGCAGTTTTTCTTTGACTTAATCTTAAAAATTCTTCGTGTTTTATCATTTCTTTATCTCCTTTTTAAAACCTAATCCAAGGAGTAGTATCTCCAGATAATTGTCTGTAAGCTACATATCTCCTAACACCAGAGTATGAAACATAAGATATCCATCTATATCCATCTCCTTCATAGACTGAGTCATAATAAATTTTTTCGCCTTTTCCATATTGAGCTACTACAGATGATTTTATGCTTGGAGCTGACCTAACATTACATATAGATTCAGTAACTCCATACCAGGATTCATCTTTTATCCAACCTGAATTCTTACTTTGACTAGTTGACTTACTAACTGATGTGTTATCTCCTACATATCTTAGCACGCTGGTCCAAGGATAGTTATAGTACCAACTAGTACATATTTCTCTTCCTGTTTGGTCTCCTGTGTTTGTACCTACTATATCTCCATATTCATCAATCTTAGCTCCTACTGTCTTACCATTTCCTATATAGATTTCGGTATGATAGTATGAATTTAATAAAATATCTCCTCTCTTAAGTCCATGGCCGTTTCCTAAGCTTATTGAATTTGTAACATCTTTAAATCCACACTTAGTAAATACCCCATACATATTTCCAGTATAGGTAGCACCATTGGTTTTTACAGGAATTCCTGCCCACTCACACACAGATATAACTAGAGATGAGCAATCAAAGTCAGACCAGGTATCAGGGCTTCCCCATCTAGAATACTGACTATATCCATGCTTGTTGTCATTTGCTATGTTTATTGCACTTTGTACATAATTTTCAATTTTTCCCATTACTTGCTCTCCTTTTGTCTTTTTACTTCATCTTCTAAGGTTTGGTTAATGTAATCGTTTAAGTCTCCATAAGCCTTGCCTAAAATTTCTTTAGATTCATTATCCAAGATCTTTTCAATGGATGCTTTCGTATCGTTCCACGCTTCTTCTTGTGCCGTTTTATCAAAACCTCCCGTTTCTTTTAGCCTATTTACAAATGTTTGATTGGTTGCACCAACACACTTAGCTATTATGTCTAATAGTTTTGAGCTTGCTTCCCTAAATTTTATATTTTCAATTTTTGCTATTTTCTCTTTTGATAAATTACTTAAATATACAAATACATTTGTTAAAACTAATATTCCTATACTCACTAAAATTTTTATTAAAATATCGTTCATTTTTCTCCTCCTTGTGAAGTTCCTTGTGAACTTGTATCGCCTATACTTCAACACTTTATCCACATCGTGTTATTTTATGTGTCTATTCGTGTGTACTAAAAAAGGACTAGATTTTACCTAGTCCTAAGCACTTTTACTTATATCATCTGCTATATCATCAATTTTTTCATTCAAAATCGTAACATCTTTTTGTATTTGGTTTACCCCTTGCTTAATCTCAGCAAGGGTTGCCCCGGAAGAAGAATTGTGTACCTCTAATTTTTCTCCTAGGCATCTTACTTCGCCTTTGTTTGTTTCGATAGATTGGGTTACTTTTTCTGTAAGTTTTAAAATCTTATCGTTATTTTCTTTCTGTAGCTTTCTGTCCTCTGCTCTTTCGCTTCTTTTAATGCTAGTATCTTCCATATACACTTTTAAAAAGATTGCTGCTATTACTACCAGAGGACCATTTTTAATTAATGCACTTGCTATCATTGTCCATTCCATATTATACCTACTTTTCTTCTATTCTTGGTGTCATTATTATCATCATTATTTGTTGATCTGTTAGCATATTCATTTTTTTTGCCATATCAAGATAGGCTTCATCAATTTTTCTTTCTGCCCAACAAAACATACAATATTTAAAAAACCATGTATTGTCCATAATCATTCCCCCTTTCTTTAAAATTTCTAGTATTTTTAGAATTAAAAAATCGTTAGAATTTACTTCTAAATCATCGCTTGGAAATAACATTCCAAGCATTATTTCGTCTTTATCTACCCCCTCTATCCATTTTCCCCCGTCAAACTTTGCTTTCACAAGTGTGGTATCTGGAGGGATTGTAGTAAACTTAAATTCTTGTTTTTCTTTTACATCTAAATAAGTTGTCCCAATAAAAAAGCCTTTATCATCTAGGATAAAGACCTTTTCTAAATTATTTTCTTCTACCATTACCATGCTCCCTGTGCTTTAAAATAAAAGCTAAAATAACAATTGAATCCATCAATTAATTCATTTCCTATGCTTTTTATTCCTTTATAGTAAATTTCTCCACCAGAATTACAACCCATACCTTGTACTACCACTGAGCCAATTCCAGATTTTAAACCATTTAAGGAAAATCCAACGAAAGTATTTGGTCGATATCCTTCTGGCAATACAGCCCAGTTGCTTGTGTTTTTATATATATAATCCATATTAGAGGTTGTAACAGCACCCCATACTGTCACACCGCCTAAAGGGTCTTTAAGAGCTTTAATAAAACCTGTTAATCCATTTAATAAATTAAGGTTTATAATTTTAGAAGCGTTGTTCCCATTATATACTTTTATTTCTCCATTAAAACATATATCCCCATCTACTTCTAAACCTTTATCTATGTGGGTTGGCACTCGCCCTACTCCCACAACTGGTTTATTTGCCCCAATTACTAAAGATTGGCTTGTTGTTGGAATACTGGATATTGCTTGGTGTCTTTTAAATTTATCGGATATTGTTAGTCTTACATCATAAGCCTTATAATCATCAAAATTTCCACCCAAAGATATTGTGGAGTTAAAAGCTCCATTTCCAACTGTAGCATAATATACATTTCTCCAGCTATTTGTATCTTTTTCCGCTACGTCTACTTTTACTTCTAATGGATTTTTATTTTCTATTACTGTAGATGTTAGGCTTATTCTTGCACTAGCATATTTAGTATTTGTTTCTGTCCTATATGCGTTAAAAAAAGATATATTAGGAATAGCATAGGGACTTAAATTAATAGTTTTTGTTGTACTTGCACTAAATCCCCTGGAATCCTGCACTGTAACTTTTATATTTTGGTCGCCTTTTAGGTTTACATTATCCAAAATTACGTTAGAGCCACTTTTACTATAATTACCAAGGCTTACGCTTATATTTTTAATACTTGCTCCATATTTACCACTAGCGTTTGTACTAACTTTTAAATCAGACAAAAGTTGGTAAAACGGACTAGAGCCTATAATATTTATTTTATTTTGGTTAGCTTCTGTAACATCTACGCTATTAATTACTGGTCCTGCGGAACTTGATACGTCTATAGTTAATCTTTTTACTACATATCCTATCCTGGTATTTCCATCATAAGTATATAGCACAAAATCTATTGGCATACTTCTTAAATTCTGCATATAGTTTTCCATTATTTTACCAGAATCTGTGTAATAAATATTTGCTGATGATGTTTTGCTTATTAAAGTTTCTTCCTTGCCTAGATATTTAATACTTAAAGTGTGGGTAAAGGAGCTAACTTTTTTATTTATCTCCACCTTTATCTTATCTCCGGCGTAAAATCTGGTTATTCCACTTCCATTCTCATTCTTTACATAAAAATCTGATTTTCGCGGGATTTTAGATAGGGTAAAATTGCCTGAAATACTTCCTGTAGCAGAAGATGACCAAAGGCTAGCGGAAAAGGAAAATGACTTACTACCATCTTCATTATGTTTTACAGTAGTAGTCCCACTTGCTAATTGTTGTATTCCACCATTTCTTATATCAAAATCTCTGCCCGTTTGAGAGTGTACTGTTGAGCCATTAATTACAACACTTGTTTTCCCTGTATGGTACTTATTCCAAAACCCATAACCACCTTTGCCTTTTATATACAAATTGTAATATACAGTAGATGTATTATTGGCTATGCTCTGGCTTTGTTGTCTTATTTCTAAATGTATAGTTCCTGTACCATTTCTTATACTTGCACTATATATTGCCATTCATACCTCCTATATATTAGAGCTTATAACTGTATATTTGTTTCCATCTAAATCCACCTTATTTGCAACATGGTAACCAAATTCAAAGGCTCCTGTTACTTTTAGATTGGGAGTTTCTGTCTGGTTGTTTGCAAATCTTGCAACAACTTTTGTACCATCTGTAATCTCCAAGGCGTTATTAATTAATCTTAACCTTACTTGTTCGCCCTCTTTTCCAATCAAAACTCCTTCTTCGCCAAAATGTAGGTAGGTGTTTATTGCTTCTAGGGATAATTTTCCAGCTCCTACATTGGCTTCTATCACACTTAATCTTTCTTCCAAGGTTAAGGCATTAGAATCTATGGCAGTTTTTAATTGGTCTAAGTAGGCTTGTTGTTTTATTAAGTCTACCTTATTTTGGTTTAATTCTTCTGCCGTTGGATACATGGCAAAATGCACTTGCAAATCTTGTAGGCTTTCTTCGCTTGCTTTGCTATCTATCTGCTTTTGCAAATCCTCTTCTGCCCCATACCAATCTAATGCTTCTATATCTCCACGTGCAAGAACTGCCCATTTTATGGCATAAGATTTTTCCGTTGGGTTTGTTAAATAGATATATAGCTTTTTAATATCATCAGCAGAATCAAGATAATTAAAAGTTAGTACATATTTTGTTTTGTCTTTTTCAGACTGGATTAATTCTCCTAACAAGGTATCTTTTCCGTTGTATGCACTTAAACTTACACTTTCTTCTAATTCTTTATCTATTTTAATTGTTAGGGTTAATTCTTCGCCTTCTTCGATTTTTTCGGCATAATCGTAATTTATTAAAAAATCTTTTATGCCCTCAGCTTCTCTAAAGGAATCTAACAATAAGTTTTTACCAAGTCGACCGCTTTTGCCGTCTTTACCTGGTTTACCATCTTGTCCATCTTTTCCTTTTTCTCCTGGAGGCCCAGGTGTAAGTTCTATATCTTCAAGGTCTTTTTTTGTTATTACATCTTCCCACTTATCCCCTTTCCAAATCTTTTTAAAATGCACATCTCCATCATCCCATTGCCAAATATCTCCCCATTGAAGACCAGCTTTATCTGGTTCATCTTTTTGTTTATATACTCCAATGGAAAAATTTTTAATGGTGTATGAAGCAGTAGCAACTGCCAAGTCATCAAGCATTGCTGAGCATACAAAAGTCGCTTCCAATTCAATATCGCTTCTTTTAAGCTCAATAAAATGTTCGTTTAAATCCTTATGATTTTCATTCCAATTTTCATCTTTAACTACAAGCTTATCAGGATATTTTGAAATTCTCTCCCAAATATATCCGTCTACATTTGCCGACTGGTCAATACCTGCCTTTGTGAGTTTTGCAATTAAATGTGTATCAACTATATCATCTTTAAATACATTTCCTGATGTTGATTCAAGGCTCATTACATAAGGTTGATTTTCAAAGGAATATTTAAAATCTTGTACACTTGCTTGTAAATTAAAAAGTCTTTCGGCTATTCCGCTTGTTTTTGGTACAAAATTAGCAAAAACGGCTCTGTCAATATAATCATTTGTGCTTGAAGTTGTTACATCAACAAGCCTTGCTTCCAAATATAAAGCAGGCGAATAATCGTGATCTATTATTCTAACCCTATCTCCAATATCAATTTCTTTTGGAATTTTATCAGGATTTACATCATAAGAAACTTCAGGTTCATTATTTTTCTTTAATTGACCTAAGCATTCATCAAAAAGTGCTTTTTGACTTGTGGCTTCTGATTCATAAATTCTTGTTAAATATTTTCCCTTGGTATTTGGCTTTGCCCAAATAGCATTTGCTTCTCTATCACAAACTCTACCGTCCTTATCTACAAAAAATCTTCCATCATCATATTTGTAGCCTTTTAAATTAGTATCCTTATCAACTTCTTTGCTTTCGGTTATAGTTTGTGTAAAAGTTTTTGTTGAACTTGGACTAGATGGACTTGTATATCTTTCAGACCCTTTCATTATGTTGGCTATTTTATTATGCCAATTAGGATCTGTTGCGTATTGATGTACTCCATTATTATTTCTCATTTTATAAAGAGTGGTTTGCTTGTATGAGGAATTATAATAATTTTTTGCTATCCATTTTGCACCATTTATAATTCCTGAAGCAAGACCAGAATTAGAAAAGTTTTTTGCATTATTTGGATCATTATCAAAAGCTCCGATTCCAAAATAATTATTATATTTTTTTGCAATACTTGACTTGCCCCAAGCAGATTCTAAAGCAGCGTGAGCTAATATATATCTTGCGTCAAGGCCTGATTGTTTTTGTGCTTCCATAAAAACATTACCTTGGCCATTAAAAGGACTTCCAGGACTTGTGGCCCTTATCCAATTATTAAGTTGTCCAGCACTAAGACCACCAAGGTTAAAACCTAAATCATGGTAAATTATATTTGAGTTTGTCCAATATCTTCTATTACTTACAGTCTGACTTCCATATCCAGAATTTCTCCACCTAAACCATCTTACAGGTGGACCTCCTGTATAACCATTTATTGGCGTTATAGCTATACCACGTCTGTATGAACAATGTATTATATTATTTTTATCAATAACTGCTCCAGTATGACCACCAGCTCCGCCACTTGACCCTTGTCTTCCTGCAACAAAAATATCTCCAAATCTTATATCAGCTCTTGATATTTCATCTAAATATTTTCCCTTCATTGCAAAGAGGGTTTCAGTTGAACCAATATAATGATTTGATGGTAAAAGGCCTGCGTGTTTTGCCGCAAAATGAACAGCAGATGAACAGTCGTAAGAATTTGGACCAAGTCTTGCATTCATTGAATATCTAACTTTGCCCTTTCTTGCTTGAAACCAATTTATAAAAGGATCAAGCTTTCCATTAGTGTGTTTTGTAGAACTTGTATTGTCATTAACATTTACAGTTTTTGTTACTGTCTTAGTTGTTTTTATATTTTCTTTGTGAGGTTTGCCTATACCAAGGACTGCCGTTCTTAAATTTGTAATTGATACATTTCTCTTAACATCTTTAAGTTCTTTTCCGACTTCAAGTCTAATAGCCTTATCTTCTCCTCTTTGTTTTACAAAATTAATTCTTTTTTCTTTAATTTCGTTTCCATCGAAGATAAAAGAATAAGAAATTTCAGCTCCAAAACGACCTGCAATTTGTACAATCCTTTTTGTTTGATTCGATACTCCAGTATATTCCAATGTTAAATTTCTTGAATCTCCAATTTCATCTATACCAATTGTCCAATCTGAATCTTTGCCAATTGTTGCCAAGATATGTTCTCTTAAAGTTCCCTTCATTTTATGGTCGCCAACATCAGAATTTAAAAGTTCAAGTCCTGCATCTTCAGCAATTATTTTTTTATAGGATCTTTCCTCTTCGACTTCCATAACTTCAAGGACAATCATTTTATTTTTAAAATTAGGAACAAATACAAAACAACCTGCTTCAACTTTTTCTACACTTTTGTCGTTTTTTGCAATTTTTGCGTTATAAATTGCAGTTCCTGTTTTTATAGTTTGATTTAATTCGTCATCTAAAAGCCTAAGACCTTCTTCAGTATCAGCACTTGCAACGGCAAGAGTTTCATATACCCTATTTGTAAAAAATATCATTTAAAACGCTCCCTATAAAAAACATCGATGTCTGGAACAACATCTGAAGATATATCAAACATAATTTCATTTTGTCCTGGTTTTAATCTTACATTATCAGAACCAAATGCAATTGGACTTAAAGTTTCGATCCCATTTACATAAGCCTTGTTAGTTTCCATTTCAAGCCTTATTGTATCTCCAGCACTAAATTTATATCTTGGATCAGGAATATTAAAAACTTCTTTAAAAGTTTCGGTCTTTGGTTTTATATAAACCTTGCTATTAAGTCCAGTAAATTTCAATCTTATTGCCGCCATGTCAAAAGGTCCTGGATTGTTTGCATATTTCCCAGCCCAGATAACTATATGGGTTGCTTGTAACTTTTTGTCCGCTATATTATAAGATCTGCTATAAGTTCTTTTATCCATATCATTATTAAATATAAATTCTAACTTATCATCTCTTTTAGTCATAGTAAGCTTGCCCCAAAAGTTTGACGCAAAATTTCTGCTACTTGCGCCACTGCCTTGAAGCCCCCTTCCGTAAGCCTCAAAATTTACAGTAGTTACCCTATTATTTTTGTGTGTAGAAAAAAACATTCCCATTATTTCATTATCTCCACTCATTACTCCAACATAATAAGCTCCATATTGGCTGTTATCTTTTATAAAATATGAAAAATATGTTTCCAATTGAAAATTTGTGCAATCTACTCCAACATCAAGTTTTTTAGCTGGACCGTGCCAATAATATCCTTGGTTAGATGCAAAATTTGCTACAAAGTCCGTCGCATTGTTATTATTTGCGGCAAAACCGCTACTGCTTGCCCCATCAATATCTTGTTCCAAAAGCCAGCCTATATATACTCCTCTATTTGTAAGAAGATAAGCCTTTGAAGATTTTGATTGTCTAACATTTTTAGTTTGAGCAACTGGAAAAGTCCTTCCCTTAACCCAGGAAGACATTCTTTCTCCAGTTTGCCAATAAGTCGCCCATTTTCCAACCTTTATTTTTCCATTGCTAGGAGCTGGCATTGACTTGTTTCTTTCCACAAAAGAACCAGACGTTCTCCAATTTGGATTTATGGTACTTACATCAAAACTAGATGATGTAATATTTTTAATCTTATTATCAATAGATGTATAAGATCTTGTAGTTTCATATCCATCTGTAGTTTTTTCCTTTGTTATAACAACTTCTTTTATAGGACTTGCCTCAATCGGTTCTCCAAACTGAAAAGTCTTATCCTTACTTACAGCAGATACCATATAAGTATCATCTTTTAATTTAAAATCAAAGGTCGGATATGCATAATCCGACCCGTTGTTTTCTAATATTAAGCTTGTTCTCCCAGAATAAGAAAGTTCCCTAGGCTTTACAGCATAGGAGACTCCATCAGGTATTTCTATATCAATATCAATTTTTGAAATTTCATAAGAACTTGGAACTTTAATATTCTCTTTTACTTTCCCTTTCCAAAATCTATCTGGTTGATCAGTAAAAATAAATTCCTGAATATCTCCAGTTAATAACTTATTTAAAACATCAACAGTTGCAAGAATATCATGGAGGATATAAGCATGTATAGTTATTATTCTTCCTTTTACAAATGGACCCATAGTCCTTTCAACATCAGTTACAAAAATCAAATCTTTTAAAGATTCTCCATCAACTATAACTTCATACATCTATATAACCACCCCCATTCTCCTATTTTCGTAAAGATCTTTTTTCTTCTTGTACTCATCAATTTTTCTTCCAAGCATAACAGAAACTTTTTCTCCATCGATATAAACATCATCATCCTTTTCAGTTAAAATTTTCAATAAAGATAAAATTTCTAAAAGCATACTTTCAAGCTTAGAGTCTCTGTTAGCCTTGTATTCACTATAAGCGTTAAAATCTAATTTAGTATTAAGTTTATTATCCAAAATATTTTTATCAAGACCAGAAATTTCTGGACTTAAATTAAGAGGTTTTACTTTAATATCAAATCCATCATATATTTCTCCTGCCATAGATAAAACATTGCTTTTAACGTCCTTAAAACTTTCAATCATAGATTTATTAAGTCCACCAATAATAGCATTACCAGCAGGAATCAAAAGTTTTTTATCGTAAGATATAGGACCTTTGTGGGATTTAATCCAGCTGGCTATTCCACCGACAAAATTTTTAACAGCACCAAAAGCATGTTTCAACCCTCTTAGAAAACCATCTATAATTGCCTTACCCGCACTAAATAGATTTATATTTCTTAAAGAATTAAAAATACTTTTTATATTATTAATAATTCCTGAAATCCTTGCCTTAGCACCAGAAATAGCACTTACAATTCCATTCCATGCACCTCTTAAAGCACCTAATAAAATATTACCAGCTGTTTTAAGTCCATTAAATATTGCAACAATTGTCTTTACAACTCCTACAATAATACCAGCGGCGATTTTTATTGCTGTTTTAATAACAGACCACACTGTCAATAAAATAGTTTTTAAAACTCCACTATGGTTTCCAAGAAAAGTAAATACATTTGCTATAATCCCTATAGCACTAGCTATAATATCTTTTGCAAAAGAAATTGCCTGCATAATTCCTTGCCAAACAATATCCATAATAGATTTAAGAGTATTACCATCAACTCCCATTGAATTAAACCAATTTTTAATATCTCCAATGACTACTCCGATAACTTCCCATACAACAGTCATTAAAGATTGGATAGCAGTCCATACAACATTAAATGTTTGACCTAATGCTTCCATAATAGTTTTATTATCAAGCAAATTCGTAGTAAATTCAGTCAATTTAAATATTATAGGTTCAACAAAACCTAAAATTTTATTAAATACATCTCCCAAAAAATTAAATAAAGGAGTTAAAACTTGAATAACTAAACCTAAACCATTAAATGCATTAGATAAAATTGTTATACCTTCCGATAATACTTTTCCAATCACTAAGGCTACACCTTCAAGTATTGGTTTTAAAACATTGCCTACAGCATCAATAAAAGGTTGCATTTTTTCAACAAGTCCATCAAAGGCTGTTTTGAATTTTTCCATAGCTGGACTTAATAATTCGCCTAGTTTTTTAAATATAGTAAATTTTTCTGCTAATAAATTAAAACCTTCACTTGCCACATTAGGAAGTTGTTTAAAAATATTTCCAATCATAGGTAGCAAATTACCCGTAAGGAAAGTATTAGTCGTAGTAGCTAAATTCATTAAACTAGGACCAATATTTTCTCCTAAAGCAAGATTACCTAAAAAATCTTGAGCAGATGCCTTCATAGATGCAAAAGAACCACTTAAAGTCTGTTCCGCTTCTTTAGCAGTAGTTCCAGTTATATTAAGTTTCTCTTGAATAGCGTGTATAGCTTGATATACATCTGATAAATTATTAATATCATATTTTACACCTGTTATTTTTTCTGCATCAGACAAAAGACGTTCCATCTCAGTCTTAGTTCCTCCATAACCAAGTTTAAGGTTATCTAACATGGTGTAATTTTGCTTAGCAAATCCCTGATATGCATTTTGTATATCCTGCATTGAAGTACCCATCTTATTGGAGTTATCAGCCATATCTACCATAGCCATATTAGCAATATCAGCTGCTTTTTTTGTATCTCCACCCAATGAAGATATTAAAGATGCTGAAAAACTTGTTACATTTTCCATATATGAATTTGCAGACAAACCAGTTGTCTTAAAAGATTCTTGGGCGTATTTTTTTACAATATCAGCACCTTTTGAAAACTTCGTGTCAAATAATGTTTCAATACCACCAATAGATTGCTGTAGTTTCCCACCTTCCAATACTGAGGATTTTATTCCACTTGCTAAGGCTTGTCCTACTTTTGCACCTATTGCAAGTTTTGTAAATGTTCCTAATAGATTTCTACCAAGACTAGCTCCTGAATCTTCCCCAGCACTTGAAGATTCTGGTTTTAATATCTTGGTTATACTTCCCTTTATTCCTCTAGCAGAGGGTATAATTTGCACATAAGCCTTACCTATTTCAGTTGGCATTTTTTCCCTCCTTCATAATTCTTTCTCTTTCTTTCATAAAGTCCTCGCCAGATGAAAAGCCATTAATTTTATTTTCCAAATTATCAAAAACTAATTTAGGATAATTTATTCCTTTTTCAGCATCTTTTGTCTTTGAATAAACAATAAGAGAAAGTCTATCTTGAATACCAGCCAAAAGTAACTGATTAGGGCTTAAAATATTATCACTCATTTTTAATTTGATCCTTGAATCATCTCTAAGACCACAAGCTAAAATAGCTAGCTTATTTAAAGCTAGCTTTTTGTAATCAAAGATATTATATGTTTCTGCCAAATCACAAATGAGAGCTTCTTCGTCAAGCTTTATCATCTTGGCAAGGACTATAAGTTTTTTAATTTAGGATTGGATAGCATATCTTCAACTTCTTTTATTACATTTTTTACAGGAACTCTTTTTGTCTTTTTATCCCTAACATAATTTATTAAAGCCTTTTTTTGCTTTTCTCCAAGTAAAATTATTAAAGCTTTAGATAAACCAGCTCCATTATCCATAACTTTTTCTAAATTTTCTATAAATTCAAAATCTGTTATTACATTTTCATCTATGCTATATCTAAAACCACTTTTAGTTTTTCCTTTAATCATTCTTTATCTCCCTTTTTAACTATATATTCATAGTGATTATTACCTTCCGTATCTGGAAGACAGGAAACCGTAACAGCATAACCAACAGCATCTTCGTCTGTATACTCAATATCATCCATTTCTTGTATAATTGCATTAGGAGCTACTATTCTTTTCATAACTCCACCTTGATAAACCATATCTATTACCAAAATGTGAGATTTTGTTTGTTTTGAATTTGCCTTTAAAGTAATTCCTGTTTCCAAAGTTCCTGAAACATTTTCTTCTCCATAAACATATTTAAGTACATCAAGATTCATGACCTCAATTAATTTGAATTGCAAATTATCTTCTTTTCCTTTAGAAATAACTAAAACAGTATCTCCACCCCATGCCTTTATTTTATCCGAATCAGAAGTATTAGAATTGGTTAGCCCCTCATCTGAAACATAGCCTAATTCTTTAAATCCTGTTAATTCACTTTTGGCATCTTTTGGAACAGCTACACCATCATATCCTACAAAAATCGCTCCACCTATTTTAGGTTTTCCTGTACTTGTATTATTAGTATTTGCCATAAAATATCCTTTCTAATATATTAGTTCTAAAATTGCTTGATACCTGTATTTCTTTGTGCTTGTGTCTGTAAAATTATAATTAGAATTTAACTTAACATTAGCATCTTCAAATATCATCATATAATCTAGCAATTTATCATTTAATTTCAAAGCTTCTGTTAAAGTTTTTCCATAAGATTGAAAAGCATAGGTAGAATGATTTATTGTATTTTTAACATAACCACCAGTTTTTTCAAAAATAATAAAACTGTCTGGTTCATCTTCCCTATGCTCAACCCATACTGGAACTTTTAAAGCTTTTTCTAAATAATTTTTAATCTTTTTTTCTATCATCCCAAAGCCTTTATAAGAGTATTAGTTTTTAAATTTTTATAAAAAGTGTCCTTATCATTAGTAACAACTTTAACATTTGCCCTAACCCTGCCGACTCCACTTTTGGTTTCCCAAATTCCGTCAGCCCTATTAGCAACTTCTTGTCCGTGTTTTTTTAATTCTTCTTGGATTCCTTGGCTTTTTAAAAGTTCCCTTACTCCATCAGAATTTAATTCAAATTTAAAATCACTCATAACTTTCTACATACACTTTCTTGTTCCAATCTAGAGGGATAAGCTCATCAATCCCTTGCATTTCTTTTCCAAAAACTCTCCATCTTTGACCGAAAAATCTAACTTCTTGACCTTCCCATTTGTTTTTATCTCCTTTAGGAATAGCTAAAGTATAAACAGCCTTTTTTCCATAAAGATTAGTAGTAGATAAAATATCATCAGAGCTTGTATGAGCTACCAAAACATTTTCAACTACAATTTCCTTATCTTCATAAATAAGACTTCCAAGTTCATCCTCAACAGGATTAGTCCTCGAAATCAAAATCACAGGGATTCCCTTTATTCGTGTCATAAAAATCAATCACTCCATATCTTTGTCTTTTAAGTCCAAGCCTAGAAAGTTCACTTTTTTTAATAAAAAGTCCACCACCAGGCACTAGAAAAGAACCAGAAAAAGAATATCCCAAAGCCGATTCAGAATATTGGGTCATTGGTTCTTGGTCAGTTGCAGTCATTAAAGTTCTTGCTACTACATCAACAATAACCGATTTTAAAACGTCCCTATAAGCTTCATTTTCTTTTGCCATTTGGTCTAAATCTTTTCCAACCTTATCAGCTTCAACTCTTAAAGAATTTTCTACAATAGGAATAAGTTCTTTAACCCTTAAAATTTCATCATTTTTCAAAGGTCTCCATAAAGAAATAACATCATCAACAGAGCAATACTCCATTTTATTCTCCCATCATAAGTTTATATAATTCATCTTTTCTTGCTTTTGGATTATATTCAATTCCTAACGCATCTAGTTGGGCCATAATGTCCTTTTTTGTAATTTCATCTGAAGATTTTTCTTCTTGGACTTTTTCTTTTTTTGTTTTTTCTTCAGTATTTTCTACTTCTTCAACTTCTTCGCCAACTACTTGCCAATTCTCTCCATATAAAACATCAGGGCTAGATATTCTAGCCCCTGTTTTTGTATTTATATATTCAAACATTATGATGCTTCCCCTTCTTTGATAATTGCAAAGTGATTAGGATCTAATATTCCCCAACCTAAGAAAGTTTCACATCTTAGATATACTTGGTTGTATCCTTTCAAATCTTTTCCAGAATTGTCAGGATCACCATATTGAATTACTTCAAAAGGAATTTGCTTAGCATATCCCCACTTAAACATATTAGAGAAATCTCCAACAATCGCCTTATCTTTTGTCCCTTTTCCAACAGTAGCATTTACATCAACTTTTAATCCATTAACAGAACCAGGATTAGCACCCCATCTTAGTTCTGGGAATAATCTTGGTGAATTTGGATTACCATCTACTGTTTGTTTTGCCATAGAAGTTGCGAATGCAGAATCAAAAGCAGCTCCTGTTACATCTCCTTCAGAACCTCTAATTAAACCAACAGCACTCTCCATATTATCATCTGGATTTTTTTCATTAAATACAACCGTTTGAGTTACTTTTTTATCAAAACAATTATCTCCAATTATTGTAGATGCCTGACCTGTTCTTGGATTTATTCCGTGAAAAGCCATAAGGTCCAAACCTTTAGCAACTTTTTTAGAATATCCATCATTAAAACCCTTTAGAATATTGATTTTGTATTCTTCAGACCCATATATAAATTCATCACTTACTCTCGCACCATATTCTATTTTCAATGGCATCATTATAACATCATCAACACTAGCTCCACCTTCACTTTTCTTTCCACCTTCTGCAACAATGTCTACTTCGTTATCCATTGAGAAAACAAATTCCTTATTTCCATTAAAAGAAATTGGAGTTTGTTGGGATAAAACTGCTAAAGATGATCTACCTTTAACCTTACTTATCAAATCATTTACAATAATTTCTGGGAACAAGTTCCCTCTACTTAATACCATATTTATTCTCCTTCCATATCAAGACCATCAAGAAGATTTTTCAAAGCTTGGTCTTTATCATCTACCTTATCTTCATAAGACTTTAGTGGCGGTTCATAAGATTTTTTAGAATCTGAAAAATATTTAGCCATAACTTCTGCATCTTTTTTCATAGAATCCTCATCATCTCCAGAAATCTTGTCTGCAAGTTTAAAAGGTAGACCATATTCCAAAGCTATATTTCTTTTGACTTCAGCTCTTTCAAAAGCAGAAATCTTTTCATTAAGCCCCTTAATGGTTTCATCCTTTCCTTTTACTTCCTCCAAGCTTTCCTTATATCCTGCCACTTCATTTTTAAGACTAGAATTTTCAGACTTTAGATCATCTATTGTTTTTTTGATTTCGATTTTATAATCTTCTATCGCTTTTTCCTTAGCTCTTTCAATCCTATCCTTAATCCTTGCATCAAATTCTTCTTGACTTTCAATTACTTTAAATTCGCTCATTTCTTATACTCCATTTCCCCGTGTCCGGTATTTTTATATTAAAAAAGTGGATATAAACTAATAGTTTAAATCCACTTTAATAATCAATATATAATTTTCTGCTTGTTTGTAGACTTTATTTCCTTTACTGCCCAATGAGCAAGTAAACACGCATCCATTAGGCTTATATCCATATCATCAAATTGGGATTTATATCCAAAACCACCAGATGAACCTATATTTCTTTTTTCACAATTAGTAACAACCTGACTTAAAGAAGGTTGATCTAAATGTCCAATAGATTTATCAAAAATTCCCTGTTCCCAAAGAGAATTAGCGTTTATAATCTCTTTTACAGTAGGCAAAATAATATTTTTGACCTTAGCTTCTTTTAATTCATCCTGTAAAATAAATTGCCTGCTTGCACCATCTATTACAACAGCTTTAGGCTTAGTTTTTACTAAAAAATTAATTATCCAATTGTCGCCATTTCTAACATTTTGACAATCAATAGCTTCAACAAAAACCATTTTTGATAAAGTCTTACAAGCGACAGCCAAAGATACATTAGTTCCATCATTTCCAAACTTTATTCCAACGTGCATTTCTCCAGTAAGAATTGGCAAAGACTTTAATTTTAACCTTTGCCATTCTTTTTCAGTGATAGCTGATTTTTGGTTATATGAAATCCACAGTCCCAATCTTTGTATATTAAAATCTGTTTCATCTGAACCAATTTCATCTTCAATAGACCTTTCTGTAAAAATAGTCCCCAAAGATGGGTTAGTTTGATACCACAACTCTCTGTCGTGAATATCTGACATTTCTGGCACAGACCATTCTGCCCAATAGGCATTGTTTGGTTTTGAAGTTAAACATTGTTTTCTAAAATTAACAAAAACCATACCAGAAGATATAGGAGTTGGTGGAGTTCCACACATTATGGTTTGAGGATTTTTAGAAGATGTAACCGTATATTTAAGAGCAGACTCTTGATCATCCGTATATTCTTGTGCCTCATCAATTATTAAAAGGTCAAAGCCTTCCCCAAGTCCACCAGTAGAAGTTCTCGTTCTAAACTCCACCCTTCCACCAGTTTCAGGAATTTCTACACGTTCACGACCAGTAGCCCTCAAAGATTCATACTCAATGTTCGCATCATCTAAAACCCTACACAGCTTTTCCCAAGAAGCATGAGAAGTATTAGTCCTGTGAGCAGTGTGATTTACAACTTCCCCATTTAAAAGAGCGTAAAGCTCTCTCATAACCAAAATTTCAGACTTTCCATTTCTTCTCGGCAAAGAATAACCACATTTTGTATGAGTCCACAACCCATCTTTATTAATGGCTAAAAGGTCTTTTAAAATTAACCTCTGCCACTCCATGGTTTTTCTCTTAGAACTTTCATAAAGCTCTACACATTTTTTATAATCAGATTTTCTATATCCTTGACTTATCTTTTGGGTAGGAGTCTGCTTACCTAATCTATTCAATACAAACCCCTTTCAAAATTACAATAAAAAATAGCAGTTTAACGACATACTTAGGTCAAAATCTCCAACAAAAAAAGCACCTCTAAAAACTTACACCTGTAAGTTTAGTTGTGCTTAGTTTATTAATCTATCATCATTGTTTTGTTCTAAATTATCTTTTAAATATTCTTCATAGCTTTTTTTTATGAAATCGGGAGCATCTTTTTTTAGGGTATATCTCTTATCGATACCACCAATTTCATTTTTAAACTCTTCATTTTCTATATACCATTCTGGATGTTTTAAAAACTCTGGCATTTTTTTCATATTAATAACCTCTTTTCTTTAACCACTCAATCATAGCATCTCCCAACTCATTAGATTCTCCTAATTGTGAATTGGCAAAAACTTCTGCAAAAAATTCTGCATAATTAGTCTTTCCATATTGTGATAAATTATTTTTTATTAGATTGTAAGGATCTGAAGATTTATCAGCAGCGATTTGTCTAATTTCTTCAAAATGTCTTCTTTTTATTTTCTCTTGTAACTTTTCATAGGACTTTATTTTACCCTTGAAAGTTTTTGCCCTAGTTTTAAAATTTTCAAATCCACCCATTTCTTCCAACTCGTCATAGATTATTGAATTTTGCAAAATATGACCATATTCATGAGTGATAGTATATACTCCATAATTTTCTGATTTTGCAGGCATAGACCAATTGTTTTTTATAGCACTAGTAGTTTCGCTTATAATTTTATTTTTATCAGAATAATAATCAATATTTAAAACTAAATCTTGTTTACTAGGATTACTAAGCAACCTAGATACATACGCTATAGAATCATTAGTTTTTTTAGAGCTAATACTTCCATTAGATTTATGAATTACTCCAAATTTTTCCTCAAGATTTTTAATTTGTTCAGTATTATCCTTTAATAGAGATTCATCAATAAAGTATATACTATTGTCAACAGAATCAAAACCAACATCTGTTTTTAAGATTTTTTTAATTCTATCTTTAGCTATTTTTTCTTCGTTTAATCTAATTCTTTTTTCTTTTTCTGCACTATCATCTACTGGTTTATGAGTATGAATGTTTGTTCTTTTAGAACCATTTTTAGGATCATATATTACCAAACAATCACAATGTCTATGTCTTCTAAAAACTTCATTACCAGTATTTTTTACATCTTCATAATTATATATACCCGCTAATTTATCACACCAATCACAACATTTACCATTTGTATATCTTTCTATCTTAGGACTTAATCCAGCCTTTGCATGTAAATCAGCATTTTTTCTAATAGTTTCATCAACTACAGCTTGGGTAAAGTTTACTATTGGTTCATTTAATAACCATTTACCATCATCATAAGAATCGTATTTAGTAATTTTATCTACAAGCTTATCAATCCTATCTTGGTTTAAGTCAGCTTTTTGAGCTTTAATTGATATATTAGCCTTTTTATTTAATAAGCTTTGAACCTCCCTAGAATATTCAGAAACTAAATCGTGATTTCTTACCATGTTTGGCTCTATCAATCTTTTTGCAATATTATAATACATTTTTCCATCTGGCAAATCTTGAGTTTTTATTTTATTCTGGAAAGTATCAGCAAGAATTTTCCCAACTTCAACGGCAAATTCATTTGCGTCCTTGTAATTGGCTTTATTATTTTTTAAGATTTTTAATTTGTCCTTGATTATTTTTGATTCTTTAGCTTTTAACTTAAAAGTTTTGTCAATTTTATCAAATAATTCAGGAACAATATCCTTAGCTTCTTCATTCTTCATTTTCAGCCTCTACTTTTGGTGGCTCTTTACTTGCATCAAAGCCAGTAAGGTCAGATAGATTATCTTTTCCAAAAAATCCTGGTATGGCTTGATTAATTTTAATTGAAGCATCTCCAATTCCAGAAAGTGTTGTTACATCAGGTTCAAATACTGGATACCAGGTAGGTTTTATTTCATAAAATTGGTTTCTTAAGTAAGGATAACCATCTTCCAAGCACCTTGCCACATATCCAACATTTAAAAATCCAGACCCGAAACACCTTTGAGCCTTTCTTGCAGTTATTCTCAATGTTTCGTGACTTGCCTTTATCGCTTCAGCAGATGATGGATTATCGGTTATAAATCCTAAATCATCTAAGGTCAAACCCGTTTCTCCAGCAAATCCTGATGCTAGTGTCCTTAATTGTTCTGTAAATGGACTCATTGATGGTTGGGAAAACTGTCCAAGTTTTGGGCTATCTCCCTCATCATCTTTTGTAAATTGTAGCATGGATGAAACTGTAGCTTTCCACTTATCAAGTGGCTCAGCATCTTGGCTTAATCCAACCACATACTTTTGTGGGAAAGAATAAAATTCTGCTGTTACATCTGCCCTTTCAAGCGTTCTTTTTGCGTGAGCTTGAAAATACATAGAAGCTCTTGTTATCCTACTTCTACCGAAAGGTCGTACAGCATCTGGACGATAAATAATAGGAACTAGTAAAGGAATACCAGCAGGATTTTTCACACTAGAATAAAGCTTACCTTCCAAATAATATTCAGTCCTATCTGGTAGAAATATAACTTCAGTCTTAGGATTTCCATTTTCTGTTTTATCAAGAACTGCATAACCGACTTTTAAAAGTCCAGTAATAGGATCTATAACTCCAGTTGCTTCGCTTCCCTCAATAATCTGTAATCTAGGATAGCCCTCATTTCCCATAGATATATAAATAAAACAACAAGAAGAAATAAGAGCAGATAGAATTGCCGAATCAAAAAATATATCCGGATTATTTAAGTTAAATATTTCATTCAAACCGAATAAATCATTTGAAAATTCTTTAAAAACAAGTCTATCAGCCAAGCTATCCACAGCCTTAGCACACCAACCAAGAGATGACCTATACATCTGCCTAATATGTGGAGGGATAGTTATACCAAAATCATTCTCCCTAAATTTAGAATCATAATATAAGTATCTTTTCCTAACCATAGGCTCAAAACTATTCAATTTTCGCCTTAAAAACTCTAAATCATATTCCATAAATTTCCTTTCTAAAAAAATAATTAACTCCGCATGATAAAAAATGTACAGTGGACGGCTGAACTCCGGCCGAACGGCTGGGGCGGGTGGTATCCCCCCTATAAACCTTTAAATTTTTTTGGTTTATATTTTGTCCAATCAGTCGACCAAGGAAGATTCCTATTTCCTATCACTTCAGGCTCCATGTTTACTTTATTTTTAAATAATTTATCAGACTTAGCTCTATTGCAAGACCAATGTGCAAGCTGTAAGTTATCAATGTCAGATGGATGTCCACCCTTTGATACTGGAATTATATGATCAATGCAAGGAGCTAGTGGATTAGGTGGTTTCAAACTCAAATCAACAGGCTTGCCACATATCCCACATACATTCTGTGTCTTTAATATTATCTTCTTGTTCCTTTCAAAGGCGGCCCTATGAGGACCAGTCCTATCCAATCTTTCCTTAGCCATACTATAATCCTTTATCTATGTAAACTAAAAACTACCAACACAAAGGTGGTGGTAGCTTTCAAAAATAATTTATAAACTAGGAGACTCTAATGAGAATATATGTTACTAGAAAGTAAGCGATAGTAACTAATCATGGATGATTTTCCCGCTCACTTTCACACTACCATTATACACCCTATTTCCGTATAAAGTGTCCACTAATAGTCCAATTCTTAGATATTTTTATCAAACTACTTTACTGTATTAATAATTGCCGAATAAAGACAAAGCAATATGAACCAAACCATCATTTGCCAGATTATATAAATGAGCTTTCTCATAATGATATTTATCTTTCAAATTCTGTATTTTGTTATACTTATAAGGTCTACCATAAATCTCCAAGGTAATATCCTTTTGAATTTCGCTCATACTTTTAAAAGCAAAATCAATCTCTTCAATAATCTTTTTATTTTCTCTAATATTGGTTTGTAATAAATCAATCTCTGCCAAAACATTTAATAACTTATCATTATCAACAGTGCCACCCAAAGGTGGCTTATTACCATAAGAAACAACAGTCTTACCTTCCTTTAAATTATTTAATTCATCTATTTTCTTTTCAGCTCTATCAATAAAATCTCTAGCATAAAAATATTTTTTCAACTTATCTTTTACTAAATTTGCGTAAATATCTTGCATCTTTTCTCCTTACTATCTACCAGAAGAACCAAACCCCTTAACACCTCTATGAGTATTAGTGTTAATCTCCCAAATTTTTACTAAGGGTACAATACTTTCTTTCCTAAATACCAGTTGACCGATTCTATCTCCTTTTCTAATCTCATAATCATTACCAGTAAGATTTGTAATAGAAGCCTTAATCTCGCCCCTATAAGAAGTATCAATAAGACCTAAATTGCAAATTACACCCTTGCTAGTATTACCAGACCTTGGTCTTAAATCGGCATAATATCCATCATCTAATTCCAAGAAAACACCAGTAGACATAGTAGCAGTTTCCATTGGTTCTAAAACCCTATCCTCCATAGCTCTTACATCATATCCAATATCTCCATCTTTCTTACTTAATATATAAGGTGCCTTGTACTTAATCATTAAAAACCTCCTCAAAGTTATCATCAATTTTCATTTCCATTTCACAAATAAAATTTTCAATATCCCTATCCGAAAAATCAAACCTATTTTTCAAAACATAAATAACAATCTCCAAAAATAAAGAACAATCATTAATATTCAAAAACTTACTTATACTTATAATCCAAAAATCTGACCCCTTGCCTAAAAATAACCTCATATCGGGATAGATCATCAGCCTTAACATACTTTCTACCAAATATATCTTTCATATTTGCCCAAATATTCCAAGGAATAAAAAAATACCTGTCCTTAATCCCAATACAAACACCAGCAAGGCCACCAAGTCTACTTTTAATCTCCAAAACCTCAGCTTGCTTATCCGAAACCACACTTTGTTTCATTCTGTCTGTCCTAGTGTACTTTGCCTCAAAACAAATTGACCTACCACCATCAAGAGTACCCTCAAAATCAGGATTAGCATTTTTTGTAAACTGTCCTTCAAATCGACCTGCCTTTTTAAGCCTAATAACCCTAAAAGGCTCATCAATTTTAGAAATATCAGCCTTGCCCTCATCCCTATAATACTTACAAGCCAAATCAATCATTTTCTCAAAATTTTTACCAAAACCATTTGACTGCAAAGACTTAAAACTTTGGAGATTAGTCATCCTCAACCTCATCTAAATTAATTTCAATTAATTTGTAATCATCAATACAATCTCCAAACAATGCATCTTTACCAACTTTAGCAAGAGCTTTTGTCTTATCTTTAGATAATATCTTTATACACTCGTTTGACCAATCATAGACCATATATATTTTTTTATTTTCTTTAGTTTTCATTTTTCCACCTCTAAATTTTTCTTTTTAAATCTTCGTATATTATGAATAAGGTGACATTTCTCCAAGCATGTTATATATTAAAGACTTATCAAGATTTTATATTTCTATACATCTTCTAATTAAGATTGGTATGTCTCTCTTAAAAATTTTTACTTCATGCTCATATTCAACATTTTTAATATAACTATGAAAATACAATGTTGCACAGACATCTTGAGAATGAAAATTCAGAAGATCAAATCCTATATGATCATCTTCGGAATAAAAATCAATACATGCCAAATAGTAGATTAATTTTTCTATTTTCATTCCATCAGCCCTAATTTTACTTATCATTTTTCCCTTTAAAGGTATTTTGTTGTTGTCATTATCAACACATCCGACATAATCCGCACTTACATCATATTTGATAGGAAAATCCTCTTTGAAAACCTCGCAAGGAAGTTCGTCATAATTGATTTTTATTTGCATTTCTCAACCTCAATAACTAAAAGTTACAAAAACTGTATCATCTTCATATAAATAATTAGCATCTGATGCGTCTAAAATAGTGTGAATTTCATTGTTTATTCTTTCTTCAAACAAATCAAATTTCAATTCACTTTCTGGGTCAAAATCTTTAAACCAGTCTAAAAAATCTTTTACTTTCATTCTTTAAACTCCTCAACATATTTTTTCATTGATTCTAAAGATTCTATACTTATCTTAATTTTTACTTCTTTTCCTTTTACTTCCTTAAAAGTTTTGCTATCAATAGCAATTACTTTCTCTTTTCTTTTATTGGCGTCATCAACAATTAAACTTAAAATATTATAGAGTTTTCTTTCTTCAAATTTCATTTCTTAACTCCACATTTATATTCAAAATTAAGCTCGGTAAAATATCATTGTATGAAGGCTTATACACAACTTCCCCTATATAAACCAAATCATAAAAGTCTATAGCCGCATAGCTTAAATCAACAGGATAAATTACATACTTTTTAAAGTCATCATATATCTTAACCTTTAATTCACTTCTATACTGACATTGAGCCTCCTTAATTGCCATTAGAATCATGTTTAATATATCATAGTCAATTTTTAAATCATTATCTGGTCCTAAACCCATAGATTCTGTTTTTTGCCCGTAAACATAATATTTCATCATTCTATCTCCTTAACTAACATTCTTGAATGTCCGTATCAATCTGATCTAGCTCAACTTCGGAAGGTATATCGCCGTTATATTTCCAATCTTCAAATTTTAGTTCAGCTTCCTCTTTAGAATCCGCCTCTATCTCTTTTCTTATTTTAAATTGTCCGCTTTCATATACTGTGTATTTCATCATTTACTCCCTAATCAAATCTTTTACTTTCATTCTCCTATAACTCCATTTTCCTTTAAATCCAATCATCAAATAATTCTAGTATCTTAACTATCAGCAATGCTGAAATCCAAACATAACTCACTAACAATACTGGTATTACAAGTATAAGGATAATTAAAACCATAATATCAACACTAGTCACTTGGTTATTCTTCAACCTCCCTATAATTCCAATCAAAGAAACTACTCACATACTCATATAATTCTTTTTCAACCTCTTCTTCGGTCAAATCATCATCTAATTCTAAAATATCTTCCGTAAAATCTAAATTTGCTGTTACTTTATATTTCATATTTTTTTCTCCCATTCTATAATCGGATATTCTTTCATAATCATTCCATTAATCGCAAGACCTGTAACAATATCCAAAGCTGTTCTTGTATCGCTATATCTACAATTCGGTCTTTTGTGTATTCTGGGGTCTGAATCCGACCAATCTATAATATCAATCATTTCTTTACTTAAAAAAATCATCTTGCAACCCTTAGCCACACATAAATAATAACAATCATTCCTACCGTAACTACCCTTACATTTTTTAAATCCGTATTTTTCATATTCCTTAATATCTTTAGTTGGTTTTAGGGTCATTCTTCCATCTCAACAAACATTAGATATTTAATTTCAGATGTTGATATACAAGCAATAAGACTATATTTATCTTCTTCGTTAAATTCTAAATAACAAAATCCGTCATCTTCAAATCTAAAAGTGTCTGCATCAAATAAACATTTCATATCATCTTTAAATACAACTTTAATCATTGTTTTCATTTTTCTACCTCCACAACTTCCACCTTATAATCTCTAATATTTAAACCTTTCTTTTGACTTCTCATCTTAGTGTAAATAGTCATCTCAGACTTGCCAGAATCCATAGCTAATTCCTTAATAGTTCTGCCGACAGCAATAGGCCATTCCAATTCATCAGCCGTTACCATAAAATACAATTTCTCCATAACCCACCTAAAAAGGAATATTATCATCCTCAATCTCAACAAAATCATCATTAAAATAATCATCAATATTGGTTATATTGTTATAAGCCTTATCCTTATTATCTCCACTAGACTTTGTATTCAAAAATCTTACCCTATCAGCTCTTACATCAGTTGTATAAACCATCTTTCCGTCTTTGTCCTTGTATGAACCAGTTTGAATTTTCCCAACAATAGCACACAAAGAGCCTTTTTGGAGATATTTTGAACAAACTTCTCCCATTTTGCCCCATACAACTATCCTTGGAAAATCTGCTGTGGGATAATTATTCGCAATAGCCTCTTCTCTTTTTTCTTTGCTCATTTCCCTATCTACTGCAAGGGTAAAAGAACAGACAGCCATACTAGATTTTGTATATCTAAGTTCAGGATCTCTTGTAAGTCTACCTACTAGAGTTAAATTATTAATCATCTATTCCCCCACTTCATAAAGGCTGTCTAATTTTTCTACAGCCTTATCAAATTTCCCAAGACAAGTCTTTCCCGTTAGTGCAATTAATGGTAAATTAATCGAATCATCACTATCTCCAAATTTTTCTATTGCCTTTGCTAAATAAATATCAATGCTAGCTTGTATAAATCCAATTTCTATAGGATTAAAATCTATACTAACAATAACATCTTCAATTTTATTCACTTTCTTTTTCATTTCTCTTCCTCCACTTCTTTCAAACAAAGTCCTATTTCTCTCAAATCAAACTGAAAATCTCCAAAAGAAATTATTGACCTTTTCTCATCTTGCCTTATACTTACATAAATCTTTTTAGGTCTTCCAAAACCCTTAAATAAATTATCAAAAAATCTCTTAGTTTTAATCTTTAACAAAATATCTCCTCTTTCAAAACCTATAAACTATAATTCCAACAAAAGCCAAGGCTGACAATTGCCCAAATACTAATCCAAAATCAAACTTAGAAAAATCTAGCTTTCTTTTCCCAAGTCTTTTAAAGCCAAAATAGAAAAGGTCACAAACAACCAGCATAATAACTAATCTTTTAATAAGCAAAGGCACTATAAACCCTCCACGTAATTTTTAAAATCTCCAGAATATTCAATATCATCAAATACTTCTTCTTCTCCATTCCTATTTATAATCTCCAAATGTGCATATCCATCTACAACTTCAACCCTACAAATCCTAAAAAAATCAGTGTTCAGATATATAGTTGAATCATCTATACTTTTAATTTTTATAAACATTTCTTCCTCCTAATCCAAAAAATCCAATTGTCCATCATCAATCTTGCCAATTTTTATAAACTTATCTGAAAGCTCTATAGCCATATTATCTGTATCACTAGCCCCCTTATCAGAAAAAGACTTTTTCAAGTTTGATTTAACGCTAAAATTAATAATAGGTTTTACAAAAGGTTTTATCTCAAAATCATTACCTTCTCTTGGTATCTTTATCTCATCTTCAACAGTAGATAAGGAAATTTTTATATCTATATCTCCAGAATAAAATTCCCCCTTTAAAATTTTTACCATCACTACATTTAAATGGCTGTCACAAGTTGCAAGAAAGTCCTCAAACAAATTTGGGTTTAAAATACTAAATCTTTCCATCTTTTTCTCCTAACATAATCTCTTTCTCAATTTTAAATATATAGACCACCCAGTAAAATCATTGTAAGTAGCCACTATTCCATTATCTTTATCGGTAATCTTGTAACCCTTATATATTTTCTCCCACCTTTGGGTATTATAAGGATCTAGTGCATACTCTATTAATTTTTTCCTGGAATACTTATGGTCATTCGTTCTTATATATGGTCTTTCTAAATTTTTACTACAAGACCATCTTCTCCTATAGGTACAGTGCCTAGCTAAATAATTTGCTAAACCTAAAATACCTGTGTTCACATCTTCTTGAATTCTTTTACTATTAGCATAACCAATAGTATCTCCAATCTTTTCTCCCTTTTTTCTTTTTCTCCTCCATAAATTTTCAATCTCATCTCTACCCAAGGAACTTTTTATAAGCAAGTGATGATGAAACCTAATAGACTCATCTTTACTTTTCTTTTCAGAAGTAACTACTATATATTTAAATTCATTATCTAGTCCTAGTGTTTTTATTCTTCTTCTAATCCTTAGAAAAAAATTAGTCATCTCTTTAGTAGCATCATCATAAGACTTAGGTAAGTATTTATCCTTATAGGTAAGAGTTAAAAATATATCCCCTTCTCCAAAATTTGATTCAGCAAGCCATATAAATTTTCTTCTAGCATTTTTATCATTAAGCTTATCCTGTTTTGGTAGAGATACTTTTTTCTTTTTGCTCCTCTTAGATTTTTTCTTATCAAGTTGATTTTCATTTAAAGCATATAGATCAACTTCCATATATTTTTTTCCACAAACTATTTTCTTTTCTCTAATAAAATTTCTCATATATATAATTCCTCATGTATGTCGCAAAAGATAATACCCATTACAAGCACCTAAAGGAAGTAAAAACTTCCTTGAAAAATAGGCGATTTTCCTTGCAAAAAGAAATTCCAGAGGTATATTATATATGACGATATACACACTGGATGAGGTCAATTGACCTCATTCTTTTTTTTGCACAAAATCTACAACTAATATTTAAATGAATTTTAAATAAATCTTTCAATATCTCCCTTAAAGATTCCCCTTCTTTTTAGTTCACATAAAACTAAAAAGTGCATATTAAAACAATCTTCATTACAGCCTTTCTTTCTGGGATTAATACCAGAGCCAACCCCATTGAAATACTCCCCAAGAGAAATAACATCCTCATCATCTACATTAATTAAATTTTTCATAAACATAACTTGATTTTCTATTTTCATAAACAATCTCCAATTTATAATTCTTTAATATTTTTTACATACATTTCTATAGTTTTATCTATTAATTTCTTTAAATTTTCCTGATTACTCTCCAGCATATAATCAAAATTAATTCCATGTATGCCTTTACTTTGTGGATTAAATTTAGCACTAAGAATACCATCTTTATCCCTACAACATGTTGAAATACACATATATTTATTTAAAACTTTGCTAGTATATCCATTTTTAAGCCACAATTCAGGAATTGTATTTTTCCCATAAACTTCACAAAAATATACTTCAATGATAAATTCTTTATCATCTCTTATTGGTTCGATGTATAAGTGAAATCTTCTGCCAGCAAATCCCTTTATTTTAATTATTTTTTTATTATCTAAGCCATCTATCCAATTTTTATATTCCATATCTACAACCTTTACTTTAGAATCACAAACCCCATTCCGACCGAACGTAGTGAGTGGAGAAATCTCTTGCACTTTCCAAAAATTAAAAACGAAGTATAATAATCTTATAAATATATTTCTAAAAAGCCGATTGCCGTCGGCTTGTTTTTATGCCAAAAACGCAGTCAAAGATGTAATAAACATCAGCACTATTCCTACAACCCTAACAACTTCATTAGGACCTGCAAGAGCTAAAGTCATACACAAGCCAACAAGAAAAATACCTAAAACCTTATCTCTTATTCTTTCTTTTTCTGGTTTAGCAGTAAGCTTGATACATACATCATCAATCTTTCTTCCATCTAACATTTCAAATACTTGACTTCTCTTTCTAACTTTTCTATTTTTTTTATTCTCCATAATTTCCTCCTACAAATTATTTAAAAACTCTCTAATATCACAAGCCCTGTATAGCTTGGATTTTTCAGACAACTTAACAACCTTTAAACCTTGTTTTTCCCACTCTCCAAAAGTCTTTCCATCTTTAAATTGAAAATATTCTTTCATATCAGAAAGTGTCATATATTCTTTTAAAACAGTAAGCCTCTCCTCCATAAATCCTCATCCTCCCTCCATCTTCTTTCATAATTATTTAAAAACTATCCACAATCTCCAATCTGTTATAATAAAACCAGAAAGGAGGTGCTTTATGAAAATTGAATTTGACAAACAATTTGAAAAAACAATAGATGAAATATCAAAACCACAAAAAGTTAAACTAGAAGAACTTTTAAACGATGAGTTTATTTCATCAAATACTGATTTTAAAAATTTTGATGATTTTATAACTAATCTAAATATTTCAACGGTAGAAGATTTTCAAAATTTACCAGAAGAAAAATTAGATAAATTAATTAAAAATCATTCATCATTCGATACCTGGCAAGACTTATTAGAACAAGCATCAAGTGAGTACTTGATTTCAAAATTCGAATTATAATTTTCTAAATCATTGACAGCCTTTTTCAAACCCTTAAAATGAAAATCAATACTGTCAATGATTTTTTTAATTTCATCAAGCTTTTCCTTAGCATCGTCAGTATTTACACAAATTTCATAACTAATACTTTTAATATCTTTCTTCATTCCCCATCCTTTCTTTTTCTTTGGCTTTTTTTACTCCACCAAAATAAATCTCTATAACTTTTCTTATTGCAGCCTAATAAGTGCTATTTTTTATTTTAACGTTTTAACCGTGATTAGTTGTCAAAAAAATAATTGAATCATAGTTAACACCATATAAATTTTCTATTGAATGAATTTGTTTTGCATTAGGATATGATTTTCCATTTTCCCATCTACTTATTGTATCTTTAGTAACTCCGAGCTTTTCTCCAGCTTCTTCTTGTGTTAAATTCTCATTTATTCGTAGTGCTTTAAGTGTAAACTTTTTATCTTTCATAATTTTTCTCTCCTTTCTTTATTATCTACACTATATCACGCTTTAATCGTGATGTCAAATTTTTTTATAACTTTTATTTATTTTTTACATTTAAAGCGTAACTTTTAAAGATTTATTCTTGACTTTTTTACGATTAAAGTGTTATACTCATTTTAAGAAAGGAAAAAATAATATGAGTGATTTAGGTAATAAAAAAATTTTTTCAAGAAATCTTAGAAATTATATGGACAATAAAAATATAAATACTATGGATTTATCAAAAATTTTGAACATAGCGTATTCAACAGTTTCAGATTGGGTAAAGGGAAATTCTTATCCTAGGATTGATAAAATAGAAATGTTGGCAAATTATTTCAATATAGAAAAATCAGACCTTATAGAAGACAAAACCGACCTAACAAATATACCAGGAGTAATACCCGTAAAAAAAATAATAAAAATTCCTATACTAGGTCACATCCAATGTGGTAAACCAGTAATGTCAGTAGAAAACTATGAGGGATATTTCCCTGCAGACCCAGATATAATAAACTCCGACTTCTGCCTTTACGCTGATGGAGATTCGATGGTAGATGCGGGTATTCATGAGGGAGATTTAGTATTTTTCAAACAAACCCCACAAGTAGAAAACGGAACAATAGCCGCTGTTTTTGTTGATGATACAACTACTTTAAAGAGATTCTACAGAAAAGAAAACCAAATAATACTTCAACCAGAAAATAAGGACTATTCCCCTATAATAATAGATTTAGATGAATCTACTAATATTAGAATACTTGGAGAAATGGTTGGAATGTATGTTAAGGGTAGTAAATAATTTTATAAATTGTGGAGAACAAAATGGAAAATATAAAAATTAAACACCTAATATTATATTTAATTGGAGGCTTTTTTGTAACAGCTATAATAAGTGGTATGAGTGAAAATTTAGGAGCAATATTGCTTTTACTATATTTAATATCTATACCTGTACTAATTTTTATATATGTTAAAAATAAACTTTCAGGAAATGACAAAAATAAAGATAAAAAAACAAACCTAAATAATTTAAAAAATATACTAAATGATCTAAATAAAAAT
>OKEM01000079.1_pt1 | contig 27489 bp, 20 predicted proteins | sample 1610791 | NCBI WGS metagenome assembly OKEM01 (sample SAMN04436686, study PRJEB24849) | human gut metagenome | biome: human gut; feature: NICU; material: stool | host: Homo sapiens | place: USA: Saint Louis, MO | collected 2010-07-27
AATAAAAAAGTAGCGGCGCCACCACTTACGTGATGGCGCCGCTCTAATCCTCCTTGGCTCTTAGGAGGAACTACGTTTAAATCGCTAACTATGCCTCTTGCGCATCTAGCTGACCGATCAAAGACTGTAGGTGCTCGCGCACCTTCTGGCGATAATCGTTTTCGAAGGCCTTGAGGTCATCGACCCGGGACTCGAGATCTGCACGCTCAGATTCTAGCTGCTCGAGGACGCGACGACGCTCATCATTGGCTTCCCGTACGATCTGGTCACCCTTGAGGCGGGAGTCTTCCAGAATCTGGTCAGCTTCTTGCTGCCCGTTGCGCACGTATTCGTCGTGTACCCGCTGTGCCAGCGCCAGCATAGAGGTGGCATCTTCTGGCTGTTCCGCGCTGGACTGCGACGCAGCCTGCGAGTTTTGCTCCGCCTGTGCCAGTTGCTCCCGCAATTGCTCAATTTCTGCCTCGGCCTGCTGGGTCTCAGCCTGAGACTGCGCCAGCGCCGCCTGGGCTTCTTGCTGAGTTTGCGCCAAGTGTGCCTGCAGAGCCTGGATTTGCTCTCCGGCTTGCGGATCGCCCTCGGCGGCGGCCGCCTGGTACTGCTGTACCTGCGTCTGCATTTCGGCAATCTGCGCATTAGCCGTCTCGAGCTGCGCCTTGAGAGCGGCGGTTTCTTCACCGCTGTCACTGGGTGCTACTACCCCACCGGCAGCTGCCTGCTGGCGAACTTCGTCTAGTTCAGATTTTAAGGAAGCGTTTTGATCCTGCAGAGTCGCGATAGTTTCTACGACCTCATCGAGAAATTCGTCAACTTCTTCCTGGTCATATCCTTCACGGAACTTAGTCGCCTGGAATTGCTTCCAGTGGACATCTTCAGCAGTCAGCAGAGCCATACCTGTCACCTCAGTTATCTATCGTGTTTTTCCCGAGGTAGGTGCTCTACCTGCCAGCGGGAACTTCTGCGCTATAGGTTGCAGTTGGAAACAAGCATACCGGAGATCTGCTCAACTTCCACATCTTCAACAATAGTAACATCTATGATTTTGAGCAACACTTTAGGCAATTTTCTGCAGTTTTATCTTTGTAAAAGAATCAGCAGCGCGTTAACCAGGTGAATCCAAATATTTATCAATACTGTGACCAGCAAGAACAGTACAATAAAACTCAAATCTAGGGCGATAGTCCCAAGCCGCAGAGGTTTAATGAATCTCCCTAAAAATCGTAAGGGCGGATCAGTTAATCCAAAGACCAAGTTACAAAGAAAAAGCGTAACCGAGTTCTTTGGCCGCCAACTGGGATTCAATGCCATCACCCAAGACAGCACCGCCCGCACTATCAACGCCAGAATATAGAGCTGGAGAAGCCATCTGCCTATCTGGCCAACCCAATAGACTAAAGTGAGCATCTATCAGCTTTGGTTGAAAAAGTCTCGCTTAGATCCCAGCGAAGATTCACCCTCGTCTACCTGTACCGATTTCGGAGAAAGTAAAAATACCCGGTTAGTAACTTTTTCAATTCCCCCGTCGAGGGCGAAGCTGAGACCCGCAGCAAAATCAATCATCCGCCGCGCTTCCAGGTCATTCATTGCCCCCAGATTCATAATCACCGGGGTGCCGTCTTTGAAGGCTTCCCCAATGTTTTGCGCCTCGTTATAGGTGGTAGGCCGGATGGTCACAATCCGCTTAAGCTCTGCAGCTGCTTCCGGCTGGGAACTGACTGTATGTGGGAAACGCAATGCCGGTTCTACTATCCGAGGACGGGGGGTGGGAACTTCAGAATCCGGAACTGTGCTTTCCAGCTCATCGCTGAATTCTTCGTTCTCTTGCGGTTCGGACAGGCCTAAATAGTCCATCGTCTTCCTCAAAGCGCCCATCAGGTTCTCCTTCTTCTAATACTGGTCTACAAAAACGTTAAACGGGACTGGCTTTTTTTCGAAGCATTAACGCGGCGTGTTCCCAAAACTAGGTACCTAAATGCGCAGTTCAGCCGGCTGGAACTTCGCGCCTACCCACTACAATTCCCGCAAACCTACCGGTAGCCCCATCACGACGATAGGAATAAAGGTTGCGGTCTTCAAAAGTGCAGCGTTTAGAAGCGAAAGTAATCCGGGCTCCCGCCGCTCTAAGCTGGGAAATTACGCCCGCTTGGAGATCCAAACCGGGGCTTCCCACCCGAGTACGCGACCAGGCAGCTGGCACATGCCCGGTCACATGGGTTCGCATCGCCTCGGGGACCTCGTAGCAGGCTCCACAGATAGCAGGCCCAATAGCGGCATGAATCTTGCCGCTCTGGGCTCCCAGTCTCCGTAAAGCCAGCACCGCTTCACGCACAATCCCGGTAACCATTCCGGCTCTGCCCGCATGCACGGCGGCCACCAGCAGACCATCATCGGAAGCCAGTAGCAGAGGCACACAATCGGCCACCATCACTCCCGCCGCCGGGGTGGTTAGTCCCAGTTCTACGAATTCGCGAGTGTCGATGATGATCCCGTCGGCCTCTACCGGAGCATTGGTATGACCGGGACGGACTTGCACTACCCGGTTGGAATGGGTCTGATGCATCCAGACCACTTTCCGCCCGATCGCCTCGTCAACGATTCTCCGGTTTTCCGCTACGGTATCGGGGTTATCTCCGACGTGATCTCCCAGGTTGAGGGTAGCGTATGTTCCGGAGGAGTGCCCCCCGATCCGGTTGGTAAAAACCGCCTGCGCGCCACCAATGCGAAACATCGCGGCCTACCGCATGAAGTCGGGTACATCTAGACCCGACTCTTGATCGTCGTCCTCGAACACTCGCGGCACGGTTAAGGTGCTATCGTCCTCGCTCTTGCGGTTTACCCCAAAGTTATCGCGGTAGCTGCTGCTAGGGGTGTCATTTTCTTTACGATTAAAGGCGTCGCGCGAGGGTGGGGTTACCGGCAGCCGGTGCGCTCCTCTGGTAACGCTGGTACGCGGTAGATCCCCGACGCTGCGTTCGTCCTCTTTAAGCACTGCGCGGCGCGGGAAGGCCGGGATAGCGGAAGTTACCGTGGAGTCCTCCCCGGTTTTTTCTTTTACGGAGGAGGCGGCGGGTTCGGAGGCCGGCTCGGGCGCAGCTTTCTTCTCTACCCGCGCGCTCTTTTTACCCTTCTTAGGATCATCAAACCCGGCGGCAATAATGGTCACCCGAATCTGGTCACCCAAAGATTCATCAACGTTGGCACCGAAAATAATATTGGCTTCGGGGTGCACCATTTCGCGTACCATATCGGCAGCGCGATGCACCTCCAGCAATCCCATATCTGAGCCGCCTTGGAAGAACATCAACACTCCCAGCGCTCCGTCGATATCGGCTTCTAGTAGCGGGGACATAAAGGCGGCTTCGGCGGCGCGGATTGCGCGGTCTTCCCCGGTGGCCGAGCCAATCCCCATCAGCGCAGTCCCCGCCCCTTTCATTACGCTTTTCACGTCTGCGAAGTCCACGTTAATGAGGGCGGAAGTGGTAATCAGGTCGGTGATACCCTGCACGCCGGAATGTAGAACTTCGTCAGCCGCGGAGAAGGCATCCACCATGGTGATGTTTTGATCTGAGATTTCCAGGAGGCGATCGTTGGGAATCACGATAATGGTATCTACTTCTTTGCGCAGCGCCTCTACCCCGGCTTCTGCCTGCGTATGACGACGCTTGCCCTCAAAGGAGAAGGGCCGGGTAACTACCCCGATGGTCAGGGCGCCCATTTCCCGTGCCACCCGTGCCACGATGGGAGCGCCCCCCGTACCGGTACCGCCGCCCTCGCCAGCGGTAACGAAGACCATGTCCGCCCCTTCTAGGGTGTCTTTGATTTCCTCTTCGTTATCAGCAGCAGCGCGTTCACCCACTTTGGGATCGGCACCGGCGCCGAGGCCGCGGGTTTCTTCCCGTCCGATGTCCAGTTTCACGTCCGCATCTGACATCATTAGTGCCTGCGCATCAGTGTTAATCGCGATGAACTCTACGCCTTTGAGGCCGAACTCAATCATGCGGTTAACGGCATTTGCTCCGCCCCCGCCGATGCCTACAACTTTAATATCTGCCAGGTTGGTATCTGGTACTGTCACGGTCGCCCTCCGATCTAACCCTAAAGCTTTAGTTTAGAGTTAGGATTATTAGCCCTCTTGGTCAAACGAAAATCCTATGTAAAGAGGAGTTTTCAGCAAGCATTATGGGCGCGTGTTGCCCATTTCCCCATAAAAGTTTCCCGTTTGCTCTCCCGGCATATTATTAGAGACAAGAAGTAACTCAGGAGGAAACATGCCCACCATTTTTACCCGCATTATCGCTGGAGAAATCCCCGGTGAATTCTGCTGGAAAGACGATATCTGTGTCGCCTTCGCCGACATTAACCCCATCACCCCCGGACACGTGCTGTTAGTTCCCCGCCGGGAAGTCGAAAACTACTGGGACGCCCCCACCGCAGAGCTACAGCACCTAACGAAAGTGGCACAGATTATCGGGCGCGCCCAAAGGCAGGCGTTCGGCTCAGAGCGCTCCTGCCTGAGTATCGCCGGATTCGACGTCCCCCATTTACATCTGCACCTAATTCCGGCCAACTCTATGGAAGACATTAAGTTCGCTCATGCCCAACCGGCCACTGCTGAGGAGATTGCTGCTGCTATGCAGAAGCTGCGCCAGGCGATTGCCGCCCAGGGACACGCCCGTGAGGCGGGAGCCCGCGCCTAAGGGACAGCAATTTCTGCTAGCGCCCGGCGCAAATAATCAAGTTCACTGGCATCAAACCAGGAAAGAGGCTCTGCGGCCAGCTCTTCCCAAAGTTCCAGTGCTGGCGAGGTCGCTGCCGTTAGATCGTCACTTACCTCGCCAAAGTCACCGCGACACCACGCTGCGGCCTGCTCTGTGCCCATCTGCGAGCGCACCTTTGCGCAAAGCTCCCAGCTGTCGGAACTGTCTACCTGCAGGCTCACTAAGCGCTGCCAGTCAAAGCCAGATTTAACCGCAAATACTCCGGGGGCGGTTTCCTCGCCCAATTCCTGAGGTTTAGCATCGAGCGCTGCAACTATTCTCCCCGGATACCCCGCTACTTCCCCCTGGAGGCAGGACATAGCGGACATGGTCATCGCCAAATCTTCCGCCGACTCACTGTCGAGGGGATCCAGCCCCCAAAGCTGACAAAATCCCGCATTGCCCTGCCAGGCGGAGGGGGAATACAGATGTGGTTCTAACAGGTCAGATACCGCGAGGGGAAGATAAATTCGCACCTGACAATTGTAGCGGCTAGCCCGGGAATCTCAGGCCCTTAAGTGCTGTGTTGCACAAATACCTGATTGTCAACCAGCTCCCACCACAAAAACCCCGACAAAAACTCACTTTTCTTTAACCTTTTCTTAATTGCTTTTTATTATCAGACCCCCATAAACGGCTTTAAAAGATATAAATATTTGCGTATACCTGTTTAAACAGTTCGAGAACGCACATTGGCAACGGAGCCTCCATTCCCCCGCTTCTCTAATGAATTAGCGTTTTCCTCTAATATTTAAAGGATTTGAGTCGATGAGTTTAGCAGCGCAAAGCCTCCTCCCCCAGGAGGTAACAGAAACAGATGTTGTCCCGGAAATAGACAAGGTAAACCGGGGGCAAGAGCTTTTTCCGCCCGGAAAACCGTTAGTAACAATCTGTCCCCAAGACGGCGATACTCCTGGCCCCTGCGCGATAATTTGTCCTGAACTGCCGCGGATTCCCCTAAGCCCCAAATACGGCCGCCTCGAAGTACAGACTCTGCTACCTCGCCCCCAAGCGAGTAAGAACCCAGCTACTAAACCGGCAGGCACACCCCTATCGTCATTACCTCAGATAAAACCGTGGGTAGCAACCGCCGTGAAAACCATATTCGAAGTGTTCTCTGGCCGCCGCTCCGCGCAGGCGGTAACTAACTGGTTTACCCCGGACTTAAAGAGGCCTTTTCTGGCATTAGCGCGCAGTGAACGACATCGTCCCCTGCCCACAGCGATTCAGATCCGCCGAATTCTTTGTCGCAAAGTCGGGATCGGGACTGAGGGTGGCGGCGCCTTCGAAGTCGCGGTCAGTATCAGTGACGGGTCTCGGGTACGGGCAGTGGCGATGCGTATCATCCCCTGCGGGAAAAAATGGAAAATCTCGGCGCTCGAGATCGGATAAACGACTAATCCGGTGGCTGCCGACAAACTATCAGTTCTATCCGCGGTTTGCCCCTAAACCTCTTCCCAAGTTGCCGAAAATCTGCAGCAGCCAATAGAAGTTCCAGAAAGTGCCGCTAGCCTTAGCGCTAACGGCACCTCCGGGAAAGTTTAGCGACGTTTTTGGCGCTTCTTTTGCGCGCGGCGCTGAGCACGGTTACCGCCTTGCGCGGCGGTTTGCCGCGCGGCCTCGGCACCAAAAGCTGAGCCTTGCCCAGCTGCTCCCGCACCAGCCGGTACCGTTTCCGAGGATTCCTTATGTCCGGTATCCCCCATTACCGAGCCTTCCGCCAGTGCCTTCTTCTTGGCTTGCTCCGCTTGCTGCTTTTCTACCTCTAGCTGCTGCTCATAGACCTGCTGGAACTGGTGGGAGAAATTGAAGATCCCGGTGACAGTATCTTCCCTAACCTGTCCCATCATGTTTTCGAACATTAGCGCGCCCTCGGACTTGTACTCCACCAGGGGGTCACGCTGCCCCATTGCTCGCAGACCAATACCTTCTTTGAGGTAGTCCATCTCGTAGAGGTGCTGTTGCCACAGGCGGTCCACCGTAGCCAGCAGCACCCGGCGTTCCAGTTCTGCCATCGGCTGGTCACCCAACTGATCAATCGCAATCGGGTTCTCGTTTACCTGATCCAGAATTTCTTCATAGGCATCGGCAATATCGTTTTGCAGCATATGTTCTAGCTCAGTAGCCGAAATATGCAGGAAGGAGCCGTCCTCGTCTTTGAGCTCCGAAAGCGAGGCACGCACCGGATAAACCGCGCGCAGGTTGTTCCACAGTTTTTCCAAATCCCATTCGTTAGAATCGGCGCCTTCACTGGTGGCGTGGGTAACCGCCTCTTTAATCAAAGTCCGCAGGTAAGAAGGAATCAGCTCATCGAGATCGATTTCTTTATGTAGCACTTCTTGACGTTCGGTGTAAATCAGGTCACGCTGATCAGTCATCACGTCGTCATATTTGAGGACGTTTTTACGGATCTCGAAGTTCTGCGCTTCCGTCTGGTGCTGCGCGGACTGGATACGCCCGGAAACCATCTTGGATTCGAGCGGTAGATCCTCGGGGTAGAGCGAAGAGTTCATGAACCGGGTAACGAACGCCGCCATGTTCTTCATCATCAACGGGTCATCCATCGCCAGATAGAAGCGGGATTCCCCGGGGTCACCTTGACGTCCCGAACGCCCGCGCAACTGGTTATCAATGCGGCGAGCATCGTGACGTTCGGTACCGAGGACGTAGAGTCCACCCAGTTCAACTACCTCTTCGTGTTCGTCGGCTACCTCGGCCTCGGCCTCGGTAAGGGCGTCCTCCCAGGCTTCCTGCCATTCGGAGAGGTTCTCCTCCGGATCCAGGCCACGCGCGCGCAGTTTCTGATCCGCGATATGTTCCGGGTTGCCGCCGAGCATAATGTCGGTACCACGCCCGGCCATATTGGTGGCCACGGTAACCATGCCTTTACGTCCGGCATCGAACACCACCTGGGCTTCATGGGCGTGCTGCTTGGCGTTGAGCACGTTGTGAGGCACCCCGGCCTCATCTAGCAGGATGGAAAGTTCTTCCGACTTGGCAACATCGGTGGTGCCCACCAGAATCGGCTGGCCTTTTTCGTAACGTTCTTTAATATCGTTAACTATTGCCTTGAGCTTGCCGCGCCGGGAAGGGTAAACCAAATCCGGCTGATCAATGCGGATCATGGGCTTATTGGGCGGAATTGGGATTACCCCGATCTTGTAGGTGTTCATGAACTCGGCCGCCTCGGTTTCCGCGGTACCGGTCATGCCCGAAAGTTTGTTGTACAGGCGGAAATAGTTCTGCAAAGTGATGGTAGCCAAGGTCTGGTTCTCGGCTTTCACCGGAACGTGTTCCTTGGCTTCAATCGCCTGGTGCATGCCCTCGTTGTAGCGTCGACCCTCCATTACGCGCCCGGTATGTTCGTCAACGATTAACACTTCCCGGTTGCGGACAATATAGTCCCGATCCCGTTTGAACAGCTCTTTTGCCTTAATAGCGTTGTTGAGGAAGCCAATCAAGGGGGTGTGGGAGGCTTCGTAGAGGTTCTCGATTCCTAAGAAATCCTCGACCGCGGCGATCCCCACATCGGTGACCCCCACGGTACGTTTCTTTTCGTCGACCTCGTAATCCATATCTTTTTCTAGGCGGGTTACCAGGGATGCGAACTTGTTGTACCACTGATCAGCCTCGCCTTGGGCGGGACCGGAAATAATCAGCGGGGTTCGCGCTTCGTCAATCAGGATAGAGTCGACCTCGTCGACAATCGCGAAGTTATGTCCGCGCTGCACAATGTCTTCTACTCGCTGCACCATATTGTCGCGCAGATAGTCGAATCCGAACTCGTTATTGGTGCCGTAAGTAATATCTGCTTGGTATTGTTTTACCCGCTCTGTGGGGGTTTGACCGTTGACAATACAACCTACGGTTAGTCCCAGGAAGCGATAGACGCGCCCCATCAGTTCACTTTGGTAACTGGCGAGGTAGTCGTTAACCGTGACTACGTGCACGCCTTTGCCGCTAAGAGCGTTGAGGTAGCTGGGCATGGTGGCGACCAGGGTTTTACCTTCACCGGTTTTCATTTCGGCGATATTGCCATTATGGAGGGCGATACCTCCCATCACCTGCACGTGATAGGGCTTTTGTTTGAGGACGCGCCAGGCGGCCTCCCGCACAGTCGCGAAGGCGTCCACCAGGATTTCATCCTCACTTGCCCCGTTTGCCAGCGCCTCTTTGAATTCAGCGGTCTTGTCTTTTAGCTCTTCGTCGCTGAGGGCAGCGTATTCTTCCTCTTTCGCCACAACTTCGTGAGCTGTCCGGTCTAGGCGTTTAAGAATCCGCCCCTCACCCATCCGCAGGATCTTTTCAAAAAGTGACATTAGTTCTCCCGTGTGTTCGCTCCGTTTACCGATTCTATATGGCTGCGGCAAAAAGCACGATTAGTTATTTTAGTTTTTCCTCTCGGCGTAGCGCCTGGTGGTACTGGTTTTAAGGCTCCAAGCTTGACCGGCTGATGGTCCCACCCCAGCTTTGCCCGCTGTTTCACGCCCCTAACTTTGCCCGTAACTCCCGCGCCACATCGGTATCTTCCCAGGTAAACCCGGAACGTCCGAAATGCCCGTAGGCGGCGGTACGAGAATAGATAGGTCGGCGCAGCGACAGACGATCGATAATTGCTGCCGGTCGCAAATCGAAGGTCTCTCGCACGGCCTGAAGGATCTGGGCTTTATCCATCTTTTCGGTGCCGAAGGTTTCCAGTTCTATCGAAACCGGGTGCGCCGAACCGATAGCGTATGCCACCTGCAGTTCCGCCCTATCCGCAAGTCCGGCCGCCACTACGTTCTTGGCTACCCACCTGGCCGCATAGGCCGCGGAGCGATCAACTTTAGAAGCGTCTTTTCCAGAGAAGGCGCCTCCACCGTGGCGGGCCATTCCCCCGTAGGTGTCGACGATTAGTTTGCGACCGGTAACTCCGGTATCAGCAGCTGGGCCTCCCAAGATGAAGCGTCCCGCTGGATTCACGAGGGTACGGAAATTGCTATCTTCAATCCACGGAACCTGGGCAATGACCGGGTCGATTACGGCGGCTTTTACTTCTGCTCGCAGGTCTTTGAGGTTTGCGGAGGCGCGATGCTGGGTGGAGAGCACGATGGTGTCTAACCCTACCGGGCGCCCGTCCTCGTAACGTACCGTTACCTGAGTTTTCCCATCAGGGCATAGGTAGTCGAGGATTTTTTCCCGCCGGACTTTTTCGAGCTGCTTAGATAAGCGATGCGCCAGCCAGATCGGGGCGGGCATTAAATCGGGGGTTTCGTTGCAGGCATAGCCGAACATCATCCCTTGGTCGCCGGCTCCTTGCTGGTCAAAAGCATCTACCGCTGATCCTTCGCGAGTTTCCCAGGAGTCTTGCACTCCTTGAGCAATATCGGGGCTCTGACGGTCGATAGACACCAGCACTCCACAAGAATCTCCATCGAAACCAATATCAGAGGAGTTGTAACCGATTTCGTTAATGGTCCCGCGCACTAGGGTCTGCAGGTCAACGTAACCAGAAGTGGTGATTTCGCCGGCCAGATGCACCTGCCCGGTAGTGGCCATCACTTCCACGGCAGACCGCGCCTCCGGGTCTTGCTCTAGCAAGGCATCCACGATGGTGTCGGCGATGCGGTCACAGACTTTATCGGGGTGTCCGCTGGTGACAGATTCAGAAGTAAAAATCGACTGCTTTACGCTCATAGCCTCCAGTTTATGGCAGCGCTAGCGGTTGCGGGAATTGGGAGGGACGTAAGCAGAGTTAAGCGTTAGAAGTCACCATAATGGGTTCCGCACTGGACTATGTGCAACACCTTGCCATCGATCTGGAAAACCAGAAGATTCCCCTACCCCACCCTAGACGGCGCTGGAGGGTGCTTTTGCCGCTTTTCTCCGCGCTGTAGGGTGGTTCGGTATCGGGAGGGTGATTTCGTCCGCGGTGAGCGATTCTGCACACCCTCACAAGCCACTACAGGCACAGCACCTACAATTCCACCCTCCAGAGACGATTACACCCTCCCGCGACATTTCCGCCCTCCAAGGACACTTCCACCCTCCAGAGTGAATAGTTGGACAGTCAGTTCCAGATCCTGCGCGGCGTTGAAGAGACGAGAGTACGGGGTGCTTAAAAACGGCAATAAGACAACAAATATCTGAGCTTTATCCAGATTTGACGATCTGTCCTGGTGCCACAACACCGGCATATCTGACGACAACCTGTGGATAACTTTGTTGCGTAATTCATCGAAATTGAAATTAGAAATGCGACAGGAAAATTCATTAAATTAAACACTTAATTTCCATTATTTTTAAATCCAACTAAGTATTCTTTTGTAGCTTTTATCGTGAAATTGACATTTTTAAATGCTTTTAAGCATAAAACAGCGCATTTTGGGCTCCGCGACGACGTTCGCGACCAAGAACTCCCACACGACCACTTTCACGACATGCAACTAACTTGTGGCCTATTTCATATAGAACGTGTGGATGTTACAACGTTTACTAGGAGGCTGCCACACCTATAAACCAAATAAAGAAGAATATCCGCAGGTTAGATAGGTAAGCTCCAGGAAGATAAAGCTTGAGGCAGACAGTAGAGTCTCGGGAACCAACAACGATGGGGCCAAAAACGCATTTTGATACGCAAAATACAGATTTAATACCTTAATTGCGTGTATAAAATCGTTATTTTGGGGGTCTGATCAGGGGCTATACCTCTTTAAATTCGCTTTGGCAGCATATTACGTGAAGAGTGCTTGTAATCGACCAGTTTGTGGTGTGTGCGAACATAAGCTCGTGAAGAACGGTAAGAGGAGAACAAAACTAGGAAGAATCCTGCGGTTTGCGCTGCAACGCAAAGCGCAACGAAACCATTTGCGTTGCACTTGCGCTTCTAATGCTCAGTTTTCAGTGCTGACTACGCCACCACATAACACAGCGAACAATACAATCCGAGACAAGCAGCTATCCCCTGCCCTGTACCACAACGACACCCTGCTCGCCTTGATTACCCAGCACCCGACCAGAATATGACGCTACCTGTGGCAACAGACCGCTAGCACCCAGTAGCCGCCACTATTCCTCGGCACTGGATTCGCGGTCGCCAGTGGGTACTACCATTACGGGGCAGGCGGCATGAGCCAAGATAGATTGCGAGGTGGAACCCATCAGCGCTCCCGCGAACCCGCCGCCTCCGCGAGTACCTACCACCACCAGGTCAACGGCAGTGGAAAACTCTGTCAGTAATGCCGCCGGATTGCCGTCTAGGGCATGAGAATGCACTTTCACCCCGCTACCAGCGGTTTCTTCCTGACATGTTTGTTTAAGTTGGTCACGTACATCCCGCAAAATGCTGTCGCGATCTACCGTTGCCGGCAACCAGGACAAGATCCCGGCGGATGATGCCAGGGGAACCGCATCCACGGCGGTTACTTCCGCGCCCCAGACTTGGGCTTCTTTGATAGAGCAGCGCAAGGATTTGCGGGAACGCGTGGAACCGTCAAATCCGATCACGATTTTCTTTACTGGCACGAATTGGTCATCCGCACCCCGCCGCGGTACTACCACTACTGGACAGCGAGAATAGGCAGGCAAAGCCGAAGAGGTCGCTCCCAACAACCGGTCAGTGAACCCGCCGCCTCCCCGGGTACCGACCACAATCAGATCGACTTCTTGCGACAGTTGCACCAAAATCGCGGTGGGATCACCGGCCTCCACCCGCCCTTCGGCCTCATAGCCTAGTTTTTTGAGGTGGGAGATAGCCTCGTCCACTACGGTTTGCGCGCTTTCGCGGATCGCATCATTGTCTACTACCGCGAATCCGGAGTCCATGGAGGCAGCCGTATAGGAAGGTAGCGCGTAGGCACATAATACTTGCAGCTTGCTGCCGCTTTGCTGGGCGCGCGCACCTGCCCATTCCGCGGCCTCTAAAGATTCTGGGGAGCCGTCAACGCCCACTAAAATAGTTTCTTTTCCCGACATGATTTGTCCCCCTTCTGCTGCGCCTATGCCTGCTGACTCCTATTTTATAGTTCGCAGGGCGCTTTTACTCTGATATGAACCGCGGGTGCTGAAACGAGGGTTGAAACCAGCGTTACGCTCAGCTGGGGATTTTTCTTTTTCCTGAGGGGACGCTTGGCGGATTTTTGCGCTGGTTTTGCTAGCTTTTAGGGCTCGAGACGGATTCCGCGAGCCTGCGGAATGGCGCGACCTTTTACGCTTACGCGTATTCCGGAACTTTTTCGCTCTTTCCGCCCGGGTCAACCTGCCGATCTGTACCAGATTTTCTGATCAATAAAACTATTAAGAATACGCCGGCACTGCTCTGACCGAAAAGCCAAGCTATCCAGGTCAGCACCTAACAGGTAACAGTAGTTACCGACAAGCGGTTACTACAGGCGAATAACCTTGAAGCCGTTCGAATAGATCGGTGCTACCTTTACCCGATCACCCGGCTTGGGGGCGTGGATCAGCTTTCCGCCGCCAACATAAATCGCCACGTGCCCGGGATACCACAAGATATCCCCGGGCTGAGCCTGGCTGAGAGGAAGCTTCGTGCCGGAAGCCGCAATCCCACCGGTTGAACGAGGAAGCGAATAGCCGAGCTGGCGGTACACATAACCCACGAACCCGGAGCAGTCGAAGCCACTGGGAGTAGTTCCGCCCCAAACATAGGGAACTCCCTGATACTGCATCGCGATGCCTACCGCGGTACCATCGGCTTTACCAAGGTCGCGCCCCACGAAGGTTTCGGCAGAATCCGAGGACGAACGCTGGGTGTTCTGCGTAGGCGCAGCCGCAGCCGGAGCAGAAGTCACCTTAGCAGCTGCCACCGACTGAGCAGCCGCCCCAACCTCAGAAGTAACTTCTTGGTTAACGGTCAGTTTCTCAACTGTACCTTTTGCCAACTGTGCAGAATCCACAGAAGTGGCGATTTGCTTTGCAACGGTGGCGTCCGCGCTAGCGGGGACGGCGGCCGCTGCCACTACTGTCAGTGCAACTCCCGAGCCTGCCAGTGCCGACAAGCGCTTGCCGTTTTCAGAGGAAAACAGCGATTTCGCAGCTTGAGAAACTGGAGTGGAGGGACGGCTCGGAGCGCGGTGACGCGCCTGAAGTTTCTGTGTCACGATGAGAGCTCTCCTAAAAGTGCTTATTTCGCTTCTGGCCGGAAAACCCTTTTGGTAGCTACCCGAAAAGATTCTCTGACCGATTGGTCGTAACCAAATATAATGCTTCGATAACGGAATGTCACGTTTTGGTTACGAAAGTTTTTTAATCTTTCACAGCACGCCGACACCCAAGTGGCTAGGCCCACAAAAACACGCGCCCGCAGAACCGAAAAATAGGTCGCTAAAACAGGCTATTAACGCAGTTCAAAGCCTGTATGAAATAGGGTTAATCCTGATTAGAAATCTCTTCGACAAACAGGTGTTGCCCTAGAGACGTGTCAAGTAACACAGTTTTTTCCGTGTCGACCCCAATAACAGCAATTTGACCATTCTCAGGTTGCAGATTCACCTCTCTACCAGGCAAAATACCCGCTTCATCGAAAAATGCCAGCATGCGGGGCTCCGCTTGGATCGGTTCACCAATGCGCACAATTTTGGTAGCCACAATGCCGCCATATTGTTCAACGATCTGAGAAATGGAAACCCCAGCCCCCTCAATTCCGTCATGCCCATCGGGAAGCGGATTGCCGTAAGGGTCGGTAGAAGGGTGATGCAACAGATCCAGCAGGCGCATCTCTACCGCGTCGGACATTACATGCTCCCAGCGGCAAGCCTCATCGTGAACCATCACCCAGTCCAACCCGATCAGATCCAATAACAAACGCTCTGCTAGACGGTGTTTGCGCACCACTTCTCGCGCTAGCTCCACCCCCTGCTCGGTGAACTCAATGCGACGATTATCCGCCAAGTAAAGCAGACCATCACGTTCCATACGCGCCACAGTTTGGGAAACGGTAGGCCCCGAATGATCTAAACGTTCCACGATGCGGGCACGCAGTGGCGGTACTCCGTCCTCTAGCATCTCGTAGACAGTTTTCAGATACATTTCGGTAGTATCAACCAGATCACCCATCAATGCCCCTAACGCCGTTCCTTGCGCGGGAGCTATCGCCGCGCATTTACCCTCTCCTAGGTTAGCTCGCTAACCGGAACATTTTCGTTTCCGCCAGTATTATCCCAGAGTGCAATCTCTAGATTCGCACCGATTTATGCACCTAGAGTAAGGTTTTCCCTATGGAGAACTTCATTAACATTCCCGCAGATTTACTACCCGAAAACAAAAAATTTGGCGCTGGCCCCAGCTCAATAAGAAAAACCGCCCTTGCGAAAGTTGCTGTCAGCGACCTGCCCGGCACCTCGCACCGGCAGGCTCCGGTTAAAAACCTAGTGGGTTCGCTACGCGGGGGGCTAAAAGAATTGTTCTCCCTACCGGACGGTTACGAGGTGATGCTCGGTAACGGCGGCGCCACCACTTTTTGGGCAGTGGCGGCGTCCTCTTTAATTAGGGAGCGGTCTGCGCACGCTGTGTTCGGTTCCTTTGGTGCCAAGTTTGCGGAAACTGTCAGCGGGGCTCCCCACCTTAAGGCCCCAGCAGTAGAGCTCGGGGGGATATCGGCGAGGGCGCAGGGCCTAGAAACCAGCAGTGAAATTGCACTGTTGCGTGGCGGGCAAGAGGGAATCGACACCTATTGCTATCCTGCCCACGAAACTTCTACCGGCGCCCTCAGCCCGGTAAAGCGAGTTGCAGGTGGATTAAACCTGGTAGATGCCACTTCGATTGCAGGCGGGGTGCAGGTCGATATTTCGCAAACCGACGTTTATTACTTCTCGGGACAAAAATGTTTCGCCGCCGAGGGCGGGCTGTGGGTGGCGTTGGCTTCCCCCGCCGCTCAGGAACGGGCGCGAGAAATCAAAACCGACCCGAGGGCCGGACGCTGGATTCCGGCGATACTAGATTTTTCGGTGGCGCTGAAGAACTCGGTTAAAGACCAGACTCTAAACACTCCGGCAATTTCCACCTTGATTTTATGGGAAGACCAGGTGCAATGGATGCTATCCCAGGGCGGCCTGGAGGCGATGGAAAAACGCACCCGCGCGTCCTCGGCGGTGCTCTATGAATGGGCCCGTTCCCACCCGGATGCCTCCCCCTATGTGTCCGATCCGGACGAACAGTCCCCGGTAGTGGTGACCATTGATTTCCACGAGATTGATGCCAACCAGGTGATTGCGCAGCTGCGCGCTAACGGGATCGTGGATATTGATCCTTACCGCGCTTTGGGGCGCAACCAGATCCGGGTGGCCTGCTTCCCCAATGCGGAAGTGGCCGACACCCAGGCGTTAACTGCCTGCCTAGACTACGTAATCGATCGCCTCTAGCAGCCAAAACACCCTAACTGTGCCCGCTAAAGGACACTACAGCACGCTTATAAACCAAATAGTCCGTGGGAGCGGCACTTGTCACTCCCACGGACTATTTGGTTTCTTAAGGCTTTCGCCCCAGCTGTTTTACGACAGTAGGGCTTGGATCGGCCCCAAGCAGAAGTAGATTACGAATAGGACCGAAACTACCCACATCAGGGGGTGGATCCGCGAAACCCGTCCGGAGGCAATCTTTACCAACACGTAGGTGATAAAACCGAATCCGATACCGACGGTAATCGAATAGGCGAACGGCATCATCATAATGGTCATGAAGGCGGGAATCGCCACGTCCGCACGCGTCCACTCGATATCGCGCACATTCACCATCATTAGGAAGCCTACGAACACCAGGGCGGTGGAAGCTGCTTCGGCGGGAACCAGCTCCACTAGCGGGGCGATAAACATAGACACCCCAAACAGCAGCCCGGTAACTACCGAAGCCAAACCGGTGCGCGCGCCCTCGCCAACCCCGGAGGTCGACTCCACGAAGGAAGTGTTAGAGGAAACGCCACCCAGGCCGCCAGCCATTGCCGAAAGCGAGTCAATCAGCAGAATTTCGCGGGTCTTGGGCGGATTGCCGTTCTCGTCTAGCAGGTTCGCACCCGAACCTACGGCTACCATGGTTCCCATAGTGTCAAAGAAGTCCGCCAGCATCAGCGAGAAGATCAGCAGTACCACTCCCACCGCGGTGGTGTGGGGATTAGTGAAGGGACCGAAGAAGTCAATCGCACCGATAGTGGAAAAATCAGGTAGGGAAACCGGGGAGCCTTTCAGCTGCGGAACGTTAGAGGCCCATGCAGACACGGCCTTTTCATCGGCCGCGCGCGAGCCCAGATGGGCAAAAGCCTGCACAATGAACGCCAAAACGGTGGCGCCCACAATCCCGATAAGAATCGCGCCCTGTACCTTGCGGATATAGAGCACAATGATCACCATCAGTCCCACGCAGAAGACCAACGCCGGCCAGCCTACCAGGGAGCCGTTGACCCCCAGCTGCACCGGAGTGCCTCCGGGACGAATAATCCCGGCATTAATCAGACCGACAAACGCAATAAATAGTCCAATACCTACGCTAATCGCAGTTTTTAGCTGGGCCGGAACCGCTTTAAACACGGCCTCCCGAAAACCGGTCAACACTAAGATGGTGATGGCCACGCCTTCCCAAAAGATCAAGCCCATCGCTTCCTGGTAGCTAAGCCCTAAAGCCTCGGGGTTGGCCAAAGTGAAAGCCACCACGGCGTTTAGCCCCATGCCGGAGGCCAAGGCCAGCGGGAAGTTTGCGACTAACCCCATCAGCAGGGTCATTACGCAGGCGACCAGGGCGGTGCCGGCGGCGATTGCGGACTGGCTAATATCTTTGGGGGCTGCCACCCCTAAAATCGCGGCGTTAACCACCAAAATATAGGCCATCGCAAAGAAAGTGACCAGGCCGCCGCGGATTTCCCGCCCAACGGTGGAGCCTCTTTCCGAAATTTTAAAGAAACGATCTAAGGAACTATCCGACTTTTTCGCCGTGTCTTGAGAAGACAAGATAACTGTCCAATCCGCCACCAGGGGCATAGAAGTTACTTACAGGCTTATTATCGGGAGATTCCCAGGGTTTTTCCAATCTTGCCCGCTATCTGCAACTTAGTTGCAGAATCCCGCGCAAGTACCTAGCCCTTAGCACCTGGCCTCCGGGCGTTAAATTTCTACCTGCTCTACATCCAATTCATTCAAGCGCGCCGGAGTGGGTTGCCAAGGGGAAGTATCCACCTTCACATCGGTTTCTGAATGGGAGCCACAGGTGTGATCCATAGAAACCACTCGGCCATCATCGACCGACCATTCATTGGTACACACCCCGAACATGGTGCGCATACTGCCCGCTATCTTCAACAAGAATCCGCAGGTTGAACAGGTATTTTCCGGGAGTTTCCTCCGGGTCATCCCCCGCCGCGCCGGGCCTTGCTCCGAGTGGTACCAACGTTTAGCAGCCTGAGCACGACCACAAGCCGAAAGCACCCGGGGACGCCCCAGCCCCAGTTCCTCCACGGTGCGCCGATCTAAATCTTCGGCATCGGTGTCCGCATAGGACTGATCGAGGCGGTCATCATCGGGTACGTAAGGTAGTACGTCCTCGCGTTTTACATCTTGAGGACGCAGGCGCTGTGCCCAGGGCACCCAGGGGCGTGCTAGCAGTGCATCCTCGCCCGGAAGTAGATCGATTTCGCAGACTGTGGCTTTGCGTCCCCGCGGCACCCGCGCTAAAACCGCTACCCAATGCCACCCGCGATAACCGGGTTTCAGGCATTCAAAACTGTGGGTGGCCAGGCGTTCGCCTTCACTAGTGGCCCCCAAATGTTCGCCGATTTCTTCCGGTTTAGCGATAGGAGCCAGTCCCTCGCGGGCAAGATCGACCGCGCTGGCCAGTATGGTATCTACTTTTCCCGCTTTGCGTCGGGTAGTTTCACTCATGTGCGTCTTTCTTAGTTCACCGCCGCCCCTAGGCGTCGAAATCATCGGCAACTGCCCGCAGCAGCTGCGCGATCTTCGCACCATTTTCCGGGTAGCGACCATGTCGCAAATGCCCGGAAGAGGCGTCCAATAATTTAATTAGGTCTTCAACTAGCGGCACCATGTCTTTAGGTTTGCGCCGCAAATTTTTTGCCACTGAGGGCGTGCGCTGCAATATCTGCACCGATAGGGCTTGCGGACCTCTGCGGGAGTCGGCAACTGAAAACTCTACCCGCGTTCCCGCCGAGGGAGGTTTCGCGCCAGCAGGCAACACGCTGGCATGTAAAAACACCTGCGAGCCGTCTTCCGCAGTGATAAACCCGAACCCTTTGTCGGCATCAAACCACTTAACTTTTCCGGTTGGCACTGATTTCTCCCCTACTTTTTCTTAATCTAGGTTACATGAGGCAACATATAACCCACTTCTTTGCATATGATAATGCAAAGTGAGGATTTAATCCGCTCCGGGCTAGCCTCATTATTTAGGGAGAAAACTTAAGTGAGAGTCTTAAAGAAAACCGGCTTACTGGCAATACTGCTTCTAACAGCGCTTTTTGCTAGTTTCGCAGTCACCGGGAATGTCGCGTACGCCGAAGAGCCGCCAAAGATTTCCGATCATGTATATGACCCTGCCAATAAGCTGGGGGGGCAGGCCGACAAGGTTAAAGAGCGGCTAACTTCTTTGGATCGTTCTGGCTTACACGTCTACGTGGCTTTCCCCTCGGAGTATTCCAATGACACCGTCAGCAATTGGAACTTGATGGCGCTGCAAAAATCGGGTGCCCCCCAGGGCTCCTATATGCTCTCGATAGTCGCTGATAACCCTAATCAGACTATGTATTTGGCTTCTGCAGATAACGCCGCAAAACTCTCCCAAGAAGAATTATCTGCCATCGCCTCTGAAAAAATGGTGCCCCTGTTAAATCAACAAAAATACCCCGAGGCAGTTTTAGCGTACCTAGATGCGCTTTCAGTGAAGGCTCCGGAAATGGGCTCGGGACTGGCGGTTTCCCCCTGGGCGATGATTGCTTTCCTAATTGCACTGATCGTGGTGATTATCGTGATTTCTCGGGTAATCCGGGCACGCAGGAAAGCTCAAAACCGCGCCGAAGAGCAGGCGCCGGGCAAGCAGGGTGAAGGGCTCTCCCCAGAGGAAGCCGCGAGCCAACTGCCCACCTCCACCTTAGCTACCCGGCAAGTCGGCGGCGCAGACTCCGCGGGCTCTGCGAGTAAAGAATCTTCCAAAGCGGCCGCGGTTAACGCGGACGAGGACGAGCAGCCTAGTAAGGGTAAATTCCGCCTACGGCTTGGACGCAAAAAAGATAAAGCGCCAGCTAAATCAAAGTCCCCGAAGACACTGGGCGATAAAGTCAATAAACCAGACTTCGCCGCGGTTACCCCAGAAAACTTCGCAACCGCAGCTTCGCCGGCCGTCCCGGCAGCTCCGACTCCGCAGGCACCTAAGGCTGCTACTGATGTCGTGAACAAAGAGGCGAACTTGGCGCCCACAGCCACGGGAACCGCGCAGACTGAGGCCGCCAAGGCAGAACCTGCTATTCCCACCGCTCTTCCGGGAAGTTTGGACACCCAAACAACGGGCGGAAAAGTTCCTTCATTAGCGGAATTAGATCAAATCGCGTTAGCCCGCACTAGCTCTCATGCCCCTGCCACTACCGCGGACAACGCGGCCAACCAAATACCTGCTGCACCACAGGCAAACGCGCCTTACACCCCGACTGCCACCAACTCGCCCTTGACGTCCGCAACCGCGAGCCCCGCGGCGCCGCAGCGGCATAGTTCAGTGCTGCGTCCGGGCGAAACTACCTATTTGCCTCCGCAGGCCAATGACGATGACACCCAAGTTACTTCTGCCTCGCAAATTAGGGATTATGGCCAGGAGCGTCGCGATGAGATTGCCCGAGCGAAAGCGCGTGCCCAGGCAGCTGATCGTTTCCGGGAAGAACAAGCCCAGAAACCGGCCTTGTCCACTCCCAGTACCGCCAACACCGCTCAGCCACAGATTAGTCCCCTGCCGGCAAGCGTTAACGCTCCGCAACCGCCAAGCCAGCCGTTTGCCTCTCCGTTGCCTTTGCACACAGTAACTTCTCCGGCGGCACCGGCTGCGCACCCTAACGCTACCCTGGAAAAACCGGAGACCACCCGGCCAGCGTTACCTCAGCAGCCAGTCACGAACGCGGCTTATACGCCAGCGGTTACTTCCTCTGCGGATCACGAGGCTGCCCCCCAGGTACCGGACAATTCCTCTTACCACGCAGAACAGCGCGGGACGGGAGCGGTGCCCAGGCTTCCGCAAATGGCACCGGCAGTTGACAAGTTGACGGCGCGCTCTTTGCCGCCAATATCTCCGCAGGCAATTCCGCAGGTATCGGGACAGGTATCGGCAGCGGGGAACCGACCGGCTCCTTCCTCTTCAACGGGGCAAGTACCAGGAAGCCGCTCCTCGTCCTTACAGCCAGCCCCGGCGCCAGAAAAGCCACAGGCTCCCGCTGCTCTAGCGGCTACCTCGCCTGCATCCTCACAGCCCTCCTCTCGGGAATCCGCCGCCTCGCAGATGCCAGCGCACCCCGTTCCCGCAAGGCAGCAACCGGCGGCGCATCCGCAACCCGACTTTACGAAAGTGTTACGCCAGGCAGATTCGTGGGCGCGTAAGGGAGCCAGCAAACTGTCGCTAGCACAACAGCGGGTAGGCAAGACTGTAACCCAACCTTTTGCTTTAGCGCTAGTTCGTGCGCAAGATAGCGTCCGGGCTGCATTTGCGGAGTTCGCTACCGCTCAGTTGCAGTCCCGCCCGATTGATCAACAGATCGTAGCCGAGAACCTGCCGGGGCCGCTGCGGGAACTACGTGACCAGATCACCCACTTTACGAATCTGTATCACCAACAAACCCCGCTAAACGAGATCCTTGGTCGGTTCGAGCGGGAAATCGTGGACTGCCGGGAAGAACTGGTCAGATGCCGACTGATTGTAGAACGTATCCAAAACGTTGACCCCCAAAAAGCCGCTCGTATCGGCGAAGATGTCATGGGAGCCCATAAATTGCTGTCTCGAGCTCAGAACCTGATCGAGGACGCCAAAACTATGGATCACGCCGGAGAAGAAAACGAGGTTCTGAAAGCGACTGTACGCACCGAGAATCTCTTATTGCAGGCGCAAAAGATCGCGCGACAAGCACATGCGGAAGAGGCCGCCTTACGAGCAGCCGCCAAAGTTGAGACCGCTTTGACCTTTGCGGAAAAAGTTGAACCGCTTAGTGAGCAGGTCGCGATTTTGATGGCAGCAGTCGATGACTATATCGGGGTGCATACCGCAAAAGTGGGAGTGGCTGCCCGCACCATGCTTGACCTGGCAAACCGCACTCTGACCCGTCTTGACCAGCCGGGAAGCCACGATCCTCAGGAAGCCTTGCGCCTCTTGCAACGCGCGCAACAACAAACTGAGCAGGCTTTGCGGCTAGCCGAAAACGATGTAGCAAAACGCAGTTAAGAGCAGCCCTGCCGACAAGGCCTCTTCTAAAAGCCGAACTTTTACGCTGAGGTGAGCTTCCGAGCCCACTTGCCGATAAGATCTAGGTATGTGCTTAGCTCGATTCCGGCAACGCTTATTCGCCGCCTTCTGGGTGCTGCTGACGGGTACGCTCTTGGCCATCGCGCTGGCCAGTCCTGCCTTTGCTACCCCGCCTGCCAATACTTTTGACAAGCACTTGTCGGATCCGAGTGGATATCTGGAAAACTCCGGCCAGGTAGCGCAAGCACTTAGCGAAGCCTCCCGCGCTGACTATCAGATTTATGCGGCTCTCACTGAAAGCTTTGCGCCGCTAGACGCGCAGCAATGGTGCGTTAAGTCCCGGGATCAGGGCGCGGGCAGCAGCCAGAGCGTACTGCTAGCCATCGCGGTCGAGGAACGTGCTTACTACATTTGTCCCACCGCTGACGTACACATTAGTGATAGTAGGCAAAACCAGATCGTTCAAGGAATTGAACCCCTGCTCTCCCAAGGGAAATGGGATCAAGCGATTAAGGCTTTTGCTGCTAGCACTAGCGCTTCCTCCTCTGATCGGGGCGGAGCCGTAAGCGAGGAAGAATCCGCGAGGACGGGTGGCTGGTTGCGACCGCTAGCGTTAATCCTGGTGGTAGCAGGAATCGGGGTCGGCATCATTGCTTTTGTCCGTAAACAGTCAAAGACTCACGCGCAAATAAGAACCCGCCAGGCCGCCTCAGATAAACAGATTCTAGAGCAAGCAGGCGCAGCGGTACTGGCCGCCGATGACGCCATCCGAGGGGCAAAAGAAGAACTAGAGTTCGCCAAGATGCAGCTAGGGACCGCACAAACCGAAGAATATGCCCAGGTGCTAGCGCAGGCCACCCAAGCACGAGATAGCGCTATGGAAAACTTAGCGAGCTTGGATTCCCTAGCCGGTATTGCAAAAATCCAACAGGCGCAAGCGGCCTTAAAGCAGGCTCAACGCTGCCTAAAGTTACTATCGGAGCAGGCCGAGAAAATCACGAGTCTGCGCGAATCCCTAGCTTCTTTACCTCAACGAATCAAGAACCAACTATCGCTAATTTCAGAGTTAGAAACCCAGGCAGATCAGCTTCCTGACATCATCGCTGCGCTGCATAAGACCCACCCCCACGCAATATTAACCTCGCTGGATGAGGCTCCCGAGCAGATCAAAAACCTCTTGGGAGCCGCGCGAGAAACTTTGGAGCCCCTGCAGGGTCAGTCGAGCTCGCCCGCCCTGAAAGTACAGGTACAAACCGCGGAACGAGCAATTGCCCAGGCGCGCGCCTTGATAAAAGAAGTATCCGAGGCCGAGGGACAATTGGCGAACCTAAAGCAGTCGCTACTGGCGGCGGTGACTTCGATTTCTTCTGACCTAGACGATGTAAAACGACTTAACTTGCAGGATAAGTCGATCTTTCAGACGCTTTGCAGTAAAGCGCAGGCCGGAATTGATAACTGTCTGCAGGCTCGAGACGGGCAGGCAGATCCCCTGGCGGCGCTATCCGCGATTGCCCAATCGGAAGCAGATTTGGATCAAGCGCTGGCGCCATACCGGCAAGACCGGGAACAAAAACAGAAGGCCGCAGCGAGATTACAGACGGCTTTAGATAGTGCGCAAGCCCGGATTGCTAGCGCAAATAGCTACGTTTCTAGCCACCGAGGAGCGCTAGGCTTGGATGCTCGCCAGTATCTAGCGCGCGCCAAATCCCTCTACCAGCAGGCAAAGGATGCTCGGGGAGATACCGGGATAAAGCTGGCGGAGATGGCCGGAGAAGCCGCCGATAAAGCTCAAGAGAACGCAAGTTTGGAGTACCAGCAGCGCCGCAACGATTGGGGAAGTCAGCCCGGAGGCAGTAGTGATTTTCTCACCGGGATGATTCTAGGCGGGATTTTAAACAACGGCCGGGGTGCGGCAGGCGGATACAGCTGGGGCGCGGGCAGCGGCAATTCTGATTGGTCCGGTGGCGGCTTTGGCGGAGGTAGCGGCTCAGGTTTTGGGGGCAGTTTCGGCGGAGGTAACTCCGGCGGCGGCTTTGGAGGAAAATTTTAACCAGCCAAACTCCGATATTTCCAGTAAAATTGCTAGTTAGATAGGATCAACCAGTAGTAGGAGGCACTATGGCAGAGAAACAAACGATTCTGGGGCGGATTACCAATATGGCGAAAGCCAATATTAATGCGCTGCTAGATCGGGCAGAAGATCCCGAAAAGATGCTTGACCAGATGATTCGCGACTATACCAACTCGATTCATGAAGCTGAAAGCGCAGTTGCGCAGACCGTGGGAAACCTGCGGCTGGCAGAAAAAGATCTAGAGGAAGACCGTGCCGCTGCAACTCAATGGGGTGAAAAAGCTGCTTTAGCTTCAACCAAGGCAGAAGAAGCACGCCACCGCGGGGATGTGGCCGAGGCCGAACGCCTCGATAATCTGGCACGCCTGGCGCTAGGTAAGCAGATTGATTTTGAACAGCAAGTGAAGTCGCAAGAACCCCTCCTAGTTTCCCAAAAAGAAATGGCAGAACAGCTCAAGCAGGGGCTGGCCGGGATGAAAACCAAACTAGAGGACCTGAAGAGCAAACGCGATCAGCTGGTGGCTCGGCAAAAGACCGCGGAAGCCCAAAACCGAGTACAAGAAACCGCGCAAAAGTTTAACTTGGCCGATCCCACCAGTGAGCTTAACCGTTTCGAGGAGAAAATCCGCAAGCAGGAAGCCCTGGCAGCCGGACGCGCAGAGCTGGCCTCTGAGTCCTTAGAGAATCAGTTTGCGGAACTGGAAAAGTCTGGTTCGGAGGCAGAGATTGAGGCTCGTCTCGCGGCTTTGAAAAACCAGTAGTTCCCGCTTAAACCAACAGTTCTTCTAGAATTTGCTGGCGTCAGAAACATTTTCTGGCGCCAGCAAGCATTTTATTCGGGAAATATGTATCAAATTCTGCGTCACAATTTTAGGAGCAAGAGAAGCTTACATTTAGGTGCGGCCAACACCAGCCTCCTCTCTCTCCCCCCCCTAGGCAAATGACACTGCAGCCCGCAGGTTTGGCAATGACGCTACTGCCAGGACAAAATCTGCTCGCTGAGAGTTACGATAGCCACCCCTGCTAGCAAGCACGCAAACCCCAAAGTTAGGCGATATTCTTTTGCGCGACGGGTGAGGATAGGACCAATCCCCCCTCCCACCATAGAGGTGAGGGCAAAAACCGTTACCACTACCAGGTCAATATCTAGGGGCGTTCCTATCCGTACCAGCAGTGAGGAGGCACAGGAAATCACCATAATCAGCAGTGAAGTGGCCGCCGCCTGTCGCATATTAAGGTGCAGCAAAATCACTAGCGCGGGCACCACTGCGAAGCCGCCGCCAACTCCGAAGAAGCCCGTCAAGAAACCGGTTACCAGCGCCGCCAGCACCCATTTAAATAGCGAGTTGCTCAGGGGACCGGGCTGTTTTCCCTTGTTTATTACCCCCGGTTCGGCCGCCGAGGAAGCAGCTTCCCCGCCTATGCTTTCAGTATGCGGGGAAATCTCCCCGGCGTCCTCCGGCACAATTTCCCGACTCCGCTCCCGATTCTGGCGCCTGGAAGCGATCCCTTTCCGCGCCATCGCGATAGCTACCGCCGCCGCTAACAGCGCAAACAGTAACATCAAGTAGTCGCCGGGAGTGCTCGCATTCAGGTGAGAACCCCCGATCGACCCGGCAGCGCTAAAGGCCGCAAAGAGTAAACCTCTCCGCCACTGCACATTGCCTGAACGCGCATGCGGTATCAGCGAAACCAGAGCAGTCAGCCCCACGATAATCAGGGAGGCAGCCGCCGCCTCATGGGGAGAAAAATGCAGTAAATAAACTAGCACCGGAATAAATAGCATTCCCCCACCGGCGCCCAGCGCCCCCACAATCAGGCCGATTGTTAGCCCGATAGCGGCGGCTCCCAGGAGAAACATCACTACTTAGCTTTGTCGTATTCCTGCAGTGAACACACCCCATAAGTGCGGTCGCGAGTAGCTTCAATCGCCTGCACCGCCGCCTGGAACTGGGACATAGTGGTAACGATCGGTTTATCTGCAGCCGTAGTAGCGGTACGGATTTCGTAACCATCCGCCCTCGCCCCGGAAGTACCGGGGGTGTTGATCACCATATCGATCAATCCGGCGCGAATCATATCCACTACCGTTTGTTCCCCGTTCGGGCCGCGTCCTTGGCTGGCTTTTCGCACTTCGGTAACCGGAATCCCGTAACGACGTAGCAAAGCAGCCGTACCTGCAGTAGCCATGATCGAGAACCCTAAATCAAATAACCGAGATACTGGCAAAGCTAAGGCACGTTTATCCTGGTCAGAAACCGATACGAACACGGTACCTTTAGCGGGTAGATTTCCATAGGCAGCAGTTTGGCTCTTGGCAAAGGCGGTGGGGAAATCTCGGTCATACCCCATGACTTCCCCGGTAGAGCGCATTTCTGGCCCGAGAACTGTATCCACGATCCGGCCATCTTTATCTCGGAAACGCTTAAACGGTAGCACCGCCTCTTTAACCGCAATTGGCCGGCCGGGAGTAGCAAAATCGGAATCATCCGCGGGCAGATAGCCGCGCTCCTTAAGCTGTGCGATCGAAGACCCCATCATCACCAGGGCAGCCGCCTTAGCTAGCGGCACTCCCGTCGCCTTAGCCACAAAGGGTACCGTGCGCGAAGCCCGAGGATTAGCCTCAATCACATACAACACCCCGCTAACCAGGGCATATTGAATATTGATCAGGCCGCGCACCCCCACTCCGGCCGCGATTTTTTCGGTCGAGGTACGAATATGGGAAATAATCGCATCCGAGAGAGTGATTGGGGGCAGTACGCAAGAAGAATCCCCAGAATGGATCCCGGCCTCTTCAATATGTTCCATTACCCCACCCAGGAACAGCTCCTGACCATCATAGAGGGCGTCCACATCGATCTCGATGGCATCATCGAGGAAACGATCAATCAGCAGCGGTCCGGTCATCACCGTAGGATCAGATAGGTTGTAGCGATGCAGATAGGAGTCAAGTTCTTCTCGAGAATAAAGAATCTCCATTCCCCGTCCTCCCAACACAAAGGAAGGACGCACCAGAACCGGATAACCCACTTTTTCAGCCTGTTCAAAGGCTTGTTCCGGGGTAGTAGCAGTCCCATGCGCCGGAGCGGGTAGACCTGCCTCATCCAGCACCCGCCCAAAGAGTTCGCGGTCTTCGGCGGCGTCAATTGCACTCGGTGGAGTACCCACAATCGGCACCCCAGCCGCCTGCAGGCTCGAGGCTAAAGACAGCGGGGTTTGCCCGCCTAGCTGCACAAT